>Ga0307947_1000206_pt1 | contig 37539 bp, 52 predicted proteins | sample OrgLakmetagen232_FD_201840 | JGI IMG/M metagenome (GOLD analysis project Ga0307947, IMG submission 201840) | Saline water microbial communities from Organic Lake, Antarctica - #232 | ecosystem: Environmental > Aquatic > Non-marine Saline and Alkaline > Saline | place: Antarctica: Organic Lake...
ACTCTCACATCCTTTTCCACTTAGAAACCATTTAGGGGCCTTAGCTGGTGATCTGGGCTGTTTCCCTCTTGACCGAAGATCTTATCACCTTGGGTCTCACTGACTAACGGTAGGCTATATCATGCACTAACCGCACTCTGCGCACCTGGACTCAAGCGCACTTGAAACAACCACCGCTAGGTATTATTCTTGATGAAAAAGCTCTTGCAACTTACCAGCCCAATCTCATACAGCTCCTTTAAGCGCGGATTTCTTTATATTGCAAGAAAGAACATTAAGGAAAAAAGCAGCATCATGATGATCAGTTGGGTATCAGTCTAAAAGCTGGAATATCTTCTTCATTTTATCTAAGGGCTCAAAAGGCCAAGTTCCATGTAAGAATGAGTCAATGCTGTCTGTCTCATACCTCTCAGCGTTAAGATTAAAGATGCTGAACAACGAAGGTAGTAGTAACTGGTGAAGAAAGTTGCTGGGTATGGGAATTACTCAAAGTCAAAGGCGCAAAACTTAATTTAAAACAGGTCACAACAGTCACAAGTGACGGATTTATTGCCGTTGCTGCAGGTGTTCTAATAAAGATGCAGCAGCTGGAACAATGTCTTCCAGACTCCTCACACGCAGCAGCTCATACAATTGGGATGCTACTTTTTGGTAGCGAGGAAGGACAACGTCTAACCTCTGCAGCCTGGCAACCAGACGCTCCCCAGCTTCACAAACCTGCACGTGCATTGCAACACAAGCATGCGCTAAAGCCGCGCTGGTGATGAAGCTGAACTCATAATCAAGGGGCGCCCGTGCCTAAAATCCCCTGACCATCACTCCCCATGACTGATAATGAAAGCAACTTACGCGTTATTTATAATACCAATTTTCTATCACGGTACCATGGCAGTCTAGATTGCTACCCTGTTGCTCTTGAGTAGGCTGGTTAAAACAGGGTATGCAATACTTCAGACACCGTCCAGTTCCAGCACCTTCACAAAAGCAAAACTTCAGTCTACACAGGCACGAATCAGCATGTAAAAAGGCAAGACTCCAAACCCGCGCTCCCACAGAAGCACTTGCTCAAGCACTCGCCTGCGGTAACGATTCAGCATTAAAGATCGCCATAAGGCGTGCAAGTAAGGCCTGCTTCCCCTCCGCTTCTTGATCCACAGCTTGCCCCTCAGGGATGGGCGGTAATGTACCAGGGGAGCTCCTGCATTGATGGCATGTGTGTCGACAGCGTGTGATGAGAAAAGAGGGGCTGAAACACACATCCTCACATACTGCAGTTTGTGCAGTGCGTGTGTGGCAAGATGGGGGAATGTAAGGTGTGCACATAGCTAAGCCAATTTCATGTGCTTTCCCTGTCCAGCAAGCCAATGGACACTTCTCAGTACTGATCGTGAGTGAGGAGGACAAAAAATTACACAGTATTCCTCCCTGGGTGTGATGCAATGTCATGTGCGCTTCACGTTGCTCTACTGTAGCTTGCCTTGGGCACTCCTTCTCCTCTGGCACCCCCTTTTCCCTGCCCTTACTGAGTACAAACAACTATAGGCAAAGGTCGACACCAACGACCCTCCTGAAGCTCACACAAGTGACGCACTTGGGGTGGTGGCCATTGATGTGATTGGTGTGGGCGGTGGGTGACGAAGGAAACGATTGTTGCTGCTGCTGCTGCTGCTGCTGCTGCTGCTGCTGGACCAGAGCTTGTACTGCTGCCATGCATGCGGCAGTGGTGGCATGAGGTGCACTTGCAGAGCCAGCAGGAGTGTTCAGGCCCAGCAAAGAGGACAAGGCGTGCATGAAATTACGCTGTTCCATGAGAATCATGTACACCTGCCAGAGCGCGAGGATGTAATGATCGTTAAGTTTGCATTGCCAGGGGACATTGAATTGGTCAAACCTTTGGCAAAACCATCCCTGCGAGAAGGATGCACGAAGAGACATGACGTACAATGCAAAGATGAGTCACTAGCAGGACGTAAATCGTCACATCCAGTTCGGAGACAGGCGGTATTTTGCAGTTTATCAATACCACGTACTTGAGCCTCATCTTTATCACCATGTGAGTATAGGCAATGCACAGATTAGTCGGCAATTCGATGGCAGAAAGAAAGCAAGACCAGCTAGGTACCTTGTTCATCGTGGGAACAATGTCTGTCAAGCTGCCACATGCAAACAGGCGTTCAAAATGACGCAGGGGTGCTGCCAGCCTGTCCTCAGGAGGAGCAGAAGCAAGGGCAGCTTCAGCTGCCAAGGAACTGCCTCCGGCCAGCAGCTGCATAGATGAAGATGTAAAATGACATTGGTGAGCAGCAAAGTAGATAGACACGTTATAAACAAAATGAATACATGATTACACACCATACAAGCATGCACACATGAACAATGAACACATACACACACTTATACAAAAGGTCATGAAGTTGGAACACAGACAGAGATCAGAGGCGTGAGTTTTCTTTAGAAAAACTATACATTTGTTTTATAGACGCCTTTCGCTAAACACGTTGTTTTTGGCCCAGAGCATATCAGGCGTTGTAATTACAGGCTTCTATACGAGCATAAACACAATACAAACCCCGCATTTTAGCAAGCAATATCATGTATACTAAATCAATGTCGGTTTATTTGATGGAGCCTGAACCATGGCAACGCTGTCATTTCCTTGAATTGATTTGCCTCCCCAAACAATGTCTGATGTTGCAAGTCAACACGCCACCCCAAGAGGAGGCTACTCCTCACTCTCGACCAGCTTCCCACTCCAATCCTCGTATCTCAATCCGTGAAGCTTACTCACACCTCGACTTGTACTGCCGTGCCACAAGCTGCTTGCATGCCCTTGAGCAACTCGGCACCTTTTCCACATTCCTTGAGCAGCACCTTTTCCACAGCCCTTGACCTTTTCCACAGCCCTTGAGCAGCTCGGCACCTTTTCCACACCCATGTAATCACGCCCGCTCTCACACCCACCTGAGCCTCTGCAGCCACAAGCTGCTGCATCGATGTGATCAGCTCGCCAGGGCTCCGGGGAGGGCCCAGTGCCTGTGCTGACGGCTCCACTCGAGTGCCTGCCACATCCGCAAGTGCCTGCAGCGCCATGCTGATCTTGGACGCTGACTTCAACGCAGCAACCCATGCCCCTAGCACGCCAATGACCTGTGGGTTGTGAGAAAGTGTGCGTGTGTGTGTGTGTGTGAGGGGGGGGGAGGGTTGTACTGTGGGTTGTGAGGAAGTGTGTGTGTGTGTGAGTGTGTGTGTGAAGGGGGGGGAGGATTGTAAGTTAAGCGCGCACCAGCCTGTATATGCGTGCAAAACAATTTGAAGGGCATGGACCTACGTCTTGGTAATTCGTCTGCAGGCTAAAAGTCATCACAACACGGTTACAGGGTGAGAGAAGGCGCTGGTACATGAGGTTGTGTTGCTAAAAGTTGTGTACCCATGAATCTTGAAAGCAACCTCAGACAAAACCAAATCATTCCATGTATCCCTTGTTTCCACAACTCTACACATACACATGCAGCTTCTCCTTCCGTGGTTCCGCACCTTGGTAGGGTCCTTAGGCACGTCTCCCCTCAGCTCTAACGGTAGCACGTCAGATGCTCGCACATACACAAAGTCAACCACTGCACCGATGAAAGCCTCCATGCGTGGCACGGCACCACTTGTGCGTGCTAGGCTGCGTGCGGCAGTGGGTAGCTGGGTGGCGTCAGAGAGGTCCAGACCAACGCACGCATCCTGCAAGAGGGTCATTGCATTGTTTTGCAATCATGATGCGTCGTGTGTATGTACAAACGTGTGTTTGTCCTGCATGTGTAATTACGTGCAAACGTGTGTGTGTATGCGTGTGTGCATAATAGCATGTGCGAAGGAATGGACAAGAGCAGGCGGATTGAGGTGACTGGATCAGCTGCCAATACAGCTGAGTGGTATTGCCTCTTTATGATATAGCTTTACGAATGAGGCAGGAGGGGCCAAAGAACTACAGGCCGACGTGTACAATTCTGCAAGGCATAGCACACAGCACAAACGGCAGTGTGCGCATGCACCTACATGTTTTGCACAAGACACCCCCACTCACTTGCAGCAGGTCAACCAGCACGCCCCGGCTCATGTCCTCTACAATGCGCAGGTTGAGACGATGGATGTCACGGTCACGCTTCATGCGATCTCGGGAGGATAGAGAGGCCCTGCCAGGAGGGGGAGCAGAGGCAATGCATGTCAGGACAGGACGGCGAAGAGGGGAGCAGAGGCGAGTGTGGCTGTTGTGTGCAGATGTGCAGATGTTTGGACATGAAAGCGGGGGCTGCAACTACATAAAACTTAATGCAAAGTCTATGTTGACATGCATCTGGAGATTCGACGATTGACTGCAATGGTGGAGACTTTGCTAGGAAGCAAAGTGAGAGCTCCAAAACCATAAACAAATCAGCCAGGCTTTACACATACACACGTCAAAAGCTGTGTCCACGGCTTCTCCTTCCTTACCAGCCCTTCCCCTCTTGTTCCTTGACACTTCTCACCCTCCACACCTGCTGGAAGACGCCAGACCCATGTCCAGCTCTCCCCCCTCTGCGGCAGTACCAGCATGGCCAAGCTGCTTCGAGCTGCCCTTGCCTCCTCCTGCACGCACGGCAAAGCAGCGTCTGTTGATAACAAGGTTTGAGCCAGTGTGTCGTGACAGCGGGACAGAGCTGCCTCACCCAACTCATTTGGTGTGCTGCAAAACCTCCCAGGTCAGGCGCGTGTACGGTTTGCGGAAGTGTGCATAAGGACCTTCCTAAGGGTGAGCTGTGAGCTGTGGGCGTGTGTATCAAGTCGGAGGGTGCAGAGCTACGGTGGTGCTCCAGGACAGCACATGAGTGATGATGCAGGGCCATGATGCTACGTGATGCACAAGTACCTCCTGGAGAGAGTGATGATGCAGGGCCACGATGCTACGTGATGCACAAGTGCCTCCTGATGCTACGTGATGATGCAGGGCCATGATGCTACGTGATGCACAAGTACCTCCTGGAGAGAGTGATGATGCAGGGCCACGATGCTACGTGACGCACAAGTGCCTCCTGATGCTACGTGATGATGCAGGGCCATGATGCTACGTGATGCACAAGTACCTCCTGGAGAAGCAGGTCCACCATGCTTAAGGGTGGACAACCTGCGCTCAAGGATGTCGACCTCGCGCTTGGCTGCCCTGCGATGTCCAGCCAAAGAATCAGTCAGGGTTGACCAACGAGGTCGGTCTGTACCATACATGTACAACAGTATTCTTGACAGGGGAGCGCTGTAATTTTCACTGACACGGTGTTTGCAAGAATATGAGCTTGGCCCACCCCAAATATGTAGCAACGGGCTAATGTCCCATCAGATGTGTGCGGTTTGTGCCCCAGCTTCATTGTCCATTGCTGCATGGGTGCGTCTCAGGTTGTATGCGTGCTCGCAGGTATGTGTGCAAGTGATAAGCACAAGACTTAATGTATGCAAAGTGGAAGTAGAATCCGTAAGAAAGGGGAGACTGATGCACAGGAGAGGAAGAAACCCTCCGTTTTATGAAACCTCAAACTTCTACTTTTTTCCAGAGGGACCCTCTAAGGGTACATTCACAGACCTTGAATTAGAAGAGCCTTGAAAGACTTTAAATTCAAAGACCCTTGGGGTACATTCAAGCCAAGGAGGGGCTCATTGGGCACACTTATTGTGGCAACTACAAACCTATGCTCACACGAACAACATACACACACACACGAAGAGAGCGAATGAGAGAGAGAGAGAGAGAGAGACGCACAAACAATTGAGCTGAAACACACATATGCTATGCCGCACCTAAGGTCTTGCACAGTGGGTCGAGCCTGCAGCTCGGCCAGCAAGGATGCATGCTCTTCTGCAAGTACCTGGAGGACACAGATATTTGGGGAGCAAGGGGAATGAAGGAACAAGACACTTGGAAACCTGTAATTTCTCTAAAGAACTGCACGCACACAGGGACAGCCTGAGATTACATTCAAACCACGCCAAAATATCTGCATATTTCCAACTACCGTACAGAAAATATATCACGCCGCAAAAATAATGTTTTTGAGGGGTGCGGCTAACTGCGGACAGAAATTATAATAATTATTTTTGGGGCAGCGGATTGGGTGCGGATTGGTGAAATTAATTATATTTGAGGATGACAACGAGGATGAGGGGGAGAGCAGTGCGAGTGAGGAAGATGGGGAGGGCAGCGAGGGAGAGAGCGAGGGGGAGGGCAGTGGGGATGAGGAGGGAGAGGGCATATGCATGGACAAGATTGTGAAATGATTGGGATGCGAGCGCAAGTTGTGCGAGTTGCGCGCAACACAGAGTTGGAACGAGAACTTGGAATGAGCTTTGACAAGAAACTGGGGGGAGTCAGTTTTTTGAGCAGTTTGCTTGGGTATTACCAACCTGCCAGGCTCATGTTTGCATGCAGAGGGCGGCAACAGCCCACCCTGTGGTCAATATCTTTTGCAAAAGTAAATGCATGTAATGAAGCAGTAATGGTAAGGTCTGGGGCCACATCAGGGGTTGTTTGGCCCTGCGGATTTGTGCGGATAGGATAATAACATGTATTGAAAGGGGTGCGGATTGGGTGCGGAATTGCAACACTGATATTTTTTGGGGGATTACATCTCTGTACGGTATTTCCCCCTTCCAGTCACTGACACCTGCGTACCATCGCCGTGCGCATAGAACTCACACGCTTGCACACATTCATGTGTACGCACAACTCGTTCAGTTAAGGAACGGCACAACCTTAAGTGTACTAAAGCACACTTGTAACCTTTCAATTCCAATACGCATAACCAAGTAATTGCAGCACATACTCAAGCTCAACCCGTGCATACTCACAAACAAGCAACCACAACATGTACAGTTGTACCTGTGCACGCCGCTCTGCTTCTGCCACACGCCGCTCTGACACCCTGAGTGCGTCCACGCCCTCTGCCCGAGCAGCTGTGAGCTCTCTGGCACACATGAGGGCACGCTTCTCAAGAGCCACCACCTTGGCCTGGAAGTATGGGTTGCATGCATTTTGGGGGTTGGCCAGAACCATGCATGCATAGGCAACGCACACACGTTCTTTTAGCAGGAGAAGCTAGAACATGTTCATGCACATGAAAAACATGCAGTCTTGTTGTACCTAAGCATTTTATTTTAGCACGTTCCAGGAACGCAATTCACCAGAAAGGGAAGGTCATCATGGCTTTGCTGCAATGCTCTGTTCTTGGAAGAAAAAGGGCTGTGCACAGTTGGAAATTTAAAATATCACATATCGCACATGAGTGAGGTTAACCAACCAAATAAGTATACACGGCATTTTTCCCAGTTCTTCTACGGCAAATTCTTGAGTATTTCTAAGGTTTGTGCGCAATATGTATACATACATGTATGTATTTCATAAACGGTCCTGGCCAACCCTACACAAGAGACCTTTAGCTCTAAAAGCAAGCATGCAAGGTCCCAGGTCCCAGGTGATGTCATGTACTACGCACTCCGTTACCAGTGGCATGGTACCTAACCCCCTTCTTTCCTTCCGTACGACCTCCTTCCCACTCACATGGACATCAGCATCTGCATCAGGATTGCGCCAGCCCCCGGATCGGTCCTTGATTGAAATCATATTCTGGGCGTCGCGCAGCTGCTCTGACAGCAGCCGGACCTTGTGTACAAATAGTAGCAGCAATACAGCAACAGCAAGATTTGTACAAACATAGCAACAAAGGCAAGGTGCGTACAGGGGGAACAGCAACAGCAAGATCTGTACATAGCAACAAAGGCAAGGTGCATACAGGGGGAACAGCAAGAGCAAGATCTGTACAAACATAGCAACAAAGGCAAGGTGCGTACAAAGAGAGCAGCAACAGCAAGGTATGAATGCACAAACAGCAACAGCAAAGGCAAGGTGCGTACACATAACACAGGGGCAGTCCAGTCTGTCTTTCTGAGTGCATCCCCTTTTGCCTTTCTCCTTATAGGTTTCTCCTTATGGGTTATGTATGCATTATGCGTGCATACCTGGAGAGGGCGTGCAACAAAAAAGCCCCTGTCAAAAGTACACAGGACAGCTTGGACAACTTGTAATGCAGGGACTGGCTTCACTGTCTGCACACTCCTTGTTCTCCTGTACAGCTACTGATTAAGGTCCCGACGCCTCAGCATTTGCAAGAACAGGATCGAGCGCTGTTGGCTGATTGATTGACGGTGACCAGCACCACCATTACCTCTGCACGTGCGGCCACCAGCTGGCTCTCTAAGCCCTCTCGCTGCTGTTCATACACACCCACAATCTCCACAGGCCTGAGTTCTCGCGTTGCTGCTGCGATGGATCCTGTGAGGAGGCGTTGTTATTTACTTTCACACGGACACGTTCACATAGAATGAGAAGTACACTTTGTTATGCTTCAGCATGTGCTGCGTAGAATCAACGGCCGTTGCTAAACTTACGACTGCTACACGTACAATTGCTAAACCTACACGTACAACATATGGGTTCAGTCTCAGTAGGAAGGCAGCACTCAACCATGAGCCGTAAGTGCCTTTGCTATAAGTCTTAACCTGTGGAGAAAGACTCAAGTAATGAAAGCAGAAAGGAGGAAGGTGCTGAACCGCCTTGCTTCTTTTTGACGATCAAGGCTAACACTCGTATGAGCAAAATAAGGGGTACAAGAAAGCAGTTGTGCACATCAGCCGCTGATGCCCCATACCTGCAGCATTTTTGCCCTGTAGGTCAGCGCGGTGAGCCACAAATGCAGACCTCAGCCGTGCGTACACCTGCGCATTTGTCCGTACATACATACAATGATGATGAAGTGAGTTCCAGTAGTAAAGGCAACAACAGGACCTTTTAACATCGCACTCAGTGCTGCAGCTTGTTTGTGAAGAGCCATCAGTGGGGAACAAAAGAGGTACCAGGTGCACCATAATTTCTGCTTTCTGCATAAATTATCCAAAGCCATGCACTAATTTAAAGGTATAGGGTCCTCGGTAAGCACTCAGAAAGGGGAGGTGACAAACCTGCTTGTCTCGAGCTGCTTGCCTCTCTTCCTTGACCACCTTCTCCGCCAGAGCTGCACGCAGCTTATCCATGCTACCTTCCCTGCACGGGAGACAAAGAATCAGGCAACACGGTTTGCACACATAGTTGTGTATGTGTCTTACGACCTCTTCCATGCTGTGTGCTTGCACTTCTACGTGTGTAAATGAGGTGTCGCTGTATGTCCTACTGAACAGATTTACAAGCAGGCAAAGTGTTGAGGCACATCTCAGAGGACGTACAAACCATTGGCAAGCCAACGCGTTCGCTTGCCAATGGTGTGTAAGTCCTCCAATACCTACCTCAGCACAACCTCAAGCGCATAACCATATAAAATCTGGACATTTACAGCTCTGGCTAACCGCAGTTGTTACCAACCTGCTGCGCAGTGCGTGCTCCAAATGCACAGCCCGTGCCTTGCACTGAGCCGCCTCCACCTCAGCACGTCGTGTGACCTCCTCTGCACGCATTGCCCTTTGGCCGGCAGCTGCCACGCTCTCCTCGCTCAGGCTCCTGCCCCCTACCTCAGTGCTGCAGACAGTGGCGAGCTCACGGTCGCGTGTGGCGAGGGAGGACTCCAGACTGGTGATGCGTACCTGCAATGGTGTGTGCATGTACGCGTTTGTGGGTGTTTGCCTATATGTATATGTGCACATACGCGTGCACGCTTGTGTGTCTGTGTTTGGGGGGGGGTTGTGTGCATGCGTGTGCATGCGTGTGAGTGTGTGTGAATGTGTGTATGGGTGTGTGGAAGTGGCTGGGAATGCCTTATATCGGCCAAAGAGAGCATGTTGCAATACTTGAAAATTTTTGTGGCACACACTCTTCAGCACCACAGCTGCGTCCTGCTCTTATGCAGCGCATTGCGCAGTGCCTGCAGTAATACTAACTGCAAAGTATTTTCATGAGATAAGCTGCCTCTAGCTGCCTCTGGCCAGTTCAAGCCATCCTGAAGTAAAAAACAAATCCGCAGCGCACACTGATTCCCGCTATGCTCGGCCTAATTCAGTTGTCCCCCCTGCTGCAAGAGCAAGGGCTTGTAACAAAAACACCTGCGGTGTTACCTTGGCCTGTTGGAGTGCTGCTTCCAGTCGCTTCAACTCCTCGGCCAGCTTGGAGCTGTCTCTGCCTGCATTAGCCTCTGCCCCACTGGCCTCCCCGCGAGCAGCTTCAATGCCCCGGCTCAGGCGCTCAATCTCTCGGTCGCGCACCTTGGCTGCAGAATCCATCTGTGAGGCGTGTGGTGTGCAGAGTGCTTGTATTTAGGTGTATGTGTGCTCAAGGTGGAGGTGGAGTAAGAGTTGTGGCGTGTGTACATAAGTGCTCGTAAATAGAAAGCCTGTATGGTGCATCTGCACACGGCAAAACAAGTCTGAGCGAAATTGAGGGCCTTCAAGTGGAAATGGATAGGAAGGGATTTGGCTAGGTCATGAAGGGTTGACCTTGAGGCCTTTTCCCTTACGCTGTCAGCACCCTGGATGCCAGAGGTGAGTTTGTAGGTAGAAAATGCAAGACAAGGGGAACAGTCAATAAAATACTCTGACCTTCTACACAAATGCACACACAGACACACATTCACAACACACGTGTAGAGGATCACTGGTACCCACTCACATGAATAGCACGGCTGCGGTGAGAGGCAAGCTCCCCCTCTAAACGCTGCACCGTTTCTTGCAGGCGAGAAAGGCCATCATTAGCCTTATTTGCCTCTGTCCTGCAATTGTAAGTTTATTGCCGATCACACAGCTTTTGTATTGGTTCACAACTAAAATGGTGCTACGCATGACAGTAGGAAAGATGCCAGGTGAAACAGCTCAGATCAACCCCTACCTCACACTAAAATCATAATTTCTTGAAGGTTGCTCTACCACGACAAGGCTTAGCCGTAGGCAGATAGCTTCAAGCAACGTTGATTTGAGCCCTGCTATTCCCTTGTTAGAACGTGCTGATCTTAATGCTAGTAGGTAAGCATGAAAGTTAGCAGACCAGCAGCTGTGTAGCGAGTGAGGCGACAATCTGGGGCCTTCCTTGCTGCACGCTGGTTTTGATTTACGCGATAGCAACAGCTTTTACCAACCTGCTGCCCTCCAGTGCTTTCTGCCCTGCCTCCACCAACCGCTCTTTAGCCCTGACTGCCCCTTCCAGCTGAGAAACACGCTGCTCTGCCACCGACAGGTCCCCCTGGAGCCTACATATGTGGTATACATGCACATTCGATCAATAAGTTAAAGTAAACGCACAAGGAGAAAGACAAGTGCTGCACGGCCCTAACCCCAAGCCTTAGAGTGACATACCACCCCCAAACATACATGCTGCGAAGGTACAGCGACAAGTGCACACACAGGGGAGGGGGCCCATGTGTCAGCAACATTTGTAAAGAGCACGCCTGTAAAGAAAGTAGCACACACAAGCACACATATTATACAAAGCACACCCTTCAGTGTACAGAAAAGGCAAGCAGAGCATACAAAGCACACCCTTCAGTGTACGGAAAATACAAGCAGAGCTCGGCCTTCTCATGCATGTACATTCTCTTGTACACACACAATCATTCAAGAGCAAAGCTTGGGGTTTGGCACTCACTTGCATGTGGCTTCCTCCCGCCTCTCACGCTCCCCAGAGGCATCATCCACCCCAGACTCCAATAAACGTATCACAGCAGACAGGCGTTTTGCCTCAGCTTCTGACGCACGCAGCGCGCCCTCCGCCTGTACGGTCGGTGATGTACATGATGAGTAGTTGTTTGTGTACATGGTACTCATGGTTCATGTTCATGGTGTACACGGTGGTATACACGGTCGGTAATGTACATGATGAGTAGTTGTTTGTGTACTTGGTGCTCATGGTTCATGCTCATGGTGCAAATGCTGGTGTACACAGTCAGTGGTGTGCACGATGAGCAGTTATTGGTGTATGCCGTCGGTGGTGTACATGGTGTGCATGCTGAGCAGTTGGTGGTGCACATGATGAGCTCTCTGGGATGTGATCAAAGATGAGGAGGATTTATTGCTAGCCTTGCGACATGCGTGTTGTTCTTATTTGGGTACAGGGCAGGTGTCACCCAATTGTGTCCCCCCATGATCACACTCCTCAAAACATTTACCACAACTGCATTGCTTTACACACATCATTGTCATTCTAGCGTGTTAGCCACCACGCCTGCGTCGTGTGCACATATTTATTACAAACTCCAGTCCCTGAATCCCCCCAACCCATCAATGCCGCCACACCAACAGCCTATATAGTACATAGTTTACATTCTTGTACAATGCATCCCCATTGCCTTCCCCTCACCAATCTCCACGCATTCCCTGAATCAATCATCCAAAGCAAACAGCGCCCCATACCTGCACCGCTCGAAGCTTCAGGGCTGCAAGCTCTGCCTCTCCCTTCAGGCCAGCCTCCTCTGCTGCAGCAAGCCTGGCCTCAAAGCTGGTCTCAGATGCACGAGCTGCTTCTAGCTGACGATTTAATCGGATGCTCTCTGCCTCTTTTGCACGGCTAGAGGTCTCTTGGGCTGAAAGCTTGGCACGTGCCTGGAGGTGTGGCACCCATTACATTTTACATGGGTAGGTAGGTAGGTAGGTAGGTAGGTACAGTGAGCAGTTTGGTCAAGGTAGGGCTGCTGACCTAGGTCGTCTTGGAGAAGCTCAGCCATAACAAGCTCCTGAAGGGATTTGCTTGCACAGCACTGGGGTATATCTTGCGCCATACAGGGAACGTGCAGTGGTGATGCTTATAATACTGCCCCCAACATGTAAAACTAATGTTTGCATACCATGGTCAAATCGTTCTGGAGCTTGTTGGCGTGGTCGCTGGCATCCTTGAACTCAGCGGTGGACGCACCTCCTCTGCAGCAGCCGTAAGCAGCAAAGCAACACACACTTATAATTATAAGTTAACGTGAGTAGCACAAAGGACGACTGCAAGGAGGAAGCTAGCATGTCACAAGTCACGGGTTGAATAACTGAAAGTCATTTGGAGAGCGTGCAACAGCCATCCACGCTCATCCTCCCTCCTCTCCGCATCATTCCTCTGCCAAAGCGTCTTCCTGTCCACCCACCCTCACCAGCTATTCACGCTGCCACCACTTCTCTTAACCGACCTGGACTCCAGCTGTCTCTGCAGGCGCTCCACTTCACGGTCCCGTGAACGCCATACAGTCTCCGCATGCGAAAGTCGCTGCCGTCCCAAAGCAATTTCCATTTCCAGCGTGCGCAGGCATTCCTCCGCCTGACCCCACATGAGGTGTGCTAGTGATGTATGAAGCTGAATTGGTGAATCCTTGCTACTGGGCTGACTTTATTTCAGTTTTATAGCATCGTAGACACCTGTGGCCTCTAGACTTGCAGTGCGTGGTTGGTGCAGGAAGACGACATCAACACCTAATGTCACAGTACTGACCAACAGTGCATGGTTGGTGCAGGAAGACGACATCAACACCCAACACCTAATGTCACAGTACTGACCAACACAAACAACAACCAAGCACACCGCCTCACACCTCAGCTGCGCGTAGCTCAGCCGCGTGCTGGGCCACCTGGCTCGCCTCTCCTGCCCTGTGAGCCTTATCAATCTCGCGGTCGCGTGCACGGACTCCCCCCTCAAACTGCACTGCACGCTGCTTGGCCGTCGCTAGCTGATCGTGCAGGGTGTGGCAGGAAGCCTCTATTGCCTCCTGACGCACCTGGAAAGCACGCATTTTTGGTCGGCCAGAGCCATAAACACACACAGCATAGATCGTAATTCATAATATGGGAGTTTTTAGAATCGCCACTCACCATATATATACCGCTAGGTCTTTTGCGGTAAAAAAACGGCCAAAAGCATAAGAGGGACTTCGGGTCAATAGTTATTAGATGGCTCGATTCTACTCGTTTGTGCACTGCTTTTCATTCTCTCACACCTCGCACGCCAGCTCAGTAGCTCTTGAGGCTTCCAGGGCTTTGGTCAAACGGTAGATTTCACGTTCCTGCAAACATAAAGAACGTAAAACGTGGTGCATGCCAAAGGAGTTTTGTTCTATTGCTTGATGTCAGCATATAACCCTGGTTCAAAAACATCCTTCTGGTGGGGGCCACGTCTTGATTTCGATGCAGGCCAATGAGTAAAAAATTCCCTGTGTACCTAAAATCTACCGAACATAGTTGCCACAGAGTATGCAGCAAAAATAGATCACCACAGAAGGAGATTGCAGAGAAAGATGCACCAGGTGGTCAGGTTAAAATTTCCAACCAGTTCCCCAGAGTGACCAAGGGTTGAAAATGACTAATTACTCTGACACAGGGTTTTCATGAAGGCAAAATGGTTCATTATATAAATATGCAAGCTGGCTTATCGTGGAAACTGATTGGAGTTCCGGCCAAACCAAGATGCCACAGAAACCTTGAGGCCTCCCCTGCGACCTTAAACTTTTGTACCTGCTTGTTTACAAGTCACAGGTAAAGAAAAATGTGTTAACAGGCCGAGTAGCATTGCTCCGTAGTTCACCTCTGCATTCCTCCAATGCACATCAAAACATTGAATCAGTGCGCCTGCTTTGTCCAACAGGTAGGTGCTTGATCATGACGGCAGTAGCTCACCTTTACTGCCATGCCTGACTGCATTTGCACCACCCTTTGCTTCAAGGACCCCAGTTCACCGTCCAGCTTTTTGAAGGCGTCCTGTGTTCAGGGAACAGGTTTTAAGTACACACGGCAAGCTTACCAGTCTTAGCATGCCTCATGTATACCCCTTTGCTTGGCATCAACATTATACCTTGGCATCAACATTATACTTTTAACAGTATACACACTCACTTAAGCTGCTATGCAAAACCTTACAGTCTCCAGGCATATACAATCGTGGAGGAGTTATTTTAAAGACTCTCTTATGCAAAGAGAATGGAATGCCGATCATCTTACTCACGAGCCTGCCTGAGGCGTATATATTTTATAATTCCTGTGTAACCACCCCCCTTCCATCCATGCTCTCATCCTTGTCACCGTCTAAGTTCCTGCAAATCGTCCTTGTCAAGTTGCAGATCCTGTGCCTCTTTCTACTGACTACAAGAACAGCAGCTCCAAGACACCTTGATTGAACTTACTTTTGTTATTTATTTTCGTGCAGGAGGCACATCCTGAGCAGGCTAAGCACGTACCAAAGGATTTCTAGTACTACACCAGCTTTTTAAGTGCTGCTGAACGTTTCTAAAAAAACCTAATGCCCTGCAGGGCGTACCTGTACTGCACTTGCTTTGAGCTCTGTTTCACCCTCAATGCCCCGGCTGGTATCTAGGCGGCGAGTGAGTTGAAGGATTTCGTTGTCACGTGCGTGCAAGCTGTTCTGTACGGCCTGCAAAGGGCAAAGCCGGAGGGGGCGGAGGGGGAGGACAGGCAGTGGCAGCTCGTGCTGAAAAGCAACACTCACAAAATGCTGGCCTGAACAGTAGAGCTGCTGAACAGCTCAGCACATGCATGAATCACCCAGCAAGGCATTTTGAACGCAGCACTGTTCTCGTTCCTTCCCACGTTCTCCTATCAGGCCAACACTTACCTGCAGCTGCACACGCATGGCCATCAGATCTGCGTCCACTTTGAGGGCTGCCTCCTCGGTGGCTGACGATACTGCAGCAGCCTCGTGCTCATCCCGTCGTGCACCTACGAAGGTACACGGCCTTGTCTAAATAATAAGATGCAAACAGGCAGCAGGGTTGCTGGTATTGGGGGTCGGCATTCCACCCTAGAGATGTTTCATACAGACGCATCCTTGTGCACCTGACAGGCTGCTTTAGCAATTTTGAAAGTGATGCTGATCAGTCGTGTGAAAGGTGTGAATTTCTAATCACCTTCCGACCAATCAATGCATTAGCCCAGACGCACACATTGTGCTGGAAGCCGACCGCAAGAAGGCATACATATTCCACAACATTCCTTTCTTCCTTCAGTTACAAAAACGAAATCGTCCACACCTACCTTCCAGGCGCCGTTGGATCGTGGCTATCTCACGTTCTCGTGCACGGCATTGGCCTTCAGACTGAGCCAAGCGCTGCCTCAGCTGAGCTGCCTCGCCTTCTGTTACACGCGTGGACGCTTCAGCCTGATTGCACGAGGACAAGGTTGGCTTGATGCATGTTACGACACTTTACATTTCATTTCTTAATCCATTGCTTCTGTACGAATACTGTGTGTTGCATTGCGCCTACCCTACATAATAAGGGCCTACACTAGGTAAGGGTGGTTCATAAGTCCTGGGTCACTTTACTGGTTTGCTCAGAAGATTCACTGCAAAAAGAGCTACGCCGTATTTAGCGGAGGATTTGATAGGTACCTGGACACAACGCAGACACACACCTGTGTGCGTTGCTCGTACGCAGCTTGCTCAGCCTCCCGTGCTCCCTCCAGAGCTCTTTCAATGCGCGTGCATTTTTGACCCAGCATCTTCAGGGAGCCGTTGGCTTGAGCCAGGTGCCGCCTCACTTGGCTGGCCTCAGAATCCATCTTACGAGCAGCATCCTCAAGGGAAGCATGCCGGGCAGCGACCTGTGCATGAAGAGGGTGAGTGGAGGGATTATACAATGCCATCACTTCTTTTGTAACAAGATTGATTTAATTTTGATGTGTAAGGCAGATAGAAAGAGATGGCAAAAGCAGTGCACACGATGGACATATATGTATGTACATATTATTTACAATTCGACGTACTAAAACTTCATCCCACACGTGATTGCTTAATCACAGGACGACCGTCGACCACAGACTTTGGGTCAAGTGCAGATAAGTGCCATGCAAATTTGGCGGGTATGGACATATGCTTACTTTTGTAGCCGGTCCAGTCTACTCAGCCCAGCCCAGCCCAGCCCCCATTTTCCCGTTAATCACTTGCTCCAATCAGGTCGGCTGCTAGGACTTTGGAAATTACAAATCTACCGTTGGCACTTTTGTGAAATACACCCTTGGTCTGCTGTTTTGCACAAGCACTCATGAGCATTGTGTAAACTCCAAACCTCCTACCTCTGCCTCAGCAGCCCTTGCTGCCTCCGCCCCTCGCTGCATCTTATCCACCTCCCTGTCCTTTGCTCGCACAGCCCCCTCCAAGTGCAGAATCCTTTGACCAGTCAGGTAATGATGCAGAAAAAGGTGGGAAGCAGTCAGTAAAATAATCAAGCGTGCCTTGGGGAGCAGGAGCATTTGACACTTGGTACTTATCAATTTTAAGAAGCTGCACACTCTGAACGTGGACCTTCAACTGGGAGAAATCAAGGCGAGTGGGTCAATGGCCAGCGAGATGTGAATGCAGAAGGTCATCACCTTTGGCGTAGACCTGCTAGCTGAGCATCGAACTGCTGAGCAGCTTCTTTGCCCTGGAGCCTCTCTGCCTCGTTGGTGTGCCCGAATTCACGTGAAGATGCTAGGGCCTTACGTAAGCGCACAATCTGTGAGTAAGTGTGCCGCAAAACAGGCAAGGGAAAAGAAGGAATGAGTTGGAATAGAGAGGGACGTAGCATGCACAAAAAGAGAAGGGGTAGAAGAAAGAAGTATGAGCAGAGAGGGACAACGGAAATAAAAAGGGAAAATGAAACAATGAGAGGAAGGAGAGAGTGAGATTAGAGAGTGGGTGGAGGACAGACTTGTTTTTGATTTGTGACACAAGGCAGACATAGGTGAGTGTCCTTGGCGTATGAGAAGCAGTGCAGATTGCACAAAGTTGTATCCATACCGAGAGATTTCTTCTTGCATGGTGCTGTGGATTAGGCTATGCAGCAGATCAGGCATACCTCAGCATCTCTAGAACGGAGTGCGCTGTGCAGCTGGTTTGTGCGTTGCCTGAGGCTGACCATGCCCGTGTCCAGGTGGCGCATGAACTCATCTGTGCGTACTGCCTGCAAGGAGCTCATGCAGATGGATTGGAAAGTCACAAATAACGAGACAAAGAGCACACGTGATGATAAAACTTGGTAGTCTATATACTCTCCTGTGAAGTGGACATATACGTAGGGTTGGCCAGAAACATATATAAACGGTGTATATATACGGTTTTGGCCAGCCCTACATATACGTGGGTTTTGAGACTAGGAATAAATTGGAAATGAGCAGCAGCATGCTAGGAAGGTGTGCACGATGAGCAATTGTGGCGTGTGCGCGATATCAATCGGTAATATTGGGTAGTATTTATAAAAGATGCTCTCCTACAACCTTGACATAACAACAAAAGTAGCGGCGGTATCAAATCAGCCTGGTCACGTAATTTGCACCTCCACCTGCATGCTTGTACTCACGTGTGATATGGCCTCAGCATCTGCTGTCTCCAGGGCCTTCTGCACACGCTCCATCTCCTTGGCCCTGCAACATGCCCATTCAGAAGGAAATGTGAGCGGCAGCGTTTGTCTCATCTCATCCATTCTACACCTTGTATGCATGAGAGCACAACATAGGAGAGGACTGCAGCGCTTGACCCCGTGAACCTTGAGAACAAGGCTGGTGCCCTGTTCCCAGCTCTGAAGCATATGCCAAACGACAGACAACTGACTTAGCAACATTCTATCTAGCAGCATTCTATTTCGTAGAGTCCTCACTTGTTACGAAGCTGCCCCTCAATTTGCTGCAAACGTGTGCGTGCAGCTGATCCCTCTGCCTCAGCTTTTCTGCAGGCCTCCTCTGCACGCGTCTTTTGCACAACAACTGAAGCCTCAGCAGTCTGCACGTGGACATGTACGTGTCAACACTGTAAGGTCGGCACAGCGTGCACACATTGGCAGGTAACCCCTGGAGTTTTACCCTGGCTGTTAACCATCAAATTAGCCTAATGTTGAGCGTAGAATAACGAGTATTGATGGTTTAAACTGAGTCATGATTCGTTGGCAAAAATGTAGTAAGATAGATGCAGGGGAAAGGTATCAAGCACGGCGTGTACCTGCCTGTCCTTGCCAGCATCAGCATCACAGCAGCATGTGGAATTTTACAGGCTGCTATGCAGCATGTCCGTTTGATCGCGCAACTCATACCCCTGCATCACCAACCTTGCAACACCAAGCATCTCCCCAAATGCACAGACAGCCAAACACAGGCACATACACACACCTTTGCGGCATCCACCAGCCTTTGCAAGGCATCAATGTCTTTGTCCCTTCCTCTCACAATGCCTTCCAACTGGGAGGCTCTCTTTGCAACGCCTGATAGCTCGTCAGCAAGGGTGGAGGCAGCCTCCTCTGCTTGGGCCTGCATAGCACAAATAGTAGCTTTCAACGGTGCCGTGCTATGTAGTATGTGACTTGCCATTCGTGGTTGCTGAGGTTCAAGGCACTGCATTTATTATCAAAAACCAATGGCCTTATACCTCAAGCTGTAATAGAAACAGCTTAGCCTTCCAGGCTGCTACGACGACAGAAACATCACACAGTTCCGATGCAAGCTGTCAAGTACAAGGTACAGGAGACTTTTATTTGTGTCACGATGACTTGGGATTGCTTCTGTCCGTACGCATGAAAACAAAGGAATGTGATAATATGAAGACCGGTCCACTCAATAGCGAAATGAGGACACAAATCTGCACAGTGCAGGACACCGCAAACTCCCTAAAAGTCGTTTCATTTGGTCTGCTTTAATTGCTCACCTGCTTTACGCTCATCTCAAACTCGGATTTGCGCGTCATGTCAAGCAAGCGAGACAGGCGCTCCATTTCCTTGGTGTGCACACGTGCCCCATTGTCGACGGTCAACGCATGGGCCCTGGTCGCTGCAAGTTCCGTCTCAAGACGCTGGTAATTGGCCTCCATCTGTGTTGCAACCCAATCCGGATCGTAATGTGTGTATTAGGGCACTTTACACTCCATTGGCGGTCATTGCATTGTCTTACATTAGTGCCAGCACACATCAGAAGGAATGCAAAGGATGTATGGAAAGCGTGCTCACAACGACCAAAAACAATATGCACTTCTGTTCTAAATCTGTTTAATATCTGTGCATACGCAGTTACGTTTCTGTGCTTTCTGACCAATTCCAAACGCCTCACATGTTCCCGTCAAAGTAACCCATTTTCTGTTAGCAAGGCCCTCGTGACCTAGCCCGCAGGCAAGCTCAGCGCTCCAAGCAAGCAAACAAGATAGCAAGGCAATGCAGTAGCAAGCTCCTCACCTGCAGCTTTTGGGCATTGGCCTCGTACTCTGCAGCCCTTGCAGCCTCCAGCTGCCGCCCTGTACGCTCCAGGTCATGGTGCCTCGCCTTGAGCAGGTTGTCTGTGGCCATAAGACGTGTGCGCAAGGCCGCAACATCTCCATCAAGACGGCGTGCAGCCTCGTCTGTGCGGCTGACCTGCACGCCATATTCAGTTTTATCGTGCATTTCCAATACGCCCTTTCCAAGGGAGTTAGGCCTCAGTCAGATACAGGCGTGCGGCCTTGCCTATATGGCTGGCCGGCATACTAATGCATAATCCATATGCTGTTTATTCATGCCAAGTCTCCATCAAGGTGGCATGCTACTTTGGCTGCTGCTGGTACTTTTACAATTTACTGACTGTCTGGTTCCGTGTATAAATATCAGACCTCTGGCCTACAAGCAATGCGGCTTTTGTCCTCCTAGCTGGCCTGCACATTCTAACAGCATTTTAACTTTCCTGAAATTGTAAGAGGACAAAACCCAAATGTGTCAACGCAAAACCCACCTGTGTCAACGCAAAATCACCTATAAGCTTTATTTACTGCTCTTATGAGTACAAATAACGGCATTCAGTCTATTGAAGGGTTGGCCAAAACCGTATATATATACACTGTATATGACCATATGTTTGGTGAATTTTCCGCCAAAAATGCTGTATTTACACCGTATATATATGGTTCTGGCCAGCCCTAGTCTATTGCAATAGCCCAGCCCACCTGCAGTGTCGTGTCATGCTCCTCCTTGCGTTGAGCATCCAATGCCTTAGAAAGCTTGTCCAAGCCCAGGTCCTTAGAGCGAACGCTTGACTCCAGCTGGGCACAGCGCGTGCGGCCAGCAGCAAGGTCGCCCTCAAGCTTGCGCGCAGCATCCTCACTGCGAGCGAGGCGAGCAGAGATGTCGGCCTCTGCAACCTGCGGGGTGCAAAATTGGCAAAAACAGTTAGTTGTACTTGCAGGGCGCAGAGGTTCTGGCTCCTGTAAAGTGTGCACAGGATTTGGTGTGGGTTGCGTATGTATCTATACACCAGTGAAACTGGAAGCAAAGGCAGCATGACGTATGAAAACATGGTACATCTCTTCAGGGAAGCTTGCGACCCTAGTCTCTACAACTAGATTGTCTACATTTCATACAAGCTTTGTGGACTGTTGTAATATCCTCAATGAATTTTGCAATCTGCAAGTCATGGGAGTTCAATTGCAACCCAATCCAATTGGACCATGCTTTTTAAATTCTGGCGTTCTAAGATGTAGAGAAACACAAAAGTAGGAATCGACAAGAGCAATTGCTTTAATACACCCCACCTTTGCTGCCTCACTGAGGCGAATGAGGCGCTCAATCTCGCGCTCCTTCACACGGAGCGCTCCCTCCAAGGATAGCGTGCGTGAGCGCATGACTGCAGCTGCAGACTCAAGGTGTGACACGGCCTCCTCTGCTCGCACTCCTCTGTGAAAAGGTTGGCAGGGACAGCAAAAGGCAAAATGAGAAGTGATCAACACACGTGAACAAGGCAGGTAGGAATAGCAGAGCGAATAATAGCTTAGTAAGATGCCAGTTAAATTGATCCAAAACCATAGCTCTAGCAACATGCACACCTGCCTTCCAGAAAATTCTTCATTTTCCTAATAGCCGTCCATATTGTATGCTCAGATCACAACAAGCGCAACTCCCAGCAGCAGCAGCAATTCGAACACTTTGCACGCACAAGACAGGGTAAGAGGCAGGTGTTCACGGACAAAGTACAAACCTTGCAGCTGCCTCGGCTGCCTCATGCTTCACTGCCTCGATAGCGCGCCCAAGCTTATCCTGATCTCGATCCTTGCTGCGCAAATTGGACTCCAGCTGTACAATGCGGCTGCGCGCACTTGCTAGATCTGCCTCCACCTTGCGAGATCCTGCGTGCCATACACATGTCACAAGTTAGAAAGGTAATTGCTCCTTGTACAGGCTGCTAAGTGTGATGCAATTTCCCTCCTTCTTGAGGAGACATTGGTCACTTGGGGCAGCATGACTTTGTGTGGAGGCTTGAATGCGCACAACAGATAGATCATCAATCCCTCCCACCTTCCTCTGCCTTGAGGCTTTTCACTGAGCCGTCATACTCAGCACCACGGTTGGCTTTCAGCACATCCTCCAGCATACGTGCTTCACGCTGTGCTGTGCGTGCTGCACCCTCCAGGGCTACACAGCGCTGCTTGCATGCCCCTAGCTCTGTTTCGACACGTATGGCCACTTCCTCGGCAACCTACAGACCGGTTTTGGGTGAATTGCAGGGCGGTGGTTGGCAAGCAAGACACGTGCTTGCAAGGGCATACTGTTGCTCAAATCACAAGACAGAGTTATTGCAACTAATTCTCCAGGAGTGGGAGTGCTTTGCAGTGGCAAGGAAGGCTGTAGTTATGCTGCCAAAAGGCGTTATAAAGGGCTTCATTGCCAACAAGTTATGGAAGCTGCAAATCCTTGGATACGTGAAGACACAACCTACCCGTGCACGTTCACGCTCGGCTGCTCGCCCTGCATCCCTCTCCTCCTTGAGCCTGTTGAACTCACGGTCACGTGCACGCAGCACATGCTCCAAGTGTATCACTCGAGCAGCACGTGTGCCCACGTCCTCTTTCAAGGAGCGCACCTTGGACACAAAAAGCAGAAGCAAAATGACAGGCAAGCGTGTGGGGGGACCATGAGTGCATGTCCTTGTCTGTGCTTTGTGGTGCAGGTTATCAGCAAGCCAACACTAGGCCTGTATGTTGGGCACTGCAGGGAAAGATTGACAGAATAGCTACCTACATATTCGTTAACACTCAGTGGAGCCTGAATGTGAAGCAAGGGGCTTACTGACAACATTAATAATGATTTGGAACTGTTTGCAGCACCACCCTATCAGTCGTGGCTGCACAACGTTGCTCCACCTCACTGAGTGCATGCAGTCTTTTCAGATGACACAAAGCACTTAAAGAATCACCTCATCTTCTGCGCGATAAAGCTCCTCGTATGCAGCTGCCCTGACAGCCTCAGCCTCTTCCTGCAATGTTTAGATTTGATGATGGCATGAAAGAGAAAATCACTCTTGCAGCTAAGAGCGAGAAAAACAAAACAAGAAGGCAGGAACCGGGAAAAAGGCTTTTTCGTTGTATTGATGTGCGAAGTATGTATACAAGCAATTTGATCTCTGAATCCCAGGAAAAAAGTTCAATGATAGCCATCATGTCCAACTATATCACAATTCCACCTCGGAAGCACCGAGCAGGGTTCAGCTTCTTGCATTGATCCAGCATACTCTGTACAAATGGTCTTACTCTGACCCATGCAGCTGTCAGCACCCGGCCTGCAACTCACACCTTAAGCTGTGCACACTGCTTGCTTGACGCACGAAGAGAAGCTTCCAGCGACGCCACCTTGCTGCGCAGTTGCGCTGCCTCCCCCTCAGCTCGCCGGATGCCCTCCTCTGCTACAGAGGCACGCTCTGTAGCGTTCATGCTTGCACCTGCCACGCTAGCCAGATGTGCATCTGTGTCTGACAAGGCAGACGTGAGCTCCAGCTCACGTTGCCGGGAGGCCTGCAAGCATTTTTCAAAGGGGGATCTGTAGTGCGCAAAATGATCCTTGAGGTGGAAATTGTTTATTAGATCCTGTGCCACTGGTCTGATTCATATTCCATCAGCTTCCTGCAAAATCGATTCTTTGCTGCTTCTATACACCTGGAGATGAGTGTTACAGATGACCGGAAAAAAATAGCAGGCTTGTTGAACCAAGCAAGCTCTCAGCCAAAATTAGCAAAACTGCACTACTTGTACAGGCTACTTAAATATCATCTAACAGTGCAGGGTTTCACTTATGCCAAAGCAGCACGGCCATTGCTTTCACCTGCTCCAGGTGCGTCAGTTTTGTGCGCAGCTGGCTGGCCTCAGCGCCAGCACGCTTCACTGCGTCCTCAGCAGCAAAAGCACGCTCGCGAGCAGCAGCCACATCCTCACTGCCTCCCACAGTACTGTCCCTGAGCATTTGCCTGCATACAAGTGCATGTCGTCATCATCCGGAACTATTCTCTCATTAAAAACAACATTCACTATTGCTTTTAAAACATGCCTCTTGTGTTCAGAGGGAAAAGAGTTGGCAGGCAGATGGGTCTTGGTGAGCATCAGAGATCTCTGTGCAAAACGCCCATCGTGACTATAACTTTGTGTGAGCTCAACGGTAGAGAAGGGAGCAGCTGTATAGATGATGGGTCAGCAAATACCAGCAATCTGGCTTCTCCCTCCCCCTGCATCCGCTTATACTGCCAGTCTACCCAGCAATGAAACCACAAGAGCGCAGTTGTCAAGAGAAAGGAAATCAGCAGAGCAACATGGACTCCACCCACCTGGCTTTTTCCAAGTCCTTTTCCTTTGTCCGCAGAAGGCCCTCCATCTGAGCCACCTTTGAGCGCAGGCCTGCAGCTTCTGTGTCTCCTGCTTGGCATCCTGCTATCTGAAGGCTGGTGACAGCGGCAGTAAGAGACTTGGCCTGCAGGGCACAGTACCGGTGTTGCATAAAGGCAGGCGCCTGCATGGCTCCTAACTTGAAAAGAGCACTAACAAAACACAACGTATTCATCTCCCGTGCTATCTGCAAATACACGGTAGCTTCTGTACAATGAGGTGCAAGATTTTAACACAGGATAATGCAAAAAACGGTTAGGTGGTTTGAAGGCTTTATACATGCTGCAAGGCAAGGTCAAACAAAGTAAGAATAGACATCACATTTATGTCACTGAAGGTAGCCAAGGCAAACTTGGTGTAAACAAACCTCGGAGTCTTTTTGAGCAAAGCGTACATCGGCATCCTTGACCTGCTCCTTCAGGTAAGCTGCTTCAGATCGGAACTTGGTCATTTGAGCCTACGCGTTTGCATGCAATTGGTGCAAGAGCATCATGTCACCAATTGATGTTCAAGTGCCAAGGGAAGGAAATCTGGAGAGAGTGACGAGAGCTGTGTGATCACTTTCGTCAGACACATGAAGTAGTATGGCCTGACCTGCTCAATCCTGACTAGACGGCTATCTGAATGGCTCTGAGCCCTTGCAGCAGGCCATCAACCTGCAGGTGGATTTGAGTAGGACCACAGGTGAGGCTCGTGCCCCCTCACCTGGAAATCCGCTTTGGTCTTGGGAAGCTGCTGCTGCTGCATTTCTAGAACCTCCCGCTGTGCACGATCAGCAGCCTTCTGCGCCATCGCTGTGTCACGCGCCGCGTCACTGTGATGAATCATTGTGGAGAAGGTGGTGAACGTAGAATGGATAAGAGGGACAAAGCGTCAAGTAAGCTTCCTACCGTTTATAGCACGCTTTTAAAGTGGAAAGCATCGTGCAATGTGTTGTATTATAAAGGTTTGTTCAATGCAACCACACATTCCTGATCATCTGATACAAAAGAGGGGCACATGTTTAAGCATGCTCATATCAAGCAAGGCTTTACAAAATTCACTACAAAGTGGCTGCTCACTTTGGAGCAAACGGCAGGACCTACGTGAGAGCACTTTGCAGCTTCTCTTCATTCCGAGCTGCAGCCTGCATGCCTGCCAGCAGGTCGTTGACGAGCTTGTGGCGGCGGCCGTACTGCTGGAGCACGGCTTCCAGGGTGTGGTGCAAGGAGCGGAAGTCAGGGCCCGAGAAGGGGCCATCTGCACGTGGCAGAATCCAAGTGTTTGAGTTAGAAAGCGAGCCCCTTTTTGTAGCTGAACAAATAAGAGAGAAAGGACGTGGGCACGCTGTGCAGGGGAGGACACAGGGGAAGAAAAACAAAGCGGTAAACCTGGAAGCTCTGATGTGTGCTTGATTAGACCGATGCACCGCTTGCAAATAGCAAGCGGACCTCCATCCTAGTTGTGCGGGTAAGAACTGTTCATAACGGCACACGTCTCTTTTGCCAAATGTAACTTGCCGAGGCAGGAGAGCAACTGTTGTTTAACTAAGCCAATGGAGTTATACCAGGCTCACCTTGTCCCGCCTTTGAGGTCTGCTGAAGCAATTTGCTGAAACCCGCTGCCTGCAACGCCATGTCCAGGTTTGCCCACTCCTCTACACTGACATCTGCTACTCCATCCCAACCGCCTCCAGCCCCACCTGCTCTTCCACCACCACAGTCTTCTTCATTGCTGGCTGCTGCTGCTGCTTCAGCCAGCTGTGCGGTGGTGGGTGTAATATCTGATGGTAGGTGCTGACAAGGAACCCCCACCGCCGAGGCGTCACCCCTGCTCTCCCCCCCTGCTGCAAACACACTCGCTGTATTCCCTTCCTCACAACGCTGACCTTCCCCAGGCTGCTGCCCTATTGCTGCATGCCAGATGGAGAACTCAGGCTGGGAATGGGGAAGTGGTGTGCTCGTGAAAATGTGCCCGACCTCCGCCTGTACCCCATCCTCGTCCTCTCCGTCTCCACTGCTACTCCCCTCATCTCCCCTAACGCTCCCCTGCAATCCTTCAGATGCATTGACACCCAACCTGTGTGTGTACGCGGTGTGGTGGTGCATGCAATCAGGTTGAGGAACTATTTCAGGAACAGTGTGGTGCACACAGCATTCAAGGCTGGATTTTGGACTAAACTGAACAACAACACAGCGTGCTTGTCTCAAATAAACCCTGACATTGTGAGGAATTCAGGGGTGACCCTTTAGTCCTGAGGTGTTGCAAGCACGGTGAACGAAGTGTGTGCGTGTGTGTATGTGCTGTGCGCACGAGTGCGTGCGTGTTTTTCACCTGTGCATAGCCTGCTGCTCATCCCCACTCTGGCTCTGGACACGGCTGTCAAAGCTCTGGTTAAGGCTGTGGTAGGTGCTGCCGAGGCCCCCCTGTTCACATTCTTTTTCTGCCTCGTCCGAGTTCTCTTTTTCTTGCTGCTGCTGCTGCTGCTGGTGATGCCTCTCCTGCTTCTCCCATTGCTGCTCCCCCTCGTGCTGTGGTGGCCAGAGCACCTCAGCAACAATGCTACTTGTGACTTGATCCTCCTGTGCCTGTCCTTCCTGCCAGTTATGTGAGGGCGGCATAGATGATGCAGGCAATGCGTCCTGCAGCATGGAAGTCATCGGATTTGCGTCCCACTTCCTCCTGCGGCTCTGGCCACGCTCAAGACGGTCTGTTCGCTGCTGTTGCTGCTGCTGATCTTCCTGATGCCCTGCCTGAGGAGGCGGCTGAAACTCTAGACCAAGCAACACCGGCTCTTGTGGCTGCCGTTCTTGCTGGTCCAGCTGCTGAGGCGGCGGCAGGAGTCCTTGCTGCTGCTGCGGCTGCTCTTGCTGCTGCGGCGGCGGCGGCAGAGGATGCTGTACATCCTGCTGCACTCGCATTTGCTGCTCTGGGTAGATCGGTGGCAGGGACTCTTGCTGCACTCGCTGCTGCTCTGGGTAGATCGGAGGCAGGGACTCTTGCTGAAGTTGGGTCTCCTCAGAATGCGGCCAACCGCCTCTGTCAGCCGTAAATTGTGCTGCACTCAGTGCTGCCTTAACATCTGCCTGCCACGAATGTGTGTGCTCAGCGACAAGATCGGCAAGCTGGCTGGCAGGGGGCTCAGGAGCTGCAATGCTAATCAATCCTTCAGCTGTCATGTACATCTGCTGTACCTCCTCCTGCTGCTGCTGCTGCTGCTGCTCTTGCTGGTCTTGAGAGGGACAATCATCTTGTACGCCTGCCGGGAAGTTAGATTGCAGCCAGAGGTCTCTGTGATGCCCTCCTACGGCTGTGTTGTTGGCACGTGCTTCAAAGATGGGGTTGTCATGGTGCGTGCCCGCTCCCCATTCCAGCTGAGACTGACCATTTTCTGTGTCTGTTGAATAGGGCTTGGCTTCGCCGGTTAGTGTTGGATGGGGCACGTCACTGATGGGCTGGCCAGGGGGAGAAGGAGAAGCAGAATCACAGTAAGGGCTTGAGGCTGAGGAATGGCTGAGTAGATTCGGTGTGTAGTTTGGGACAGAGGTGTCAGGGGGGGAGCATGGGGTGGTGGTGTTCAGGGCAGGTCCCTGGGGATGTGTGCGATGGCTTTGACGTGTGGGATAAGGCTCTGCGCTGCTGGAACCATCGCCATTGTCGCCTTCCTCAGCCGTTACCAGTGCTTGTGTGCATGGGCTGTCAGCAGCATCTGCAAGGCAGCACGCGATGCAATATCAGCGTTTGAAGGCCGGAATTTGGTCAAACCCGGGAATGATTTCATTTTTAGAGCTCATCATACAGAGCTCAAGTGGATCGGACCACTGAGAGATCAGAAGCAGCTGTGTTGTCTTCAGCAGGGCATACCGTCGTCTTGTAGGTGACCAGCAGCGAAAAGTCCAGCATACTTTGATTTCAGACCTGCGCAAGGCAGTGTTGAGATTCAGCTTCCTACAGTATGAGCTGCAGGTTCAGCTTCCCCATGCAGTGTGCTATTTGTGCTACAAGTTGCGTTGTTGAGTACAGGTGGTTTCGCATTTGAATGTTCATTGCACAATTCAGAGACTGCATCGGCTGCAAACCTGTGAGAAAAGAATTCAAGTCATCCTCATCTGAAGAAACCTCCGATGGGGGCTCCATTAACAATCCATAGCCAGACTCAAAGTATTGACCTCTTTGAAAGACGATGAGCTACAAAGGCTGTCACATTATTATAATATAATAGCAAAAAAATGCACGCCATCCTCCAAGCCCCATCCAGTGCTCTGGGGCGTAATTTGCTCCCAACAGCCGCATCCATCAGAAGGTTGCAGCATTCTCCATGGGCATTTGCAGAGGGTGAGTTATACGGGCTGCAAACACACACACACACACACACACACACACACACACACACACACGCATGCACACACACACACACGCACGCACGCACGCACACACACGCACGCACGCGCGCACGCACGCACGCACACACACGCACGCACGCACGCGCGCACACACACACACACACACACACACACACACACACACACACACACACACACACACACACACACACTCACACACGCACGCACGCACGCACGCACGCACATACACACACGCACACACGCACAACACACACACGCACACACACAACACACACATGTTCAATGCACGTTACACACACATACACACGCACACACACACACACACATACACATACACACACACACACACACTCATTCGCAAACACACACGCCTGCTCACACATATGAACACACACATTTACAAACGCACGCACTCTCTCACACACAAATGTAGTATGCTTGTGCTCAATTACAAACACACGAACATGCACACACACACACACACACACACAGAAAGTAGGGAGGAGGAACAGGATACAGGGACATCGAGTATTCCAGACCAAGCGCAGCAGCAGCCGCATTCGCATGAACAGCAACAACAGTCACAGGAACAACAGCAGCAGCAACAGCCTGCTGGGCGCGGCGGCTTGCCTGACTATCACCAGCGCATCAATGTGATTGCCTCAAAGTTTAGGATGAACAAAGATCTGAAGCCCGACGAGGGGCTGAGCAATTACATTGGCATAGTGCCTGAGATGCGGCGCAAACAAGAGTTTCAGCACCAGTTGCGTCTGGCAGAGCGCCGTCTAGCCCTGCATCAAGCTTCCAGTAGTGTACATGTGACTTTGGAGCAGACCTTGAAAGCGTCATTAGAAAAGTACAGGGCTGAGTGATTAGATTTGATTGACATCTTATTGCGACAGTGTGTATGGCCTATGCATTGCTGGACAAGGAAAAGGCCCCTCCCAGACACGATCGTACTGTTCCACACATTTGCTATCTGAACGACCATGTTTGCCCTTATAATATTATTTTTTGAAGTCAAGAGGACGCACACTCCGTTGCTTTTCGGAGGATAGCAAACGCTTTTCAAGTAACTGCAATGATTTATATAAATACATAGCTGTATCTCAAAAAAGTATGATGCACAGTGAGGAGCGGGGGCCTGTTGCTCGGTGCTGCATAAGGTGTTGCGTTCAACTCAAGCGCTAGTTAGATTAATGCGCACACAAAGTAGAGAGGATAAAATAGATAGGAGGGAGGTTCACTTGAAATTCAGACAGTTGTAGACTTAAACTAACGCCCTGAAAAGTTTCTCCAACACTTCTTAAACAGGACTAGGACAACAGAGTTATGTAAAAAAGAATGCCCTGGAAAAAGCAGGCTGGACCACTGTTGATCCAGTCATAGATCTCACACGAATTCACACACAGAGTCATCCAACACTGGTCTTCATAAAAAACAGGTTCATTCTAATTCTGTAAATGTTCAATCAATGACCTGCCGCACACAAAGGGGGGGGGAGAAAGTCCCCAAACTTCTAAAAAGCAACGAGGAACCTGAAACCACAATGCCTTGCATTATTTAATGGGTGTGTCAGAAACGATGATTGCTTGTGAGAGAGAGGACCCAAGGGGTTTGTTTTGAAGGCAAAAAGTACATGGAATGTACATAGACTAATTATGGCTATTATGATACCATTGTTTGCTCCTTATACCACTTTTCAATGAGAGCACCACTTCTATGAAAGCGGAGGAGGGCCTGCTGTAGGTCCGGCTGAGAACTTGCCATGAGCAGCGTGGTCCTGGCAACAGCGGGCTATGACCACACCATCAAGTTCTGGGAGGCCACATCCGGCATTTGCTACCGTACTTTGCAGTTCCCGGACAGCCAGGTGAGCCATTTGGTGGGACACATGTGTTCGTGTTTTGCTCGCTTGCTCCATTTTAACACACACGCACACCTGCTAGCCTTTAGTCTATGCCTGCTTGTGCCATTTAGGGTCCAAAATGCTCTGGGTTAAGTAATTGCCTGCTCTTTTGCCATCTTTGAGGCAACTCGCTCTCCGTCTCTCTCTTCTCCTCATTTTCCCCTCAGGTGAATAAGCTGGAAATAACGGCGGATAAGACGCAAATTGCTGCTGCCGGGAACTCGCAAATACGCGTTTATGATGTGAACTCCAACGACCCGCAACCCGTGAACAGTTTTGAGGGCCACAACGGGAATGTGACCGCCTTGGGATTTCAGAAAGACACCAAATGGATGTACTCTGGTGGGTGTCAAGGGCATGTGCTAAAAAACAATGAGTAAGCAAGCTCATAAATGCCACCACGCGTGGGCCTGCACTATGTACGCGGTTTGTGCGCGCACACACTCACAAAACACACACATACACACATAGGCACACACACACACACACACACACACACACACACACACACAAACGCACACACATTACATACACGCACACACTCACACACAAACACACACGCACAAACACACTTTAAACACACACACACACAGATGCTCAATCACACCAACGCTGACAGCCGCTCCCGAGGCATGTGCACCTCAAGTATAACCAATTGCCAGCACCAACTTGCGCAGGATAAAAGTATGAAGATTTGCACAAGCACAGAAACTCTTGTCCTTTCGAATAACTAAGCAAGTTTTGCTCCTTTCACTCCCTCTTGCAGGTGGTGAGGATGGCACTGTGCGCATTTGGGACTTAAGAGCACCCGGCTGCCAGCGCTCGTACGAGAGCAGGGCCGCCGTGAACTCTGTACAGCTGCACCCGAACCAAGGAGAGCTCATATCAGGTGCGGAAATGGCACACTTAATTGGAGCACTGGGCAAGAGCACGCAGGCACGCCACGCATACAAGCACGCTCAAGGATTGTAGTAGGCTGTAAGGCGGATTTTATCGTTGGCCTGCTTACGCAGCAACTGGTGCATCCCGCCATGTCTCCTGCAGGCGACCAAACGGGCCACATACGTGTTTGGGACCTGACAGCCAGTGCATGTAGCTGTGAGCTTGTGCCTGAGATTGGCACCCCGGTGCGCTCTCTTACCGTGGCCTTGGACGGCACCATGATCGTGGCTGCCAACAATAATGGCACTTGCTACGTGTGGCGCATGATGCGGGGTAAGTGGATGCTACTTGCCTTCCTGCGCACGCACGTGTGTGCATGTGTATTAAGTGCATGTATGCCTACCGAGGTGGTTGGTGAATAATAAGGGTATTTACTGTGAGGATGATAACCTATTCACTGCCCTCAGGCTAGTGCATGCAGATAGGGCTGTTGCCGCTGCATGGTGTGTTTAAACGCATCAGTTCTAAATGCGTTTCTCACGTGCAATGTCACACACACGCACACACACAATCACACACAATCACACACACACACACTCACAATCACACACACAATCACACTTATGCACACAAACACATACACAGGCGGCGCACACACCACACACTTTGAGCCACTCCACAAGTTGCGTGCTCATCCCTCCTACATCCTCAAATGCCTCATCTCGCCAGACAGCCAGCAACTGGCCACCACCAGCGCAGACAAAACCATCAAGCTGTGGAACTTGGAAACTTTCACGCTAGACCGCACACTTGTCGGGCATGCCAAGTAAGTTTATTTGGCGCGATTGAACTATGAAAAGCTCTTTCTCAGTGTCTTGCACAGGAGTGATGGACCGCTTCCTTGTGTTCCACTCTGCCTGTAATAATCACATTCTCTAGGTTTTGGATTTTTCTCTTACCATGGAGCTCCACAGGTGGCATACCTATAGGGTAGCTACCATGAAAATCTAGTTGTCTGTGGTCAGGCCAGACCTTCGGGGTTGCGGATTTGAATATACCTGGTACGTGAGGGGAGATACAAAGACACTCTTTTTTATAACCACTTTGCCGTACTCAAACACATCCCTCCATTGTTGCTTGGAAATGGGCTGAATTAGTTATTAAATTGCTCCTTATCAGATTAAGTACTGTCAGAACCAAGCACCAGTTTAAGATCATCAAGCACACCACAAATGTACCTCGCAGGTGGGTGTGGGACTGTGTATTTTCCGTGGATGCTGCATACCTTGTCACCGCCTCCTCAGATCATATGGCACGCTTGTGGGACTTGTCAAGTGGGGAGACTATACGCACTTACACAGGCCATAGCAAAGCGCTTGTGTGTTGTGCTCTCAACGATTCAGCTATTGATGGGTGCAGCTAAGATCTTGGCTGGATTCGAGTACTAGCTGTGGTGTTGGAGGGGGAGGGAATAGCTGGAGTGCCTCAACATTGGAGTTTTGGCTGCCCTTATGACAAAATTTGTTACACTGCTTGCTTGTCTTGGCCTGAATCAAATAATTATTACTATTATATGTATTGATTGCTTCTACCTCAATTGTTTGTGTACATAAGCTTTTATTGTTGTGTCGCGAGTCGTTCCTTTTTCTGCTGATGCTGATATTAAATTTAAGTACGGCCATTTTCCCCCAAGGGAGGGCACTCAGCTTGTGCCCAAACATGCTTCTTGCTTTTTGCATTCAAGGGACGACTACTCACAAACCATACGCACTTCATTAGTTAAATCGCTCTATGCGACCCTAAGATCTCAGCCTTCTTCATCTTGACATTCACCTCATCGAGGTCAAGTATTGTGAGGACACGCACTAAACCGCAGAAGCAGCTAAGCGCCGCGCAGGAACAGCATAAAGGCCTCTGCTCCACCCTTCAAGGAGCCTCCGTTAAACAAGAAAAACTACGCAGGCAGCAAAACAGGTACCCCGCATCAAATAAGGAGAAGGAGACACATTGGTCGAAGTGCTGTGAGCCTCCCACACCAAATGAAAAAGAAAACTATAATGGTGATCTGGAGGGTGGCTGGCAGCCCCCTGCTCCAGACCTTCAGAGCAATTATTTTTTTCGGGTTCGCGTCCTCTCCACACCATCCTTTTGGGAGTGGGTGGCACCATCTACAACAATTACACGCTGGAGCCTTTAAAGGAGCTGGGTCTTGATTCTCATATATATATATATAAGTTTAGAAACTTGCTTCCAAGCTTCATGTTCATTCTGTCAATTACGCTGCCAAACTTGTCCATACCAGACATGCCCTTCCCAGCACTATTTTCAATTTCAATAGGAGACGGCTTCAGGTCAAGCCTGCAACCCTCCTGATCCTTATTGATCTTTTTTCCTCCCTATTGTTGGTAGACTTTTACGGTACCCGGTACCAAAGTGACTCTTTTTCCTTAATTAATGTGGGGAGTGGTTTTTCACTGCCTGCGTAGTTTTTTATCTTTTATTTGTAGGGCTTTTTTTGCATTTTTGCAGTTGATCTACAGGTTAAATCAACCATTGCTTGAACAGCAATTTATTTCGCTTTGCTTCAATAAACGGTCAATCTAAAACCAATCTCGATCAACCACTCCTGCTTTTTTGCTCGTTAAATCAACTGTGAGGTTGAACCAAACAAACCAGCAGTTTATTTCTGCTTGAACCAACTATCTACCAGGAATTAATTTGGATTCAGCCGTTCATCATTGATTGTTGCTTGAATCAACTGTCTGGTTGAATCAACCAGGACAGCAGTTGATTTCTGCTTAAATCAATGATCGACTAAAATCAACACTTTTGGTTGATTCAACCCCACTGAATCGACAGGCCTGACTTATACAACACAACCAGGCTTCTTAATCTTGTTTATTCACAAGCGGAATTTTGTTCTAAGGAGTTTAATCTTGTGATTTGATAGATCAAGATTTTGCAGGAGTCGAAGGTAAAAAACGGCTGCACTTTTGATTTGGCCCAGCTGACAAAGCTGCTGCTGCTCTTGGTGTGCGTTGGTGGCATCATGCAGCGTTATGATAATGAAGTGAACAGCCAGTGTATTGCAGCCAACCAAGACGCACAGGCATGGAGCACAGGGAACCGGTAGCATAAGGGACCAGTCATAGCGATGCAAAGAAACCCCTTCTCTGCTGGATAATTTTTCCGCCTTCGGGGCCTTTTATGGTTCAAAGATGCCTTCCATTGGTTGATGTGCTGAGTCCTATACTTTGCAGTGACGGTGATTTGACACCAGACAGTTTCTTGTTCACCTTACTTCTCAGGTCTAGATCTGCATTGGGCTCTATCAGTACTGGGGTTGAGGGATCACTTGAAAACACAGAGTGTCGGAGTGCCTTAAAAATCTCCAAGTGGGATGTTGTGTGTCCTTGCATCCATTGGGTGGTGCAGAACACAAAAGAACTCCTGATCCATGCCGTAGTGTTTACACTATCTGCGTTCTTGTTCTTTTCTCAGGTCAAGATGCATTGTAAGGCATTATCTGGATAATGTAACCTTATATGGATAAGGGCATCATGAGTCATGACTCATGAGTCATCCAAGTACTAACAATGGATAAAGGCATCATGACTCATACATGAGTCATCCAAGTACTAACAATACCCAAAAGACTAATGAACAAGCCGTGTCCTTCATTCTGTTTAGAGTTAAGGGTAAAGTTTCAAGATCCTGCATTGAATTGAGGCATAATAATTGAGTGACCAACATATAAGCAGGCTATCTTTTAAAATTATACGCCCGAACGACAAAGAAGCAGCTTGATATATTTGTTCCTAAATTAAAGCCCATTTTCAATAGGCTGCGCCTTCTAAAGAGCTGTAAAGGTGCAATGGGAGCTGTACACTCCTCTAGGACCTGTACACTCCTCTATCGCGAAACACAAATACATTAGTGCCAGTAATCCCCCCCTGAAAATGATAGGAGCATCAATCAATTTTTCTAGAAAATGTAAGCTCACAAGGACAGCGTTTTCCCTATCTACGGGTTCTTTTGCAGGTGTTACGAGTGTGGTGCTACAACAAACACGATGATTTTACATACGCAGCCTAGCAGTCGCGCTTTTTGACTGATGGCTTTATCTATAAATTCCGTAAATCCTGTAGACTTTTCAGTGGGAATCACGTGATCAGGAGGCGAAGGCCTGCACACCACCAGAAGTGTTGCTCCTCATACATTTTTGGGGACTGCTTTTGAGGTCGCGTGTGGTTTGTATATTTCTTGTTGCGGACTTGATGACATAGTATTATAACATCCAGCCAGTCTGTATTGATCCCTTGTGTTTAAACATCCAGCTTGCCAATCCTGCTCACTCACCTGTTCTTCCTCTTTTTCAAAATTTCCAGCCCGCTTCTCAGATAAAGACAGATTTACCTCCAGCCGCCCAGATTTTATGCTGGTTACTCCCATCGCTGCAAAAACACAAATCAAACTAATATAGGGGGGTGGGTTCTTCAAAGTGGCAGGGGGCAATTGACTGGGAGCACCCCAGCAGCACCGCCAGCCACCAGTAGAGCCACCAACCCCAGACAGCACCGACCTAAAGACCTCAGCAGACCTCGGCGTGACATCCACCTCGTCAAGATCAAGCATTGTGAGGACACCAGACCTCAGAACCAGCTGAACGCCGCAAAAGAACAGCACAGAGATCTCTGCAACATATTCCAAGGAGCCTCCGTTACTCTCCACATCATCCTTCTGGGTGTGGGTGGCATCGTCTACAACACTCACACTCTGAAGCTTTTCAAGGAACTGGGTCTTAATACTCAAAAGAGTTAAAAGGTTTGCCTCCAAGCTCCATGTGCACTCTGTGAACCTCGCTGCTATACTTGTCCATACCAGACATGCCCTTTCCAGTACTGTTATCAGCTCTCATCAGGAGTCGGTTTCAGGCCAGGCCTGCAACCCTCTTGATCCCCATTGGTTTTTCCTTTTCGCGGTGGAGGAGCTTTACGGTACTCGGTACCAAAGTGGCTCCTTCTCCTTTATTAATGTGGGGAATGGCTTTCACTGCCTGTGTAGTTTTTCTTTTTTCCAGCCTCGTAGTAGGGAGTTTGCTATCTCGCCAAAACAAATATTTTTGATCAAAGTGTCCTACATGCGAGCAGTTACTGCACCATATTTGATTTGGAGTATATTGCCGAAATATCGTGGGAGAAGAAATTAAACAAAGCTTCAAGTCGACACAACGTGGTCACGTCCAGGCGATTCCAATCAGAAACCCATCAACGCACTCAGCCTTGCACCTCCTCCTGCCTTAAAAGCTGCAGCAGCCAGTCCAAGGCTTACAGCTGCAAGCAGTGCGAGTATGCGCTGCGTTGTCGCATGCGCCTTTGCTACAACTTGGCTGTAGCTGAGGTTTGCCTGGATAACGTGAAGGAAGTTGAGAGTATTGTGTTATGCTTGCGAGGTCAATCATCTGAGCAATCAATTCAGTTGCGGGTGGAAGTGCAGCATTTTATGTGCTGTGAAAGGGAAAATGCAAGCTCCAATAACTGCTGAAAAGTGTGTGTTTGTGAGCATAAACTGCTTGTATCAAGAACTGACCTGTACCAGCAGAAAGGAGTGTGGGCTGAAGATGGCGGGGAGAACCTGCAAACAAGAAAAGCACATTGATACACAATCGGGGGCATTTATTGAAGGAACAGTGTGACAAGCTGTTAGGGCATAAAGGCAGCAAGTAACGCTTGATGAGCACCCTCACGCCTTCCACTGGACAGACTTTGATTCCAGATCAGCATACATACCTTCGTCAAAACGCCACGGGCAAT
>Ga0307947_1000207_pt1 | contig 37522 bp, 37 predicted proteins | sample OrgLakmetagen232_FD_201840 | JGI IMG/M metagenome (GOLD analysis project Ga0307947, IMG submission 201840) | Saline water microbial communities from Organic Lake, Antarctica - #232 | ecosystem: Environmental > Aquatic > Non-marine Saline and Alkaline > Saline | place: Antarctica: Organic Lake...
AATTCAGAGCTTGAAGGAGCAAACACACGCAGAGTCTTAAACATTCTTTCAAAAAGGTCTCTGTATCTCATGCGCAGCTCGCACACTTCAGCACACTTGCAAAAGAAAAGCACATGCTTCTCATCTTAAACTTCTCCACACTCACATTTATCACAAATGCTAGAACCACCATGCCATTTGCAAAACTCCACTCTCAAATGGTGTGCACGCAATCTGAACCTGCTGAAATTCCTCAACACATGTTTGTCCGAATCCTTGTGCAAGCAGGAGGGGATAGAGAAAGGGGAACCTCTAGGACCACTCTCAGATCTCCCACACCACTTGTGATACGTCACTGCTTTCTTGTTTACTTCGCGAGGACGCATTCGGAATCAGTGATACTGTGATGACAAGTAATGTATGAGGAAGTGTAAATGCCATGATGATACAATTCATGGTGCCAATTGCGCCCTATTTCAATCTCTCCGTCATACCAGGACTTGCCTTTTCCTTACCTATCACGAGGAATTTGTTGTTGGAGACGTTCAGCTTTGTTTTCCATCGACCTCTTTTTTAAGGGATACAGCAGGTATAATAGATATAGTGGCCTTTCAAGGAACTGGGGGGTCTCGATTCTCAAAGAGTTAAGAAGCTTGCCTCCAAGCTCCATGTGCACTCTGTGAACTTAGCTGCCAAATTTGTCCATACCAGACGTGCCCTTTCCAGTACTGTTATCAACTCTCATCAGGAGCCGGTTTCAGGCCAAGCCTGCAACCCTCCAGATCCCCATTGATTTCACCTTTTCTTTTCACGGCGGAGGAGCTATACGGTACTCGGTACCAAAGTGGCTCCTTTTCCTTAATTAATGTGGGGAGTGGCTTTCACTGCCTGCGTAGTTTTTTCTTTTTTCTTTTTCATATAGGTTCCATGCATAAAGGGCAGCGAATCATAATAAATCATAATGAAGGAGGTTAATATGACATCTTCACGTAAGACATGACATGTATCGACATTTTAACAGTGTCTGCCTTGAATGAACTGCCAAGAGATACAATTAGGAGAGGCAGCTCCTTGGGCACGACTTAAATTACATATCAAAGATCCTAGCCACGCGTTGGTGACGGTCAGCATTCACTCCCACAGCAAGTAACCAATTTAAAAAAATACCTGCTTTCTTCATACGGTAAAAGCAGACGACGTTGTGTCCTTACCTTAAAGCAGACAAAGCCATAAAAACAAAAAATAGTTACGCAGGCAGCGAAGCCATGATACTTGCGTGCATGCACAAGCTGTTGAGTCACAGTGTATTGGGCTTGCAAAGGTTGCTGCAAAGCGGCAACAATTCCTGAGAATTCAGGGCATATCGTCCTATCATCCTACGCTTCACAATTCTTCTGATGATAGTGCAGGTGCAAGTATGGAAAATGTTGTTTGCACGAGTGTTATTGCTGTGGAGGCATCTTGTCTCGACTCAACTTGTGTGCCACCCAGTATGCTAAGCGTCATGTTGAATATCTTATTTTAGACATGGCCAGCAGTAAAAACAGTACTAGTAGCTCCCGCATTCCACACGAACTGTACACCAGGACAAGCGAAGTCGTATTGACATATATAAAGATGAGGGGTGGTTGGATCCAGGCACGTTCTGATACTGAGCAGTGCAAGCCAAAGGTTCCTCCCCTCGTGCTAATGAGTGCTTGTAGTATCATGCCCCCAGACCAGACCCAAGGCATCTACCACGTCCTCATGCCCGCTGGCTCTGCAGTTGTAGTACGGAGGAAACAAGAGTTTAGTGCACCCTAACTAACACAATGATCCTCCAACCTAAGAAATAAACGAGCAATCATCCCTCCTCCTTAACCGCAAACACACAAACGCACTGCAAGCACTGGTAAGGAATATGAGGTTGTCCAGTCTTGCATAAAGCAGCGCACCTTGCATAGTCCATCGACGTTTTGCCATCGTTGCTTTTCCGATACATGTCCATGCCGGGTGTGCGCAAGAGTGCTTGCACCACAGCCACCTGCGTAGTGCATTGACATATTAAAGCAGACCTGTTTCTCGGGTACTACAACTTTGCCTGTTTCTCGAGTACTACAACTCTGCCTGATCACGTACAAATAGGGTTTCCCAGACCGTATACATATGCACCGTATATGACTGTAAATTTGGTGATTTCCCTGCCAAAAATACCGTATATACACCGTATGTATAGGGTTTTGGCCAACCCTACGTACCAACCGTCTGAAAAAAAGGTGCAGGGACGTGCAGGCATACAGCGTGAGCTTCACTCTCATAGTGTAAACAACTATGCAGGATTTGAATCATATCCATTGCATATGGAGCCATTTTATAGAGTGGATACTGATGGTGCCACCCACAAACAAGAAATTGACGAGAAAAGTGATGGAGGCTCACCCCGAGGACACACCCTGAGGACACAAAGCTGATAAAAATTGCAAGCTATCTAGAAACCCCACCATCAGCTCTCCAACGGACACGTTACGGCTACTAGTGGTTGGTGCAGTGCTCTTTGTGCTGCCTGCTAACAGCCGGCGGCTGGTTCTGGGGTCACTTGTCCTTAAAAGTACTCGACGGCTTTGCACATAACAAGCTCCGTTTGTAAAGTACCTTCGTAAAGTACCTTGCGCCTCTACTGATCGAGTAGTAGATTTCTGGACAGGACATGCCTGCTGTACTTGAGACAGAGGCATACAGAGTCACTTCTCAAGAGCCGTGTTGCGTTTTGACATGCACAGTTTTAACAAAAGACGGGCACATGGGTGCTTGAGCACAAAGGTGTACAAGCCAGTACACCACGCACCCACCCGCTCCAGCTTTTTGAAAACGACAGAGCAGTGTCATCAGGCCTGTTCAATGTACTGTGTACGGTACGGTACGCTTTTCACTGTACGTACCGTAATTTTGTAGATCACGGCGTAATTATGATTTTTGAGGACATAATTCACACGTACGACTGTCTTTCACGGCTGAAATATCGTGACACTTAAAACCTTGCGATGCGTACGCAAGAGTCGTGCAGCACAGTGCAACCTATGCCGGTGCGAACCTTCCAATTCCCTGCGCCAATCCCTGCAACAAACAATCCCTGTGCCACACCTGTCCTTCTCGTGAACCCCAGTGGAGGGGGGTGCAGCCCATGCCTGTCGCCCGATTCACGTCGGCATGCGCAGCTGTCAGTGCCTCTACCACACTGACCCATCCGCCCCTGCACGCCCAATGCAGGGGAGTGCAGCCCATGCCACTTGCACGGTTGACGTCAGCTCCTGCACGGGTGTGGATGTGGGGGTGATGGGTGTGTCCCTTAATGCACTTGCTTGCGCACTTGGCGCATGCCACATACACATTTTTACTCCCGGGTTATTATTTTGACCAACGTATTTTACGTGTACTAATAACAAAATGAACAATTTGATAGTCATATAGAAAATGGTGAAAAAAGGGACAGGCATGCATTTTTGTGCACTTGCTTGTGCATTTTATTCGTCTCCTGTGTCGTCGGTGCTTTTCCGCGTTTGCGTTTGTGTGTGTAGGTGTTTGTATGTGTATTTGTGTGCCTATTTGTGTATGTATGACAAAGAGAGCAGTCATCATTGTCTGCAAATAAAGAGAACCAGAAGAACAACATTGATGGTTCGGCAAAGTCTGTGCTCTTTACCCTCATGATTTGCATAAGAGCATGATTGGGTACAGACAGGCAAACAAGGCGTAGATACACCGAAAAGCAGGCGGACGCATCCTCAAGCTCCTTGTTCACAACGTTGTACTCACGATAATAAGCTGTATGGATGAAGTTGGTCACACATCAAGAGGCACACACAGACACACACACACACACACTCAAGTAACTGGCAGCTCTAGAAGAAACGTACCTGCAGCTGCCAGAACGGTGACGACCCCGGCATGCCCGTTCTTGCAAGCCAGGTGCATAGGGGTGACCCCCAGCTGACTGTTTGCATTTACTTGGATTCCCGGAATATTAAGGAGCGTACGCACCACAGCCTCCTGGCCGTGCTGAGCTGCAAGGTGCTGTTGGAACAAAGGACAGGTGAGGGTGCCCTCAGTTAGAGGGTGCCTTGTTAGAGGGTGCTCACAGTTAGAGGGTGCCTTGTTAGAGCGTGCCCACAGTTAGAGGGTGCCCACAGTTAGAGGGTGCCCACTGTTAATAGGGTGCCCACTATTAAAGGGTGCCCATTGTTAGAGAGTGCCTTGTTAGAGCGTGCCCACAGTTAGAGGGTGCCTTGTTAGAAAGTGCCTTGTTAGAGCGTGCCCAATGTTAGAGGGTGCCCACTGTTAAAGTGTGCCTTGTTAGAGCGTGCCCACAATTAGAGGGTGCCCACTGTTAGAGGGTGCCCACAGTTAGAGGGTGCCTTGTTAGAAAGTGCCTTGTTAGAGCGTGCCCACTGTTAGGGTTACTTGGTAGAGGGTGCCCACTGTTGGAGGGTGCCCACAGTTAAGAGGGTGCCGTGTCAGAGGGTGCCTTGTTAGAGCGTGCCCACTGCTAGAGGGTGCCTTGTGTCGTTTGAGAGAGTTGACGCAGCAAGTCCGACCCCTTTTTACAATGCTGTGTGTATTCGTTCAAAAGCCATGGTCAGTGCAGGCATGAGCAGGACCAAAAAAAAGCAGCTGCGAGAGGTGAACCTTATACATGTGTACATATATCGGCAGGTACTGTGTGTAAGGGTCAGACTGGGTGTCTGGGCTAAAGGGGGAGGGTGACTTGCAAATTGGCTTGAGATTGGAAATGGTCAAGCATAATTTAACAGGCGCCTGGGCTAGAGGAGGAGGGAGGCTGCTTGCACATTGGTTTGGACCTGGAGAAGGTCAAACATAATTTTGTGGGGGAGAAAAGTATCAAGGCGAGTATTTTGCAAGGATAAGCACGTCGCTGCTAAGCTCACATCTGACACACATGCATTGATCGACAAACTTTTGATGCACAAGATGCTAGTGACCTTGACGTGTCCCATGATGCGTGGCCGGGAGAGGAAAAACAAACAAACAATTTGCGTGCATCTGGAACTACTGAATGGTTTTGAAACCAATCACGAATTTTAGATGGAAGAAGAACTTATGTTGCCCTGCCAAGGCTGCCAAAACCGGCAGCGTCTTGAAAGTCTGTGATATTTTAGGTGACACAGTTGCCACGACAGGCAGCCGTCAAAGCTGCCATAACAGCAGCAGGAATAACAGCCGATCACTCACCAAAGCAGTGCGCCCAGCACGCCCACTTGGCTTATTGATTTTTAGTCTTTGAGTCCCAAGCATGGCATGGAGATGCTCCACCACGGTGGGTAATCCACAAATGCTGGCAAGGTGCTGCAGGTTGGGTTTAAGAAGTAAGGCAACACGAGCATGCTGGGTCTGTTCTATAGTATCACGGCAGTGCACGCATGAGGAAGTCCAGTATGTGTGTGTGTGTGTGTGCTTGCACGTGTGTTTGTGCCTGTGTGCATGCATACATGTGTACGTGTTGTGTGTGTGGCAGCATGATCGTGTCTTTGTGCTTGTGTGTGTGTGCATGAATGTGTCTGTGTGTGCATGCAAGTGCGTGTGTGTATGCATAGAATAATAAGTGCGTGTGTGCGTGCGTATGAGTGTGTGTGTATGTGTGCATGTGTGTCCGTAGAAAGCATAAAGAACTGAACGACTCATAGGGAAGAACAAATGGGCTCTGTTACTTACTATGATCTTGCTTATGCTTCAGGGTGTAACCTACCAAAGGTGACATCTGCTCCTTCTCTGTAGTAGCGCTGAGAGCAGCAGCAGGGAGACAAGGGAGCCGCAACAACTTGAGCAGCACTCCCTCTCGCAAATGAGGTTCAGCTTTCCTGGCAGCATCTAGGAGCGAGGTTACAGGACGATGGCGCACCAGCCACAGAGCTTGCAACGTCGTGCTGCTTCGGATGCTATGTGCTTCATGGCAGCACCTCAAGAAGGCTTCAAGGGATTTTGGGTCATCAACTGTGCAAAGCAGAAGGATCAGAAAGAGAAAATGTGTATGTGTGGCATATGCGCACGTGTGTGTGCACGTGTGTGTGTCTTAGTGTGCGCGTGTGTATATGTGCGTGCGTTTGTGTGTATGTTTCTGTTTGCGCGTGTGTATATGTGTGTGTGAGTGTGTGTGCGTCCGTGTGTGTTTGTGCGTGTGTTTGTGTGTGTGTGTGTGTGTGTGTATGTGTGTGTGTGTGTGTGTCCGTGTGTGTGTGTATGTCCGTGTGTGTGTGTCCGTGTGTGTGTGTGTGCGCGCGTGTGTGTATGTATGGGTGTGCGTGTGAGTGTGCGTGTGCGTGTGCGTGTGTGTGTGCGTGTGTATGTATGGGTGTGCGTGTGGGTGTATGTATCTGTTTTGAGTGTGCGTGTGTGTATGTATGGGTGTGCGTGTGAGTGTGCGTGTGCGTGAGTGTGCGCACGCCTTACAAAGTTTCAACTAGATGCAGCTGGCGTGCAGGTGCTTGCCAACCGTCACCAAGATCAAATACATCCTTACCACGGCTAAGGACAACCAACAATATCTCTTGCGGAAGCTCCAGGAGCTCATTTGACATTTGCCAGGGCAGACCCCAAGTACCTATTAAATATATTAATTTTAATTGTTTTTAAAATCTTTAAGAATCACTCGGGTTTCGGGTGGCGGCCTGAGTAAGTAGCACCGAAGGGACGTATTTCGCATTTAGGTTTGTTTAAGTGTCAAATACATATATTGCGATGGTTCGAAATGAGTAGTTTCGCATACTTCAGAAGAAGTTTAAAATTTGACTAGGAATTAATTCATTCTCTCCCCGCGCCGGGCAAAAGGATACGGATTGATTCCTTTCATAATCTAAGGGTGGAGCACCTTTAAAAAGGAAAGTAAATCAGCAGTATTGCAGTGACTCTTTAGCTGATGGACAATACAGCATCATCATCAAAGCTCCGAGCCACCTAGTGAATTTTAACGCTGTGGATGTCGGGCACAACATTCTGCGCATCAATCGTGCCCCACACAAGGATGGACTTGGCCAAGAACCCATGAGGGACAGGCTGCGCTTGCTGGTGGACAGTTGCATCCACCTCATGGACCACATCATCACGTGCGCCATCGGGCTGGCTCACACAGTACACCTGCACCACACGGTGTGCCGTTCACGCTACAGGTGGATATTCCAGAATAACCGCACATTTAAAAGTGAATGCATGATCTGAGTAATAGATAGATAGGGGGCGTTGCCATGCTTGTGTGTTTTGGTATCCTTCCATATGAGGAGAAACTGCACATCTTTTAAATGGCTTTCTTGCAGAAGCTTTCCTTCTATCGATCCCACATTCTCTTGCAACGTGACTCAGCTTTGTAGAATTCCAACAATATTGCCTTTTCCTTCGTAAGAATTATCAGGTCACGATCGGGAAAAAAAAGGGTGCCTGCATGCGTTTTTAGATAACCCCCCAAAACCATTGCTCTTTTAAAATTGTACTCAGGTCAGAGCTCTCTCAAGGAAACAAGCAATATTGTAGCTCTATGCTCACCACACAAACACACACCTTAAACCGCAGCTGCCAGGCTCCTAAGCGTGGTGCGTGCGCCCCATCTGCTTGGCCAGAAACCGCCAAGGCCTCCTGCTGGACATTATCTTCGTCTCCCCTCAGCACGCCTGCATCCCTGCTTGCCCCGACAACCTTTGGTGGGATAGAAACAAAGAAGACAAGGATACATGATTACCTCTTAATAATTGAGGTGCACAAGCCCGAAGGACTGACTTCGTGCTGCAGCAGGAAATTTTGAGCGGAATGCACTCAGCGTACCTGCACAGCGGAGAGCTCGTCAATCCACGCTCTTGAGGCCTCGCACTGATCTGCAGCAGCCACAACAGCCACCGGCTGCAGGTCCTGCTGCACCTCTTGAACTGTCTCAGATGCCACACTGTCTCCTCTAAGCACAGGTGCGGTTGCTGGCAACACACGTTTCTGCTTGGTGCTGTGTGTTGATGATGATGGGGGGTGCAGCACCAGGCTGCAGTCGTTGGCCACCACCAGTCGCAGGGCAGAGTGGTTAATGAGATCATCCGGGGATGCAATACCCTCGCGTAGGGCCTGTGGAATGGTGTGGTGCAGGGCTGGGGTTAGGAAGGGCTATGCACGCTTACATAGATGGATTACACGGGATGGTGAGAGAAATAGCTCAGGAGCCTCTAACTGGTTATTATATCAACGAGTAAGAAGGGACCGCTTGCACGCTTTTGGTTTTGCCTTGCCAGTGTTTACGAGCAAGCGCCTGGTCGTGGATGCCACAGAGTGCGGGGGCCCACAAAAGCCCCACAAGTGACAGGTTCACACACCAGTGGTAGACCCCAACGCTTTTCTTTGGATGCACAAGACTACCAGCCTCCCTACCTGCGCCAGTGCCACACCCAGCCGCCATGCAAACTCCCGTGCACCAGCTTCTCCAGACAGTGAGAGCCACTGGGTTGCTTGCTGGTGAGCCACACGGGCAGTCTCTGTGTCACCAACGTCTGCGGCATTTAAAAGAGCCGTCGATGTGGCTGCAAAAGTTGAGGAAGTGCAACAAACCAGTATGTAGGATGCAATGTAGCCCTTGACATTATCTACTTTCAGACTGATCTTTTCAGCAAACTGGTTTCCTTTGAAAGTATGAGCCTTTGATAAAATGTCAAGCCACATACTGAGGTCAACTGATGGGAAGCCTTCCAAAACCCAACTATCCCGCAAATTGAAAAGCTTGATGAGCCAACAAAGAATGGCGCTTGAATGTTAGCAAATGACTCGATTCCTGCTTTTTTATAGAACACTATTTAAAGTGCTTTCTGTCTATCGCTATTTATGTGCAGGAATAATGGTAAATGGCACAATTCCTGCCAATCAACAAAACACTGTTGAAAGTGCATTCTACCCATCGCTTTTATGTGCAGGAATCTTTGCGATTGGCTCATAACCTGCCAGGCAGAGAGGAGCACTGCTAAAGCTGCAATTTGTCTCATGTCAGTTCAGTATCCACTGCTTACCCGTTCCATGAGGAGAGGCAGAGGGTAGCTGTCCACCTGGTCCTCCATGGGATAGCAACTGGTGAGAAGTGGTGGAGGCTGGGGAATGGGCTGTGGGAGAGGGAGAGGGAGAGGGGGCAGTCTGGCGATGGGGGAGGTGCAGAAGTCTGAAATGGTGCAGTGCTTCCAAAATCCCACCCGCACACGGCTCAGTGGCCTGCAGTAATGGTGTGCATGCGTGTGTCTGTGTGTGTGTGTGTGTGCATGTGTGTGTACACACGTGTCTCTGTGTGTGTACATGTTTGAAAGTCATCCTTAGGACGCAATGCAACCAAGAATTCAATTAGCTAGACATGACCTTCGTCAGCAAATGCAGTGAGATAATGCAGTTAAGAGCAGCGATTGGGATTCCAGCTTTACTGACAGGAGGAATACGTCACTGTTGTTTAAAATGACTATAACAGCTGCTCTTGAACAACAAAGGGCCTTTTCTACACTAGTATGGCGTTTTACTTCATGACTTGAAATTAAACCTGTCAATCTCAAAGCAAACAGCAAACCTGCATTTAAGCATTAACTCAAACTGACTAACTAATACACACAATTTGCCACCACACTACCACATTGGAAAAATTGTGAGGATGGTAAAGAATCTACCCATACAAAGCAGCCTAAGGTGCGTGCCTGCAACCATAGATGCACGCACCTGAAAAATATGTGCGGCATCTCCCTTGGCTACCTGGGCCTCCGCAAAAGCCTGTAGCTCTGGGTGTGCATTAGACACAACGCAGCCCTTCACGCCTGGGACCTTTACGTATGGGTGTGTACACATTTAGCCATGGAAAAGAAAGGGAGCTGATATTTCACATACAGGGTGGACAACATGGTGATGCGAAATTTCTACCTGCATGCTGTATACTGCGTATCCACACATGTCTTGCCTTATTAGTTCCAAATTGTTCGCCTTACTAGTTCCAGAATGTTTACATCATGAGGAGCCGGTGAATTATTTACAACGACCGATCACAAGTGCTGAGTAGCTATCGTCCTCGCAACTGCCCTGACTTAAGACAAAAGATTAAACTCAAACCAGGAAGAGGACCACATATCTAAAAAACATAGAAGCTTGAGATTAATACTGATGAAAAGCAAGAGTTACTTTGATTTACTCCAAGGACTGGAGTTCAAGTGTTACACACTGGACACAGCGGTTTTTCTAACCCTTTGGACCTTGCCATCACAAGCACCATGTTGGGAGGGGTGCTGTTGCAAATCACCTTTTGACACAGATCCCGCCATAGAGCACTGCAAAACAGGCACCTGCCACAGCAGTGCCCCCCAAAACTCACCTGGAACAACTCAATGTCATTCCCGCTGTCTCCAGCCACCTGCGCAGCACCATCAGAGCGTGCTACAACATACAAATGAGGTCGGTGCAGACAATGTACAAACAATAATTGGACAGTAATTGTTGCAGGACATATTCAATGCGCAGGTCGTCCTACAGGTGGCACACCCAGGTAAGGGCTTATCAGCTCTTATTGTCCTTTGACCTTTCTTGACGAATGGAGGATAATTTTAATGCGCAGGTCGCCCTACAGGTGGCGCACCCAGGTATGGGCTTATCAGCTCCTAATCTTATTGTCCTTTGACCTCTCTTGACAAATGAAGTTGCAATGGGGAGGATGTTTATTATTACTAACAAGGCCAGCAGGAAGTACAAGTAGCAGGCAAATTGTTTTTGGGGGGCTTAATTATTTGTTTGAAATGCTTGGGTGGAGGCAATGTGATTTGGTAAGGCAAAAATCCAAACGGCATAGTTTTGGAAGGGTGTCACTTGCGGGGACAACGGCGTGTATGTGTACATGTGTACAGTTTAATAGGGCGCATATGGCTCTGGCCAGACTTATATACAAGGCATAGAGCATGCAGTATCAAAAGGCATAGCACATAGAAAAGCATTACATAAAGGCAAAGCTAATGTAGCATTAACGAATGTGCTCCAACATGTAGCACCTGTGACGAGACACACAGTCAGCCCTTCCTCAAGGGCAGCAAAGCACACGCAGACGGTGGCTAAGCAAATTCCTTACTTGTGCCCCTAGGCGCGACATGAATTCAGCGCACAAACACCCTCAACAGCTGCTCACCCAAACAGCGAATGCTATGCAATTCTAAACCCAGAAATAATAAATAATAAGCATGTGCACGATTGCAACTCGCTGGCGGGTATGCCTGTAATTTGCATACATGCACTCGCCTGCACATTGCTAGGTTCAAAGCCAGCCTCCTTCAGACGTTTCAGCAGGAAGGACAGGCCCATGCCTTTCCCCGCGGCCTCGCTCAGCACATCCACATCACGACCACCTGGACGCATAAAAGGACGCATAAAATGAGACACCATGCTTAGAATGTATAAAGTATACTGTCACAAGGCAGGAGGGTGACTACTGCTAGCTGTCCGTAACACAGTGTGTGTCCAGGTAACAGTGTGTGTATGTGTGTGTGTGTTTGTGTGTGTGTGTGTGTGTGTGTGATTTGAGAGGATTCCTGCATGTGTTTTCTTCATTGCACAATTATAATACTGGGTGGTGGCTAGCAGAGCGGGAATATTAGCTCTCATTGTCAACCCAAATTGCTCACCACTGTAAATGACTTTAATATTAATGCCGTGGTCCTGCTTGAGCACCTTTTGAAGCTGCCCCATGAGTTGTACAGCTCCTGTCTTGCCCCCTACGCGCGTACATCGTGTGTATTTGTTGTGTAATCTCTTCATCGTAGTTATGTTTTGTACATTGTGTGTATGTGTGTGTGTGTACATGCGTGTAAGTATGAGTGTGCAAGGGTATTTGCGTGCGTGCTTGAGTTTGTGTGTGTACGTACCTATGTATGTACACGCTTGTGTGTGTATGTTTGTGTGAGTAAAGATGTGTGTTTTATGGTCAAGGGGAGGGAGAGGGAGAGAGAGAGAGAGAGAGAGAGAGAGAGAGAGAGTGTGTGTGTGTGTGCAATATGTGCGAGCGGGTTTATGTATGCCTTGCGGTTTCCTTTTTTTCCTCTGACTATAAAGACACAGAGAGGACACACACGTACCTGGCAAGGTGTTTATGTCAAGGCAGTAGCTGATCTTGTGAGGGCGCTGCTCTGTTGCCGCCTATGGACGTGGATGCATGGCAGGGACGTACACACAGCGGGTTGTGCAACCGAGTTAATGTTGTGGATGAAAGAGTGGATTAGGCTAGCACAGTTAAAGGTGTTGGCTGTAGTGCTGAAGGAGAGGGCCCACTAGGTTTAATGATTGTCAAGTCAAAGGAGATTCTTTGTCACAAACACGAATGACGTGTACAAGCACCCTGGATTCAGGTTGTTTAGAGCTCTTGAACATATGATATGCGCACCAGCGTGATGTGTGCAAGGTTTGTAAGCAAATATTATAGAAATATACTGTCTAGATAATAACAGCGATGTGACTACTGTCATGAAACATCTCCTGTTATCTCCCAGGGAGTTCTTTTCACCTGCTGCTTGAGCATCGGGAACTGCTGCTGCACCAGTGCCTGTGCCTTGGCCCTGTCCCACCCCACATCCAGAAAGGCTTCCCAGGAGCCATCAGGCAGGAACTGAGCTCCTTTGGGCATGCCTGGCAGGGGGTGCATCGGAGGTGCTGCGAAGGACGCATCACTGATGCCTGGTAGTTTGGTTTTTTGCTGGGAAGCCAGGAGAGCACGCGGCACACGGGAGGCTGTGTTGTAAAAGATTTCGGAGCCCACACTGCAGATGAGCACGTCTGTGAGGGGACGTATGAGCAGGCAAGAGAGGGGGCACAGTTGAGTTGCGATGTTAATATACCGTGCGTGCTCGTCCTGCAAACTGCTCGCAAAACAATGAGGTGTTCGGGGCACAGGTGGTTGATGAGAAGACGGAGGGCCTCCATCTCCCAACCACCTTCCCTCTTTTCTATAGCGAAGCCCACGTACACACCTGGAGTGATCAAGGGAGCCTCAGTCCACAGCTGCTTGAAAAGCTCTGGGCTCCTGTGTGAGCATGTATGCGTGTGCAATTGGTGTCTAGCGTATTTGCGCGTGAATTCACGTGTGCGTGCAACCAACGTTTTGAGATGGGTTGATTTGGGGAATGTGTTCCCACCGCTCACCTGCCAGTGGAGAAGACAAGAAGCTTCTGGGTATTGTCCGTGAGCCAAGCATGGTCGAAGGCCAGGAGGTACTTGTGTGCTTGGTCCTCGTTCTGAACCATCGTATGGTCGAGATCGGAGGTTAGCACAAGCATGGTGCGGCAGTTCAGGTCTGTGAATGCGAGAATAAAAACAGAGATATTTAAATAATAATTATACTAGACGGATGAAAATCGCAGGTGACCAAACTATTTTCGTTTAAGGTTTTGAATGTAAATAGCCTACGTATGTGTTTTACAGCAAGGCTTTGAGTGGGGTAAAAGAGCGCGGCCACCCCAAGAACGGGCAAAAGATGCAAGCACCAACCCCCCCAAGCAACAGCAAGAGCACAGCAGTGCATGCCGGACATGCCCCTCCAAGGCAGCCCAAACCCGAGGAGACGGCCAGCATGTCACTGTTCCGGCAGGTAGCAGATCTGTAGTTTCGGAATTAAGGACACTTGATCAAGCACTGCACGAGCAAACACTTTCTTGCACGCACACTTGATCATTAACACAGGCGGAACAGCAGGGCGGCGTGTCCGTGTGCTTTGCAAACCCAGGGACCACAGAAATGCACCTTGTCTCAGCATTGGATCGGCTGTCGGAGCCAGGTACGCATTCTAACGTGCTGTCTTTCTTCTACCGATGTGCCTGGTCCCCCTGCCATCACTCAAGGACAGCTAAGCCCAGCGTCACTGATTTGCTTGTACAGGTGAAGATGGCAAGACACGTGAAATACGAGCTGTGCTCGGCCTGCATGAAACTGTGTGCACTGGAGCTGCCGACGGGTACGCAAGGATGAGCAGGACACCTGCGGCTGTGTTACTACACCTTGGGTGAGAAGGAAGATGAGAAGATTTTGCCAGCTGTGCTCCCAGAAATGTGTCAATTGGTAGGCAGCTTGCGTTCGGTATCTTGTGATCTCTTTCTCTTTGAATGTACACAACACTTACGTACGTGGCATGCTATCCGCATACGTGCACAGGCCCGGTTTAGCCAACGGCCTCAGCAACCTTCACAATGCTAGACGCGCACGAAGCCCTATCATTGTGATTGTAGGCCAAATGGTAAGATTTGTCCTTGAAACTCATTAAAACCATGGCTGCAATTTTTTTTTGGATGCGATGAAACTTATTAAGCCAGTCTAGGCTACACAAAGCTCAACCACGAGATTAAAGTTGGGCACATCAACCTTTACAGTCATAAGTGCACCAATACATACTCCCATCTGTGATCTACCTACAGTCAGGCAGTCATCAAGAAGCAGACCCATCATGGGACCCTCTCCTCAACATGGACATCGCTGCAATTGCATCCACGGTTAGTGCGCTTGTGCTCAGCCCCAAACTGGTCAAGCCCCCGACCCCCAATCACCTCCAGTCCTTCAGAGCCTTCAGCCCCTCCCCCACAGCCGGTCTGTCCACAGTGTCTGAAAGCAGCTTCGGCGTGGGAGGGGGCAACAGCAGGTGCGCACGCCCTTAACTTATCATATCACTTTGAATGTAGCTTGGGTTCTGTAAATCCAGGTTTGATCTCGTTTTTAGGTTACTAGACATGGTAAGCTCAAGTGTGTTTGTTGGGGCACACAGGTCCAGCGTGTCTTGCACCACAAAGCCCATGAGGGAATGGCTAGAGAGAATGGGCGAGGTGTGGGAAGTGTTACGCGGAAGCAGCTTTTCACTTGGATCAGCAGGAGGGGGTGCAAATGAGCTGGGTGGGGTACGGGATGGCGCTGAATGCAACAAAGATAGTAGCAACGGCTTCGTGGTTGTCGAGGACAGTGGCAGGCCTACCAGTGCGTCCAAGGTGTCAGCGGGTGGGACCGAGCCAATGGTGGAGGTGTGTGTCACCAATGCCGCAGCTGCCAGTGGCAGCAGGATTGTGACGCTTATTGTTCCACATGATCTGAGCTGGCAGGTGCGTCTATGAGTTGTATAGGGGTTGCAGTGAAACACAAATGGGACACAGCTGTCTTGAGCAAATAGCTTGAACAGCAGAGCCCAAATAAACGCACACTCCTTGAAACAAAAAGTGCCTGGAGATATTACCTGCGAACGCCTAAGAAAAGAGAAATTGCAGAAAGTGACATTCCTCCCCGCCACATCATTGATAGATTTGAGTATGACCATACAAGAGGAAAAAAAACTGTGTAAATAGCATGGTGTACTTTTCAAGCCCTTTTGGAAGCGCCTCAGAGCCTTCTGCAAGCTTCACGTAGTTATTGTTTGTGTGCGCTCACAACAACCTAATATGTGCAATTACAGACGCTGAAGCACCTCCCACAGCAAGCACCGGCAACTGCCCCCATCTCTGTGGGCCAAGAAACACCTGTGAGCGGCCCGTCAACACCAGATGCTGCAAGTCACCAACCCACGATACCGAGTGGTCCTGGGTCTGACATGCTCAGTTGTGCTCCAGGCAAGTGGTATGCTCTGTTCTAATGTGCCGCAACGTGTTGTAGTATGTGGTTTGGTGTGGGTGTGTGTGTGTGTGGTGCATGATGGAAGTAGGCTGGCTCTGCTTGGTCAGGCTGAAATGCAATCTAGTGTGGACCAAGATTAAAGGCTTGCGCAAAAAGCAAAATTTGTAAACCAGGCACATTCATCAGTGCAACATTTGGCACAGCTCAGCACATTTGTTTTAACTAACTGATTTGAAATGATATCTGTGCATCAGGTGCTGTTGATTTTGTGCGAGCGTGTGCAGCTGCGCTTCGTGCTGTGCCACATGGGAAGGCTGCCTTGTACATTGGGGGAGAGGCATTACTGGAGGAAGGTGCGCTTCAAACCTGCATGCCAACTCGGTAGCTGATCAGTCTTGACAAATGGACATGTTGTCACATTTGTCTGATGCGATGACATCTTTCAGCCCTTTCCTTCATAGTAACATAAACACAACTATTATACCAATACAACAGGCGGCGCTTTGCACTCCGCTGGCTTAGTGGCTGCTGCAACAGGTGCGTTGTAAATCATTCGCTTTACGTTGTCCATGTCAATACCACATGTGTGAGGTGAGCTTTCAGGTGTTTGATGAGTGGCCGGGTCTTGAGCCCGTGCCTGCCGTCCGTTATGCCAATAGTAGCAGAATGCTAGCCTATTAGGTGATCTGATGATCTGAGGATAAGAAGTTGGTTCTGCTGCATTTCCCCTCCTTAGCTGTATAGACGAAAATTAAAACACCCGCGTAGGATGGAAGTTCATATCATGCATAAGTTGAAAAAGGATGGCATTGGTGCAATTCTGTAGGTGCCGCTTTGTTGTGTGGGACAAGCTTTGCACGGATGGACAGGGGCGCCGGCCTCCCGTGCCCAACCCGTTTGCCCTACTTTCCCCAAGAGGCCATTGTGTGAGTACCCGGGGCTTCATTCTTTTGTGCCAAAGCGCAAGTTGACATAAATTTGGCAATTAAATCAATGCTTTGAGCGCCTTGCAAAGGTTTTTGATATATCCCCCCTTATTGCATTGCAGGGAGCTTAACAAGTACCAGCTGCTGGTTGTCGTTGACGTGCCGCTGCCTTCTGCCCTTTTCGGCTACAAGGATGCACCTACACAGCTAGTCCAGTTGCCTCAGGCAAGTTTTGCTGCTTCTAAGATCATTCAGCCCTGCCTGGTCATACAAGCTTTGATACTCTTAAAATTACCTACACAAACTGAAATTCACTCACTTCCAGGAGGCTGTGTGGGAGTTTGACACCCAAGCGTGGGGTTCAGGCAGCGCTGCTGTGATGCTTGCATTACTATCCTCAGAGCTAGGAGCAGGGCAGCGTGTGCAGCCTGGTCTGAACTGCGGAGGGTTGTTCTGCTCGTCATCTAGGCCCCCCTTCCCACCAGCAGGCAAGATCAATCGCTGGAGAAAAGTGTGCAGCCCTTAGAGTAGACATTATAAACTGGTGTTTTCCTTCCTAGCACTCAATCAATTTATTTTGCTCACGTGCCATTGTTTAAGCAAATATAAAAATGAACCTGCTTGCAGGCATGCGCTTGTCTCCGCCTTTGCTCTGTGCTGTGGTGGCCTGCATGCAGCCATCTGGCAGCATTATTGTTGATGAATCTCTGACAAGCGGCGGCTCCTACTGGAATGCCTCAAAGGTGAACTAGTCTTCATTTGCACTCTGCCCATCGTAGACGTTGAAACGTGGCATAGCTTGCTTCAAAGGAGGAAATCACCCGACAAAAACAATACACAGGCTGTTGGCTTATGGTATCGGTAACCGAAACTTAATCATTATTCATCAAAGCATAATGTTTTAACGATAGGAATTAGGAGGTCGGAGGCTGACCCTTAAGTGCCTGTACTGGTGAGATTCTTAAGCAAACCGGTTAAGGCGTGCTTGGTATGAAACAGAACAGCGCTGGCGAACCATCTAAAATAAAACCCATTTGCTTCTACTTGGTGACATCCTTATTTGTAGGGTTGCCCAGAATCATATATATACACGGTATTTTTGGCAGGGAAATTGCCAAACAACGGTCATATACAGTGCATATATACGCTTCTGGCCAACCCTAATTATTTATCGTTCACTGAGTCAGGTTATTTGGTAATGGGAATTCTGCAGAGGTTCATTTGTAGATCCCTTGTAGCAGCGTGCTTCACACGTTGTGTCAAAGTGTTTGCCTCTTTTCCACACCTGCTGCTTGTAACTCATGTTTTATGCTCACATTTCTAGCAATTATACAACTTTTCGTCTCGCATGCTTACATGTACCTAATCTTTTTGTCAGGGAGCTCCACGATTTTCCCACTTGACCCTAACTGGAGGCGCAATCGGCTGTGGCCCACCTTTAGCTTTGGGAGCAGCAATTGCATGCCCTGATAGACAGGTCATCAACCTCCAAGCAGATGGCTCTGCAATGTATGGGCTTCAGGTACTGGAGCTTTTGTGCAAGCATGCTGAAAAGTAATGATAAGGGCCAGGTGGATAGCTTTGAGGTAAATTTCATCAGTAGTAGCAAAATAAGGAACGAAAAGATCCAGTCAGTGGTAACTATGTCGAGACAAAAGTGCAAGATGCAATTGCATGTATTTATGAACATTAACCCTTATTCTCTGGGCCATCATGAGCATTAACGCACTAGGCACTGACACAAGTCATGCGCACAGGTCTGCACTTCTCAAAGGAGTTGCACGGTGTACTGCATGTGAACACAAACAAGAGTCCTGGTGCTTTTCATGCTATGCAACTGCATTGAAAGGGGGCCTGTAATATGTTCTATATGTAGTACTGCTCCATGTAACAGGAATGCACTTGCGCATGGTACTATATTTTGTTTATTGAGGGGGAAAGACATTCAAGATCAATCATAACATTTTTAGTTGCTGCTTTGCCACTCCTATAAAGAGATATGATTTGCATTTGCTTGGCTGTGATCATTGCAGGCATTGTGGAGTCAGGCCAGGGAGAAAGCCAACGTGTTGACCATCATCTGCGCAAACTCAAGCTACGCCATTTTGAAGGTTGGTTTTGTGCTCGCTTTCTTGATACAACATGCTTAATAGCCTCCGACACTTCCATGCCAGGTTTATTTGTTTTACGACGCTTAAATTTTACATTATTCATTGCACAGTGTCCACGCTGTTCAATTTGATATGCCGCAAACAGGTGGAGTGTATGCGGCAAAGGCTGCCGCCCGCAGGATCAGCGACACGATCTTTAACCGATCTAGGGCAGCCTCGGCTTGACTGGTGCAGCTTGGCTCAAGGCATGGGGGTGCCTGCCGCAAAGGCAACTACTGTGAGCGAGCTGCAGGCAGGGATGGAGAAAGCCCTGCAGACTCCAGGACCCTTTTTGATTGAAGCCCTCCTCTAAGTTTGAATATTGTTACGAGACAGATGTGGATGTTCCTGATCAAGAAGATGCAAACTGTTGTTGTTGAAATAAACTTTATGTTTCCCTTGCTAGGTGAATGTACCCAGCCTCTCTGGCAGACTTGCATTTTTTACAGAAACGGACAAGTTGCTGCTCTGATCTAAGCTAAATGTAAAGAACAGTGTGAAAGAATTATACAATTTAATAAAGCCAAATTAATACCTTCAAGTGCATTTAAGTAGCGGGAAAGATAAGAGTCGTGCAAAAAAATGTAGCAATCATTTTGGCTTTCTAAGAATGCTCTTGTTTACCAAAATAGTTGCCACAGTTCTTTCCTGCTACAGCTTGATTCCACACAAATGTTACAAAACAGGGCTGCACGCTCCGGCTCGGCTTCAGCTTCTTCTCTGGCGTCGGCCGAATAGGAGCACTACTGAAGCTTTTTTAACTCTTTTTTCATTATTGCAGGCTCAATAATTTCCTGCGAAGGAAATTTGTGCAGCAGTGTCACATCTGCAAATGATGTTGCGCCAACTTCACCACTTGTTTTGCACAATGAATATGTGGCAAGCGTGAAAACATCCAGCACAATAAAGGCTTAGCACATTACGGCGGACCCGGATTGGTGGTCATCGGAGGCCCGAGTGTGCAACCCTAGCCTGCAACTTTAAGGATTACCAAAGAATCAAGACATCCCTGTTTCCTGCTTATGTTTCATCAACTTTAGTAGGTTCTGCAACTTTGTAACAACCAGAAAGGCCATGGTTTTATGCACCCGCCATTTAAATTGCTGCCAATTGCAAACACCTTGGTACACAATGGGTTTGTCGGATTGTCCAGATGCTGTTCCGGTTGCTCCCATCTCTGCCAAAACAAAAAAGCAACAGACTAGCAATGAAGGGGGGGTGGGTTCTTAGGAGTGGCAGGGATAAATTGTAAGACGAAACATTTAATTAAAGGCATGATCCAAACCAACTGAAAATGACAGCACAACCTTCTGGGATGCATAATAATGATGTTTGCATAGATCTTTTAGGTATTTTAGGTCGCGTGCACGTCTTGCTTTGCATGCCTTCTGAGCCCTAGGCGTGACAAGATTTTTCTTTCACCAATCAGTTTTTAAGCACCCTCTTGGTTTCAGACCACCCTGATTACTCAGGAGCTCAATTTCCAGGCCGTTCCATTGAGTATTGAGATGATCCCTTTTGCTAGTGACATGCCGAAAAGGGGGTGATAGGTGTGCTTAACCCGTAAGTTTGCAATAAGTTTTGCAAAAAAGCACGGAAAGTTGGAATGAAGTCGCATGTGAGCACTTTTCATGAATTTATTTACAGTTCCAAATGCAAGTTATCCCTTGTGGTCAAATTTGGAAAAGAATCCATATGCGTACAAGGTGCCACCAGGGGGGAGCACAGGCAGGACAGGCAGGGAAGGAATTTGCCTAGTGCTGAGCTCCAAGTTTTAGCACCGCTTTTCATTCTCTGGGTCAGGTAATTAATACAATACGTAATGTTTGGTTTAGCGACAAGGAGTCGAACAGGGACAAACATGTGCCTTCGCGGCATGCCCTGGAAATCGGCACACCCTTAGAGTGGTAATACAGTAGCTCAATCGACTTAAAATTATGTTCCAAGGTGCTCTGTGTGGCCTGTCCTGGTATTTGCAGTTATGGCAGTTGCCAGGTGTGGGGCGTCAATCTAAACCTTATTTTGTGAATTATTAGGTATAGGTATATTATAATACCTGTATTATTTATATGCTGCAGCAATATCCCACACACGTTCCCTTGAATGTATTCCAGAAGGGGGCCGTGGCTGCCCTCTCTGCAGCAGGTGCCCTGTTAAGGTGTGTGTATATGTGTGTGCGTGTGCGCGTGTGTATTTATGTGCGTGAGCTTATGTGTATGTGAGTGCGTATGCGTGTGCACGTGCGTGTGCACGTACATGAGCGAATGCGTGTGGGTGTGCACGTGCATTCGCATGTACATGAGCGAATGCGTGTGCGTGTGCGTGTATATGTGTATGTGTATGTGTGTGTCTTTGTGTGTATGCTTGGGTGCATGTGTGCATAAATATGTGTGCCTGCAACTATTGCCATTGAATTTACTCTTTGTACACAGTCGCTTTGTACACAGTAAATTTCCTCGTGCTTGCTTGCACCCAGGCCTGCCCGGGCAGACTTGGTGGCAGCCGTGGGGGAGACAACAGGCGGATGGCATCTACAGCGATTGAAGGAGCGCATGCTGGCAGACCCCACAGGCCGGCTGATCCTAGAAGAAAAACCGCGGATCACGGTAATGAGAGACATTTGTCTGCTTGTATTGTACATTGTGCTTTAAAAAGCAGGGCAGCTGATTGTTTAAGGAGTATGACACACATTCTGCCAGCCATATGGAGCACAGGTACCGCCAATACGAGCTGATCTGTTTCTTTTTCCTTTTGTGCAAACATAGGATGAATCTCTTGCGCACTGCTGGGATCTCCCACCCCACACCTTTGGGGGGGCTTACGCACAGTTCATGAAGCAGCGCCACTTCCATGCAGACGACCGGCCGCCTGTGAGGTGGGCGTTGTGGTGTGGAGCCACTTTCATTTGTGCACATCCTGCTACAAACGCAACAGTGCTTGGGAAATGTAGACTTGCTTTCAAGTAAAAAGTTCCTCACATTTAACTTGTGCCCATGGGCATGTGCTACATATCTTGCACAATTTGATGAATCATTGTTTTTTCCCTTCTCTCCAGGTTTGTGGATGATGCTGACCTGGCATACGTCATCCGTCGGATGCGAGAGGTGCACGACCTTTGGCATGTACTGTTTGGCTGCCACACAAATGTGTTTGGAGAGCTAGCGCTGAAGGCTCTTGAGTACGTGCAGGTATAGAGGGAAGGAGGAAAGGAAGATTAAAGCAATGATAGGGGGGGAGTGTGGTGACTTTGGAGGGTCCCTTTCTTTGGAATATATGGGTGGTATGTTAGATCAAACAAGGGCAGCTTTGGTAAGAGCTTGATACACGAACGTTAGTGGGTGCCTGAACCACACAATTTGCCTAAACAGTGCGGATTTTAGGCAGGTGGGCAAATCCGCTCCCCCCTGATGATTGCAAGACCCTGCCACGTAGGATTGTTGTAGCTGCTACTCGTATGCTGACCCCAACCAGGCATGCAAAGAAATGCACTCTCTTTGCTTGGCATCCTATGCCTGCATGTAAAAATATAACGGGAACTTGGAGTGGGCCCCAGGTAGTAGTATGAGCACTTGGCTTGCATCTTCCTGCACGCATGCTGATTAACACTTCTCCTGAATGCGTGCGTGCCCCCAATGATATTTTGTTTATTGTGTTTGAAAACTGCGTTTGGTATAGCCTATAATTTGCTCTTTAGCATTTCCAAGTACCAGTGTCAATTTGAATAGAAGATTATGACCTAAAACTCCAGCACTTCTCCTGCTTTCAACGCGCAGATAGATGTGCCCTTGGCGCGGCTTATTGCTGAGTCGATAATCTTGCACACCAGGTCTAGCTTGGTAGTACTCTCTGGCATGCCTTTCAATGAACTGCAATTTAAGATACAAACAGGTTCAAAACTCTCCCTTCATCAGAGCAGCCTTCCCAGCTTATTGCCCTGTCCAATCTTAACTAGACTAAAATCTGATAGGGTTCTTGGCCATGACCATATATATATATTCAGTGCATACACAGTACTTTCAGCAGAAATCCCTTCAATATACGTTCATATACGGCGTATACACACGGTTTTGGCCGGCCCCTAAAACAAGCTCACTCCCTTCTTTGAACTTACAGACAGGCGTGCCCATGACCGGACTCGCTGTTGCGGGCGCGCAGTTCCGACTCAAGCCCCAAGACCGGTTGGTGCTGCAGCAACGCTTTTTGCCGTGGGCCTTACGGGCCGGCAACAACTGCCACGACCTGATGACCATCTACTACGAGCACCACCTGGAGGTGCGGGATTTCGTTGGTGGCTCCGGCGACAGCCACGCCTTTAACATGACACTTGCTACGAGCACCAAGAAAAAAGGCAGTGAAACAACTACAAAAATAACTGTGCAGTGAAACAGCTACAAGTATAACGTAGAATCTGTATCGTAATTCCAATCAATGTCACATTATAAGCACGACCGTTTCCTATGTGCTCGCGTGATGTAAATTAGCTCTATGAACTGATCCACTGTGGATCGCATGCTGTGAAGGAGTGTTGTGTGCCAGCGTGTGCGCCTCCAGCCTTTGTTTGGGGTGTGTGCTGCTGTGGAGTGTTTGTGTCAGCCTGCAAACATTATTATTTTTTACAAGCATATGAGGTAATGGTGCAAAACTTTGTTTGCAGTTCTAACACTGCCACCATGGACTCCAATTACCAGGTTGCTACATTGAATCTGCTTCCTGGAAATGGCTAGTCTCGAGGTGACAAAATAATGTGACAGTGTGCTTGTGCAGTCAAAGTGGTATTCACCCAAGATACTGCACTCGTACTATTTATTATGTGCCCAAATCTTGATACAGCAAACGTGGTTAAGGCCTTTGACTTGTACCCATGTTCGTACCATGTAACATTTTCGCACACCATGTCACATATGCACACACCATGTCACGCTTGACTTTCTCACAATTGAGAGGCTGCAGACAAGGAGGAGGAGGGTGAGGTGGATACGCTGCTTACGGAAGAGAGTGGCAAAAAAGACTCTTGCTGTTGTAGGCCCGACCAATTGGTGCTATGTCGTGCTAGTGTGTTAAGAATAGGGTGTTTAGGGTTAGGTGTTCCATTCCTCAAGTTCCAAATAAAACCCACGTACAGGAGGATTTAGACGATCTTCGCAGCCGGTGGCGAATCATTCCTGCTCCTGCTGCCCCTTCTCCCCTTAAAAAGGCTGCACCTCCCCCAACTGAATGAGAGGTTCCTGCTAGTAGTAGCTAGGCCTGCTTTTTGCTGAATGCCTCCTTTTACAGCCTTCAGATTTGTAATTGTAATCCAGTGTTTATATACAAGGCCGCACGGAAAATTTAATTTACATCAAGCATTGCTGCTGTAAGTTTCCCTATGATGTGCGTTGCGTCTTTTTTCCATCGCTTGCCATTTGTCGATCAAGTTCATTCTTATGCTATGACTGCAGGAGATATCATTGTTTTGTGCAGTAGTATTTCTTTTATGTCTCACCTTGAGTTGGTGCTGTGGTGGTCACGCTGCCAAGACACGCCAATACACTCTTCTGTACACATTTGTGTGGAGTATGTTTCTATGTTTTCTTATTCCTGTGTTTGTCTTGCCGTATTGAAACGTCAAAGACGAGGATGCTACCTATACCCAAAACTATGCACGTCCATTTACATGCAAGTGTTATGTTACAGACTGCCCTGCTTCTCTGCCCTGTAGAGATATTGAGCTGTAGCCGCGAAATTATCATATACATTAGCTGCCGGCAGGCTTTGCTGATGGTACACGAGGATAAGGTAAGGTAATGTTACATCGCTACATATGCCTCTGGGGGCATCTGAGCGGAAGCTTGGAAAAACCCTGAAACCAAACACGGTACACGGGGATAAACATTACGTCACGTCCTGCTCGCAACGGTTGCGAGCAATGTGATTCAGTGCTGAGCATGACATCTTTAAATTAACGTATTATGAAACACCCAGAGATCCTAGCTGAAGGCTACTAAAAAACTGCACCATAATATGTGCATCAACGAAGCTGCGTCTCTAATTTGAGCAAGCATACCATTACTAAGTAGTATAATTTCATAGTTACAGATAAAAGCATATTATTAGAGCGGCCATATCGTCAATTCCGCATGCTCGATACAAGTGTAGCTTGTAAAAGTTGGCAGGCAGATTTAAGTGACCTTCATCTAAGTGTAGACTTCAGCTTCCTATACTTCACAGCCAGCATGATCAAAAGAGGGGGCTTAATAAAGGGGCATGATATAGGGGCGCGGGGCTCACAAATAAAATCAGTTGGATTACATGAGGCAGCCAGCCTGGCATTAGCAAGTCAACAATGAGATCGGCAGCTGCACTTGGTTTACTTCTGAGTTGTGAAAAAGCAGATATCACTATCAGATATTGATATCACTATCAGAATATGATCAAATAAATGGTTGAATTTATGCCTATGCATACCATACAATGCCCGGGCATGAAAAAATGACGTGTTTCTCATCTTGAACAAGAACCCCACTATCACATAGTATACTACAAACACGAGAACTCCGGTATAAAATCATATAACGATATAAACAAGTGTCACACTCAGATCCATAAAAGTTAATCAGAATAAGGAGTTGAAGGAACCAGCAACAATCTTACGCAGGAATGGGCCTTATGCTAGAGCATTAAGCCTGGTGCATTAGCTCCTCTTCCCTCTCCCAAGGCTCCTCTTCCTCTGCCTCCCACTCGTCCACTTCATCACCGTCTGTGGGTCTACCATCAACCGCGCCCTCCTCCACTTCTTCTACTGTGACCATGCCATCCCCGCTGCCACTGAAAGAAGAAGAGGCTGCCTTGCCCCTCCACCTTGCCGGGGTGTTTCCTCTCCCACTGGCCTGCGTGCGTGACAAGACAGGTATAAGGTCCACGTTGTTAGTGTAAACGCTATCAATATCGATCAGGAAGGAGCGCTGTTGCACCACCCAATGAAAGCAACTCCACACAACATCTCACCAAGTCAGACAGAAGAGAAGGATCAAATCCACAAAAGGTAGTCTCAGACCAAAAGTTTGCGAAGAGCAAAAGTAACGCAGGGGGGACAGAGAAGGAGAGGCCTCAGCCTGCAACGAGAGTAACTCAAAAGAAATCTGACCTCTTTATTGATCTCAGTGAGCCCTGCGTGCACTCTGACAAACTGCTCTTGGGAGAACGTTCTCCTTGCTCTTACCTTCTCGCTCTTCTTTGTGTCAGATTTGCGAGGTCCCAGTTGCTGGCCAACCCCCTCCCCCAGCACCATTCGCAGGGCCTCAAGCAAAGAGGAGCAGGGCAGCAGATCTAAGCCCTTGAGGCGTGAGTCACGTCGCAGCTTTGCCAACTCCTCTGAGTAGTGGGGCTGTGGGCATATGCATCACACCAAGCACGGTTGGATAAAGATTAAGAATTAGTAAAAAAAAAAATAAAAATTGGCAACAGGTTCCCAGAGGCAACATCAACTATCAACGTGAGCCCTTGGAACATAGTATTGTGCAATGGCATTTGTGGTCAGTGATGGGGTGCAATCAAAACAATTTTTTAGACAAAACTTAGCTAGGGTCGGGCTTTATACCGTACACGATCGTATGCCACTCACTGCCTATGCTACTGATTCAAGGTGGCACCCCAAGATCTGTCTAAGAATGCATCTAGGGTGGTGTAGGATTTCTTTGGTGTTTGGATCCAATAAAGCAAAAGCATTGTTAATGTCAATCCCAGACGGGCAAGCTGAAGAGACAAACCACACACACAAAGCTGTGCGCCATCAGAGCACAACACCGATGTTGAACAAATAGCAGCGCAAGTAGGGTGGCACACCTTTGGAATGACTGCTGATTTGATGCCCAGCTTGGCAACTTCAGCTAATCTGGCGTCTAAAGACTTGACAGGGCGGAGGCCGCCCCCTAGATCAATCTGCACCAGTTCGCAAGATGTACTTACAGATGAACACAAAAGGCGTCAGAAAGCAAGAACCTTGCAAGCGGACGATGGATGCTAGGTCAATCCAAGATTGTAAGGGACAAAGAACGTGCAGTGTAGTTTCACTCAAGCTGCGGGTACAAGATAGCTTTAAGAAAATTGGCAACGGGCTTGTTTTATAATTGTTACGTCATTCGGCGTATGTTGTGAAGTTTGTACATGGTATGAGATGGACATGTTTGCAATGAACAGAAGGAGTAGTGCAGCGACCTCGTTAATTGGAAAACACAGACTGGGCCGTGGAATATCCTGGAAACAGGGACAAATGTGTGGACATGGGTAGCACCCTCTCGACTCCCCTGTAGCACAGGAACAGATGGCAAAGGAGCCATGGGCCAAACGCACCTCACCGATGACGACCATGTCACGAGGGACTGGGATACTGTAATAGCCGGAGACGATGGCGACCGCAATGGCAAGATCTGCAGCAGGTTCTCGCATCTGAGAAAGGAGTTGCGGGTATGTGGGTGTATGAGTGTGTGTGTGTGTGTGTGAGAGAGAGAGAGAGAGAGAGAGAGAGAGAGAGAGATACTGAGAAACTTGTACGACAGCTGCCCAACAGCTTCTATTCCCACATGCAATGTATAATGGGTAATAAGTGTCAAGTATTCAACCTTCAATTAAACAACATGCAAGCATCCTCTGCCTCCCACAAACATTCTCCGCGTATTATTACACAAACACACACATACACACACACCTGCAAGCCCCCTGTGATGGAAACCACAATGTTCTGGTTGTGAAGGCGCAGCACAAACTTGTGCAGCACGCTCACGATGATGGGAGCCAAGCGCTCTCGATTGACCCCACTAGGCTGCCGAATGGGAGGGGCCTGGCTCTGAGGGGGCTGTGCAGTCACCAGGGCCTGTGTTAATATGTGAGTGAGGGTGTTTGCATGTTTGTGTGTGTTTAAAACGTGTGTGTGTGGTTTATTTGACGCATGTGATTTACACTGTTTGTGTGTGTACCTAGTATGTGTCGTCTGTGACCTTGTGGAGTGAGGCAGCTCATCAAAAAAATAGCCGCCTTAGAAACGTCGCTGTACGCTGCACCAAATTTGAAGGGGCTTAGGGTCAACCAAGGCTCAAAGTTGGTGCGTGGATTGGCGGTGTGGCTGAATAAGACACTGCAATCTCTCAGTTTGAAGCTAGGTTGGGTCCAATTTGATGAAGTGACAGCCGGAGAATTGGAAACTTTACTTGCAAAGCATTAGGCGTATTTGTCATAAAATCCACATGCCTCGTCACCTCGTCATGTAGTTAAACAGTCAGACCCGTTTGCAAAACACAAACTGGAGGCTTGTATACTCCACACCAGGGATGTGTCATACGTCATACGGCGTAATCGTATAATACGCCGTTTTGTATTAAATGCGTATTTTACCAGAAGGGGCTTACTGAGGCCCAAAATGGGCAAGTTTTTATATGCTCTTTGGCTTATACGCACCCACAATTGGATAGCTCCAATAGATGTAAAATTTGGAGCTTGCCAATTGTGGGGCGTGTGCTTAATTTGCTGTGGCGTGCAGGCCATTTTTTTACCACAAAACTCTTCAGACCAGATCACCCACTGCACCAATCTGGGATAATTTTATGGTATATAATTCTTATTATAAAAGAATATCATTGCAACAAAAATGAAAGAAAACGGCTGAGTGGTTGGTGTTTTATGAGGATTTCAGCCATTTATCCCATGGAAATCACCACATTAGGGTTACATGCACCATGTGTGCTTAATCCAGTCTATCTCAGCACGCAAAGTGACCCACATAAAACTGGGCACATGCTCAGGTAGCTCTCAATGCCAGCTACAGTTTGGTACTAAAATGGTGTCGATCGGATGAAGTGGCTGTGAGTGGCTGCCTTCTGAATGAAGAATGCGCATTTTCAGGCATTTCCTTTGCTAGCCCCCTCTGGTATTTTACCATATTGAACAAATCGGGCCGCATTAAACGGATGCAAAAATTTTGCCCATTTTTAGCCTTTAAAGGCAATTTCTGCCCCAAAAACGGCCTTTCAGCGAGCTTCCGATGTTTTTATATAATATATTTATAACACATACTTTAGGAGAGAATTGGAAACGTTTTGGGTGATTTGGGTGGTTCGGGTCCATTCTAGGTCGAAAATCGGGATGTTAAATACGATCGAATTATACGTATTTTTTTTCGTATTGAACACGTATTTAACGATATTGAGCGTTCCAATGACCGTATGACACACCCCTGCTCCACACCCCGCGGTCGTGCGCTGACCATTGTCCACGCATGTCTACATGAATGACCAAATCGTTGTGCACTACACATGTTGCACTACAGTATGCATGCCAGCACTGTCACGGTCAGTGGTTGTGAGCTGCTCATTTTGTTTGCATACCCACAACCACTGCAGAATTGCAATTACACATACTGCACTTCCAGCTTAGTGATGGTGAGCTGCTCATTTTGTTTGGCTACCCACACAACTACTGCAGGAACTGCAATTGCACACACTGCACTTCCACGCTTAGTGATGGTGAGCTGTACACCTGTAATCACCATAGTATTGTATCTATCTCTATGTGGGATAGTAGATAATTAAACTTCATACAATGCACTTCTGTCACCCATGGTTGTGAGCCGCCCACTGTTTACACACTTACGCGCACAGGCATTGTAAAAATCACACCAGCACACACACACCTGCACAACCACTGCGAAAACCGCACCAGCACACACACACACACACACACACACACACACCTGCACTTCCATGGCCAGTGGTCGTGAGCTGTCCAGGGTGACAGTCAGAGCACTGGACACACTGCTTGTAGAGCGTGAAGCGAGGAACTGCTCTGACAGGTTCTCCACTGCACGCATGCCTCCCGAGTCCATAGAGAAAACACCCATCTGCGCATGTGTGTGTTAGTGCGCGTGTGTGTGTTAGTGCGTGTCGTAGTGTGTGTGGTAGCGCGTGTATGTTCGTGCAAATGTATGCAAGCTCGTGAGTTTGTCTAATTCCACCTCTTTTGAAGCCACATTCATTAAAGGGGCAGCATAAATGTTGGAATTCAACAGCCCCTCACGGAAGGAACTGTACAAGGGCCTGTCTGTGACAGTTCCAATCACACAAAGTTTGATGTTTGATCAAAATGATTGGCACCCCCTCGACTTTCATTTACAATATCAGCATCCAAGCAATGGCCTATACTGTTGGGAGCATCAAAGCATTTGCCTACACTTTAGGGCCCAGAAACTCTACCTGAGTTTGCACTCTCTATGACATGAAGGCGCCAAAGTTGTCTTGGAGCAATTGCTTTACTTCTACCCGCTTTCTCAGAGTTCTCCAGCATTTCCCCTCCTTTACTGATGGAGAGTATTGCGGCTACAAGAACCAGAGGCGGCTCCCTTTCCTCTAATTTTATGCGAGGAGCACGTCTCGCTGCCTGCAAGATTTCCTTACAACCTGTAGCGTTACCTTCATACAGTGTCCCCTCTTGCATTTTTGCTCTGTCGCAAGGAAGCACTTCGTGATGCAGACAGTTTGGTACATGATCAATTGCTTGATCAATGCGCACCTCTGACGTGCTGCCGTTCCTATTTTTGTCAGCTCGCAGCATACGAAAAGCCTGCGCAGTGTGTGTGCGTGTGTGTGCGTGTTTTTGTGTGTATGTGTGTGCTCACATGCGCGTAAATTGGTGTGTGTTTGCGTGTGCGCGTGTGTGCACGTGTTAGGATGCCTGTGCGTGTGTGTGTGTGTGCTATGGATGAACATGCGTGTATTTCTGTCAGCTCGGAGCATAGCATCTAGAGAATGTTGCAAGGATAAGAGCAGAGCCGAATGAACAAAGTCAAAAGCCCAGGGTGTCCACAAGACTAGTACTTATTTCTTTGTAGGCAAAAACATCTTTGTGCCCTGAACGCCTGTATTTCTGTGCTTCCAGACATACGTTTCCTACAGCCCCAGTGAATTACAGGCAGACATTCAAAGCCATAGAATGAGCTATCTCTTGCATCCTGCTCACCACCGTGACCATGCCACTTAAGGTTCCAGCACTGCTGACCTGATCAGCCCTTTTGAACGGAGGGTCTCTTCTCTCTCTCTGAGCCATTCCAAGACTTGAGAGCATGAACGCTTGCTGAAAGGAATTGTGGCAAGTGTGCCACAGAGACAAATGTTTCCAGCACTGCTGCCTGATCAGCACTGAAAGGCATTTGTCTTTGTGGCACACTTGGGCACGATTCCTTTCTGCGAGCGCTCATGCTCTCAGGTTGGAATGGCTCAAAAGGGCTCCTTCATTTGAAAGGGCTGCTACGTATCCCTTACCTGACTCATGTCCTCTTCCAGCCTCAGCACCACATCCACCATATGCATCATGGCCTTGGGGCCAGCGATCTGGTTACTCTTGGTCATGTGACCTATGTGTGCAAGTGTTTGTGTGTGTGTTTGCGTATGTGTGCCGCTACTGAGGTGCTGAACCGAAGATTTGTACTTGCAGCAGTACAGACAGGTATTAGACCTCAAAAAACGACCAACAGCTTGCTCTGCCCTAATAGATGGCAGACTGCAGTTTACAAAATTTAAAGCATTATTCTGGCAAGGAGCAGCAAAATGCACGAATATGCAGTGCCAGGCTTGGGGTCAGGCAAGATAGTGTTTGTCGACAGTGGCTATCAGTTGACGGGTGTAAGGACACAAACGTGCACTTCCAGCCAAAGCATAAGAGTGCTGCTCTCAAATAAACAAGACGAGTCCTTACACGCAAGTGCCAAATGATGCCAGTTTTTCTTGCAGGCAGACGATGTTTGGTGCAAGAAAAATACCGAAAATGCCACAACTCCCCCCTCCAAGTACACACACTGTTGGTGGAGGTAAGGCTTGGTGTGGTGAGAAGAGGAAAAGGCTTCAAAGAAAAAGAAAAGAAAAACTACGCAGGCAGTGAAAGATCACTCCCCACATTAATAAAGGAAAAGGAGCCACTTGGTACCGGCTTCAAACCTACCGATGGTGATCAAACCTACCGACAATGAACACCGTCAAACCTACCGACAGTGAACACCGTCAAACCTACCGATGGTGAACACCGCCATCTTGTTTGTCTGAGCAAGCTGCTTCAGGCAGTTGCAGCACTCCACCAACTGCAAGGGAAAGGGAAGGAGAGGAAACATCATGGAGACATCACTGCAGAGACATCACTGCGACTGCAAGGGAAGGAGAGGAAACGTCACGGAGACATCATAAGGTGCATATAGGCAGAAGGGTCAAGCAGAAGATATCACACAGTCTGAGCCTGATTTCGTACAATAAGATGGTACGATGGTGAAACATGGCAAAGCTTTGAATGATTGCCTTTTATTAAGTTTTGGAAGGGCGTTGCAAATACTCCCAATACGAAATTCAAACATCCTACATAGAAACAGATATAGTGCTTCTAGGAGATGTGTGGTTGACAATGCCGGACCCAACGCATCTAAGGCGTGGCAAACAGATGGCTGAAGGATGGTTGCATCCGCAGACTGGAAGCAACCCCCTGTGGTGAGATCCTAGAAAGTTGCTAGAAGCACAGCATTTTAATCTGTCCTCTTCCACAACTCCAACACCAACAAAAAGCATAGCACTCGCAAAATTTTCTCGTTCACACTCACTTCATACACACACACACACACACACACACACACACCTGGATTGGACTTCCCATGGGATTGTTGAGCTCTGCCAATGACATGGTCTGTATGCTATCCACGACCAGGGCTGCAGGCCGCAGGCGGTACACTTGAGCACACACGGCCTGTTCAAACAAGGCATTGTGCAATATGAAGTGCGGAGAGGATGACATGAACATTGACATTCAAGCACACACGGCCTGTTGGAACAAGGCAGCGGAATGTGCTGTGAGAGCAACATTTCAAACTTGAGCACACACAGCCTGCTTGGACAAGACATTTGGTCCTCTGTGAGGCAATTCAGCATTCTATTCACTTATGTTGTAGGTGACATTACACTCTGTTGTAAGAGTCATAGTGCATATGCTGCGATGTTATGCTCCAACAGCACAGCAATCAAGTCTGTGAGCTGTGACGATGAACAGGCGAGAGGTGTGAGCGGAGGTGTCAGGAGATTGACTGCAGCTACCCTGGTATTGTTCAGCACAAGCAAATAAAGTGTGCACGAGTAATTGTTTTAGCAAATACTGACAGCCGAAGGGCACTCCACACAACAGATGCCCAGCATGAAATGAAGAACGGCTCTTAACAGTCTAAAGATGTCCAAGATCATTCTTGTCTCTTTTTTACAATTCTGCAGATGGCATGGAGGCTGTTTATATTCTGGCTTCCCAGCAATGAAAAGAATGTGCGAGCGGCAATTCTACCACTGCTCCCGTACACTCCCACGTCCCTATGCTTCACACAAACACATGCATACTTGATAGCCCACCTTCTCTGCAATGCAGGCATGTGTTCAGGCTAAGTTCCCTCCTTACTCTCACCCTGTCCTGTCATACATACCCAGCTCGTACCTCCCATGCAGCCTTCTCTTCACTGCAGGCAGGTGTGCAGACTGTTCACCCTTGGGCTCACTCAGAGAGACGGCCTCACTCTGACCCTGTCCTGTCATACACCCAACTCATACCTCCATGCGATAGTCACTTAGCACGTAAAGAGAGGTACAGTCCCCCAAGCCCATGCGAGTCGCTCGGTCGTACACCTAATTGGAAGAGATACACAATTGTGAAATGCACGATAATCAAAAGATGATGCTGTGAATCATTGTGCGCGCACATGCATCATTGACAGCCAACGTGTTGCTGCTTGATCAAACGCCTGACAAGATGGAACACGCATGAAGATAATAGAAGGGGAAAAGATGATGCTGTGAATAATTGTGCGCACATGCATCATTAACAGCCAACGTGTTGCTGCTTGATCAAGCACCTGACAAGATGGAACACGCATGAAGATAATAGAAGGGAAACCCTGATTCCTTGCGAGTGACAATCGGAACTGTTCCTCCAGTAAGTTTACGGAGTATGAGACTATGAATGGTCCAAGATGAATCATACGTCATATACTTTCAGTCAGGGCAAACACCATTCATTGCAGACAAAAAGGTCACGCCTGATCACACATATGTGCAAACACACACACACACACACACATACAAATACACGCATTGATCAACACACCGGATGTGAGGAAAGCTACACAACACCTGTCACACGCACACCTGGTCGGCCATCTCCTCGCCTGAAACATACAGCACCGTCCGCGTGATCAAAGCTGGGTCAATAGACTCCTCTTCTTCCTCCCCTTCTTCTCCCTCATCCTCTTCATCGCTACCTCCTCCTTCCTCTTCTTCCTCCCCTCCACCCTCTTCCTTCCCGCTCCCAATCCCAGACTCCTGCTGCCCAAGCGCCCCCGCCCCATCACTCCCACTGCCACTCATCTGCAGCTCGTGCTGCTGCCTATGACCATCGACCATGGCGTCATAGTTAAGGCCGGGGGCTGCTAGCATGCCTGCAATCTGAAGGAGCAGTGTGGATTTGCCCACCCCTGGGTCACCGCCCACGAGCACTAGTGAGCCCGGCACCACCCCCCCTCCGAGCACTCTGCGTGGTGTGGGAGTAGGAGTATGTGTGTACATGTATAGTATGTTGTGTGTACGTGTTTACAAGCTTAAGCTTTGTACGTTTGGTGCATGGGGAGGTTAACCTTTGCATTGCAGGAAGGTGTGACGTGATAGTGAGTGTGTGGTGCGTTGATGCCTTATTGAGTGCAGTCTAGTTTACATATGAGCACAGCTGGATAACAGAGCACGTACGCAAAAAGCTGGATAACAGAGCGCGTACAACATGCAAGGGCGTGTTGGGCACGTGGGTGTGCACTCTTGAGCAATTAAAGATGTTAAAATGGCCATGTAAGTGCGTAGCGCATTGTCAAGAACACTTGCAGTTACGTGGTATATGCACATCACGTACCTGCATGCATAAATGGTGGAGGGCGTGACAATACACACATGTCAAGATGTGTGCTTGCTGCTTTGGTTTTGCAAATGCAGTGGTCATCACTACGATGACGCATACGCAAGTGGGCATGACTATGAGCAGAACAGCATTGATGTGTCAGTATCACAAACCATAAGTATGTAACCATAAGTAAGTACCACAGGCTGCCTTGGCTTTGTTGATGCACCACATCATTTAGATTTGATTGCCTCAGTACATTATTTGGATTTACTCATGCGCTACATCCTTCCTTTACGCAGTCAGAGAACCTTAGAAGTATGACAAGTGGGTGTTCATGCACGGTATTTCTTTGTGCAGTTAGTACGGCTACAAAGCAACCAATGCTTAACAGTAACAGCAGTGCCCCTAGTGGAATTTATCAAACACTGCTCATGCCAAGCTTTGCTTAGTGCTGCTCCTCTCGTTTATTTAGCTTCTCATACACAAAAAGGTGCTCGCACACACGAGCTTGTGCGCATGCATGCACGTATGGACAAGGTACACACATGCATGCAACAGACACCACCCTCATAACACCAGCTCACTTCCTCTCCCTTGCCCCCATCTCGCGCATTAAATAATCTAGGCTTGACCCAAGCTACATACAAATGCACAACACACTCATGAACGCATCCTCGCTCAGTACAAACCTGGCAGGTTGTGAGTGCAGGCGGATCTTTTCCAGCAAAGCATACGTGGGCACACATGCACACAAGCGCGTACCTGTTCACCTCCTCTCCTGTGCGCCCGCTTAGCGCAAACCTGGACGGCCGTGTGTGTCTGTGCCTGCCCAGGGTGCGCATGCTTTGGGGTGCTACATCCAGCAGATCTGAGGGATCAGGCTCCCCCTCTCCTCCGCCACCCACACCAGCACCGTTGCTGTTGCCCACCCAGCCCTTGCTGCAGTGTGAGGAAAGTTTGTGTGCGTGTGTTGCCATGCTAGCACTACGTTTGTGTATGTGTTGTGTGTATGTGAGTATGGGTCTGTGTGCGCTTCGTCATGTCATGCGCAATGCGCACGTAAAAGTGTGAGATCACACTCGTGCAGTGTGATGGATACCAAACAGCGCTCCTTCCTTCATACACCAAACAGCATGTGCAGGGTTGGCCAGAACCATATATACACGGTGTTATACGGTATATTCGGCAGGGGAATTACCAAATATACAGTCAAGTACGGTGTATGCGTACGGTTGTGGCCAACCCTAAGCATATGCTAGTTTTTGAGGAGTCCCTGATATGCTCTGGATGCGTCAGATAGGTACTACTGATCAGCCCCTCGTCCTTGATGAACGGCGTGCGTAGGACAGCAGCTTTGTCCTGAACAGCGTTCTTGTCCTGCTCGCAAGTGTGTCCCCACCCACCTGCGTACCCCTCCGCTTCCTTGGCTGGCCATCATCTTGCTAGCCATCTTGGATGCATTGATCCCCACACTGCCTCCCGTCCTAGAGTCACCCCCTTCAGGCAAGACCTGCAGCATGAGCGTACGTTGCTAATCGCGTGTGCGCCTCACATTTTGTGTGTGTGTACAAACATACATGCACATATGGCGCTAGGTGCTTGCACGCCTCTTGAATTTAAGTGTGTGTGTTGGGAGTGTTGGGAGCTCGTGCTTATGATTGCCTGTGCACAAAATTGCATGTAAAGCTGGGAGATTATTCTGGGAGCGACAGATAGAAAGTGCAAGTTCCTTAGCTTGGATTTGAGGCTTTTACCTGTGTGCGCTGGGCTCAAGCACACATGCACTGACCCAGCAGGCCACTCACACCACATAGATACCCTCTGCATTAAAACATTAAAACCTTGCAATCCGCACTCCCCAATTTCAGTGCTGCGCACCTGTCGCTGCTCCAGGCACGCCCTCCCCCCGCACTCCTTGCATTGACCTAGCCGTTGGATGTGCTCAAAGCCACACTTGGTGCACACGTAGCGTACCTTTACACACACATACGAGAGGTGCAGTTGCAGAGTTTGGTGCATGTACGCATACAATGCGTGATACGTCTGTGTGTGTCTGTGTGTCTGTGTGTGTGGGTATAAGTGAGAGTGAGCGTGCATGTGCATGCATAAAGTTTTTTGTTTTTATGCGTGTATGGGCGAGCACGTATGAGCATGCATGTGTGTTTTTGTATCTGTGTGTGTATGCGTGTGTGCGCATGAGCATGCATGCGTGTGTCAGTGTGTGCCTGTGTGAGAATGTGTGTATGAGTGTTTGCATGCATGCGTGTGCGTGGGTGCATTGCCCACGGTGTCGTCGTGCGTACACAACCTCTAGCATCATACCTTTGCTTTTGAGGCGTTCATTATCACGCTCTGCCTGCTCGCTGCTGAAGGCTTGTTGACACAGCTCCTGGCGTCAAACATGGGGCTGCACACATCGTTTGCGCCTTGAGGAGAGCCAAAGGAAATTGGCAGGACTGACCGAGGCAGTGCGATGCAAGCTGCAGATCTCCTCCTCGTGCGTGTGTGTGGTAAGCCCAAAGGTGCTAAGTTTGGTGGTATTTCAAAGAGGGGGCTGGCTGGTGTTTGGAGAGAGGGCAACATTTTTATTCTGTACGTGTGTGATCAAAAAGGACTTAGGTTAAAAGTAGGGCAACATTTTTATTTTGTACGTGTGTGACAAAAAGGACTTAGGTTAAAAGTATCAAATTACATGGAAGTTGAGCATCAATACTTACAGGCACGCACAAACACACACGCACACATACACACACACAGACACAGACACACAGACACACACAGACACACAGACACACACACATACACTCACACACATGCACACATGCACACACACGCGAGCACACACACACACACACACACACACACACACACACACACACACACACACACACACTCACACACACACACACACACACACACACACACTCACACACACACACACACACACACACA
>Ga0307947_1000209_pt1:0-12500 | contig 37410 bp, 38 predicted proteins | sample OrgLakmetagen232_FD_201840 | JGI IMG/M metagenome (GOLD analysis project Ga0307947, IMG submission 201840) | Saline water microbial communities from Organic Lake, Antarctica - #232 | ecosystem: Environmental > Aquatic > Non-marine Saline and Alkaline > Saline | place: Antarctica: Organic...
TCTCTCTCTCTCTCTCTCTCTCTCTCTCTCTCTTACATGACTCATGACTCTAGGTACCAGTAACACCAGGGACTGAGAAGGATTGGGTCCATCCACCATTCTCCGGCATGATTAAAGACGGGTAACTAGCTGTTTTAATGTGTGTATATGTATGTGTTTGTATGTTTGCATGTGTGTTTGTATGGAGTGTGGATCATTTTCTGGCATGATCAAAGACAAGTAAAGAGCTGTTTTATTGTGTGTCTGTGTGTGTGTGTGTGTGTGTGTGTGTGTGTGTGTGTGTGCATGCGTTTGTGCAATTGTGTGAAAGTGTGTGTGTCATGTGGAGTCGTGCTGGACAGTTCAAGTGTGGACTGACACGGAGGAAGGCTTTTTTTCACAGCAAAATGCGTTGACTAATCACACAGTGGCGATGATTCCGTCTATAGTACACTATATGCTGCGTGCTGTTGAAGCCTAGGCTATTGCAGCCCAACGTTGTGTTATGACTAGGCCAAGGCCGTATATACACGTTGCATATGATTTTACATGGATTGTCCCCTGCTATAAATACCGTTGTACACCGTACTCACGTACACATGTACGGCTCAGGCCGGCCCTAGATATAAAATACATCTATTGTACATTTATACATACATCTTTATGTGCTCAAACACACAGGTATGTTTGGGGGAGAGGCGCCCTTGACGTTAAGTTCAGCGTGGCGGCCCTCCTGGAGGCTGTGAGAGCTCTGCTCCTTCGACCAGGCTTTCAGCCCAAACGCACACTCATGATGAGCTTTGGTAGTGACGAAGAGGTATGAGTGTTACAGTAAAATGGACGCGGTGCTGTGAAAATGTTCACATGTGAGACCCAAGCGTACGAGCATGGTGAGCTGTGGCAAGCCAGTTTTTAACGATGAAGAGGTGCACTGATTAGTGTGTGTGTGTGATAGCATGAAGATGTACTTAGACTAACCCTTATAGCAGCAACATTTCATGAGGAGGCGTGAGCACAAATTGTGACATAGCAGCAGTGATATTTGGAAAGCCTTTATTTCGATGCTTGGTCTTCTTGTGAAAGCGGGATGTGCAAGCAAACAGAGACGAAAGTTCTTGGCCTCAACAAATAAGGAATGTGTGGAACAAGCGTGTATAGCAATATAAAACAAATATAAAACAAGTTTAAGACAAAATGAGAAGCCAGGATGCTCAGCAGATCAACAACAAAGAAAGGAATAAAAAAAAAGAATCGCAGGCAGTTTGAAACATTCCCCGCATTTACTAAGGGAAAATATAGCCACATAGGTACTGACAAGTCTTCCAAGCAGCATGGTAAATGGGGAATTAAACAACATACCAATGTCCACCTCAAACCGTTTTCACTCAGTCTTTCGTGCACAAGTTTGCATTCACGCGTGGCCACCTTAGTGGACAGTTTTTAAAAGCATGTCTGTTATGTACGTACTGCTCATAGCCACACGCTGCTCACAGCCACGCGCTATGTGGTTTGCCACGTTTTAGACATCAGCGAGCGATCCAAAGTCAGTTGGTTGGATGAAGGGTTAAAGCACACCCTCCTCTGTAATTTTTCAGCAGCATTTGTGTAATTGTACAACACTAATCGAGTTGTCTGCAAGACACATAGATACACACAAATAAACAATCACAACCACGCACTGCGCTCAAACTCACCTGCACAGGTCGGGGGCAATGGAGGCGCGGCTATGATCGCCCAGCACCTGGCTGATCAAAACATAGAGCTTGAACTGATCGTAGACGAGGTGCGTTTTATGATTTGAGCCTGCTTTCACACCTTGTTTTGGCACTTCAGGCGACCTGAGACGTGTAGGGTACGTAACTTGTTAAAAATTGACAAACGGTGTCTGCCTACGTGTTATTTTCTCTGCCTACGTGTCATCCTCTCTATCCTCTCTGCCTACGTATTATTCTAACCCGTGTCTGCCTACGTGCTATTCTAATCCCCTTCAAAATCAGGCCTACCTGACCTGATCCTCCCCCTTCTGATTGCAGGGTGGCTTGATTCTTGCTGACGGTATAAAAGGCCTGGTTGACCACCCAGTGGTGAGTGCCAGGGCAGCAGGGGAAGTGAAGTGTTTGTGACCATTAAGGATAGATGCTGGCTTTCAAAGAAAGAAAGAGAGAGAGAAAAAACTACGTAGGCAGTGATAAACCACCTTCCATACTGAATAAGGAAAAGAGCCGCTTTGGTACCGAGTCTGGAAGCTGTTTTCCTGCGCTTGCTTTAGGAAAAAGTCAGTCAATACTTTAAAAGAAAGCTCGAGTCTCTTTCTCTGGGCTTGTGCAGAAGGTCGCTCACTTAGTCAGCAAAAACATTGTTTCTTGCCCTGTGACGTGAGGCTGCATCAACTTTCTTTTCTTGTCCTCTGAAGAGAAGGCATGGTTCGTACTGCCTTTTGCTGTTTGTGTATGCTGGTCTATTAGCATGGAGACCAAGCTGTTTATTTAACTCCATAACTAGCAAATAGCATTGCTTTAAATTTGTGGTCAAGCCTCACAACTCATAACAATTATTATTGGCCTTTTGCGCTTTAGGCGCTGGTGGGCACAGCTGAGAAGGTTTACACTTCAGTACGTATGGAACTAACATCTCCAGGCGGACACAGGTGAGTAAGAATATTTTGAAACAGGTGAATAAGAATAGTCTGAAACAAGTGAGTAAGAATAGTCTGAAACTGGTAAGTAAGACTAGGTGGAAAGGTGTGCATTCTGGCTGTATGGACTGGCAACCCAAGACAAAATCAGGGGCTTGCAGCCTTTGCACAGATGAGCATTCACAAATGGGTTGGCCAGAAGCGCCTACTATGGGTACGGTGTTTTTAGCGGGGATGTTCAAAGCGTATGATTGATTGAGTTGTGCAATTATACATATGTTAAAAGCAGTGTATAGTCCCCGTCAATCATCGTTCCGCACAGCTCACCAGCAGCCAGCAGCAGCACCACCACTGCCACAAGGCACGAACACCCTCATGTTCCACTCATTTGCATGTGGGTGGGTCACACATTGCGTTTTGTTACAGCTTAGCAGCCAGTCTTAGGTCGTACAGGCTTTTTTCCAAGATTCCCCTCAGATGCCCCCTGAGGCATATATAGCGTTGTAGGCTTACCTTACCTTACCTTGGGTCATACAGGGTTGGGAGACCTTTCCAGTTCCCTAGTGTAACTCTGGTGTTGGAATATTGCAGTGGACATATAAATGGTCACAGAACATAATACCATAATACCAGAGGGGTTTGACGGACCCCCAAATGGGCATGTTGATTGTCAAAGTGTTGCCGATTCCGGCGCCCATGTCTAATATGAATAGGTCGAACCCTAATTTTTAGGCACCCGTGTGCTGTATCTGAGCAGCCAGGCCATCAAATTGGGTGATTTATGCCAAACACGAGGCTGCTTCCCAGAACAGACCACCCAGACATCAAATTGACCCCAGAACTTTTTAGCCCACTTTCTTTCATTAACAAACACACGATTTAAATGAACAAAGGAACGTTTTACAACTTATGCTCCGTCAACCCCCCCTGACATAATACGATGTAGAATATAGGTTTGAGGTCTGGCATTTATTCAACATAGCTAGTTTGCGCATGGCTCATAGTGTGTGCCGTGCATTTTCAGTTTAATGGCAGCGCTAGTTAAAAATTGGTAGTTTGTAATTCGAGGCTCAGCAAAGTGTACAACTTTTAAACATGTCAGGATGAAAGCTGAAATTGAAAATTATAAGGTGGAGGAGCGAGGATCTTTTAGCCAATAAGGAGTGTCTACCGCAAGCTGCAAATGTTTCCATACCCCCACCGTGTTGCCCTTACATGTAGAGCAACGTATTCATCAAGACATGTCAAATGGACACATGAAGCAGTCAAGGTGTCGAGAATGGAACACTAGAAGAAGTTACGCTTTGCAAGGGAGAGTTTGTGGAGCCTCAACGTAGCGTGTTTCAAGTTTCTTGACTTACTTGCTCTGAATCGCTTACCAATTTTAAACTTGACCCACTTGGAGTTTAACATTCACCTCAAATGGCTCAACTTTACCCCTAAATATTCAACAAAAGAATTTATAGAATTTCATGCCACCTCTTGCATCTCAATCCCTTCCAGAAGCAGACCTTACATTTCTTATCAAATAAAACAGCACAGTGCAATGGTGCATGATGTAAATCGAAAGAAGTGTGCTTACCATTATCCCTCCCCCCTGCAGCTCAATGCCCCCAACAGATGGATCCGACATTGCCAGTCAGGCTGCTCGCGTGATTCAAGCAGTCAATGCAAACCCACCACCAGGTAGGCGGTTCCAGGTTGCTTTCTTGGATGGCAGTGCGACAAGGAACTAGCAGAAATTTGTGAGATCAGTGCAGAATTCTATCAGCAATGTAGCAATTTATATGTACTGTCTTCAACTGAATTTTGTCAAAAAGGATCAAATCCATGTAATGTGCTTTTTGGATTCACCCTGGCTTTAACAATGTATTTTAAAACCTACTCGCGTTAATTTTTTTGTTCCTGTCCTTTTGCAGCTACAATCCGCCCTCCCATCTCTGACTTTTTAAACGCCCTTGCTCCGTACCTACCTAAGTACAAAGGACTTGCAAAGCCGTTGCTGCAGCATGCGGGATCCTGGTACGTCATGTGTCATGTGTATTGTTATGTATGTTAATTTGTCTCAAATTTGTGGTTGCAAGGAACACAATAATCCTTTTGGCAACGCAGTTCAAAGGGCGGTGATGGCTGGAGCTCTTATTTTTGGTGGCAGATTTGCAGATTGATTAGTTTGATAAGGACTTACAGGCTATCCTACTTCCTCAAACTTTATTATTCTCACACTGCAAGAGCTCTAAGGAGAAAGCAAAGAATTCACGTTCACGTTGCTCTTATCCATGCTTTAGATTTTACCACCTCTGGTGTGTTATCGTCCCAAATCGTAACACATTGCTCTTGCCGTGCGCACATAGTAAGCTCAAGATCTGAATTACTTTTTTATACTTTTTAATTGCAGCAATGTGCTCCTTTAGCACATTTGACTTGACAACGCATTTCCTTAATTAAACAAGGGTATTACTTTCACCCTTGGATTAGCCCCATAACACAGCGACCGTCACGGCCTTCCTCTTACTTTCATTGGCAGGCCCCTCAACGATATCCTCGCTCAGTTTTTTGTGAAAGCCTCTAGAGAGGTGGCTGCTCTTGTCCGGACTACTGTGGCAGTCACAAAAATCTCAGCAGGGGTCGCAGACAACGTCTTGCCGAATATCGGGCACGTCACTTTCAACATGCGAGCACATCCAGGTAAGTTGGATTTCTGATTTACCATTATGTTACGTCCCATTATGTTACGTCCCCTCTTATTCAGCACCTCTTATCAAGACTCCTTCAATGCCTTGCGTGCAGAGACAAAGAGGCAGGAACTGCTGGACTACCTCAATATGGCAATGGCAAAAGGTAGGTGTGGTCTTGCCTCCTCTCCCTCCGTATTATGCCATAATGTTACCTTGTTATACTCGTGTACATTAGGCTAAATATGAATCTGCACTTGTTTCATCCTAAAACCATAGATGAGCGGAAGCCAGAACTGGTTTTGTGAATGTGATGCAGCGTCACCCTGACAGCTGCTTTCTGTCCCCCTCTTAAGGATAGCCACCAAGACACGACACAGAGGCCTCCATGTTAGGCTTGCAGTAGTTGCACGTTACATGCTTCCTCCTTGACAAACTTTGCGGGAAACACTCTGATTTGCAGCCAAAGTTATGCCTGGAGCAGCTCTGCACGTGACGGAGGCCTCGCATTTTGGGCCAGTGGGGAGCGTGTCTCCATCAAACGGCACTGAGTTTGAGATCATACAACAAGCTATTCAGGAGTATTGGCGGAAGGATGGGAAGGTTGGTGGGACGTGATTTAGTTTTTGTCAAAAGAGTGGTAAAGGGAGCAGCAAAACACAAATTAATAATTGTCTCATCCCACTTTCATTCCTGGCGGATCTCAACCCTCTTTTGAGATGTTGAAGCACTCTGTTTTGTGTTTGCACGTGCCTGGCAGCTGCCACACTTGAAGGCGTTGCACATATACAACAGACACACACCCTTGTTCTACGGGGCAAGATGTGGCACTATCTATGTTCTTTCACTCTTACCACCTTATTCCTCTCACTCGTGCAATTGGACAGGGTGTTGCGGTGGCCCCTTATCTCCTCTCAGGTGGCACCGACTCCAAGCACTTTGCTCACATGGCCAAGAAGATTTACAGATTTGCCCCGTACTCTGTGAATAAAACAGCCGGCGATCTGGGCACAATTCACAGTACTAACGAGCGAGTCAAGGCAAAGGACTTCACGCTTGCTATTTGTACTTACGCACGAATGATTGAATTGTTATCAAATCAGTGAGACTGTTATTGTTTACCAGAAGCATTGCAAGTATATTGTCCTTATAAATGGGCGTATTTGCCAGCCAAGTCTTCTTTGACTAAACATTTTTATTCACATCTGTTTTTCAACTGCAATGTTAACTTTTGTTTTGATTTGATTTGTTAGGTGTTAATAGAAAACCATGCAACATTTTGTGTGCACTTTCCTAATGATTAAAGAGCTTGCATGTAAACAGCACAGGTACACGGCTAAAGATCCCTCTAATCGGTGCTTTAAATCAGGGATCGGTCATTCGAAAGAGCATGGGCTGTCTCAAACCGCTCATGATATCTATCTTGTCTGAGGCTCCGTATCGGGTTAGGCCTGCAACCCTCTTGTTCCCCTTGATTTTTTCATTTCATGTTTTGGCTACGAAGTTACTCATCATTTCTGAACCTTGGTCTGATCACCTTTTTATGAACGAGGATTTACTGACGGTCCCCCTTTGTAAACCCTTTATCGTCAGTCTGACCTTAATTGCTGTGTCAGTTCAACAACCAGCTTTGTGTGATCTCCTTCCTCACCATGACACTAGACTATACTCTCTTTTTAAAGGTCAGAGTACGTGAGTTTATGGATTTATTTGCGGCCGACCGAGATCAGTCAGGCTGAGCAGCAGCCGATCAGCCAAAGAACAATCTGGCTGAAATTCCCCCCCCCCCCATTGTAATCATTGCCTCTGCTGCTGCCGACTAAATCTATGAAACCCCTCTTTGCTCTGCTACATATGGTGCTGAAAATGCCATAAAAATGGGCAAGGCAATAACCAAGACTACATACAAGCTCGAAGCGGAGTTAATAGGATAAAATTTCAAGTGAAGACCAAAAGGAGGTGCTGTGATGAGTTCGGAAAAAAAAGGCATGCCTAATATATGGTTATTAGGATATTTTAAACGCAAGCACATGAAGAAGAAATACCAGCATGGAAAACCATACCACTGTGTGAACAGGGCGGAATTCCGGAATTTGAGTTCCAACCAAAAGTTTCTGGTGCCAAAACTGCACAGGGCTAAGGCTACTTGCCCCTCCATGGCACAATCCTTCTCGGTAGCGTTTCCTCGACTGGTAGTTGTGGACGACAGTGATGGCAGGGATGACTGCATATGTGGGTGGAGGTATGGACAATAAGAATGCAGTTTTTGTGTTACTTTCTAAGCAGCCGAGGTGGATCGGCAGGGATACTTTGATAGAGAACTACTCAATACAGACGAAAGGCCACCAAGCGAGCACCCCTTGTTATTTGTATTTTGCACAATTTAGGCGGCAACCCAATTGAATCACCTCCCAGTGCTGGTACCAACATTGCAACTACTGCAATAGCACAGCCTTTTCACAACAACACGAGCAAGCACGATCTGCACAGCTTGTAGTGCTCAAACAATGATACACGCGCACATACACACACACACTCTCTTAAAAGATCACAAGAAGTCACCTTGTTTGCAGGAGGGGGGCTGAGCTTTGTAAGGGAGTCACGACACGCACACGATGGTTCTCTGCCCATGCATCAAGTACAGCGGTGGTGTGAGGCACCCCACATGTTGGGCTGTCAGGTTCGAGGCCTAAGCTGACTCTGACGGAATCTTCGGCCTGTGAACAAGCAAAGCAGAGTGTGTCTGTTGCACTGTCAGGGTCGGGCGTAGACCCGTATAGTTGTAGAGTACGGTGGATACAACATTTCATAAGGCACACAGCATCGTATTATGCTCAAGCGTGATGCAATAGTTGTTGGCATGATGTCTAATAAATCTACAATTTCCAACATCCAGGCTCTGGATGTCAACCAAAAAATTTAGAATACTGGATACACAATTGTTTCTCAGGGACATGTAAACCAGCCCGTCAAAACACGCACCTGATCCACGGGAACGAATAGCCCGTAGTGCTTCCTGTACCCCACAGACACGTCTGAATGGTGGTGTGCCAGCTCGCCTGACGTGGCTTCCCTCCCAGGATCATGGAAGGTGCCCTGCTGTAGGGAGGCTTGGTGGTGGTGCTGGAAGAAGCTGGGCGGGCAGGTGTGGGAAGTATAGGAGGGGCTGCCACGGTTGCGCATTACGCTCGGCGAGCCAGGAATTGACAGAGCTGGTACTGTGGAGGCAGGTGGAGAGAAGATGGTGTATATAGTTTTGGCATTGACAATGATGAAGAAGAAACCAAGAATCTAGGGCAACGGTGTTAAGGGCAAGGGGGTTGTGGGGAGTGGCTTTGGCCTTTGGGCTGTGGCACAAAGCAAGATGCGGCAGATTGGGAAACCAAGTGGGGCGATGGTAGGTGAGTACGTTTTTTTGGCAAGTGAGTACTTGTTTGAAGCCTTCCCTTTACCCACACTCTTTCAATTCATTATAGGCTGTTTCAATGCAATGGGTGCAAGCAGCCTCATCTCAGTGTCCATCATCACACAATTAGTGATGGACTGATGTAAAAGGAATAATCACATAGTTACGAGGCAGTCATGATGACCTACAACCTGATGACTCGTTGCTGACCAAGTAGCTACTGAAAAGGTGATGACTCAGATTAAAAGACGAGAGAGCATAACTGCTGCTATGTGGGGAGAGAGGAATGGTTCGAAGGTGAAGGCCGCAGTCAGTACTGCTGTCAAGTGTGCCACTGCCCCCATCGTAGCCAATCCTCTGACTTAAATCTCTGTCTTAAAGAACAGAAAGATGGACTCCTTCCGTCTCCTCGAGACCATGAAAACTAAAACAAGGGAAGCAAGGCGCAAGAGCACGCACACCTTCCTTGCAAGCTGCAGGCTGAGATTGTAGATGTTGAGCTTGTGTCTGATGCGTACACGTACACATAAAGCCTGGTTGGAGCATGTCTCTGACGTAGACTCAACTTTGCTGACACAAACAGAGTTACGCAGATGAGACAAGGCACTTGTTTAGAGGAAGCTCACCTCCTGTGGTAGCAGGCCGGCCTGCTTGGCACATACGCAGCTGTGGTATCCTTCACTTTGATGGCAAAGGGCATAGCTAGCGTCCTGATCAGATAAAAAACACCGAGGCACCAAGGGTCGCTTCCTCACCTCCTGTGGTAGCAGGCCTGTGTGACAGTGATTGTCTGTAGTGCTCACTGCTGCGTAGATGGTCTTTTGCAGCACTGTCACCACAATCCACGCGCAGGTTGGTCGGCAGTGTTGGTGCGGAGGCAAGGAAGGTGGCGGCTGGGAGTTGGATGCGACTAGCTCTTGAGACGGGTGAATGGGGGTCAGCTGCAGGAGTGAGAAACGGTTGAAGTGTGTATGCAAGTGCGTGTGCATGTGTGTGTGTGTGCTGCGTGTGTGTACGCATCTCAATCTGTTGTTGGAAATACCTTAGGCAGGTTATGATTTTTGGAACATGTTTCAGGACAGTGCACACACATATTTTTGCGTAAGAAGCATGTAGTGTGGCACCTACAAACATGCACACACACACCTGCTGCCGTCTGTGCGGCAGTAGGCCTCCAAAACCTGCTCCCATCCTGTCGAGAGCTTTTAGCTGGGGATCCTGCTGGCCTAGAATGAGGCGGAGAGCCCTGCAAGGAAGAGAGGGGGGCCGACAGAGTCTCTGCTTTGGTTTCAAGGTTTTGAGGATTTCAAACAAGTGTGAGTTGCAGAAGAGAGGCTTGACATTTAACAAAGATATGGGCGAGTGACGGCTTGATACTTTTATATGGGCTATAGGCACCTACTTAAGCTCATGTGTAAAGGTTAATAAAGGTTGGTGGAACGTCTTTGGGAAGATTGCCTCAAGCATTCAAGTTTGACACGCTAGGGAGGTTAAAACAGTAAGCAATGCCCGCAGCCACCACAACCTCTTCCTCCTTTACTCACACTTGGCACAGCAGCGTGACTGTGGAGCAACACAAAAGCATTCAGTGTAAAGCATTCTGTTTCATGAGCAAGGTTGGCCAAGGTCTTTAACACAGAATCATTTCATTCACCACATCTGTAATCTCCTTTAATCTCAGATCACTATATCTCACTAGAACTCAAATCACTAGATAAAACTAGATCTAGTCTTTTAACACACTTGAGCCAAAGATTTTGTCGTAACCTCTGTAACCATTAAAATGGTCCAACTGCCTCTGTTTCATTCTACCCCTTCCAATGGAGCTCCACCTCGCAGGTCCCCTAATCCTTATTATACACACACACACACACACACACATACACACACACTTACCATCCCCTGTGCCTGGCCCAAAACCTCCGCACGCTCCGCATCTGCATGCACTGCGGTGCTGCTGGTGATGGTGGTGGCAATGGTGGGTTGTCGCCGAGCCTTTCTAGCCTCCTCCTCTTTTGCCGGATTAGGAATCCCAAACATCTTGGCATGCCAGGCAGAGGCCCGACTCGTCGGTCGTCGCTCATACTGTGTGTTTTGTAGCATTTGTGTACATGTGTTTGTCATGTGCGTTATGTGTGTATGTGTGTTGCATGTTGCATGTGATGTGCGTATTTGTTCTTCAGGTTTTGCACGAGCGCTTGTTGTGTGTGCTGTTTATGCATGCAGACCTTGCATAAAATTCATTGCAAGCTTTGTCTTATTTCTTATGACTGTGTACGTGTGTGTGGCTAGTGTATGGCGCATAGATGTGCTGAATTTATGAGCATAGAGTGTGGTGTATGAGTGTATGTGTATGAATGGCACCCAAGTGTGTATGGTGTGTGAAAGAGTGTGTGTGTGTGGCGTGCAAGTGTGTATGGCATATGAGTGTGTGTGGCTTATGAGTGTCAGATACATGATATAAGCAGCAGCCAGTCACACACATCTGACTGCACACCTTCTGTTGCCTGTGTGCTGCATACTGTTGACAGGACACAGGACACCATGTCGAGTGTGATTCCGTGATTCAATGCAATATGGTGCTGCTTTGGTGGAAAAAACTCTTCATAGATAATATACCGATATCAATGCAGGTAGCCTTACTCACCGTCAACACCGCTGGAATAAGAGAGGATGTCATTCGGACATTCTGATGAAATGTGCTCAACATGCTGTACGCTATAAGCTTCTCTTATGAGTGCCCAATGAGAGTGTCACAGCCAGATTTAGCTAACCCTGGAAGCTACGCCCAAAGCCACACCATTTTGCCAACCTACCGTCACTGCTTTGTTCATTGCTGAACTCTCACGACTACTACTGAAACCCTCATACAACATTGCTCATACATTTTACACAAGACGACACCTTCCTGCAAAGTCTTTGAATAGAATTTGTCATACCATTTTGTATTCTAGCACGTACCTGCTTCCATGATGTGTCTTGGCCCGACGGATTCATTGGACCTCACACATCACGACCTTTTGCCTGATCATCATCCAAATAAACTTACAAAGCCACAAAGCCTTCTGTCAATATTGCAAAGTGATAGCTCCTCCAATGATCACCCTCTGGTCAACGAAACAATAACCATAGCCACACACCAGCGCCTTCCCATCACCAGCACGATCCCCAACAAATTTTCCATACGGGCGGGGAAGGCCTGACCCTCCAACAGAGCTATCCGCCATCGCCTGCGCATTGAACCATCACTTTGATTTAGTAGAAATCACAGTGGTAATTGATTAACATCTTGATCAGCACACAAACGGGCAAATCACACACACTGCCGTGACATACAACATTTGTGGAGGACGTGGAGTAACTGCAAGAATAGCAAGATAATATATGTCGCTTTATTCCAGTTATACACGCTTGCAAACACATACACACATACACACATAACTACACACGCATAAGCACGCACGCCTGCACACATGCACATACAAACTCATAACCTCGCCCACAACGATCACGTCTACACACCTGGAAGTCTAGCTCTGTCAGCAAGGGCTTGTGTGGGGAAGCTCGGAGATGGAGGGCGCCCCTTTGGGGCGAGGTATGCACATTCTCAGGTACAGGGCCAGAATTCTGTGGTGGTGATGAGAGGGAGAACATGAAATACACTCTCACTTACAGGTCTAGAGGTGATAAAGGCAAAGTAAAGGATCATGAATGGCTGATGCAAAAAGGGACGGCAAAAGGAAATCAGAGCTGGTGATGGATCAATCTGGGTGCCTGGCCACAGACAGATGGTTGCATGTTTTCA
>Ga0307947_1000209_pt1:17500-37410 | contig 37410 bp, 38 predicted proteins | sample OrgLakmetagen232_FD_201840 | JGI IMG/M metagenome (GOLD analysis project Ga0307947, IMG submission 201840) | Saline water microbial communities from Organic Lake, Antarctica - #232 | ecosystem: Environmental > Aquatic > Non-marine Saline and Alkaline > Saline | place: Antarctica...
TCATGACCCCACACATGCACCTGCTTTCATAAACATACTGGATGGCCCTTTGACCTGGGAACTGCTGGATCACTTGAAGCACGACATCCAGTTTATATGCATTTAGCAGCTACTGGCAGGAGCAGCGCCCTGGCGTGGAGTCTATGACTGTCTGTCTCATACAGTCTCTGGAGGCGCTTGGTGCATTTGGCCACAAAAATTACCGAGGCTTTACAGTTGTTACAATGATTTATCGTTTGAATTGACCTTGTGTGCACTTCCTGCCGATTCGTTGCAGGGCTGCGCTGCAGAGGGCGTTTGGGTTTCGATGTGATTGCGAGCGGTGCCTGATCGAGCAGGACTACCATGAACCAGGGCAAGCAATTGGGCCGCTGTCCATGGTGGGTGGGTGCGTATGTGTGTGTATGAGAGTGTATGTGCTGGTGTAACAACACAGTGTGAGTGCATCATAATTTGAGCCCAGGCTGTTCATGAGCAGCTCAGCTCACCCAGCGCTCTATTGAATGAGGCAGGGGTACGTACGCGAGTATGATTGAAAAGAAAAGCAACGTGGGTAGTGTACACACTACCGGCACGGTTTAGGAAGGGGTTTTGTTGTACAAATGTTTGAAATGTCACTCCTCGCATCCAGGCTGTGCACAAAAAGTCTTGCTGTGCTCTGGCCTCGTGCTAGTGGCCCTGATGGTATGGAATTAGGAATTTATTAGGGTTGACCATAACCATACATCTATACGGTGTATATATGTTATTTTTGGCAGGGAAATCACCAAATGTTTGGTCACATACGGTGTATATGCATGGTTCTGGCCAACCCTAGAAGTAATGCATTCGATGCTTGCATCCAGTTATGCACAAGTTATGCACAAGCACATTATATAGTATCCTTTGTCAATGCTTGCATCCAGGCGGTCCACAAGAAGCTTGCCTTACTCTGGCCTCGTGTGCTGGCAGCATTGGATGCAGGAGATGCACAAGCTATAAGCACGAGCATCAAGCAGCTCGAGGACATGTATAGCAACGCTCAGGTGGGTTTCACACCCTGCCATATATCTTTTTTTTGCATGCACTTGCATTTGTGTGTATGTGTATGTGTGGCATGGGTACTGTTTTCATTCTGAAATTGTGTGTTCATGTGCAAATGTGAAATTTATGTAGCATATTGAAGGTACCCCATCTAGCGTTCCGTTCGCGATTTACCACACAATAAGACTGGTGTGTCTTATCCTCCAGGCCTGCCTCTTTCTACCTGCACCTCGTTGCTGCCTCATACTATGCAGCCTCTTGGTGCGAATCAACCGACCTGACCCAGGCCATACTCACGGAAGAAACCTGTTCCATTGAACCAAACAATCTGCGTGCCCAACAGATCCACTATTCTGCACTTTGCACAATGCAGGGACTGCCATTACCAACCCTTCCCCAACTCGCAACTCAAATCGTCGCCCTTGACCTTACCTTCCCACACCCCTGACTCTGCAGGCTGCATTGGAAAGTGTGGGGGATGCAGATGATCGTAGTGTGCTGGAATGCAGCCTTGTCCTTCCTATCCTGGAGTTGGCCTCGACTTTGATGTCAGCATCACCATCTCCTTCGTATGCTCTCCCCTCAGCTTCGTCTTCACAAAAAGATCAGCCCAAGCAGCAGCAGCAGCAGCGCTCGCCTCCGCTGCTACCCACCAGAGCTAGAAAGTCAAGAAGTAAGGGCTTTGGGACGCCTGCTGCTCCTGCCGCTGTGTCGTCCAAGTCTGTGCAGCCAACCACGTTCCAGCGCATGCCACTCTTTGCCGTAAATGATAAGCGACTGGAGCTGATAGAGCTGGTAAGCTTTTCGGTAGTAGGCATTTTAATTTTTATTGAATCCTCTCCTTTTGTTAACAACAGATTGCAGCAATTGGTAGACCGTAAAAGCACTTGCACCTACATTCAATCAACTCACGCACCAGAAACACAAAGTTTGTATAGCAGACACACATTTGCACTAGTTAAGCATATGCAGAAAGCAAGCTGGTTCCTGCGACTGTACTCACTTGACACGTTTGCGCAAGCTCTGAGGGTTGACTCGGATAGTTCTGATCCTTGTTTCCTGCTAAACACACAGTGAGCGTTTATATAGGTATGGTTCTGGCCAGCCCTTTTCACGGCTCATACAAAGCATACAAAACTCTGAAGTTCATGCAGGCGGCACTTACAGGGTTCTGGCCAGCACTTTACACGGCTCATTCAAAACAAACAAAACTCTGTATTTCATGCAGGCACATACATGGTTCTGGCTAGCCCTTTTCATAGCTCATACAAAAGTTTCAAAACATCGATTTTCATGCAGGTGGCACCTGCGTCTGCAGCAGCAGTCGAGCTGTCTGTTCGCCAGGTGTGTATATGCGTGTGGGTGTGAGTGGGTTCGTGATTTCTAAAAGTCTTTATGCGCAGACAGCTTGGGAGTACAAACTGTGTTGTACAATCGTGCTTTTAGTAGTAAGCAGGTAATTGCCTTCTGATCTTCAGCAAGCACTTGGTTCTTTTTGTGAAAGAAGATACCGGTGATTCAAAAAGTGGCTAGGCTAAATTCTTTTTGTGAAAGAAGATGAGCCTCATCTGTCCTTCTTTTGTCTACTACCTGACAAGGCAGAAATATTGAGGCAAGGTATTCGAGCATGAAAGGGCACATGATAAGCTGGAAGCAGGGTGGAATTTTTTGTTCCTAAAGAAAAGGGGCCAAGCTGGCAGGCAGAGCAACCGAGAGCATGCACGGCAGCCTTCTATCTCCAAACTTTCTCCCAAACTCCTGTCCTCCTAGCATGCATCTTGCAAACTGTGTGCTTCACAACAATTGCATTCACGTTTTTTTCCTAACAAAAAGATCTAAGCTGTATCTTTGTTGACAGCAATTCTGTCAACGATTTGATTCGAGTTGACCTCATATCATTCTTGTACTAATTTGTAGGTGATGCTTGTAGAGCAGCAGTTTGGTGCATCCCACGAGGAGGCCAGGAAAGCTACAGCATCGTGTCACGACGCAATCACAAGGAGATATGGGAGCCTGTCTGAAGCAGATCGTAATCGCCTCATAGCTGCTTACAGCACAAACAGCACGTTGATTGATGCCCTTGCATTAAGAGAGCTGGAAGCCATGTGATTTGCCTACTTGTCCGTCACGCCAAATAAGTGGCACGACAAATCGTGTGACGAACAGTAAGATGATTTGATATTAGTGTGCCTTGTTCAACAAGCTGGATGTGCAGTCGCTCGTATTGATTTATTTTATAGGTTGCCAGGTTGCCAACTCAGGTTGCCAACACACTAAAATGAGGAAAATGATTATAAAACCATAATATGGCAAGTGTGCTGATTGTGTAAGCCCTTCAAAAGGGACCAGCGGTGCCAACCACCAAATTGCCTACACTGCCGTAGGCAGCACAGATAAACTATCACAGCAAGGTCTATATTTGAGAAACACTGCCAACATAACACTGCCCTCTTGGCTGGTACCAGAAATAACAGCACATGCTTTAAAAGCCTGTTCTCGTCCTGACGCCATCCTATTCTTACCTAGCACTGTGTGCTCCTCTTGCGTAACCACCCGCAACTCAAATTTTCAACAGCTTGCTTAAGGCAAGAAACTAAATCCAAACCAGTGGGAGGTTCACCTGATTGAGTCTAAATTGTGTGAAGACACTAGGCCTGACCCCCACCTCAAAAAAGCAAAAGCACAGCACAGCGTGCTTAATGCTAACCTATACAGACAAGGATATAGGGAAGTCAAGCTCCACGTGATCCTCGTTGGAGTTATGGGGACTATCTACAAAGACTACACAGACAAACCTCTGGCAGACCTTAATCTGGATTACCAAAAGATTAAAAACCTGACAAAGTGAATGAGCTCTATATCAGACATGCATCTGCACTCAAAAAACAAGGTATGCACTGCAATATAACAAAAGCAACAACAGTCAAGGTTTGGGTCTGGGTGCTATTGCACACAAACCCCCTGACCCACTTAGATTTCTTTTTAATTGTGCGGTGGGGGACTGCCTGGTGCGGGCACCTATGTAGACCCCTTCCTTAATCACGCTGGCTGTGTCATCACTACCAGCGGAGTCTTTTTTCTTCTTCTTTATAGGTATACCACACACACTCTAGTTGGCTGCCGCGTCTTTCCTCCCTAGGGCTGGAAAGTTTACTCAACCATTCAATTATAGCCTTAAATAGGACAGTACTTTGTAACTTTGACCAAAACTTTGGCAAAGAAGGAGCGTTTAAGTGGATATTAGGGTTAGGTAGGGTTAATTTGGGGTTAGGTTTAGGGGGTTAGGGAGGCAAAGTTTAGGCAAAGTTTAGAAAAAGGTCAAACTTTGATCTAGCGGCTAATATTAAACCCACCCTCTGCTGGATGGTTTTTCCACCTTGGAGGCATTTTTTGGTCCATATTCGCTACCAAGGTTTAGACCGCGATTTGATCTGACAGTCCAACGAGTTTAATGTTGCCATGTAAATTTCTTCAATACTTAGTTCATTTCCCTTATAGAATAGAAACCACTGCTTGGTCTAGAGCTATCGTTTTCTGTACATGCAAGCACGGAGAGAAGGCCAGGAAATGGTGGAAGGATTGCTGGTGGGGACGTTGACCTTACGGAGCACAATAACCACAAACATCTTGTTGGCTGTGTCCAGGCTCTGCAAGGTGAAGCAGAAACAAGTGTGTGTGTTTGGTTTCCTTTACACAGATAGCAAAATTGGAGGAAACTGAAAGGAAGCGCTCCGAGTCATATCATGCATTATACAGTGTCCCAGGACAATGGTCTACTGTGCGTTAAAAAGACATATGCTGAAAATTAGTGAAATCAATTTCAGTGCAGCTCAATGAATGGAGCGAAAAAATGCAGGGTTTGGTGACTTCCTCTCGTTCCTGAAGCTGACAATCCGCTGGCCCACCAACTACTCCAGCCAATCCCATGCACATGCGTGTTGCCTTGTCTATAGGGCAAAGGGCAAATTCTAACTGGCAACACCCAAGCACGAATGCCAACGAGCTTCAGGATAGATCAATTTGAGCCTGTCGTGCTGTGAATGCCAAGCAACCTCTGCCAGACACTAAGAAAAGCTGCAGAAGCAGATCACAGGCCCCACAGGAGGCCATCCTGTCCTGTGGTGGAAAGCCAAGTCACACCAGAAAAACCTCTATTCTCTATTGCCTTGGCCTATCTGACTTTTTTACTTGCACATGGATACCAAAGGCCACACCAATCACAGGAGGGCCGGCCTGACCTGTAAAGTGAAGCCAAGACGAGCCAGGCACTTAATGAATGGCTGCAGGTGCTGCGAGTTGGCCTTGCCCACATCCTTCTCCTCTCCAGGATCCTGCGTGAACCTGCTGCGCACCTGCGCACACATGTGCAGAGAGTTGTAGGAGCCGCGTGAAAAGGACAATGGCAACAGTTGTCGTGAATATTTGATTTTGCCCATATTGCCCTCATTCCTAGATTTCTGTGTAGATAAAAAGGAAAAACTACGCAGGCTGTTTAAAAACCGCTTCTCGCATTGAGAAAGGAAAAGGAGTTATATATCTACTGCGCGGCTGAAATCATGCAATAGAGAAAGCTTGCTTAATAATGAGTAGTAATCTAGGGTATAGTGCTCTTACGGATGATGAAAAACCCTGATTTTATGTCACTCTCCAATCTGGGAATTTGAAGAATTGTGTTCTCATTTCTATTTTATTTTGCTGCCTTATCCCGCTGGGAGACTGCGGTGATATGTTAGTCAACTTCATACTGAGTTGTTCATCATCTAATTAATCCCACGGCGCTTCTTAGCGCTGAGCCACTCCAAAATGGCCTGTGGATATGGGAAAGACTCCACGCTGAATGCTGAGCTCTTAAACCTTTGTGCGCAGCACGTCAAGTGCAGTGTAGCCTGTTGTGCTGGGGGTTACGGATTTACTCGAGCGTGCTGAACAAACACTCATCCTCCACCAACCCTGGCACCATTACCATCCCCAACTCTGCTGCCTTAACCCACTCCCCAGATCCCGTGCCCCTAGGCGCGTGGCTTCTCCCCAAAATAATTTGGCTGAGAGAGGGGGGGGGCTGTGCGGATTATGGCTCGTTATCAAACTCATCGCTGCTGCTGGCTGCAACAGGGTTTGCATTTTTCTCTTTGTGGGAACTTCCCAATAAACACTTCCCCTAGCAGCTTTGGGCTTTTTTGATGGGGGTTCATCGCACATTTGAACATAAAAATTGAATGTTTGGCAAAATGTCCAAACTTGGTGTGTAAGGGCCTTTAAAAGCCCTCTAGGGGGCTTACAAAGGGGCTCCTCGACACCCACAAAATCCTAATTCTTCTCGATTCCAAAATCAGAAACTTATTTATTCATATCGATCAATATGGTATATCAACTTAAAAGAAACACTAGTATAGTGTGGTAGGTAGAAAGCAACATAGCCTCACAAGTGTGTGCGCAAGAGTATGTGTTTATGCTCTCAAAGGAAAACCTGGTTTCTATGCAAAAAATTACAATGTTCCTCTCTTAAAAGAGCAAACAATCACTTGCAAGTCCCAAGCTCACACATACAAACGCAAAAACGTGCATGCACCACACACTACGCGAACACACACGCCACAAATTTCCACGCATTCACACACGAGCATGTGCTCACACATACGAGCATGTGCTCACACACACATACACACACGCACCTCAGCAATCCACAGCCAGCCTTTGTGGCGCAGCACTCGCGTGGCCTCCAGGAGGAACAGGCCATAGTCCGTGCCCATGAGGGCCAAAGAAAACACTGCCACATCCACGGAGGCTGATTCTAGAGGCACGGAGGCCATGTTGCAAGCAGTGACGTGAGGGGCGGGTGATACGAGGTCGAAGGAGTGCGTTTTCTGCACGTGCGTGAGAGTAAGTGATTTTGTGTGGCACAGCAAATATATGAGGGGCGGGGTACATGTTTGCGTGCTGTTACGTGAGGGGCGGGTGATACGAGGTCGAAGGAGTGCGTTTTCTGCACGTGCGTGAGAGTAAGTGATTTTGTGTGGCACAGCAAATATATGAGGGGCGGGGCACATGTTTGCGTGCTGTTACGTGAGGGGCAGGTGATACGAGGTCGAAGGAGTGGGTTTTCTGCACGTACGTGAGCGTAATTGATTTTGTGTGGCACAGCAAATATATGAGGGGCGGGGTACATGTTTGCGTGCTGTTACGTGAGGGGCGGGTGATACGAGGTTGAAGGAGTGCGTTTTCTGCACGTGCGTGAGAGTAAGTAATTTTGTGTGGCACAGCAAATATATGAGGGGCGGGGCACATGTTTGCGTGCTGTTACGTGAGGGGCAGGTGATACGAGGTCAAAGAAATAGGTTTTCTGCACGTACGTGAACGTAATTGATTTTGCGTGACAATGCAAAAATATGAGGGACGGGGCACATGTTTGCGTGCTGTTACGTGAGGGGCAGGTGATACGAGGTCGAAGGAGTGGGTTTTCTGCACGTACGTGAGCGTAATTGATTTTGTGTGACACTGTAAAGTGTGAGGAGCAGAGCACTTTTGTACATGGTGCGCCATGTGATGCGTGTGATACAGGATTTTTTCCATGCGCGTGATCATTTGTGTCTGTCTTCATAGGAGATGATTACAGAGGCAGAGGGACATAGCTTAGGCACGGCCAGAACTACAAACTATATGCGGTTTTCATCATAACACATACTTTTAAATGATTTTGCCATGCCGCATGCAGTATTGTTGGGCGCGGTTGACAAGAGATTAAAAGGATGGTTCTCTCTGTGCGTCTTGCTTATTCCTTTTTAATGCTGTATTGGTGCATGAACGTGGGTTAGTGAAAGCGCTATGTATGCAAAACAAACAAGCACCGTCGTAAAACACCCAAAGCACACACAGCTAATTGCTCATTCGTGCACGACAGCTAGTGCCTTCCCTCTATCATACTTTTCAAGGTACCTGAGCACCGCTTGCGAAGAGCTTCTTCTTCAAGAACCCATGCACATGCAGATACATGCACGCACACATACAGAAGTACACACACAAACGCCCATGCATCTCACATCTCACCCACCCCCACCCCCACCCACATCCACACTCACACCCACAACCACGCCCACACCCACACCTACACCCACGCCCACACCCACCCACAAGCACACAAAACAAACACACGCACACATAGGCACACACACACACACACACACACCTGCTTCACTCTTGGTGCCAGCTTGCCATCCCCACAGCCAAAGTCAGCCACCACCATGTTGTGTGGCTTCCCGCCCAGCCACTTCACTGCCTGTGTGTGTGAACGTAATTGCAAAAGTGTGTATGTCATCATGTGTGGGGATGACATGTGCGTGTGAAACCACATGCTCAACATGTGACATACATAACGCCCTGATCTGGTAATTATTATAAATAGGGTTGGCTAGAACCATATATATATGGTATGTTTGGCAGGGGAATCACCAAATATACGGTCAGATACGGTGCATATATATATACAGTTCTGGCCAACCCTAAACATAACCTGTCCATCCAGCCTGCGCTCTTCTTCAGTGCAGCCTTGCTGCAAAATTGTGATTGCAGGAACAGCTCTGACAACTGAGCAGGTCCAGCGGTTTGCATGTCCCATGTACCAGCACTTATGAAATGCAGCCAACCATTGGAAGCAGGCCAAGCATTTGGCATGCGCATGCACAAACACTTCAAAATGCAGCCAGTTATTGGAAGCAGGCCCAGCGGCATTTGCATGTCCTATGAATGAGCCCTTATGAAAGCAGCAAATCAATGGAAGATCTGGCAAGGATTCAATCGTCTGGTGCAGACTAGTTGTAAATCACTCCTTGCCAACTCATCACTCTTTACACTTTACTCCTCCCTCCGACACCACGGCACTCCTGACCAACTCTTTCCTCCTCACCAATAACATGATGGTCCAATACCACTACGGTACTTTGCTGTGCCCCCACCTGATCGATGGGCTGTACAGGCCATGATTCTGTCTGCTGCTGAAATCCGTCGTGGTACTGTGTGAACAACGATGGGTCACTCTGCAGGAAAAGGTATGCACACAAATGGCCATGTAAGAAGCGCAAGCAACGATGGCTCACCCTGCAATAAAGTGCCAAACAGGACAGGGTCTTGCTTTTGCATTTAGTAAGCGTGATCCACAAGGGATCGCCATGCTATTAAATATTAAACAACAAGTACACAGAGCTCGGCACACACACACACACACGCACACACACACACACACACACACACACCAGGCAGAAACTTGCATCTGTTTGCAAAGCCACTCAGGTTTAAATATGCCCCCCCCCCCCCCCTAAATCACGTTAAGCAGCACACAAAAGATACACACCTGTATCAGCTCCAAGGCTTCATCCCAATTGCATGCACACAACATACAACCACGCAAATACACTCAGCTCCATCAGCTCTGAGTCCTCATTGCTGTTGCACACACACACACGCACAAACACATGCACACCTGCATCAGCTCCAAGGCCTCGTCCCCGTTGCACGTGTACAGCTGCTCGTTCAGGGACCGGAAGCGCCCCCCAGACAACCGCGCCCGCATCTTGGCAAACAAGCTACCACCTCCTCCCCCACCCCCTGCTGCTCCATGGGCGTCTTCATCTTGTACCTCAGGCACCTGTATGTGTGTATATGTGTGCGTATATGTGTGTGTTTATGTGTGTATATATGTGTGTATATATGTGTATGTATGTATATATGTGTGTGTGTGTGTGTATGTAGACGCGCATGAGACGTGAATACAACTAAGCGTGTGGTGCAAGATGCTTCTTGCTTTCGCATTCAAGCCAGATGACTTGACGAAATGAGTTGAATAAGCATTGGTTATAGAAGTGCCAAAATGCTGAAAGTAGCCGATGGTAGGTCTGTACAAAGAGTTGTAGCACAACCCCCCTTGCTAGGCAAGAGCCTAAGCAAAGTAAATGACAGCCGACAACGAAACCAGGCATATGACAAGCTTCTATAATGAAACTTTGCTTTCGCATTCAAGTCAGATGACTTGACGAAATGAGTTGAATAAGCATTGGTTATAGAAGTGCCAAAATGCTGAAAGTAGCCGATGGTAGGTCTGTACAAAGAGTTGTAGCACAACCCCCCTTGCTAGGCAAGAGCCTAAGCAAAGTAAATGACAGCCGACAACGATACCAGGCATATGACAAGCTTCTATAATGAAACTTTGCTTTCGCTGCCTTCAGTTTTTCAACCTCAGTTGCCTGTACACTTACAGGAAGGCACGTTAATGACGAAAGCATCTTTGCTTGCTGATTTTTCCTATGCCATTTTCGTCATGCATCCCAAATGCTTTGGCACACATTAATTATTAGGCCTGTGATTTAATCAGCAACTTGCTGGTGTCCTTATGTTGTTCCACAAGCACTTAAACCCTACATCTGGACCCCATATATCCATATCTTCTTTGTGTTTCACAGGCTCCTACACTTCACAACTGTATCTCTGTATCCTCTCCTATCCTCCTTATGATTGAGAAATTTGGCTGACTGCTGAAACACAACTCTTATATTTCGAATTACAGTAAAAGGAGCTTGCAATTTATTAGATGCAGGTACGGCAACGTTACAACTGTGACTTATTGCTTTGTGCGACTTTATTAAAATATCAGTGATTGCTGTGGCATCTGACAACAGACAACAGAAAGCAGAGCTTGGAAAAACGTATGCTTCATGTACCAGGAAACGTGGCTTTGTAAGTTGGGCAAAAGTTCCTCATAGCCGACTAAATAAAACTAGCATCTTCAAATTTTCTTTTGAGCATGTCAGACCACGTTGTTAATCGGCAAAAATCGTAAGCATCAGATGCAACGGTTGGCACTAAACTTAGAACCCAGGCACATTAGCACGGTCCCCATTATTGATCTTTTTGTTTACTTTTCAATAGTGGAGGAGTTATACGGCACCCGGTACTAAGGTGGCTCCTTTTCCTTATTATATGATGGGGGAAGTGTTTTTCGCCGCCTACATGATTTAGTTCTTCCTCTTTCATAGCAAGGTGGCGGCAGTAGTTTTTGCTGCTTGTCGACCACACCCAACTGCATGAAGAGAGTGAAAAGGTTCCCCTGTCCCAGCCTATTACAAAGCTCACCATGCATTCCCCCCAATTGTGAGCATCCTCCACCAGGAAAACTGTCCTCCCCTTCCTGCTCAAACCGCTTGCCAGTGACTCTGTCTGTACCCCTTTCAAACTCAGCATTAAACACATCCGTCTAAAGCACCTACACACTAAAGCGTCATCAAAAGATCTCCGATTCGGCACCCCTGCCCTGTCCTACCACCGACTGACCTTTATCTTCTTTTTCTTTTCTTGAGCTCCTTCCTGCGCATCACCCTCCAGCTCCCGCTTCTTCATCCCCTTGCTGCTGCTGACGTCCTGCTTGCTACCCCTGCCTTGCTGCTGCTGCTGTTGCTTACTAGCTTGCTTACCGGCCAGCTGCTTGCCCTTCTCACTGCCCTCCGCCACCCCGTCATCTTGTTCCTGCCCCTGCTCCTGCCGCTGCTTCTTTGACTTCTGTTTCCGCTCGTTGGCCTCAACGTCCTCCCCTTGCCCCTGTTGCTGTTGATGCTGCTGCTTGCCAACCTGCTTGCTTTTCTTACTCCCATTCTCCACCTCGTTAGCACGCACCTGCCCCTGCTGATCCTCCCCCTTCCTCTTGACAGCCTCTGTGCGTCGCTCTTGCTGCTGCTGCTGCTGCTGCTCCTTCCGCTGCTGCTTGCTTGTCTGCTGTCCCTGTGCTTTTGCCGGTGCGGCAACTGCAGCCGCCCCCCCCTCCTTGACCTTAGTGGGCGGCCCGGAAGGTCCCTCTGCACCTTCAGATGTATGCCCCCTTGCTTTTAAATTTCCTACTTTGCCCTGCCCCTTGGCTGATATAGCGGCTTCTGGCGACAGCAGAAGGTGCTTGGAAAGTGGTTGAGGAGACACCAACCCACCCTCAAAGCCACCTCCTCCTGTGCCTGCCGACACTCGCCTTTTCTTGTCGGCTTTTGCACCATTGCTTTGTGGCTGCTGCTGCTGCTGCTGCTGTTCCTTCTGCAGCTGCTGTGGCTGCAGTACTGCCGCGTGGGCAGCTTCAGCCTGCCTCTCTTTTTTGTTTTTCTTCTTCTTTGACCCCTGCTGCAGGCCGTCTGAGCTGGGCGCTGCTCCTTCTCCACTCTCTGCTACTGTGATGAGAGCCGTTGGCTCAGCGGATGCTTTTGAAACTGTCTTGGGCTGCTTGAAAGGCCTTTTGGGACCTGCAGGTGATTTTACTGGTGGTCAGACGGAGACACTAATGCAAATTGTTCTCATACAATTACACGTTCATCACATACATACACAAACACACACATGCACGCACATGCACGCGCGTGCACGCACAAACACATGCATGCATGCACAGTGCACGCACACTAGCGCGCACGTGCACACGTATACATGGTACACGCGCACACACACTGACACGCACGAGCACGCGTACACTCACACGTACACACACACACACACACACACACAGACACACACGTGTAAACGCACACACTCATTTACACACACGCACATGCACAAACATTCACTTGCACCCAATGCACATGCACAAACGCAGCCCCTTACCTGGAAGCTTGACTGGAAGGTTGACAAGGCGCTCCAGGGTAGCAGGCTTGAGTTGAGTGGGCTTGGCCCAATCCACCCCAAAATCCCAGTCTACCTTAAAATCGTCATCCGACATGTTTAACCACGTTTAAATTAATAAATTTAACAGACGCTCCGTTGTAGAGATCAAATGCATCTTTTTTTGATATTCAACGCAATCAACCTGTTCAATAATGTGACATAAATTAAAGGAGGTACTTTTTTTCGAAACCATAATCTGACATAAATGGAGGAGGTGGCAGGCCTCCTTGACGTGCTGAACTGCTCGGCTGACCAAAGGACGCTTTGCACGCGCAAAAGCTATCTCCTCAGGTGCGGCGAACGGCAGCTGCCGTGCAAGAGAAATCTACAATTCAAACGAACTCCAACTTCATCCGCCTCCATCCATCCATCCCTCGCCACTATAATGTACATGCTCAGGCACCTACTCAGCTATCTGTCTGCTTCTCAAAACAGCGACGGGAGCAGCAGCCTTGCTGAGGCCGTGTTCGCTCACCATGCCCCCCTGGTTGTTTCTTCGTGGCTGGAAGCGGCTCTGCAAGTGGCGGCCGACCAGAGCCTGCTTGCAGATTTGGGAACCCTCGCTCAAAAGCTGTCCTGTGCTCAGCCTTTGCTTGCAGAAATGATGGTGGAAGCTCTCGTTGTATCCTGCATTGCCGACCACGCTGCTAGTTACACACGCGTTGACGACCCTATTGCTCCAGCTGTCGTGGTATCTGGACGAGCGGTTACTGCAGCAGGTGAGCTGCAGCAGTTATGCCTCCAGCAGAGAACAGCAGGGTGGCTCAAAGTTAAAAGCGAAATGGAAGTATGTGTTAGCACCTACCTGCCTTCTCATTCAAAGGCAGCAAGACGGCGCCGTCTTGCTGTCTTTGAATGAAAAGGAGCCTCTTGCAGAAAAGAAACCACATCACACAACTATGTGGAGGTGCCCAGGCGCGGACAGCTAAAATAAAAAACAAACGAATTATCGTCAAACTAAAATGTCTCGCAGGAAATGATGGGGTCTGTGTGCACCCTGCTGCCCTTCACTTGCTACCGCTCTTGTTAGAGGAGCACCCCACCGCTGCCGCTCTCGCCGCGCAGATGCTGCTCAACTCCCCTGCGTTGTGCACAGGTAATGTGGCACTGCGATGTGTAAGACTGCCTGCTCATGTCACACAACTCCTGCGATGAATTTGGGGGGTGCTCTGAGAAAGTGTTTTGTTGACTGATCAGATGTGCGGTGCTTCTGCATGTCTGAATCTCAAATCCACAGTTGCTCATGGTGAGGCACACTTGTACCTGCACCCACAGCCTCCTATGTGCATGGTTAGGCTGGTGTAGTTGAAAGAAGCAGAATATATAGCTTTTTATACGGTACCTTCTTTAAAGAGCAGCAGCCTCCTGTCTTCGTTTTTGGTTCTCAGAGTGGTTCTCAAAGTGGAAACAAGCGTTACATTTGTGTGCATCAGACAAACATTTTTGTTTGCAAGCCGTGTGATACCAAGGTGGCAGCAAGACAAGCTACAATAAAACGGTCGCAGTAACTTGGGCGAGTACATGGGCAAACAATTGATCTGCAACACGTTCCATTTTACGGAAGATCTGCAATGCGTGCTTTTTAGGCAAGCACGAACAAGTAGTGTCACACACATTTTCTTGCCACACATTCTTTGCCACGGGCATGCATGAACAACTACTAACTCACAACTTACCCAAGCAGACAAAGAATTTATTAAGTTGCTGTCATCTGAAAACATGAACAGCTGCATTTTCAATCCAGCCTACAATGTACGTCTTATTACTTATTGCACATAGAGCCCTTACTTATTACACATAGCACCCTTGGCCCACTGTCCTATAATACAGGGCTGAGCACCTCTGGAGTGACAACTCAGTGAGCATACGTGAACTGCCGTGCTGCTACCATCCACTCTTTCCCCCTCTGAATATCACCCTCTTGCATGCTTGAGTCCAAACGCTTACTAATTTACGAGCAAAAGTACAAGTCTATGCTGGTACCGATCAGCATGCATGAAAAATGAAATATGTACTCGTATTTTAACAAAACGTTTCAATTATGACTTGACGCTTTTGCTTGTACACGGGCCCTTGCTTTGCCAGGTACATTACAAAGTTCACACACATGCTCCTCACACCTACGTTTTGAATGTCAACCACAGGGCTGGCCGCGTCCTTGACCCACACAACGGGCAGTGTGGACTACATCACCAGCGTGCTGCGCCTGCTGTCTGCTGTGTTCAAGCACCCCTCTCCAGATGCAGCACAGGCAGGGTTTTTGGAAGGAATGGATTGTATTATCAGCGTTTGAAACGATGCACTACATCATCTGCGCTGTGCCTGCTCTCTATTGGGTTCAAGCACCATTCTTCAGATGCGGCACGGGCAGATTTATTTTGGGAAAGAATGGGCTACATCATCAGCGTTCAAAACGATGCACCACATCATCTACGCTGCGTGCTGCGCCTGCTCTTTTTTGTGTTCAAGCACCCCTTTTTAGGTGCGTGCTGCACAGCTGTTACAGGCCGCACGTAAAGAGGGGTGCTTGAACACAACATGGCAATAATAATGAATAAAAAAGATTACAGCTAGCCTGAGGTGTGCTTAAGTTCATGAGCAAAGGTAAAAACGGGACCTTTCTGGCACGCACGTACACGCGCACGCACGCACACACACACACACACACACACACACACACACACACACAAGCACTCACATACACACGCATGCACACACAAACACGTACACGCAGCTGGCAGCTGCGGTAGGGCGCCCCACCTTTGTCCAGGCATCTAAAGTTCTTGCTGCTGTTGCCTCCACCACCACCGCCTCACCCGTCCCAGCTGTTGGCGCATCCTCACGTTTTGAGGTGCTTAGGGCAGCATGTTTGGGTATGCTGTCTACGCTGGCTGCCGCGGGCTGCATGCTTCTGGATGGCTGCCCTGCACACTTAGGTGAGTGGTTGTGTGAGTGAGTGTTGATGTTTGCACACCTGTTTGTGTGTTGTGCTGTGTGTGTGCATGTGCGTGTGTGTATATGTGCGTGTGTGTGTCTGTGTGTGTGTGTGTGTGTGTGCACAGGAGGGAGGGACAAGATAGATCATGATAGATACATGGGCTCAAAGCAATCTCGACCTGATGCTTTGCCTTTCAACAATCTGCCATTTGCCATCTTTTTTGCTCGTGCCAATGAACATCTGATGGTGCAAATACCGCTGTAGCTCTTTTCTGAGTAGCACGTCTGGGCTTACGCCTGAATTGCTCTAAAACCGCCCTTGCGTTGCAAGTATATGCCTTAATACGAGCAATGTTGAGCCCTTCTCTTGAGCTTGCTGGCTATGCCACCACTGTTAGTGGAGCTTTGAAATTGCATTCTTTGCAGAGGCCTTCAGCTATCAAAGTGGAGAGGGGGAGGAAGCCTTAGGTGATGTTGCAGGCAACCTGCTGGCTGGCATCAAACCATGTTTAATGTCATCAGGTAGGCCCCTGTTTGTGTGCAAGTCTTCCTAGGTGGTGGCATATACTAGTATAGCACTAATGAATAGCATAAAATAATTGCATTTATGCGCCGAGGTAGCAACTTTACTATTACTACCATAAGTGCCCAGTAGCAGTCATTTTTCTCGTGGTATATATATTTGTGTTTGGTATAAGCTTGGTTAGGCCCACAGTTCCTTAATTATCATTTCTATATACACGTATGTACGGCTGTGTTTAACGAGCCTGGAAAAACATCCTCTATCCATTGGGCTGCCTCGACCAAGCATCTGACTCAGCTTGCTAAAAAAACTAAAAGCTCAGCAAGTAGCTCACTTAAATTTACATTTCACTGCTGCCCTACCCGCTGCCCTACCCGCTGTAATGCTGCCCTACCCGCTGTAATGCTGCCCTACCCGCTGCCCTGCCCGCTGTAATGCCGCCGCCGCTGTAATGCCCTACCCGCTGCCCTACCCGCTGTAATGCTGCCCTACCCGATATAATGCTAGCGTCCGCCGCGGTGTCTCGCAGGCCAACCTTGTAACAAGCCTAGCCCCGTTAAGTGTGTAAGGCTGTGAGTACAGAATCCATTCAAGCACTCTATGCAATCAGGATGTCAGATCAAATTATTGCCTGAACCAAGCGTCAGGCTCAGATCGTCAACCACTAAAAATCCTTGAGCCAACCACTAAAAAGCCTTGAGCCAACTACCTGGTTGGTGGTACTGACCATTGCAAATTCTTTGCTGCTGGCTTCTTGGCTTGAGGGATTTGTAACCTAAACGCTACCCGCAGATACCAGCCTCAAGCTGCAAGCCGCGCAGCTTATGGCAGTGTTATGTGGATCCTCTCATCCTGCACTTTTGCAGCAGCTCATTGATGCTGACTTGGTGGAGTACCTGTGCGAGTGTGTACGCAGGTAATAATGCATGCACAATCTTACCTTTTCACAGCATATACGTGCCGTGGTTTGCTTTTTGGCATATTGAATCTGTGATGAGTATAAGCTTTCCAAGTTGCTAGATCCAAATAAGCAAGGTCGACAAAAACCATGAGTATACACCCTTTTTCCTCATTGTTTGAAGGATCACATGCAAAAGTTACTTCACGTCGCGTGCTTTTTACCATGTACATACATACATTGCATACTTAGTACACAGCATATACTTTGTACACACCGCGCACTTTGTGGCCGGACCATTTCAATGATCGAAATATCAGGAGAAGTTGGTGGCAATTTATTCATTTTGAGGAATGCTGCATTGCCCATTTTCTACGTGAAACGCAGTCGCCACACGTGTGGCCGCCACACATGAAACGTCCGGCCACACGTGAAACGCAGTCAACATTGTTTGCACAAACTCCTGCATGTATAGGAAAGACATGTCCTTCTTCCTTCTTCTTTGTGTGCGCAGCCAAGCAGGTCCTTCCCCCAGCATGAATTTAAAAAACAGCGGCGTCAACTTTGGAGGACTGCAGCAGCAACAACAACAGAACCACAGCAACACGTTGATGCGAGAGCAGGCTGCCTCCTTGCAGGTGGCTGTAATCACAAGCCTGCGCTGCTTATCTTTTGAAGGTGAGAAAGCACGATCTGTTAGTGTCAACTGCTAGATCACGCGCACAAGCCTCAAAATATTACCGAGAACAAAGTGCAGATTCACCAACAAACACAAGCCCCCTATCAGCGGGATCCCCTCAGTGGGTGGGCAGGCCTGACAGGTGTCAACAAGTTTGAGCTACTTGTGCTTACGTATACCCACCAAATGTTACAGTGCTGCTGGCTGGAAAAAAACAAATAATTTCTATGAAACGTGACTCCTCCCTTGCATAGACATGGTTCCAAGCAGCCCTACGCTGCTGAACACAAGTTCTGCTCCTGCCTCTTAATCCTGACTGCCGTTCTGGCACATCCCACCTACTCAAATCTTTCACCTACTGACTTGAAGCTAACATATTGGCTAAACTCACGACACTGTTCACAGATTCTTCTGTGTGTGTGCGTGTGTATGTGTGTGTATGTGTGTGTGTGCGTGTGTGTGTGTGTATGTGTGTGCACACACATGTGTGTATGTGTATTTGTGTGCGTGTGTGTGTGTGTGTGCGTGTGCATGTGTGTGCAACCTGTTCCAGTAGCACCTCGTGCTCATGGCTCAGACGCCTAGATCTCAAGCTCGCTTGTCATGCAGACACTGCTCGCCCGTCATGCAGACACTTAGTCATGCAGAGTCAGTCGCCCTTCATGCAGCACTTAGTCATCATGCAGAGTCATGCAGACACTGCTCGCCCGTCATCATGCAGACACTTAGGTCAAGCTCGTCCGTCATCATGCAATGTTCACTAAATTTTACACTAGGGAGCCTGTTCCAGCAGCATGTGGTTTATGGCTTGGATACTCTGATCAAGCTCGCCCATGGGGCTGTCATCTCCGGCGATACCCCACTCCTAGCGGATCTCCTTGCTCTCTTGGTACGTCAAAATGCTTCATATAAAAGGCTTTCCATGAAAAAAGAAAACTGCACAGGCAGTAAAAAAACATGTTTCGCATGATATAAGGAAAAGGAGCCACATTAATACCGGGTATCGTAAAACCTCTCCACCGCAAACCGGCTACCTAATTAACGCACACTGGGTTGACTTTTGATATGGCTGTTTCTGCCCACTCGGTTCCAGATACTCCTGAACAGAGCGGTCAATCTCTGGGTTTGTAAGTTTATTGCGCCACGATGATTCGTTACAGTTGCAGCTTTGTTAAGGTGGATTGCTTTTGCAGGCCCTTTGGAGCGCTGTTATCTGTTAAGCTCACTGATGGCATTTAGGGCATACTTTCTTGCAGGCCCTTGGGAGCGCTGTGATTTGTTTGCGAACGAATGGCTTTTAAATAAGGCACAATTACCTGCAAGCAGTTGTGAACCTTGAATCCCACTGTGATCTGTTTGTCTGGCACATGCCTCGTGCTCACAGCAAACCTGAATAACAAGCATTTTGTTTGACTACCCCTACCTGACTCAACCTTCTATCTGTTGTGTGTGTCCAAGACATTACAGATGAACTTAAGACTTCAATTTGCTGCGACGACTCTCATTCCTTTGCATCCTAGCAATTCCATTGCATCTTGTTAAAAGATACCAGAAACCAGTGAAAAGATATGAGGCACTCCAGATTTGAACAGACCCTGGCCCTCTCACGCAACTTTACAAAAACCTTTTGCGAATAGTGGGTGTGTCTTTCCTCAGAAGATCTTCACCTTGATTTGCTTTCAGATATATTTCATACGCTTTTTCCTTCATCTCAATAGGTGCTGGCCCTTTCCCACAGTCATCACCACAAGGCCCCACCTGCACCACTGGCAGATGTGCTTAAGGCGATACAGCTGGTGTGTATGAGTGCAACTGTGGTGCTGTGTATGCACATTATTCATGTCAGTTTTAACTTGCGCAGTGTTTCTATGTATGTGTATGTGTGTGCGCGTGCATGTACTTATGTGTGTATTAGTGCGTGTGCGTGCGTGCTTCGTAACATGGATTTGCTGGCACTATTCCTAAAGACACCTGCAGTGTGCATACCCGTGCTCCCACAGCTTGTGCCCCTGAACTAGTAACAGTCCACTTGCAAATTTCAACGCACGCACCTGCACATTACCCACACCCGCACCCGCACCCACACCCACACCCACACCCACACCCACACCCACACCCACACCCACACCCACACCCACACCCACACCCACACCCACACCCACACCCACACC
>Ga0307947_1000212_pt1:0-35000 | contig 37132 bp, 40 predicted proteins | sample OrgLakmetagen232_FD_201840 | JGI IMG/M metagenome (GOLD analysis project Ga0307947, IMG submission 201840) | Saline water microbial communities from Organic Lake, Antarctica - #232 | ecosystem: Environmental > Aquatic > Non-marine Saline and Alkaline > Saline | place: Antarctica: Organic...
TGTCTGTCTGTCTGTCTGTCTGTCTGTCTGTCTGTCTGTCTGTCTGTCTGTCTGTCTGTCTGTCTGTCTGTCTGTCTGTCTGTCTGTCTGTCTGTCTGTCTGTCTGTCTGTCTGTCTGTGTGTCTGTGTGTCTGTCTGTCGGTCTGTGTGTCTGTCTGTGTGTGTGTGTGTGTGTCTGTCTGTCTGTCTGTCTGTCTGTCTGTCGGTCTGTCGGTGTATGTCTGTCGGTCTGTCTGTGTGTCTGTCTGTCTGTCTGTGTGTCTGTCTGTGTTTTGGGTAATAAATCACCAACAACCGCATCCATCCCTGCCTCTCCTGATAGCATTCTGCTATGCAAAACAGAGCATCCCAAATTGTTGCAAGATTATGTGGTATGCCCTGGTCCTCATTGAGGAGGGACCGGTTTTCTGCAGTGAAGTTAAACCACGTATCTTATATCCTGTCTGTCCTGCTTACAGCCAACGTCATGGTCCTCAGCGGGGCAGAGCAACGCAGGCTTTGGCGGGGGTGTCATGAGCCCTGCCCGCACTCCTCGTGGTGCACCTGGCATGTTCTCAAGTGAGGGAGGTTACAAGGGATGCACGCAATTAACGGGTTTTCCTGCAATGCTGCATATCCTGCCCTTTCAATTGATTATAATCCCTTGTATGAGCGCACACTCGGCCCAAGAGTTTATACTTGCATAAGTTGAGCATAAATAGTCAAAAAGAAAATCTCTATGACTGAAATATCTCAAACGGAAAATTCACAGACTTTTACGAAGCACGGTAGCGTGCTAGCCACTTCTACTTTATATTAATAACAGCTAAACATCTAGGGTGATGATGTTTTAAGAATTGAACTTGCCCTTTTGACTCAAGTCACTGTTATAAATACTCAGTAGTGTGACATCACACTTCGGTACTTTCTGTACCACTTTAAGGTAGGAGTTACCACGTAACACTCCCCCCCACCTGGCTGAGCCGTCCTCGGTGGACAACCAAGTGTTCTTTAACTGTACCCCGCCCTTGCTGCTGCAAGGACTTGCGTCACGTTAACGCCATTTGTCAAAAAGGTTATCCAGTGTAGGATGAGCTCCAACACGCTCACCTCCATGGGCCACTTCCTAGGGTCATTTAGGTCAGCAGACCTCCTGACTAGGCCCCCTAAGAGCTTTGCTCTAACACTAGCTTAGATCATGGTTTGTCAGGAAGGTCTCGTGTAGAATTATACTCCCTGACCAGATCGTCACAACCAAGCAGGTTCCCTTCAGGTTCCCATGCGTTGTGTTCCTCCTCGTATCCATCCCACCTTACTAAAAAGCGGTAAAACTTCTTGCGTCCTCTTTTTGCCACCATGTGCTCCAATAAGCACTCAACCCTATACAGGGGTTCTCCGTCTAGCCATTGCACAGGCGGAGGGGGCGTGACAGCCCTGTATGGCTTGGCAGGGTTGCTGAGGAAAGGCTTTGTTAGGCTCACATGAAACATGTTATGGATCCGGCGCCATTCAGGCGGCAGGTGAATTTCACGGCACTTGCTCCTACCATGTGATCCACCTCAAAGGGACCCATAAATAATGGCCGCAGATTTTTTACGCCTGGTCCACCGTGCCTCATGTTTTTCATACTGAGCATCACCATGTCTCCTGGATTATACACCACTTCTCTACAGTGTTTGTCTGCCCTTGCTTTCATTTTTTGCTGTGCGGCTTCCATGCATTTCCATGCTTCCTTCACACTCTTTACAATCCCTTCTGCAAAATCAGCAGCCTTGGGCATCGTAGAGGGTTGCTTGGTAGCTGGTGTCAAGGGGTGCTGGCCGTAGTTAAGAAAGATTGGCATATTTTTTACGGTTTCCTGCCAGGAGTTGTTGATTGCAAATTCAGCACACGCCAGCATCCCAATCATCGTGCTATAGGCTTACGTAATCTCTAAGCATCTCCTCCAACTTGCGATTCGTACGCTCTCTGTCCATCTGTTTGGGGGTGAAAAACGCTGGACATCCTCTTGTCCATGCCCAACGACTCACACGTGTGCGCCCAAAAGTTGTTGTTAAATTGCGGCCCACGATTTGATATGAGGGTGGCTGGCAGCCCATGCAACCTCACTACGTTGTTCAAAAACAAGGTAGCAAAGCTTCTAGCATTTAAGGACTCTGTAGTGGGCACCAAATGCACCATCTTTCTCAGCCTGTCCACAAACACCAAAATTGGATCGTGGCCATCAGCCGTAGTCGGCAGCTTCACAATGAGATCCATTGACACACTTTCCCACCTCCTTCCAGAAATAGAGAGAGGCTACAGGTAGCTATTTGTTTTTGTTGGAAAATATGTAGCTATTGTTGGACAAAAGAAGAAATTAGTGCCGTGAATGTAACAAACTTGGACAAAAAGCTTTTACAATTGATTGATACTAGTACTCCTTTTGTGTCTCCCAAGTATTGGCTTGTAATGTTGAGAGTGACGTGTTGGTGCAGCTGCGTTTTCTGTAGGGGCTCTCTCTTCTCTTTGGGTTGTGTTGGAGTTTGGCTTTGGCGCACCAGTCATCGCAATGGCTTAGCTGCTTTTATCCTGGCTAACTTCTAGCTTCCCTGGTTTTTTATGTTGAGTGCCTCGCGGTGATGTAGCTAGATCAGCTCGTTGCCTTTTCACTCTTTACTAGCCATGGCCTCCTAAACCTCGTTTTTTCTACGTGGGCACCAAAGTACGCAGGCTTTCCTTCCTCCTTTCTTTCCTGTGCTTGACCTTCTTGTACACGTTTTGCCCTTCTTTCTCTTCACCCTAGTTGTTCCCCCTATTTTCTGTTATTGCTTCCAGCCTGCCTCTCTTGCTTCCCTCTTATTTATCAACTTTCAGTTTCATTTCAATCTCGTAGTAGGGAGTTCGCTTTCTCCCCTGGACCTATGTAATACGCCATCATCATCATCACTAAATGTGATCCTACTTTATCCAATCACATCATTCCAGCAAACGATGATTTACGTAAATCTATCAAATGTATTTTACCAATGTTTTACCTAACTTTATTAATCGTATTTGTCTGGCTCAAAAAACACATACACGTTTCCAAAAACACAAATTTGCACTGCCAGATTATGGGTACTTTTTGTAAATGCCCTCTATTTTGCAACCATCATTCTTTTCACTCATGGAATCGTTCAGGCCCAGCAAATGCCACTGACTGGCTAAACAGCGCCCGTTTCCTGCATCCTTCCACCTCTGATGGATCTGGCACTAGCGCAGCACAAGCAGCAGCAGCCGCTCAAGATCTGCTTAGCAGCCCACGTCAGGTACAATGTTTACTGATATGTAGGCAAGAAATTAAGCTGCTTATTTCAGTGTAAAACACAAGCACTCTGGTTCTCGTAGTGCAGCAAAAGTAACATGCTACTCTATCACTTTTGCTTTCAATCTGTCTTTCTCTGCTGTTTCTCCTCTTGCCCTCACAACTTCAGATAAGTTTTTGTTTCCTTCCCTTATAGCAAGTTGTAAGGGCCTTTGAGCTGTTGTGGATATCCTAGGTAAAAAATCTCTCGTCTACTGCATCTCACGAGGCAAACAACAAAGAAAAAAGCCCTGTTTCTTTTTTCATGTGGGAACATATTTGCGTGCTAGGATCTCAAGTACTCTCTGCCATGGACAAGGCGATGTATTGAACTGGTTGTTTTAGAAGCGGTAGAGAGGCTGCAGCGGCTGTGAGGGTCCAGCTCCTTCAAAGGCACTTCACCATCTCCTCCCTTTTTTTGCAGTGGGGTCAACACCATGCACCTTTGTCAGAGCTTCCTTATCAACCTGCCAGAAGTCAGCGTCAGTCATACGAGGTCCCCTTTGCTGCCAGTGCCATAAACCACGAGCCAGCCGGTGGTGAGAGGTTAAATAGTGGCAGGCTCATGTCTCAAATTTTTAAAAGAGAGCAGAAAACAAAAAACTACGCAGGCAGTGAAAAACCACTCCCCAAACTAAATAAAGAAAGGAGCCACTTTGATACCGGGTACTGTAAAACTCCTCCAACAAAGAATAAGAAAAAATAATGGGGATCAGGAGGATTGCAGGCTTGACCTGAAACCGGCTCCTTATGAGAGTTGGTAAGGGTCTGGTGTGGACACGTATGGTGTGGACCAAAGTATTACAATACCTAAAAACATTGCCAAATGATTTGTGGTAGGCAATCACTGAAGGGGATTGTTTTGTTTAGGGCGACGATGTCATCACTCCAATCTCTCCAAAAGGAATCCAAGGACATTCTCATAAGGGCACAATTGTTTGAGAGTGGAGCGCTTTAATTCAACATTGGTAATATGTTTCACCCACTCTACTGCACTGCCTAACAATTTGTACTCGTATGGTGGCCTATGTGTGCAGCACCACCACCACCACCACCACAACCTGCCCAGCATCAGCCCTTTGGCAGCTTCACTGACCTTGCGCAGCACTTGCCTCCTGGTCCAGAGCTTCCAAACGTTATGGACACGCAGCCCACACCTGATCTGAAAGGTCAGTTGACTCTTTGACTCCTTGCTCCTCATTGGTTTCACACTTCTCCAGAACTCCCATGCATCACAGTGCCAGAAATCTACTTCATCACACATCAGTATACGCAACATCAGTATACGCAACATGTGATTGCATATTGTAGGACTCAACCTGGAGATTGGTCCAATTCAAGCAATCCCAGAAGCTGCTGCTGGTGGTGTTCCTCCCAGCCTCCTCGCTCACCCTGTACTTCCAAACCACATGCTAGCAGGTGCGTGTATGCCATTTACCCTACATACACAGCTTTCATTATCTTTACAGGTTACTGTGTTGTGCTTTTTGATTTGTGTCGCTACGCACCTGTAAGCATCTGCAATTTGGGCATAATTGTGCTGCGTCACGTTTCAGGGGCCGTTCCTGGGAATTTGCTGATCCCAAATGATAAGATCGACCAGGGCGTGGTGGATCAGGTGTGCAAGAAAAGAGACGAGGCAATCAAGTAGGGACAAGACTTGGCACCTTGGTTCCTCATTGTTGTTGTGCGTACTGCATCGATCCAATCATCCAACTCACGCCTCTGGCTCAATTTTTTCCGTAGCTTTTCTCTGCAAGCACCGGCACACCCGGTTCACATTGTTTTTGATACGCTGAAATGGTTGAAACTAAATAACATATGACCTGCAGACCCCTGGATTTGAGTGCCCCATTGTCGGCCCTCCTGGTCCCCCACTGCACCATGGGCATCCTTCGCTCCAGGATTTACTGGACAGAGAGGAAAAGGCTGATGGCACACAGGAAGCTGTGGGTTGGGTGTGATGTATGCTGCAAGGAACAGCATATCTACTTACTGTTAGACCCAGCGAGAGGCTTGCTCACATGATTGGCTATCTTGCCTAAATGTCGCAGAGCCTAATTGCGCTGTGTTTGTGTCTTTGTGTGTGTATGTGTGTGTATGTGCACCTTCTGAACAAACAGTGTGAACCAGGGACTGTTGCTTACTCCAAATGTGCTACCAATTAGCATTGTGCTCGCATACCTGCATGCAGGATGACCTCAAAGGAGGTATGGAAACGCGCACCAGCACTGTTGATGTGGACCCTGAATCGTCTTTGAGACACCCTGGGGACTCACCAAGGGCTATGAGCAGAAAAGCTGGTCAAGAGCCTCTTGACCTGTCCAGGTAAAGCTAGCACCATGGTCATTGGCAGGATGCGGTGTTTGATTGATCTACTATCGGGCAAAATGGTGATTGGCAGAATGTGGTGTTGGGTTGATGATTTATCAGGGCAAAACAACATTGCAGACAAAGGCTGACTTACAAAGGCTCTTCTAGGATGTGGCACCTGTAATAGGTAATGTAAATATAGATGTCTTTGTCTGAGATACCGGTCTGGACATTTGGAGAGTATGTGTATCGTTACATTCCTATCATTTACATTAGTGCTTTTGCAAGTTGTGCAAATCAAGAAAGTAAAGGAAGTAAGACTTTTAATATTCAGGCACCTGAGAACATCCTTGATGTTCAAGACCAAAGTAGATCGCACACGTCTCCTCCCTGCAGAGTATCCAGCCCAAACCAGGGGGAGGACCAGCAGCAGAAGGTGCAGCATCTACAGGGGGAGAAGCAACAGCCTGCTGGAAGTCCCTTTGGTGGTTTGCTTCCTGATCCTGATGCTCCTGGGTACGTTGACAAACACGCCGGCAGCTGAATCCGAGAGTAAAGGAGGAACAAATAGATATTTTTTATGGCGTAAAGCCACACTACCTTGTACTGACTTGATGACTACTGCCATGTCTCTGCACCAATCACATGCTTTGTGGTTTTTTGTGTTGGAAACAGGTCCCCTACGCCTGTGGAAAGTGAAGGCGGGTACTCCAGCTCTGCTTACACCGACCTGGCACAGGTGTGGCAAACAGCATTGTTTTCTTGATCCAACCTTGTGTTTAATCTGCCCAGGATCATTTCAGTTGCAGGCAATCTTGTCTAACCTTCAAGAAACTCAAGAAACTTTTTTTGTTTAATACAATGCGTCATTCACTGTACATTCAGTAAATATACAAAGAAGTTAAGATAACATAGCTGATTCCATTTGTCTAACTATCTTTCTATCAATTTGTCTTGTACCTCCCAGGCTCTGAAGAACTTCGAGCGCAGGAATGAGAAGGCCATTGAGGAGGGTGAGGCTAAAGGAGGAGATACGTTTCCTGCAGGTGTGATTTCTTGGTTAAGGACTAGCAGCTTCTGAGCTGCTGCCTCTAATTTCCAGGAAAAGCGAAAAGAGAAAAATTGCACAGGCAGTGAAAGCTGCTGAATTCCAGTGTTCTCACCCGAGCTCCAGTTCTTGGAGTGAATTAGATTGGATTTTTTGTCTCCTTGTGAATATTTAACCGCCGTCTCATGATGCAAACAAAATAGAACGCTCGCCACGATTACTGAGTTGTAGGAGCTACTTCGGATCTCGTAATGCAAACAAAATAGAACACCCGCCATGATCACTGAGATGTAGGAGCCACTTTGGTATCAAGTATCTAGTGTTATATAACTCCTCCACCACCATGCAGGAAGTCAGATGCAGAAATCGACTAATTTATGATGGATTGTGAACATTGCCCAAACCCAAGCCGTCACCACGATGTAGATCACAAGCAGTCCATGCTACTATTTTGTGGCGTATCAATGTTTTTGCTGATTTACTGCAGCGGAGGAGGGCAAGCAGCCTGAAAGGACCTATGAGCCAATCGGCACCAGCCCTGTTGTTGGAATGCAATTCCAGCCTACTGAGCCGTCAGAGGCGGGTAGCCAAGACGAGGGGGAGACCTACGCTGCACAGCACGAAGAGGGTGTGCCTGACTGGGTGCAGGTGCTGACAGCTTGATTTTTGGGGTAACAAGTGTGCTTTTTCTGCCTTGACATGTCCGGCTGAGTGGTGATGCAGATGCAAATGACACCTGAGGCAAGGAACGCCGTTGTTTGTTCACCAGATTTACTGATTGCCAAATGGTGCCTTATAATTTGATTCAAGATCAACTAGATTTGTAAAAGTAGTGTGTTAATTCTTACCTACAGGCTGGACTCCCGCAACCAGAACTCTCTCCAGAGACCTCCACCCTCCTACAAAAACAGGACAGCAACACCCTTGCAGGGCCCAATGAGAGTTACCAGCCTGAGTCAGACGAAGCGTGCACTTACTTCGAGGTCTGAGCTTGGCAAACTTAGTTAGACCTTTACCAAAACTCACATGACAGCTCCAAGCTGTCCTCTGAGTTTTCAATGCTCAGACATCAAACTAATAATAATTATTGCTGTACACACCTGTGCTCCAGGCATCCGGGTTGATCAATTAGGATTTACCCTAATTAAGTCATCTTGTATCGATGTTTCTTGTGCAGATCAATCAAGTCGTTTTGCATCGACGTTTCAGTTGCAGATCGATTACGTCATTCTGCCGACGTTTCTTTTGCAGATTCCACCTGGCTATCCTGAGCAAGCAGAGGAGAAAGAAGATGAGGGCTTTTTTTCTCTTGACCCCTATTCAGGTGACAATTACAAGCGTCCCTAACTTTTCAAAAAGTGAGCATTCTGCAACCATCATCGAGGATTCCTTTTTCCGTGACAGAGACATACACACCTCTGAACGTTCTTTTGTGGCTTACCTTGCTGCAAACACACAGACAACTTCAACAATGAGCAAATAAGGGCTGATGAGTCTCGCTCTGTCTGGAAAGAGCAGGTGAGTGAACGGGTTTGGGTGCACTGGACTACGTTGAACAATCAATGTGCCGCCAGCATACGAGCAATGCTTGCAAGTGATCAACTTGCACCTTTTGTACCTTCCTTTGGAGAGAACATAATTTAAGTACACGCACCTGCATTCCATCAGCAGATCCTGAACTTGTTGTGTCACATTTGTCAATCAGCTTGTAGTTTGTTATGCATGAAAGCTTCCACTTTGTAGCAGGCACACACAATCCCACCCCTGCTTTCATCTTCCAAGTTTAAATCCGTTGCAATTAGGCGCCTACGGATGAATCACAGCCAGGCCTTGCCATTGAGCATGCTGGAATGGTAGAGGAGATGGAGGGAGATCCTCGTGTGGTAAGTTCAGCACTTAGCACTTACCACGCAAATTGAAAAGGGTCACTGGGTTTCATGCAGCATGATTATAATGAAATGTTCAGTATGCGGTATGCTGCCGAAGAAGCTAAGTTCTTGTAGGCAAGTATTACTTGCCTAGCCACCTTTTTGAGTGTCTCAAGAGCATTCAAAATTTGTTTGCACTCACCAGCAGCCCCTGCCTCTGGCGTCTTTTGCTGTGTTTCCCCTAGTCCCTTATCCCCCAGCTTGCTTATGCTCCCTTTCATCACTTATCTAGTTGCTGTGTTAAACACGTTAATTGCAGGCAGGCCCCCGGCGCCGCCGGCCCAGCCACCTGTTTCAGGCTTGCTTATCTCTTTCTGTCAATTATTTTCCAGATGTATCCAGACCTCCTCGCTTATTCTGTGTATCTGAGTGCTTCTTAGTTCTTTAGCAACGACACCTTTAATCCTCAATGTAATAATGTAAAAGCCACCCTGCTTTTGCAAATATTCACAGTGGAGAGCAGCGTCCTGCTACACTTAAACAGCATTCTTACTAGTAACACGCTGTTACTAGTAACATTTTGGTCGAAACATTTATTCCCATACATGCAGGTAGCTCCAGGGATTGGAAGTCCAGGTAGACCCGCCAAAAGTGCACCGGCAACCCCTCGTGGGCGTGCTCCTTCTCAAAAGTGAACTTAAGCATTAAGTACACTGTTGTTACGAGTTTGAGCCCTTTGTACGCAATCTACAAATTTAATTAATTATAGCCTTTGCTGTACCAAAAGAGAGCATTGCTCTTATTCTGTGCTACTTGTATGCCTTCATTAGACTTAGGTAATTACAGCCTGTGCTGCACGAACAGAGATTGAATTGCTCCCATCTTGTGTCTTGTACTGCTGCTTGTGCATTGGATTGATAGTGAGCCAGAAAACGAATGCCTTGCTTCTGACTTCTTTTGTGCGATGATATTTGTTTTCCCTCATAGATTGATGTCATCAGACCTAATTTGATTGTGATTGACCAATTAAGTTGACCAGCAAGAGCTGTAATAATGGTGCTGACGCTAGCCAGCTAAATCTCGACAAAGGCTTTCTTCAGTACCCTTTTAACATGAATTTGTGGGTAGCGTAAATCTCTGCAAAAAAATGAATTAAGTAATGGTGGAGTGGCAATTGAGGGAGACTCGGAGCACGTCAGCAACACCGCCAGCCATCAGCAGAGCAACAATCCCCACCACCAGCAGAGCAACCATCCCCAGACAGAACCAACCAAAAATTTTGGCAGACTCTGACGTGACATCCATCTCGTTAAGTTTAAGTACCGTGTGGGCACTAGACCTCAAATCTGCTGCTTAGGAATATTAACTATATATCACTAAAACCTTGCAACATCCTTCACGGAGCCTCCATTAACCTGCACATCACCCTCTTGGGTGTATGTGGCACCATCTACATCACTCACACCCTGGAGCCTTGACAGGAACTTGAATTTTGATTGTCAAAGAGTTGCTTCCAAACTCCATGTGCATTTTGTCAACTACGCTGCTTATCGTGTTCATACCAGACGTGCCCTTTCCAGTTCAACTCTATCAGGAGCCAATTTTAGGCCAAGCCTGTAATCCTCCTGATCCTCATTGATATTGTATTTTTTCTGGTGGAAGAGTTTTACGGTATCCAATACTAAGCGGCCCCTCTTCCTTGATTGATGTGGGAAGTGTTAATTTTCACTGCCTGCGTAGTTTGATTTTTCTTGGGATGTTGTATCATTCCCAGCACCACTCAGCAGAACTACGATATTCCATCCAAAGTGACAAAAAAAAAAGGCCCTCACACCGTCAGGACTTGCTTTGGACTCATTTGATGTTTCGTTCGATGTCGTGTCTGGATGTAGGATTTTGTTGCAGACCTGATGGCGTGCAAGCTTCTTTTTCATGACTTTGTTTATGAAGACTGGTAACTAAGGAAACATAGTTCTTAAACATGACTGTAGCTGACGCTATCTCGCATCTCTGTCCTGTCCTATTAGCAATCTGCACTGTAAAAAGCTATTTAAAACAGTTAGCGCAAGCAGTGTCGGCAATGAGATAAAAGGAAGTTAGGGATCATAATAGTAAAAAAGTAATAGTAGCGGTAAATGTCTCGCCTCGTCTGGCCATACTAGTATTCTTGCTGTAGTTGGCGTATTTACTTAGGTCAAGGGGAGATAGCAAACTTCCTACTACGAGGTTGAAACAAACCGAAAGGTTATAAATAAAAAGGGAGCAAGAGAGGCAGGCTGGAAGAAATAAAAGAAAGTAGGGGGGCAACCAGGTTGATGAGAAGAAGGTCAAAACATATACGAGAAAGGTCAAGCACGGGAAAGAAAGAAGGAAGGAAAGCCTGCGTACTTTGGTGCCTACGTAAAAACAAGGTTTATGAAGACAGAGCTAGTAAAGAGAAAAAGGCAACGGGCCGAGGGCATGTCTAGCTACACAACCGCAAGGCGCTCGACATAAAGACTAGGGAAGCTAAGAGTTAGCCAAATAAAATCTATCTTTGTTGCCGATCAAAAATATTGTGAGCCTAGCTTCTGCCTCACAAGTGTTAAGACCAGTAATGTTAGGGTGGTGGCAGTGGACTTCAAATCTCTTCTCCTTACACTACAAGTATATTATGGTTGCTGCAGCTCCGTGTGCCTGCTGCTCCTAGAAGGATAGTGCAGGGGGTTGCGGTGGCCTAGTACAAAGCATGTTTAATAAGTTGCTGCCACCTACCATTTAGTGCCTTATGCAACTTGGTTGTTATCACAACCACAATGCCCGCCCAAGTACAAACCAATCAGAACAAGGGCACTGCCCCCAAGCCTGCCAGGACCTCTCTGAGGAGCAACGGGAAACTCGGCATGGACAGACAGAAAGTGAAATATGGCTGGTCAATTGGGAGCAACAAGGGAGCAGCAAAGATGATCAGATCAACCCTAACTACGTAAAAATGGCTGAAGAGTTGAAGACAGGCAATATGTCCACCCCTGGCATAAGAATTGAACCCACAGACAAAATATGGATAAAATATATGGATAACCTGGCCCGGCAAGAATTGGAGGATCCCAACAGGCATACTCCCCAATGGAAATCTACGCTGGGCAAACATATCAGGGACAAAGTTCATTTCGACATGCAGCCTACTGACCTGCAAAACGACATCAAGGGCACAGGCAACTGTGAACTATGTAACAGACAGGTTGATCTTATCATACCACGCACCTCCAGTACAAGAGACAACACATGACAGTGAGCAATACGACACACCTAACCAACCGCCACAGGCAGAGGACTGGATAACAAAAGTCACACTTCCCAAGTTCCAGACCCTCCCAGAGGTGACATGTGTGTACGGCGTAGATGGTAAATGCTCTTGCACCATCCCCCCTCAGCGCCTCATCATTTTACAGGATGCATATAACTCTGCTTGTCACCGAGGCACACACGCCCTTCTGAGTCTCCCTGTCCAAGACCTCGCAGCAGAAATCCATGAAGGCCCGATTACTTCACCGACTCCCACAACTCTCAATGACAGGCAACAATACCAAGGCTAAATGCTGGCATTATCGGCTGTCCACCCATTACATGACAGCCTTCCACAACCATGCCCTGGTCACAAAAGAAAGAATGGCCTCACTTCTAATTTGTACCAGGGCTTCAAGAATTCTTGACAGCCCATCCAAGAGGGGCTTTTTGATTCCGGAACAGATGCTTTCTCCACACAGTTCACTGGTTTCTCCATCTGCCACCCGATGTATGACGATAAACACATGCTTAAAGTAGTTCAACATGCAACCGCATCTGCCTTGAATAACCAAGAGGCAACCACTAACTTCCTACTGCTCCCAAACTGGATGGAAAACAGCAACAACGCTTTTCACAAAATAAACCTGCACTGACAACAAGGATGTTTGCACTATTTTTGGAAATATCCCAGATCAAAGTGCGCTACATGCCACTCCTATATCAGCAAAGCAAAACACCACCCCTGCCTTAAGCAGCATGATGGGGCATACGCATCTTAATAATCTGGAACAAAGCTGCCAGGGAGCAACTTATCACAGACAACCCATCTTGGTTAGAGAAAATAAAGCAAAACCTATCACCAGCGGCAATCTGAAATCTTAGAAACGCAGGCACCATACTTTTTCATGAACCACCAACTGAAAGGATACTGCCAAGAAAGGCAAAAACATGTAGGCTCCCCAAAGACTCAAGAAACACAGTTATCAGTGCAAATGTTGGCGACGTAAGCGATACATTACACAGCCAGGTCCCCTCCCATCATATGCAACAAAAGTGCTTGCTAGAACTCAAGGCCCCTAACTGGAAAGAATGGGCCTTCACAGATGGAGTTGTATTACAAACAAAGAAAATGGATCTCAGTCTATTGGAGCTGGAGTCTACCACCCTCAATCCAACAGAATCACCACAGTAAATCCTGGAGGGACAAGCTTCATCTTACCATAATCAGAGCCGAGCTAGAAGGAATTGCTGCTGCTTTGATAAATGAACACACCCATATCGCGACAGACAGCGCTGGCTGGTGCACTAAGGCAAATAAATGTAAACTCTATGTAAGCCCTATGGCAAATAAGCAAATAAGAAATAGCATCCTCTACCCCCAGCGCGACCATCGTACACTACATCCAACAATCTAAAGACACCATTCATCTTTACAACAAGCAAGGTTAAAGCTCATGCTGGCATCCTAGGGAACGAGTGCGCTGATGCCATAGCAAAGTGCTCTGCAGAAAATCAAAGTGGCCATGATATGCACATTGACACTGACGCCAATCCCCACTCATCCATTTTCTGGCCAGCAAGGGTGGAAAACTCCCCAGCTTGCCTACGAGATACTCCTAACACCAGCCAACCAGGGCCTTCAGCAGAAAGGCTCTCTATTTTGTCAGATCTCGATGCTGTAAAAGCACACATGCATATCCAACACAAACTTTGTCCTAAATCATAAAGGTTTCAAACCATCAGTCCACAAAGTGCTACACAAATACCAAGAACTGATCAAGGAAGGCATTGTCAAGAAGGCATAAGTAACTCATTTTGGCAAAATGCAAGTGTCACCTCTGGAGAAAAGAAAATGTCATGCTCTGCCACACGGATTTGATATACACCACAAGCGTGCCGCTCAGTGCAACCATTTAGATGGCCCACCAATTTGCCCCATCTGCCAAAAACTTGACTGTCAGGCTGCAGTCGTCATCCCAATATAAATAAAATGGTTATTAACAGGCACAACGCTGCTGGGCGTCCAGCGTCGACGAATGATTATAAAAGCGATCCAACAAGGTACACAGGGTGCATGCCTGCTAGCACAAGCAGACGTAGGCAGTCGTGGAAAAATGATGCAATAAGGCATTATATGCCCTTCAGAAGAGACACAAATAAGTATGAACCCAACCTGGCTCTTACCTTGCTTCCAATCTCAGGAGTGCACAACAGGGACGGAAATTTAGCAAGCCAGATGCAATTACAGTTACTTTGACCCAGCATCCACGCCCCAAACGAAACTTAACAAACACATATCAAACTAGGTCTGCCAATAATGCAAGAAAAGTTGCCCATGATAACCTAGCAGATGGCGCTGCCAATCCATACCCCCCCTGGCTATCAAACCAAGAGACATGCAACCAAACAAACGCGATATACATTTAATTGGAATTATATAACAACATATATGTACTGTGTAGACACTTGCCCCATAAGCCTGCAAAAGCCTCGCTTACTCGGACACCGCAAACAGACCCTTCAAGAAAGAAGTTCACACCATCCTGCTAGGAGCAACAGGCACCATTTACAGCAGCCACACAAGGAACCCACTCCACAGCCTTGGGGTTAGCTACTGGTCTGCATGCCATGGCACTCATGAAAAAATTAAGCCTACATGCAATCAGATCCGCAACAAAAATTATACAGATGAGACGAGACATTGAATACAACCCCCACAAATAATATATGAGCAACACTCCTGATGGTGTGCAGGCTTTTTCCTCCCAACCACCTGATCCCCACTGAAACGCTTCTCTTATTTTTATTCTCCAGGTGGGATGTTGTGTGTCTCTGCATCCATTGGGGGGTGCAGAACACAAAACATCCTTTTCTAATCCATGCCGGAAGTATTTACACTATCTGGTTTCAATTAATTGCTTTGCTGTTTGCCTGGTCACCCTTCGAAACTTTCACTAATTGAAAGGTTGTGTCAGATTTAGTTTCTATTTTCGACACTGGTTGATTTTGTTTCACCAGCCAATTGCCATCAGCCAGAGTCATGGGCTGCAGGCCATCCTTGTAACCCCTTGAAAGGCAGGCAGAACACTTGTCAGAGAGGTTGTCTTGACGGCACATTGCTTCAATTTAGAGTCAATAGGTAAGCCAATAATCTCAATCATTACGAAGTCTCGAACCTGTCGGTGCTAAGTTACAACGATTGTGCTGATGTGCATCCTCAAGTTGCACAGGCAACATGACAATGCAGCACTTTTTTGTCCCTAACTCCACATTTTTACACGTGCTTCCAGGCAAAGAGCTCGAAGCGGCTCATAGAATAGAGGTGAAAAGATATGGACACAAATCCCAGCTAAGTTCGAGAGAGAGCCAATAAAAATGCTGACAGGAATGCAACCGCCCAAACATACAAAAAAACATGGTTGCCAAAGTGAAACGGGGTTTCATCTTTTCCTCAATGGAAATGAAGCGACAGGAATCCCATCTGTACTAAAAATAATCATGAATCCTTTTACTTTGACTTGGCAGCAGCGGCAGCTGCAGCCTCCTTCTTCACTTTTCGTGCTGTGGGCCTCTGCAGACATTAATGTACAACAGTGTACACGTGTCTGTCTTTGTGTGTGTGTGTGTGTATGTGTGTGTGTGTGTGTGTGTGTGTGTGTGTGTGTGTGTGTGTGTGTGTGTGTGTGTGTGTGTGTGTGTGTGCGAGAGTGTGAAAGGGGGGTGCGCTGTCTGAGTTGAATGTATGTTAGTAATAGCTCCTCCTGTACATGTCTGACTTGCTTCATTATTGGAACCAAGCATTTCAGTCTTTCAATCCAATAACGTTGTAAACAATCCAACAACGTTGTAAAAGGCTTTATCCAGCCCACATCGATTGTCAAGCAGACTCACCGTGCTCTTGGCGCCCTCCACAATCTCCTTAAGCTTGGCAGCCTTGCCGATGCGCTCCCGCAAGTAGTACAATTTGGCGCGCCTAACGCGCCCACTGCGCGTCACCTCTATTGTTTGCAGCACGGGGGAGTGGATAGGCACTATAAGCTCAATCCCCACTCCTTGAAACATCCTCCGGAATGTAATCTGCAAAGGCGCCATTGAGCAAATTATGCACACTTCTTTGGAGAGGTCAAACTTCTAGGGAACGTCAACTTAGCAAAAAGGGATTTGCTGGCTGATTAATCATCAAGAGCTGAATGGCAATTTTTGGTGCTGAATACAATGCAACAAACACATTGGAAACCCTCCTGAAATTAATCAGTTGTTCCATCATCTTATTTCACACATATGCACCAGTGTGAACAGCAGCTGCTACTCTTGCCCTTCTAGGCGCGAGCAAACTCACGGTTTTGTTGATGCCACTGCCACTCTCTGCGATGATGACGCCTTCCAGTGTCTGTGTACGTGTCTTTCCCTTGGCCTCAATGACTCGCAGACCCTGTGAGGAGGTGTTTACAGTATACTTAGCGCATCCTTCTTTTCATTTCAGCTATCAGCACCTACTTTCTCTGTGCAAGCTGTTGAAACGAGCACGCCTCAGGCTTTTGGGACAAGGCGCTCAAATGCAGCTCAGACAGTTGTATTTGACAGAACTGGTAGTACCCCCCCAGCATGTGATGCCAGGATCCTATGCACCTAACCAAGGCTGGAAAACAAGCGAGAGCCCTTAGATGTTGCCTGAACGGCGCCCCAGTCACGCGTGCATAAAAGGTGATGTTGCTTTACACTTCCATCCCAGCAACACAGACCCCTGTGCACCACAAGGTGTCTCTCCTGTGGCAACCAGAGGTGGTGCAGCGAGTATACAGGTGCCGTTCCTTCATACAAACCCACCCAACCCCAACACCCCAAACCACGACCCACCAGCCGCACGGTGTCCCCGATGTTGGGCTTTGGGACTTCAGCCTTCATGTTCTCTTTAGCAAAGGAGTCCACGACGGGGGCCAGGTTGAACTGCGCCACCACAATTGTGCGTCAGTTTAAGGGTTCAGTGTGTCGGGCATCCTGTCGCTGTGCCACCTCGCAACTATGAGAATGTTGCACGCAATTCTTCGGCGAGTGCTCTGTCTTGCAAGCCCATAGTACCCGCAAAAATGTGGACACACGATTCAGCAGCAACAGACCGCCCGCAGCACACCTTAGCCTGGACGGGCTGGACCAGCCTCCTGCTGGATACCACTGGGCGAGAACCGGAGCATGACCTCAAGCAAGACCTGTGTGCTGCGGTGCTCCCCAGTCGGGACGTCAACATCTTGATTATTTGTTAATAAATTATTGCTCAATTACAATAAAGTAGTTCTCTCGCCGGGCATTTGCACAACTTCCACTCTGCCCCGATTATACTCTTGCAATTTCAACCGCTCCAAAAAGCCTCCGAATTTCTCCAAATTTCGTGAGCAAATGGGTCTGTTGCAAAAGAAAATTTTCTTGTAGTGATGTCAGCCAGCATGATCGAGAGAGCGCAGATACGACTTCATTCCACTTTCGCAATTTCGATTCGACCATTATTTTTGGAACTGGCTCAAACCCGTATGCACTGCTCCTTGTAGTAAAAAAAATGTATCTGTAAGCTGTAAACTGTAGTCAAATTCCACACCATAAGTGCTGGGGCCTCTCTTTGTAACCCTTGTAACCTTGTAACTTGTAACCCAACAGAATTTCCTTAGGTGACCTTCTTACCTCCAGTGAATGTTGGGCAGATCTGTCCATGGATGGTGCAAACTCCAAAACAACATACGTGTTTCATCCGCTATTTGTCAGTGATTTTGGTGTCTGCGTGCACGCTCCTAAAATTGTACTTCTTTACACCCTTGACTTGCTGGCACAGTGAATACACAGCATGAAAATTGCCATGTTTAAATTAAATTCCTGTTGGTGGTGAGATTGGCAGTAGGAAAGCTGAAAGCAGAACAGAGCACTCAAAAGCAGGGGAATCAAGGGACAAAAAGGCACGCATAAATGAAGCAAATAACAACTGCTGTAGCTCATTGAGTAGCAGAAATTGAAGGGCATAAGAGAGAAAAAGAGGGCATAATAAAATAACGGGAGCACACATGTTACTTGGTTAATCTGTGAGTACCTGCGACCAGAAGAACAACGAATTGTCCTGATAGAAGGAGGCACAAAAATGTCACATATGACCTGCTCAAATTTAATAATCGAACTGATATCTATCATGCATCCTAACCATGACTGATATATTAAGCTATTGACACACAAATTAACCTTGAAATATAAAATATACCATAGCACTCATCAAAAAGAAGAAACAGACAGGAGAACCCCTCTCTTCAATTTTTCCCGGCCTGTTATAAAAGAAGTAAAAATGGTGATGATGGCCTACAGTTAGGGCTTACTTGCTGGCTGGCTAGGGCCGTACACCTTAAGGTTTCTTTGCTATCCATATAGCACGTTCATACAAAATGCCCACGCTATTGAGCACTGGATCATGACAACCAGTGCACCGTAAGCTTGTGGTCTCTGGTTGACCCTGCTTACCAAGGAAGGCTGTAAAACATTAAGAATGCAGGCAGTGAAAACATACCAGTTGGCAGTGTCAAAATTGACACTCTTCAATCACTCACACAAGTTTTCTTGCCAAAATCCTGACGAAAAGAAATGAAGTTTGGATGAGCACATGACTGAGTATGTATTTATGACATTCAGGCATCCTACTACCCATTTGATCACAGCTCGGACAAAAAGAAATGACATGTCGGACGGGCGCGTGACCATGCATCCAGTTTGACATGCAGGCATCCGCCTATGCTTCTGATCACAGCTCCTGCATCTGTTTAATGCAATACTCTAGAATATGTCCATGGCTAGCTCCAAACCGGGCAGAGCTGCGCACAACAATCGCTGCCTGCAGAATTGAGACAGGAGTTCTGATGAGGGGTTGCAGCTGCAGACCTCGTTTTTTGCTTTGTGCCACTTGAAGCTTGCTCTATAAAGATAAAACTACCATACTTTTGTGTATATCTAAAGAGATTAACGTAATTGATCGCTTTTTTTGTGTGCAAGCCACTCACATGAGCATGGTAGTTGTGGCAGTCCACGTTCACCTGCATGAAACATATCATAGGATGCTGTGTTTTAGAGTTCTTAATTGCAATTTAATACAGCTGGGTTCACTGGAATGCTGCATTCCAACACTGTTTATCTAATGTGGGAAGAAGTATCACTGCCAGTGCAAGTACATCTTTTCTGCCCCTTTTTACGCCTTGGATGTGGCTCCAGTCACTAAACACAGCAAGTGGTTGAGATAAAAGCACAAACACACACAGACACACACAAACTCACCTTGTGCCAAGGTAACAAGTTCAGGTTGAAGCACATGCTATTTTGCAAGGAGTCATGCTGTACTTGCTTTGCTGCAGGCCACGGAGGGGTCTGTGCTTCTTGCTGCTGTTGTTGTTGCTGCTGCTGACACTGCCGCTGCTGCTTATCCCCATGCTCCTGCCCCTGCTGCTGCTGTTTTCCTTGTTGCTCCCAATCTTGCAGTTGCTGCTGCCTTTTGTCTCCCTGCATTGGTATCCCATTCTCCTGCAGCTGCTCTTTCTCCCGCCCCTGCTGCCGTTGCTGCTGCTGAACGTTCTCCTGCTGCTGCCCTTCTTGCCGCCCCTGATCTTGTTCAGAGCTGTGGATTGGTGCAGCGGAGGGAGACCCTGTTGCGCACATGCTCGTTGCATCAACGCTCAACTCAACGGCACTACCCACCCCCTTACGAATGGGCATGCACTCTGGTTGGTGTTGCGCGCTCAGCTGCGTGTGGCCCTGGCTTGTGGTGTCATCAGCACAAGCAGGCAAACAAGAACCCTCCTCTTGGCCCTGCCCAACAACTTGCTGTGTAATACCCTTCTTCCTCCCGTCTCCCTCTGCCACTGTACTTGGTGCCGCGGCTGATGGAAGTGCCGCACTCTCGTTTTGTGGTACTGTGTGCTGCACTGCCATTGGAGGAGAATGAGGTTGCCGTTGGGCCCCGCCTTCTGGCTGGGAGCTGTGCTGCTGAGGAGAGGATTGGGAGAGGCCATCTTTTGGGAGTGAGTCGTGCTTTGGTGATGAGGAGAGGAAGGGAGAGGAAGAGGGAGAGGGAGAGGGAGAGGGAGAGGGAGAGGGAGAGGGAGAGGGAGAGGGAGAGGGAGAGGGCAGCGGTCTCCATCGCACCTTCCACTCCCTCTCTTTCTTTTTCAAGGCTGAACTGCTCATGAGGACCAAATAGTGATGGCAGCTGATGGTAGCAAGCCATGCCTGTTTGTGTAATTGGTGTATGTGGCACCAAGTGAGGGGATTGGTTAACACGACAATACAGAGAACTCTGAGCGCATATGGGGTAGTTGTTAAACCTGTTTAACAACTACCCCATATGCGCATAACAGATCTATTTGTGGGGGTTCAGGTGAGGAAAACAGTTGCTTTTGCAAACATTAACGCTTGTTCCTACCAACATGTCATTTGTGCTTAGGAATAACCACCACACCCACCAGCATGCAGCACCATAGAAGGATGAAGATAGGCAGCAAGACGAAGAAGACCTGCAAAGACGTTTGTGTGGAAGATGAAAGACAAATAGGAATTGGGTAGCACTAGTGGTCCATGCACGCAGCAAAGGATAAGCTGCTGCTATATGCCCCTGGCTTTGGAAGTATGACCTGGCTTTTGGTGCATAACAGAGGCTGCAATATTTGCAGGATAAGCTACAGCTACCTATGAGCATTAGCTGGTGCAGCGATGGAATGCGCACAATTATTCCATTCTTGACGCAAAGTACAGTCACACAGGTGGATCCATGTGCGAGGGTGTCAGCTCAATTGCATGAAACCTCATCTCAGGGCTTACTACAACAGTGTTCAGACAATCCTGGCTAGAAAGGCTTGTAACACACATGTGCCTGTGCTCAAATAGAAGTGATCTACACAATCACAACCGCATATACCACATACCTCAGCACGCAAGCGCCCCACGCCACCAAGACGAGCACCACCTTTTTTCTGCCGTGGTGCTGCTTCAAAGGACGATCTCAGACTTGAACCTGCTGCTCTTGCCAAGCGGTAGCAGTCGGAGGAGGAGAGAGATGCTGCTAGCTTTGTACGGGAGCGTGGTGGTGGTGGTGGTGGTGGTGGTGGCGGTGGTGGTGGCGGTGGTATAGCCAAAGTATCAGCGGTGCTGCTGCTGCTGCCGCCACTGCTGCTGCTGCTGCTAGTGTTGGCGGTGCTGTTTTTGGAGTTGGTGTTGGCACTGGTGTCGGCGATGCTGCTGCCGCTACAGCTGCTGATTTTGCCGTTGCTGATGCTGCTTTTGCTGCTGCCCTTGGTACCAACCCGGCTCGCAGAAGGCTTGCCAGTTTGAGAGCACTTTTGGCCCAACGCACAATCACAGACAACGCTGCTTTCAGCTGGCTGGGCGGGAGGGTGCACATCTATAGTGTTACATTCTGGGCTGCTCCGACTTCTTTGGCCTCCAACTGCAGTTGGCAGCTTACTGCTAGGTTGCTTTAATGACTGTGAGTAGGCACAGATGGATCTTCTCTCTGGGCTGTGACCCTGGCTCTGCGCTTGCGCCGGCAGCTGCTGCTGGCATTGCTTTTGCTGCACCTTATCTGCTGCTGCTACTGCTGCTGCTGCTGCTCCCGCGGTGTTGCTCGATGTCCAGCTGACAGGCCCTGCGGCACGTACAATGCACGGGTACCTGCATGTTGTAACCACGGCACAGCAGCAAGCAAGGTATTTATAGGGCCTGCAACTTGTTGCCACAAATGCAGCAACATGAGAGATGCCATGCATGGAACCAGGGAGAGTGGCGTGTAAGCTGAGGAGGAATACCTTGCAGCTTTTGCAAGCCAATGATCTGGAGTTATGTTGTAAGTTCAAGGTCCAGTGCGAGGCTTTGCCTGTAATCCTTCTGATTTCAACTCATTTCCCTTTTCTTTGGCACAACGTCTGTCTAGTGGAGAAAAATTGAACCGCATTTGGCCTTCTTGAATGCCTCCTGTTCAGTATTTAATGAGGGGAGTGATTTCGCGTTGTTTTCTTTGTTACTGCACAAGCTTGGTGCAGTGGTTAGCCACAATTGATTTGCCATCCTGCTTGCACGAGTGAATCGTGCTCACTTATGAGCTGCACACCTTGTGTTGATGGGAGCAGGCGAAGCATAGACCTCGGGGCAGCTACTGCTTGGCTCCATAGCTGCAGTGAAGTACGGCACCGTCGCATCATGCCTGCAAGCAATTGCACAGTGGGTATAAAATCATGCCTGCAAACAATTGTACAGTGGTCTCAAATCCTATGAGTATAGGTATACACAAAGGAACGACTTGTTTACGGGTCCTCTAGTTAAATCGACATACACAAGGGGCGGTCTTGGCGATCTCTTCCTGTTAAATGCTTTGGGATCTTGAAACCTGTTGACTGGTTAAAAACCAACTGGTCCGCTACCTATGAGCATATTACAACAAAAATCCTGGCGAAAATCCAGTTTAGAGGCCGTGTTTATCACACTTGTGGTCATGATATCATAATGATGGGTGCTGCTCCAAAGTTCATGTTATGGCGATGGCAGGCAGCCTATAATGTAACAGAAGAGCACAGCTTTGTTTTGTTATTGCGCACTTATGATGATGAGCTGACGTGTTGAAGAGCACTGGGATCTGTTTGTTCCCACAATGCCAGGCAAACGGCAGTGGCGTTTTTGTGTGTGTGCCATAATTAATCTGAGAAAAGCTTTGCTAAAAAAAGGTGTGCTGAGCACCGGAGGCCCAGAGCAGAAGACGCAACCTCTGCTCGTACTCTACTTGCCTGAGATTTGCTAGCGCAAGGCGCTTGCTGAACAGGGAAAGGCCTGCGTGCCATGCGTAGTCCGGGTGGGCCATGGCAGCCAACAAGGGCAGGCCATCCACATACTCGTCAGAGAAGACCAGCTGGCAGCCTGCGGGGTTGAGGAAGATGAGTCGTCACCAGAGCCTTGAATGCAACCTCTACCTCTCACTAAAAGCCCTCAAAGCTAATTTGATCTTTGCAAGTTCTGTAACCTTATACATCTACTCAATGCACGCATAGAAACATCATTGACGCACGTGCTCTACAATCATTGTTCTGAAAAAGGGCACACGAGTCTGTGCACATACGGATAAATCTGTATCCTTGTGCAGCCTGGCTAGACACGTAACATGTGATGTTGCACTCGCCTGTTCTGCTCAGTGTCCAAGGCAGCACTAGGTTACAGGCATAGCGATATAAACTACCATTAGGGGGAGCCCAGCAGCCTAAATGGGGGGTCGCCAACGTGACTGCAAGACAAAGTGTGTCAGCGGTAAAATGTGCACTAGATCAGGTGTAGCATGCCAAGGTTGTTCACGTAATTGGTGCGCCTTCCGTGGTTGTGTCAGCTCTTTCTCCTCCATTGATGATAACAAGCAGTGCTTACAATGTGAAACAGGAGTGCCACGGTTTATGGTTAATAGGCACCCAGACTGCACACACAGCTATTCATCAACAACAGCACGCTCACCGAAATTAACTGGCTGCACAGCCTCTCCTTCCCATTTGCCCTCAGACATGCTGCCGCCGTCTCTGCCCTTGCCATTGTTCCCATGCGGTTCAGATTCAGAGGTGCAGCCGTTTGTTGGAGGTGCTGCGGCTGCGCAGGAGGCTTGTGACGGGAGGGTATCACTCAGACCATGTGCTCCTTGAGGAGAGGAGGCAAGAAAGCCGACGGCCGCCAGCTTGCCAACAGCAAAGCGGCAGATGAGACCGCCCAAGCTGCAGGGGCGCAAAAAACACGAAATAATATCCTCATTGAAGCACGCTGGCAAGAATTGAAAAGGGCCAAGATTTAAAAAGGGGCAACAAATGAGAAACAAACAGGCCGCCCAACAGACAGTTCCCATACCACAGCACGGCAAACACAGGCACAATTTTGGGGCTGAGGATAAATAGATGAAGCGGAAAGCCACAAAGCAGAAATAACGCAGGACAAACATAGGAAATTACAAGGAACATATCAGAAAAAATGGGCGTACCTGTAGCCAATGAAGGAGATGCGAGACACCTGTGATAAAATTAAAGTTGTTCAATTTAGCGGTACATGCGGTGCTCATAAACACAGCTTCCATGTCAAGCTCATTCCTAGGTTTCAAACCCATCTGTGCAGTTAGGCAACCCAGGTAATCCACTAGTTTTGCCCTTCTGCTACAGACCTGCCTCATTTGGCCAGCACGGAGGCGTGCACAAAATGAGATCACCTGCAGAAGTAAGCAAAATTTTGGCGAATTTGAGTGCCTTTTGTTTTATTCAGTTTGTTGGGTTTGAAGGGAGAGTGGAACAAACTGTAGGGATAGTACTAGATGAAGGCATTTGAGCACAAGTTATATGAGAGGAAAGCGAGTCCAGAATATTTGCAAAAAACTGTTGAGTGCATCAACCCAATGACAGCAGCACAAAACACCGAATGGGTAAATGTGCTTGACCTGAATGAACGATGAAGTACCCACCAGATCTGCCAACCGCTCGCCGAGCATATCAATGCCGTCCTGCAAAAAAAATTGGTCAAAAAAACAGGTAAGACACAATCAGCACCCATAGACAAGAGAACGTCATCCATGGGAACTGCTTTGTTCAATACGAGCATTCACAATGATAAAGCGAGATCCTAGGTTAATTACCTAAATGCATGACCTAGATCTAAAGCAGTGCGAGGTGACTTATAGCCTGTTTCATTATGAAATATTCTTAAAGCCTTAGCACTGTGGATAATGCTCGTGCTTGTGCGTTTGTGTAAGTGCAAATTTGTGTGTATACACCTTGTGGTGCTCCAGCATGGCTCGTGTGGTTGTGCCTTTGCAAGCATTACTTACATATGTCAGCCGTGCAGCATTGACGTTTGAGTTGAGCACCATAACACGTCGGGCGCAACACATGGTTTTAAGCAACGCGGTCACAGCTGCCATGTCACCTGATAGGCAAGAAAAGCATGAACAGGTCAAATTTGTGAACTCTGTACCATTACTGTAATGGTGATTGTGCAACCAGGGGTAGTGCGTTGGGGTTCTGCAAAGGGGTCGCTCTAGAATCTCGTTCTTACTCAGTGCTGTGCCTTCCATAAGGCTACAGTTTGTCACCCACCAGCACAACCCCACATGCCATGCTGGAGCACCACAAGGTGTATAGGAACAGGCTTGTGCAAACGCCCTGGCTGCATCCTGTGTTACATGAGGTGTGTTTGTGCATGTATGTGTGTGCGTGTGTGTGTGTGTGTGTGTGTGTGTTTGTGTGTGCATGTGTGCTTGTGTGTGTGCTTGTGTGTGTGTGTGTGTGCGTGTGTGTATTTGTGTGTGTATGTGTGCTTGTATGTGTGCTTGTGTGTGTATGTGTGCACGCGTGCGCGCACGCGCGCGTGTGTGTGTGTGTGTGTGTGTGTGTGTGTGTGTGTGTGTGTGTGTGTGTGTGTGTGTGTGTGTGTGTGTGTGTGTGTGCGTGCGCGTGTGTGTGTTTCTGCTTGCTGCATGTGCTGCTGTGCAAGTACCTTTTTCAAAAAAACTGTTCATTACGGGGCCGCATTGTCATTACTTTCAGGCAGCATGCTGTTTATTTATTTTTGTCCAGGTGAAACAGGTGAAGAAAAGTTGGTTGCCTTCTTTTAAATTTGAAGTATAGTATAGCAAATATTATAAGAGCATCAGGATTGATATCTGCTGTCCTCGGGCGATTCAGGCTAGGAAGCCCGCTCACTCAGGCAAAGCTTTGCAACACCCCAGCCTCCAGCCTCATCATGGATGGCCCCATTGCCATGGCACAGGCTGCTGTTGCCAAGCAGGGTGACACCGTGAGGTCTCTGAAGGCTCAGCTGAAAGAGGGCAAAGTGGAGAAGGTGAGCAGGGAATTTCTGCCGGGGGTTTCGTGCCGGGGGTTTTCGACAGTGGGAGGCACAGCTGCTGCTACCAGCTGTAATACCAGCTTAAGGAATGAAGGATGGAGGCAGCACACACGGGAGGAACACATGCTCCGGCCCATGCAAATGTCGGCTCTCCCTGCTCACGCAGGCCGCAGTGGATGCAGCCATCAAGCAGCTGCAGCAGGCCAAGATCGACCTGGACACAGTCACAAAGGTGCGATGTTTGCTATGCACAGTGTCTAACATTACTTATCGAATGCTGATGCAAGCACACCGCGTACCTGAAATTTGAGCACCAAGGTCATGCAGAAACATACAGAATCAACAGACGAGATTCTTTCAGCTTGGAACCGAAGATGTACTCCCCACTATAATCAAACTTGAAATAGCACACTCCTTACGGATTTTACATCATTCGTGCAGGAGCATGACAAGGACAGCGGAAAGCCACCTGTGCAAACCAAGGAGGCTTTTCGCGCTATGCTGGTAAGATCCTATTGCTCTGATACTTGGGGTCATGCAGCCGCACCTGATCGTCCAATGTGAAAAGTGTCCCAAGGGGGCCAGTCACTATGACAAAAAGCAGCGTACGCTAGAAGCACATCAGATGCACATCATAAAGTCTTGCAGAAGAAGGCAAAAGGGCAAGTAGCATACAACTGTCTACAGACAACCCACGTTGTCAGGCTTCAATCCCCTCCACTTCACTAACCAAAAAAACATATTCCCTCTCTCAGACCACCACCCTGGAGCGGCGCATGTACTACATGCCCTCCTTCAAGATCTACGGCGCAGTGGCAGGCTTCTACGACTACGGGCCGCCAGGGTGTGCCATCAAACAGAACATGACCCAGGCAAGGCTTCCTTTCCTGTTGCGAATATGTGGTGTTGTCTTCAGCTCAAGTTTAGCGACTCGATCCTCGTTTTGTCTTTTTTGCTCTGAAATATATCTGGCCAAGTGCCATACTTGAACCTTTGAACAATTTATTATATCATATCTGAAACTGTAGGCCATGCAACACGTTATGCACAAACGCAGACGCAGCTGGAGGCTTGTTGTGCTTTGCACTTTTGCTGGCTGCTGACATTAAACAAATGTATGCTGTCTTTCAAGCCTGTCCTTTCTGCTCGATGAATGGCATTGAAGTTGAGCGTCATAGTGTTTTGCATGGATATTCTCTTCTACTCTAATTATTTCCCCTTAGTGACCTTGGCGCATGACGCAGTGCTTGAGTGCTCTGCTCTTTCCTGTTGCGAGGCATCAAGTTGCCAGCATACACAAATGCAACGAGTAGAGGGCTCGATGACAGCTGACTCGTGAGGTTGTTTAAACCTTTGTGCAGGCTTGGCGCAACCATTTTGTGCTTGAGGAGAACATGCTGGAGGTGGAGTGCCCAGCTGTCACGCCCGAGGTTGTGCTCAAGGCATCTGGCCACGTGGAGAGGTGAGCAAGCTCATTATATGGAAACGCTAGGTAGATTTTGGGATTCAATTTGGAGGGAGCAAGATGAAACAGTCCACGGAGGTCTCTGAAGCACAGTGGCGATTCTGCTGGTAACGAGCAGGGTATGAGGGGATACCGCATATTATACACCAAAGCGTAAGCGAAAATGCGGTTGAATGTGGGGGGTGCGCAAGAGTATATACATCGCTACTCTCCGCAGAAATCTATCAACGATAGGCACTCATCATGTTTGTGCCGCACACTGCTGCGCACAACGTTTCATAATTCTCCTTGTATAGATATCATTGTGCACCTGATGTAAGGGTGCTTGTGATTTCTGAGTTACTTTACTTCACCACGTAGGTGCTCCAACACCCTCAACACCTGGAACCAACAGCAAAGGTGTGCTTTTTTTGTTTGTCCAGGTTCACCGACTTCATGGTGCGTGATGCACAGACAGGGGAGTGCTTCCGTGCAGATCACCTGCTGGAGGCGGCCCTGGAGGCAACGATGGATGATGCAGCAGCTACGCCCCAGGCGAAGAAGGCGAGAGGGAGGGTGTGAGGGTGCTAACAAAAAAGATGTGCCATTACTCAACAAAGCAGATGTGTGGGGAGCTGTCAAAAGCTTGAAGTTTTGTGAGCACATCGGGCTCGTTGCTTCTTGGCAGCTTCTGGCAAGTAATCTGCCGCAATTTCAAACTCTAACATGCAAACAACACTGGTGCTGCCCCTGCCCCTGCACATGCGGCAGCACCAGTGCAACCACGCCCGCCAAATGCTGCCCAAGGACAGCCTTCATGTCAGTGGGCTTGGTACCAAGCCTACCTTGATAGGCCTTCAATCGCCAAGCCAGCATTGTCAACTTAAAACACACCTTTGCAGTACGCTTCCTTACAATTCTACTCATTTCTTGTGCCTCACTCTGCACCCTTTCTTTGCTTTAGCTCAACATTACAGTTGTGTGTTTGTCCTGCCTGTGTGCAGGAAGCCCACGAAATGCTGGTTGGAGTTGGTGAGCTAAAAGCAGAAGACCTTGGACTAGCCTTGAAGGTGAGAGGGTCTGTGGCCTGGCTCGTGGTGCTAGCCAGACTTTTCAAGCTTACAAGATCGCAAATTTTGAAATGGTTGACCTCACAGGTGGCATCCTGGAAGCGCTAGTGTTCTTGCCTTTGTGCCAAAACATTGCATCTGCCTGGTTTGCTGTAGCGTTATAATGTTATAACAGACTGCCTAGTGGAGGCTTTTCCTATAACTTAGATGGTTTTGCTGATCCGCATTCTGCAACCTTGCAGATCGACGCTTGTAGCAGACTGATCATACGATCTGCACCCCTGTCCAGCACACCCCTTTTCACATTGCACATTGTGTGTGTGTGTGTGTGTGTGTGTGCGTGTGTGTGTGTGTGTGTTCAAACGCGCAGAAGTACGGTGTGAGGGCGCCTGACACCAACAACGACATCAGTGACCCCTTCCCCTTCAATTTGATGTTCAAGACTAGCATCGGCCCTCGAGGTGATGCAGTGGGCTTCCTGAGGCCTGAGACAGCTCAGGTGAGGTTGTGAGAGGTTCACGTGTCAAGGTTGATTTGTTCAGCTTCACATGTTTAGGCTGGAAATTTGACTGCAGACAATGCGTCATAAGGCATTTGACTGGCCGATTGTACAGTGCATGTACGGTCTGGTCACCCCATGTGACGTCCGTGTGATCGAAAGAGCAGACTGGTTGAAATGGTCGTAATTCAGAGCACTTAAAAAACTGCTGGTCATGCAGCAATATGTGCCCTCCATTGCACACATTCTGTGTAAACATCGGTTGTATGCCTCACATTCTTCGGCCGCACAACCACCCAACAGTCTAACGCATGTGATAGCGCCATGGTAACCCTCTTTCCTCACAATTATGCTCAGGGCATCTTTGTCAACTTCCGAGACTTACTGTACTACAACGGTGGCAAGCTCCCATTCGCTGCGGCTCAGATCGGCAACTCGTACCGCAATGAAATCTCGCCCCGAGCTGGGTTGTTGCGAGTTCGAGAGTTCACGCAGGTACGATGACGAACAAACCCAACGCAGAACAAACGCAAACGCACGCGTGCATTTAGTGTGACACGTGTACATGTACCATGTATGCACACCTGGTAGCTTTTTCACATTGCAACATTGCTCCCATTCTTGTGTCATGTTGCAACATTGCTTCCGTCCTCGTGTCGACTCTGGATTGAGGCGTATAAGTCACAAAGTTGTAGGCGTTTTCCTGCACTGTTGTTTTGTACAAGTACAATTTTTATGAAAAGGTCGCAAGCACGTGATGAGTTCCTGGATGGCCCTGTCCTTGGGAACTTGCAGGCAGAGATTGAGCACTTTGTCAACCCAGACGACAAGGCGCACCCCCGCTTTGCAGAGGTGGCCGACCTTGCCCCCTTGCTGTATTCCAGGTAGGCAGATGGGTGGCTTTCTGTGTGTGTGTGTGTATGTGTGTGTGTGTGTGTTTGTGTGTGTGTGTGTGTGGGTTGAGGGTGTTTGTAGGTGCGCATATTTGCAAATATGTGAGTGCACAATGGGATGTGCGTATATACGATGGGTATAACACACATGCACGTAGAGACGAGCAAATCCTGTCATACGCTTTCACATAAAAAACCCTTGAACGTGAACAATTTGCAACACGTGAACGAGTAACTGTCTTAAAACAAGTTATCTTGCACTATCCATGTATATTGTACATTACATAACATGTACATTCCAGACCAACATGCAAGTGTGTCAATACGCACGCTGGGGCATGTACCTCCCTTGTTTTTGCTTTTTAACTTGATTGCAGGGACTTACAAATGGGTGAGGAGAAGCTGCCTAAGCCCATGAAGCTGGGAGAGGCCGTTGCCAAGGTGAGGGGATCCGTGAGTTGTGGCTTAAGCTGGAATAATTTTGGTCTTTCGCTACTCTTACAATGCTTATCTTCTCACTATTATCCTTGTTTTGTTGTTCCGTGGGGTGAATGTATAATTTTAAACCACATCATATACTGTTTACGTGCAATTGTTTTGATAGGAGAATCACCAAACATACCGTCTTTTATTGTGTGTTTTTATGGTTCTGGCCAACCCTAAGTATTTTGGACGGTTACTTAGGATGAAAAGACGGAATTGATTAAAATAACGGTATTCCTTCTCAATCGCTGACATACCAGACAGCCGGGTATATAACCGCATACCGCAAATGTTTCCGACCCCCTCGCAAAGTGTCACGGCTAACTTGTTTAAAAATTAGTTCAAAAACGCATAGCAAAGTTCGCATTGGTGCAAAATAACAGCTTTCCTAACGTCTAGTCTCAAACCCTGGTCAAAACACCTGGAAATTGATTGTGTGAGGCATGCTAAGTTTTTGCTCATGGGCACGTAGAAGCCTTCCTTGCACAATCAAGGAAAAGGGAATAGGACCCTGCATAAGCTTGCATTGCGTTCAATAATAGGATTTTGCGAACCTGCTGAATTCAGTGTGTAACACTTATACTCTAGTTCTTGGAGTGAAGCAAAGTTATATCACTCATATCATTCTTGCTTTTTATCTGCATTCTTCTTGAGTTCTTGTCTTTTTATCCCGTGGCCCTCGTAACTGTGTTGTGGCATTTGGTATTTTGATGTTCAGGGACTGATGGGAGCCTCTGGTGTTGCAGTGAAATTGAGATTTAAGAGGGCTACCTATTTTTTGAGCAAACACCATGTAACCATACACTTTCATGGGTATAGTTCCTGATAAATGTTCTGAAATTAGAGTGCAGAGAAACAACAACAGACAGTTGGTGGAAATCTTTTTATTTCCTTGGCCCTTGCAACTGTGGCGTGGCTGTTTGGTACTCCGATGTTCAGGGCCTGTTGGGTATCCTCTGTGTCTGGTGTTGCAGTGAAATAGAAAGGTTTAAGAGTACCTATTTTTTGAGCAAACACCATGCAAGCACACTCTTTCTAGGGTGTGGTCCCTGATAAATGTTTACAATTAGAGTGTAGAGTATATAACAACAGATAGTTGGTGGTGAAAATTCCAATTATCTGGTGGCCTGGCTTTGACGCAACTGCCTGCAGCAATCCTTGCCTAACCTCCCTGTTACAGCTGCACGGCCGTCTATTTTCCGGAACTGCCGTGAAAATGTGTAATGAAAGCGAGGTTTGAGAAAACCCAATAAAAACACCCCATGCAATTTTATGCAAGGGGCACACAATTTTATTATATGACCCAATGCAAGCTTTGCGAGGCCATTGGACTTGATTACTTTGCCCCCAGCACTCTGCTAGGGGGTAATAAACGTCTGTGGTGCGCAATGATATACCGCTTGTACGATATGCTTGGAGCATCGAGCGTACTCCCTGTTCTTTTGTTTCAGCTCTTCTGCTTGCAGACAGCTACAGTTCCATTCATCTGACCTAACAAACGCAGGGCATCATTGCCAACGAGACCCTTGCCTACTTCATTGGACGTACATGGCTCTTCTTTGTCAAAGTTGGCATCAACCCAGCACGAATGCGCTTCAGGCAGCACTTGCTCCACGAGGTAAATTAGACTCACGCTTGCGTTCAACCCTTAGCTGAAGCGTTGCTTCCTCATATGATGTGGTCTTGTCAAAGGCTTTGCTTTGAATTACTTGACTGAGCAAGCCCTTTACACCTTCACATGTTCTGTGCTTCTGAGGAGCCCTTGCTAGCAAGTTCATGTGCAAATGCATTCGCGCGCTTTTCTTCACCCCTCATGTATGTGTGTAAGTGGTGAAATACAGGCCTTGCTTGTGCTGAGCAAAGCGTACCTGCTTGACAAACTTGGTTTAAACCTTTTGTCGTGCAGATGGCACACTACGCCAATGACTGCTGGGACGGTGAAGTAGAGACCTCGTACGGTTGGGTGGAGTGCGTGGGCCTGGCTGACAGAGCAGCCTTTGACCTCAATGCCCATGCCAAGATGAGCAAGTCGGAAATGACGGCGCACGAGCGCTTTGCAGAGCCTCGAATGGTGGATACGCTCAAGGTAATTGATTGGTGGATACACTGAGATGAAGGCTGGGCAGACTCGTCGGTGTGTAATGAGTGCTAAAAGCGTGTTGGGGCTGAGCATATCAGGGACAGCAGTGCAAGAGCATTAAATGCAGAAGCGTGTGTAGCATAAACTTGCATATAGAAAGGGGAGGCGCGTTGGGTCTGTGCGCTGGGTGTGTGATTTTATACGTTCGTCTTACAATCAAGTTCCTGTCACACCCCTGACTTCTGTATTTGAATGTAATTCATGCAACCGTGAAAAGTAGTGGCTTGTCTTGTGTCATGTAGCTTCCTTGTTGTGCCACTATGTCTGCAGATCAACATCAACAGGAAGGAGGTCGGGCAGCAGTTTAAAAAGGATGCCAAGGCGGCAACAGAAGCTTTAGAAAACATGTCTGAATGTGATGCAATGGAGCTGAAGGTAAGACAAAGGGCAGGTGGTTCAAGCAATAATGTAATTGAAGAGTCTGCATGTAGGTAAACATATGTAGTTATATAGTTGTATTTAAGGGCTTAGAGGCCCATGTGTTTGACTGCAAGCGACTAAAAATGAGCCAAAGCCAAAGGATAAAGAGAAGAAGAGAAAAGGGAGGGGTATGAGCAGATTACCAATGGGTGGCCCTTTTTTGCAATCAGAAACCTGTTTTTTGTGCCTCTATTGAGGTGTATCCAGGCTCTTGTTTAAACGTCATTTGATGCCTCACGCAGACAGCATGTATCTGTGCGTGCCTCTGCAATTCTGAGCAACCAGCACTGTACGGCCATCAAATGCAGTTCAAACCATATGGTGTGTTTGGGCCTCAAGTGCCTTGGGCCTCATGCATTTTCGGTTGCATGAATTCAAAATTGGCAGCATGCCGCATTGACTGTGAACAAGCCTCATGGGATGAAATCATGTGCAAATTACGAGTGGTCTTCACTCATCACGCTACTCTCACCTGTTGGCTACAAACTTGTGCTTGCAGTCTAAGCTTGAGGCTGATGGCTCTGCTGACTTGAAAGTAGGGGAGATCACCTTCAAGCTGGCCCCCTCCATGGTCTCCATTGTCAAAGAGCCAACAAAGGTACCCTGCCTTCTGCTTACTGGAGTGGCTACATGTTGTTCCTTTTCCTTGCTACCACCCACCTCGCCACTGCCTTGGAATGCTGCCTAATAGCCAACTAGTGGTAGCCATGGTATTCCACCGTTTCTACGCTTGTATGAGTCTTTGCGAGACCATATATTTGTCATCAATACAGCCATCTGCGCCTTGTGCTGCTCAGCAAGTGAGCTCAATGTTGTTCAAGGCTCAGACTTCTTGTTTATACACTTACAGGTTTCCGGCAGGAACTACGTGCCTGGTGTGATTGAACCCTCATTCGGCATTGGCAGGATCATGTACAGCATGTTTGAGCACACGTATTACGCTCGCGAGGTAAGCTAACACTGGAATCATAGGTCAGATTTGAGGCTTGCAGAGAGGCTTGCAGTTGAAGTTTAGAGAATTGTCTAGCACATTCTCTTAGTAACGAGAAGATACGCTCGCTTGTCCCCTATGCTTATTCGAACTGATCTTTTTACACTGCCAAATTTGTAGGGTGACGAAGCACGCAGTGTATTCCGCTTCCCTCCTCTGGTGGCTCCTATCAAGGCAACAGTGTTCCCCCTCATAAACAAGGATGAGCTGAGCAGCGTAGCTCGCAAGCTGTCCTCCTCCCTCACCAGCATTGGGCTCTCTAACATTGTGGACACGACTGGTGCCTCCATCGGTGCGTGTGATAGCCATGTTGGTTGTGCTAAATTTTGTTTCCGGCTGGCCATAATCCGGCTGGCCACAGGAGGGAAAAGCAACCCTTCTTATACAGCAATTGTCTATTTGCAATTGAGACAAGCATGTTTTTAAACTTCTTCTGTTTTCACTCTTGCCTCCTGTATAACTTCATAACTCCTTTGAGGCAATATGTGTTGACACATTTGTGTACCCTCAGGCAAACGGTATGCGCGTACGGATGAGCTGGGTGTTCCGTATGCCATCACTGTGGACGGTGAGGTGGTGACCAACAGCACGGTGACTGTACGCGAGCGTGACTCCATGTCACAGGTGTGTGTAAGCCTCGATGGGGGCCTTTTTTACAGTCAAAGCAGGAGAATGCAGGTCAACTTTTTTGACTGCATGTGTCAAACCAAATAAGAACAAGATATTCAGAATCCTTGCGTTGAGAGTCATTTTCCAATGGTTTAAGGATGTGCATGGTTAAAAGTTGCAAGCCACGCGCACTTGCGCCAAGGCTGCCAGATGACCAGCACCATATGCCAAACTTTTAAGTTGACATCAGCATTCTTTTAGATGCGTTTGGGGAGGGGGGGGGGAGTTTGCAGTGGTATTGGACAGTTCTAGGCACCACACAAGCGTTTCGCATTAGGCTTATGCATCTCGGTTTTGGGTCCACAGCTCTCAGAAAGGCAACACCTGCTTAGGTTAAGCAAGCAGTTGGATGCACAATTTGAGGAGGAGCAGAATAATACCATTTTACCAGGTAGGCCCTCAGGAGGTGGAAGGGGGAGTCAGAGTCAGGCTCCGGCCTGCTATTTTGACGACAGTCCAGATTTTTGTGCTGATAAAGTTTACTGAGTTCATTGTGTAATGCTTGAACACCAGTTCTTGGAGTGAAGAACATGTTGAGTTCTTGGAGTGAAGAATGTGATATATCACTCATCACTCTTGCTACCGTACGTACCACCATCCCTATACCGTACGTACATGTGCTCATCACCCCCCCCTTGGAAAAAGTTAGAAAAAACAGCAACCACCCCCCTTAGAATAATTTATTCTACCGTAACATTCAGCAACCACCCCCTCTCAAAGAAGTAAGC
>Ga0307947_1000215_pt1 | contig 36912 bp, 40 predicted proteins | sample OrgLakmetagen232_FD_201840 | JGI IMG/M metagenome (GOLD analysis project Ga0307947, IMG submission 201840) | Saline water microbial communities from Organic Lake, Antarctica - #232 | ecosystem: Environmental > Aquatic > Non-marine Saline and Alkaline > Saline | place: Antarctica: Organic Lake...
GTCCACCAGCTCAGCGTCTCTCCAAACACCTCTCATCCTATGCTTCAAATCTGCAGTAAACTCTTGCATGGGAATAGCATGCCCAGTTTGAACAGCTCGTACATACAACTCACACCCACGCAGTCCATATATCCCGCATAGGAATAGCATTAATGGCCAAGCCAGTACACAGATTTGGGCTTACGAAGGTTACAGTACTTACAGGATTTACAGATAAGGGTTACAATGGTTACAATGGGGGGTGACCTTCAGCCAGATTCACAGATGAAGCCATCAGTCAAAACGTGCAACTGCTAGGCTGCTTAAATAAAACGTGTAAAAACTGTGATAGTTGTTGTTGTAGCTCCAGACTTGTAAGCAACACCTACAAAAAAAAACTGGAAAGGGAAAAAAGGCACAACGCTGTTTGTGACATTGCAGCACTGAATAATATCAGTTGACAATTAAGCATCTGCCAGGACCAACCTACCGCAAAAAATTAAAGAGGGGGAATCATCTGTGAGTTTTGGGCACATAAAAAACATGGATGTCACACTGAGGATACCAAGAATGAGGGAGGCAAATAACAATATATATAAACTCATGTGTGAGGAGCAGCACATGCACAACGAGAGGGACTGGAACATCAAACATGGTCTGGTTCATTACTCTTTTGCTGTGGGCCCTGCTGCTAGATGAACTCTGACGGCTAAGACTGAAAAATCGGGTATAAGGAGCGAATTGAAATCAGATATTAAGCAAATTAGCAGGCGCTTCCCATTGTTTGTCTTCTTTTCACCTCACACAGCAAAGCAGAATCACAACCAAGGACGCGTTCAATTAAAACAGTGTATTTGACTCTTTATGTCTGCCTTGGAACCAACAGCACCTTGCAGCCAAGTTGGAATGATGTTTGTTCTTAACATTTTTACAGGGAATGCACTGCTGTTTGTGTAAAGGCTGTGCTGTTTGTGTAAGAACCCTACACCTTCAATTTGAGAGGAAATCACCCCCCAATGTACAGAATCCAATGCCCGACCCAAGAAACGCACAGCACATGGCAACATATCCCGCACTAAGCTTCCCCAAACACAACACTCCCTCATCACAACAGTGGTAGTAGGGCCTCCACCTTCACCACGAATGGAACCCCCGCGCTCACAACGCTACTCACAAAGGGTGTCCAACCAAACAAAAAGGGACCACGACTCTATAAGCACATCGCCCAATACCAATGCCACAAACTACAGCTATTACTTGCCTCTCTGAGCCTGCACCCACTAACCAATTGGCCACTCTCTCCCAAGACCAACAAGCAAAGCGTGCACGGCATACAAAAAATACCCTCCCCGGTACCAGAAAGAGGACACGCAGCCAAACAGAAAGTCAGCAACATACGCCCCTGAATCACGACACTGCTGCAATAAACTCGCAAATAGTAATTCAGCCTACTGAACAACCTACAAACAGTCAGCCAAAAAAACGCACCACACGCTCGCAAGCCACTAGCCACAACCACCATGCAACACAAGCGTTCACACAAATTATCACTCCTCCCACCCAGCATATCAATATCATCAACCCAATAACTTACCAGGTACATAACAACCCAACCTTTGAGATTGCAGACCACCCAGCACCATCATCACAGCGCAGACCCCAAAGGAAAAGAAGATGTGAGATCCTCGATACACCCCATGACCTTTCTAGCCTAAACCTGACCCCCTTGCGCATCACGCATATTCAGCAAGAACTCTGGACGTACAAGAAAGATAAGGCTTTTTCAATGACACCCACAGAGACCATCAACACACTCTACTATGATGATATGGTTATCCAGCACATAGATAATTGGAGGTTCTTCACCCCCAAGAAAAGAGACAGAGATGATGCACCCCAAAGACAGAAACAATGGGCCCTACCCTTCTTAAAATCAGTCGGACTAGTGCCCAAATCGAGTAAGACTATTGCCCGGAGCCAAATTAAGTGCGCAAGCTGTGAAATTTGCTCCTGCCATCTAGGACTTGAATCTCCAGACCTCTCCCCACATTTTAAAGACATGTACATCTGTGACATCTGCAACCGTACCTACCACTGGCAATGCTTGCTTTCAACAAGCTGCTGCAACGCCACTGAAAGGGAAGTCATTGATGCCAATGATTCATGGGCCTGCCCGGCTTGTATCAATCTGAACCAAAATGAAAAAGAAAGCCGTATCCACTTTCAGAAAAGAGAGATTGTGGAAGTCTCATGGAACCCAACCTGGGAGCCAGAAAAGCTACAAAACATGCGTGAAAGCTTTAAGCAGAGCCTCATTAAGTTTGAAGAGCAAATTACCGCGCCAAATTTATCTCAGCCCGCACCAGGTGAACACCTAAATGATTTTCAAAAACAAAGTTTTCTCTGCCACCCAAGAGGGCAATACGTACCAACCCTACAATGTCGATCCCCGGAACAAAGTTAGCTTTGATATCCAGCCCACCAACCCACAGGCTGACATTACGGCCACAGGGCATTGTGAGTACTGGATCACAACCATTGATCTCATGGAGTATCAAGATTTGAGTACCCTATCCTCCCCAGATGACACAATGCTTGCTGAAGTGTACACTGACACAGTAGCCTGTATTTACAAAGTCGACGGGAAGTGTAAATGTATGCTTACTCCCGAGCGCCTTCACATACTGCAAAAGGCCTTTGATAAGACAAAGTGCAGCGGCCTTCACGACCACATTAAACCTCCACCCATTAGCTTTGCATCAGAACTCGTAGGCCTCATACACGGCTACTCACATATAGCCACAGACAGCCTTACATCACTGCACCAAATTAAAAAGCAGCTGTCACACCCGAATCTCCATCGCCGCCACATCCAAGGAGATGTCCTTCAAACCATTGCTAAAGCAATCCGCCAATCACCATCGCCCATCTACTTCTTCAAAGTAAAGTCCCATGCCGGTATTATTGGTAATGGACATGCCGACGTCCTTGCTAAAAAGTCAGCCACCACCTACGCCGACATTGCTGACACCTCCATCAGAACAGCATGCCCTGAGGGAAGTCCCTTCTTCTTCAACATCCACTGGCTTGCAAAAGAAGACATAGAAAACCAAACACAAACCCATAATTATACCCATACAACAAACATGGCCCATTCTCCTCCCCCAAAGCTTTGGTACCTATCCAACCACCGTGACGCCCTCTTAGCACACATGCATTTTCTCCATAAACTGGGAAATGCCAAAACTGAAGCGAACTACCATGCGTACTACCAGACCCTCATAAAGGACGGCATTGCCAATGGAGCCGCTAGCAATGCTTACCTAACATCATCCGATGTCCCCTTTAAGACCAAATGTATCACTATGAAGTACAGAACAGGCACCCTAAATAATCAAGAACATGCGGTATTGTTCAAACTCTCAACAAGTCAAACTTGCCCCCTCTGCCCACAAGTAGACAGTGCCCTGCACATCCTTTCTGGGTGCCAACACACGCAAATAAGGAACATGATCACCGAAAGACACAACATAGCATGCCGCATGATCTTTAAGGCTATCAGAAAAACAGGCTCGTTAGAATCATGCATTGTCTCCAAAGATATAGGCAGCGACAAACGGATGACCATGCAAAACCTCCAGATTTCTGAAACAGCTGAAAGTAGAATTGTTCCCAAATGGCTCTTCCCATCCCGCTTCCCAGATAAAGACAGATTTACCTCCAGCCGCCCAGATTTTGTGCTGGTTACTCCCATCGCTGCAAAAACACAAAAACAACAAACGAGTTTAGGGGGGTGGGTTCTTCGAAGTGGCAGGGGGCAATTGAGGGAGACTGGGAGCACCTCAGCAGCACCGCCAGCCACCAGTAGATCCACCAACCCCAGACAGCACCGACCTAAAGACCTCAGCAAACCTCGGCGTGACATCCACACACACACACACACATACACACACACACACACACCCACACCCACCCACACACACACACACACACACACACACAAACACAAACACACCGCAAAGGAACAGCACAAAGACCTTTGCAACATTCCAAGGAGCCTCCGTTACTCTCCACATCATCCATTAGGGTGTGGGTGGCACCATCTACAACACTCACACTCTGAAGCCTTTCAAGGAACTGGGTCTCGATTCTCAAAGAGCTAAGAAGCTTGCCTCCAAACTCCATGTGCACTCTGTGAACTTTGCTGCTAAATTTGTCCATACCAGACGTGCGTGCCCTTTCCAGTACTGTTATCAACTCTCATCAGGAGCCGGTTTCAGGCCAAGCCTGCAACCCTCCTGATCCCCATTGATCTTTCCTTTCCTTTTCGCGGTGGAGGAGCTTTACGGTACTCAGTACCAAAGCGGCTCCTTTTCCTTAATTAATGTGGGGAGTGGCTTTCACTGCCTGCGTAGTTTTTTCTTTTTTCTTTTGTAAAGGGCGTCAACATCAATGAACCTCTCTCATCTAAGCACACACCACGTCCTCTACTCAGTGAGCCAGCCCTTCATCAGTATTATCAAGCGTATCAATTGTTCAATCTGGCACCTTAGTGTGATTTCATGCTTCTTTGGTTCGTTGTAGAGTTTGTGCCCCCTCTCTCGTTGTGCTTGAATACGAAGGTCAGGACAAAGCAAGAGGCCACACTAAGTGGCTGCCGCCAACTGTCTAGCTTTCCTGCTGTAGCTCAGAGGGAGAAGCCGCGTCTCTTCATAGCTGCCAGATCGAAGCAATGAGCCAAAAAGAGCCGCTGTCGTGCCGTGGGCAAGAGGGCAGGACTAGGGCAGAGAAATGTTTGATGTTAAGGCCGTCACTTGGTTTTTTTACTTCTTGGCTAAAAGTGGTCACTCCAAATAGCTGCTTCAATAAAGCTGCTTTTAAATGGCTCCATGGGAACCCGAGGAAAAGCCGTTCGTCTCCTTATTTTGCAGTGAATTTTATAATGTGAACCAAATTTATAATCTTGCTACTTATGGGGTCTTCCGTCTCGTCGCATCGACCACCCCAGACGCTTTTCGCGATCCTTGTAGTCCTTTTCTCTTTGGGATTAGTCGTCAGTGGCAAGGAGCAGCAGCACAACTCCAACTTTGCTGTCCTGGTCTCCTCCTCCCGATCATGGCGCAACTACCGGCACTCCAGCAATCTGTTGTCCATCTACCGCACCGTCAAGCGCCTAGGCATCCCTGACAGCAACATCCTGCTGTTCCTGGCTGATGACCATGCCTGTAACCCGAGGAACCCGTGGAAGGCCAACATGTTCAAGAGTGATGACCATGCTCTGAACGTGTACGGAGACGACGTTGAGGTGGATTACAGGGGTTATGAGGTCACCGTAGAAAACCTGCTGCGGGTGCTCACAGGTAATGTGACAGGTCGCTTGCAAGCGAGGAAGTTGACACTTTACACACACACACACACACACACACACACACATACACACACACACACACACTACACACACATACACACATGATTACACACACACAAACACACATAAACACACGCACATACACACAAACACTCACACACACACACACACACTCACACACACACACACACACACACACACACACACACACACACACACACATACACACACACACACACACATACACACAAACACGGCACCACGACTCTTACTGCACTCAGGCCGGCACGACCCAGCTGTGCCAAAATCCAAGAGGCTGCTGTCTGACAGGGGAAGCAACATACTGGTAGGTGAACTGAAAATCCAAACTAGAATAGGTAGGTGAGAAGAACAGTTTGCACAAAGCAGAACACGCACAGTGGGGTGGTGGTTGGGTGTGCCAGCACCCAAACAATCCTAAATAAAACCTACCCCTGCAGGTTTACATGACCGGGCATGGAGGAGACGAGTTCCTGAAGTTCCAGGACGTGGCTGAGCTGCTAGCTCAAGACTTGGCGGATGCCCTAGACCAGATGGCAGAGAAAGACAGGTGAGTTTGAGGATGGGGGAATGTGCACGTCATGTTGACGCGGGCTTGTGTATATGTGTGTGTGTGTTTGCTTGTGTGTGTGCGTGTGTTTGTGTGGGTGGGTGGGGGTGGGTGCATGGGTAGGTGGATGGGTTGTGGTTTCAAAACTGTGCTGTGTTATCACGTCACAGACTTTGACCACGGGGGTGGTTTATATTCATAACATTCACAATGTGTATACACATAAAAGCGCACACACACACACACACAATATATGTGCCAAGCCACGATTGTGCCCTCCTGTGCATTGTCATTGCAGGTATAACGAAATCTTGCTGATGGTCGAGACGTGTGAGGCCAACTCTCTGACCAACAGGATTAGCGCGCCACGTATCATCACAATGGCTAGCAGCCTGAAAGGTAAGATTAAAAAGGCTGCCCATGCGGAGACTGGACACCAGGTAGTCACACAGCTTGCAAACAGAAGCGCATGGTGAGAAATTTACCATGTCCTTATTGATACCCTCGCTCCCTTAAGCTATGGGGTGCAGGTTTCAAGTGTGGAGTTTTAGCTCCCTCAACCGTACAGGGCGTGGATTAGGTTGGCCAGAACCACATACACGTTGCATGTACAACATGTTGCATGTACATTAAGAAAGTAAGCAGGGGCGCAGCTCAACACGAACAGTCGTGTGGTGCTTTTGTTTCTTTTGTTGAAGCCTTCGTTGTAGGGATTTCGTACTCATTGTCATTGGCGGATTCCTTTGCGATTAGTTACCGCAATATTCCTAGGAACAATACGGTACACACAAGAACAGGGGACATTCTTTTTTATTCTTGCTTCCAGCTTCCTTCCAGCTTTTGGTTGGTTGACACCCCTACCCTTTGCATTTGATTTCATGTCACTGCGTTGCTAGGCTCCTCAAGTGTGTACTATTTGTTTCCAGTACTTGTTCTGTTCAACCGCTCTCTTTCTGCTCTCTTTCCTACAAGAGTGAGCGCACTTTCCTACAAGAGTGAGCGTACTTTTCTACAAGAGTGAGCGCAAAGCAGCTGTTGGGACTTCACAGGCTGTGCATGAACTTCAAGCGCATGCCATTTGAGGCCCACAAGGTCACTAATACTTATACAAGTCTTGCTGCAGCTTTACTGATACACTTTGGACAGGGTTGGCCAAATCTATACATGCATACGTATATACAGAGTGTGCATGTGGTGTTTCTTGTAAGCAGGAATTTACCACACACATCCTTCTATAGAGTTATCCAGTTTGGGTTCGTGCTAACTTGAAAATTCACAAACCTTTACTCTCAAGCATAATGACAAACCTTTATAATGACACCTTGGTTGCCCAGAACACGGAGTACTTGACACAGGGTGCATGTGGTTGCAGCGAAAGAATGTGTGCCCTTGTTGAGAATGTAAGTTGAATTCAGACCTTAACTAAAACAACGCGTTATTATCCTACAGAAATGATCTGTGGATTTTCCAATGTATAGACACACATACATGCGTACACAACACATACACAAACAGATATACGCACACACATAAACATACACACCTTCCAGGAGAGAGCTCCTACTCCTACAGAAACGACTACGTTCTGGGGCAGGCACTAGTGGACCGTTTCACCCACATCACCCTAGAGTTTGCAGAGAATGTGGAGCTGAGCAGCAAGGCCACCTTGCAAGATATGGCCAGCAACTACAGGTATGCCGCGTGCATCGTGTGCAGAGGTGAAGAGGTTGTATTGGGGGAAGGCATAGGCTTGGGTTCCCGCTGTTCTCTATTTTTGCAAGACGCTTGGTTTTGTGAGTGGTAATTTGCATTCGTGTATTTTTGCATTTGTGTCATTGAACTTGGAAATGCTGCTGGTTCACACACACACACACATTCTCTCTCTCTCTCTCTCTCTCTCTCTCTCTCTCACACACACACACACACACACACACAAACACTCACACACACATATACACACACATACACGTGTACATACACGTGCTCTTCTGCACCCAGGTATGGCGCAATGAGCAGCCACTATGCCCACCGCATCCTGCCCGGGATCAATCGTACTCTGTCTGAGGTGAAACTCACAGAGTTTTTTGGGGGCGTGTCATCCACAAACCTACTGCCCCAGGTAATTCAATCCGGAAGGATAGCTGGGTCTTGGCTTCAAAACCAAGCCTCCGAATTGGCCTTGTTGTCGCACATAAGGTAGACAGATCCCTGAATAAGAAGTACCTCTGAGCAAACGGTGCTGCTGTAAGCGTATTCCGTGCATGATGAAGAGCAAGGTACCTCTCTATTATCCTCAAGCATAAGGCACAAAACGTTAACAAAAGCATGCGCCTCTTGTGTTTATTTTTGAAGTACTTGCACTGCAGGAGACTCTACCTTATTGGTCTTTACGTCCTTACAGATTAAGCCATCAGTCAAAACTTGCGACTGCTAGGATTATTGATCATTGAATGGAACACGTTCCCTTGCAGGCGTACCCTCTCAGTCCGAAGAAATTACAGCAGCATCCCCGACAGCAGCAACAAAAGCAGCAAGACAGGCGAGGCGGGCAGCAGCACGACGAGCAACAAGAAGAGGCACCTCCATCTTCCCGTGCGCATAAGCTTCCTCGACACAGAAAGCATGAGGATGCACAAGATTGGATTATGGCAGGGGTTGCTGTGGGCTTGGTTGCAGCTGTGAGCACTACCTCTTGGCTTAGTAGTAGGAGCAGTATTGATAGGACTTCACGCAGAAGACAGAGCTAGGGGGCACTATTGAATTATGAAATCACGGCAAGGCTTGGCTGCTTATGTCTTTTTTTGCAGGTAGTTGACCTTGTTCCATTAACAATACTAGTAGGCTGAGCGTGAAAAAGAGCATTGGGCTCTTTAACATTGTCCAAGACTCAATAACTTCCTGTAGTCCTTCTTAAATTAACGTGTGAAATGGTTCTTTCAAAGTAAGTAACTTCCTGCGTAATTTTCTATTTTCTCACTCCCGTTATTTAACTCTACTTATTCTGTTGGTTTGTTTGTTTGGGGCAGCAAGCCTTTTTTTAAGGGTTCAACACGTTTCCTGTAAGAGGAGGATGTTCATAGCTACTTGAAATGCTATGAGCCTCAACAATTAAGAAGGAAAAGGAACATCCCTTATTCAAAACCTCTGTGCCCGAGTCTATTTCAGACAGCGTGGTTGATGGTGGTACTTATCCTTTTTTGGCCATGCCAGGCTAAAGGCCTATACATCTTACTCCGCTATAACTGAGAGGGGCTTGCAGGTCGGAGCACGATAATACGATGATGACCATAGGAAACAACAGACCATGCGTCCACCTGCCTTTGTTCTGGTTGTTCTGGTTGCTACTCACAAACAGACAGAGCACAGCAAGCTGACAGGCACACACAAAAAATATAAAAATTACTAGTGGCAAGCAACCGTTAATATTAAGCTGCATACAACACACACCAAACCACATTATAACCTTTACCTCTATCCATCTTCTTTGACCAGATGTGTTGAGCAATGCGACAGGTCAGACACCTACGCAATCCTTTTCCCCATTACACACTACACAGGGCCTCCCCCCCGATTATGCTAGCTGTACTATCACCAGAAGCGGATAGTTCTTCATTTTAAAAAAGCAAAAGGAGTGCACAACCAGACATAGCAGCGCAACTGCAAACACAAGCTCGGGAAAGCAGACACAAAGCCCAATCAAAATTGGCGCGCGGGCCTACAAATACGTACTAATATAGAGCAGAATCGCTATTTGCTTCCTTGAACAATCCAGACCGCATTTTACTTTATAGAAGAAAAATTTCACGGGCTTCATAAAAGCACAAAAGCACGCTGCAAGGGTTCAACTCCTTCACAAACAATAAAATAATAGTTCAGTATCAAATTGGTTTCAAGTCATCAGGAACTGTGCTGGCATTATCGCGCACCACCACCAGGCTTCCAATTATTTCCAGGGGAAGCTTTTGAGCTCCTTGTCCCACTTCCAGAAGATGACCTTTGCAAGGCCCCCTTTTCGTTTGTACTGCCTCCCCCCTTTTGTGCATAGTAGTTGCACAGCATGATGTTTGAGGCACGCGGTGTTTGAAACAAATCCAGGTACCTGCAGTGATTGGAAAAGGCAAAGTGGCGGAGGTCAGGAGGTTTCCCTCAACAGTGAAGCAGGGAGAGGTGCTCGCGAAGGGAAAGTGGGGAAGGCTGTGAGGCTTCCCCCAAAAGTGATGCAGAGAGAAATGCGTCTCCAAGGGTGGACGCAAACGATGACGCTTAATTGCTTTTAAAAAGTAATCATCCGTAGAGGTTCAGGAAGAATTTGTGTACCAAGCGGCAATGTAGCTAGACGACCCAGACAGGTGCTTTATTTGATAATGGCATACAATATTAATCAGTTGTACGTATATGTGTCACTGATTTCTCCAGGCCACCACTACTCGTTAAAGATAAATCAAGTACGTAAAGAAGTTGTGCCCTTGTCAACTTGAAAGGTGTGGGTGGGCAAGGAAAAGTAATTTTGCCACAAGACATTGCCAAGCATATCGCTGGATGTACAATCCTATGCAAGGGAGATCACTCACTTTAAGGGCGTGGCTAAGCAAGGAAAGGCACGCTCCCACCCTCGACATCGTGCAAGCTCGGCCTCAGCCTCCACCACGATGTCCGGCAGCTACAGTGTGTATGCGCATGTGTGTGTATGTGCTTGTATGTATGTGTACGTGAGTGTGCACGTGAGTGTACAACAAAAAAACCTTGACTTCCATCAACCGTATTCACGCACAGCACACATTGTTGTAATGATGCACACGATGTTGTGACACATATGCGACTCTTACAGGCTCATGCTCAGCGGCATGTGTTCTTTGTTTTGGTGCAGTGAAAGGAGTGGGGCACAAATAGAAGCCTTCAGTTAAACCACTGTCTATCTGGCCTGATTGTGCTTACCACGTTGCAAGACACTCTCTTGTTAGTATACGCATTTTTGGTAGCACACTTGAGCTCACGGCCACAACAAGAACCATGAGCCACGAATACCCATGCAACCAATCTTTTGTACCTGCTCGGGACCCAGTCCCTGGAACACCACCTCCTGTGCCTCCCGCAGAGTTTTGGGAATCTGAGTCGCCCCACACAGGGCTGCCCCTGAAGCTGGCCTGCCCTTCGTCCCTGCTGGCCCTGATGCTGCACCTTTTAAGCTTCCCCCAGGAACGGCTGCTCTGCTGTCTTTCTGCTGCTGCGATGTTGGTGGTGCTGCACGATTATTCCCACCACCGCCACCACCACCATTGCCTGCCGACTTGCTCTTTGCCCTGGCGCTGCTGCTGCTGCTGCCGCTGCTTGTGTGGCCACCTTCAGGCTGCAGCAAACATATGAAGCAGCGGGGCATGCACAAAGCTGTGAGGTACAGACACACAAAAGTGCAAGAACAGAAGAAACTGCAGCGGAAGCTGGTGTGCAGCAAGTGAGACAGGAACATGTTTTTGTGTGTGTGTGTGCGAGAGTGTGTGTGTGTATGTGTGTGTGTGTGTGTGTGTGTGTGTGTGTGTGTGTGTGGTCACCGTGGTATAGAGATGTGGCAAAGAAAGGGGCGGTTGGACATAAGCACGTTGAGGCTGAGATGTCTGAAGGAAGGTTTTGCAGGCATGAGCTCCACACAAGCCTCAACACAAGGCCTTCAGCCGCAAGGTTACAAGCTCCTAAAATACACGATAACCTGAGAAGAATGGACAGGAAAAGCCCTTCCTCTTCAGGATTTTCCAACACTAATCAAGAGTAATAAGAAAAAGTTATACATGCAGTGCAAAGCCAAGCAAACAACTTCCTGTGAGCCTTACACAAAGAGCGCAAGCATATGTGACAAGAGCACAGTGACTGTTGTACCTCCTGCAACGCATATAAACAGCACACAGCAAAACTCCTCATTACAAGTCCCCATCCATGAGGTCAAAAGGTGATTGCTCTCCAGTTTCAGATAAAAGAAAGTAACTGATGGAGCCCGACGCCGTACAAGTCATTTTTGATTACATCGGAATAAACTGACCAACAGCGCACGAAGGTATATGAAAGAAAAGCAACATGAAGCTCACATAATTCAGAGTCTGGTATTTGCTCAGATCATCTGACCAACGCACCAAATGTGAGAGCCCGGTTAGCCTCGCCTGGCGGCGAGCTAAGCTTTCAGCCTCGTAAGCCTCATGGTCGTAAGGAATGGGGCCCACCTGACACAAATGTAGTAAGCTCATGAAAGGCCAAATGCGGGTGGCTACCTTTCCGCAAGGGAGGTGCCCCTGATTCTTCCTACACTTAATGCTGCAGCCTGATGTCAGCCCGAATTGCTGATTCTGGCCAATACTGTTCGTGTGCACATACTCACATACTCAACAGTACGTACCAAGGCATCTTTGCTGTAACCTATGTGCCTACGCACAGGGTATGTACGTACATGTGCTGTGTGGTTTGGCCAACCATACACTTGGTGTGCTATCAAGGTGCCTTGTGCTTTATTGCATATAATGCACAGCCCAAAGGAGCAGGAGCTGGAGAAGTAACTTATTTGCTGGGGCCCTGGCTAGTTTGAGCTGCGTATCATCCTTGTGCACTCCTCTTTACCATCGTAAATGTTCAAATCCACTACACCTCAAGTTTCGTCACCTTATAAGACCATTCTAATAAGCACCCTGAGATGATGAGACACCGTGAATGACGTGTTTCTCAATTTCCTCGCACCATAATTTCATTTGAGATCGGACTCTGCATCGTCCCCTGAGTTCACTTGAACAAAAGCGGTGTTCTTCAATTTTCCTCTTGCGGTTCATTTAACCAGGCCTAGCACCACGATTGATGCGCAGACCCCTCGAACTCATCAACACCATATAATCATTAGCACTCCGCACACAAATAGGTGTCCCAAACAAGCACCCACCAGGTCCTTAAGATCCAAACAAGCACCCAGCCCACCGTTCCAAACAAGCACCCACCATCCCAAACAAGCACCCACCAGGTTCATTAAATCTGACACCATGCTGGTCTTGAGGTGCTTGTCCAGGGGACTGTCAGAGTTCAGTGCAGGGCAGGTATTGACCTCAATCAGCCAGGCCCTGAGGCTGGAGTCCAGCATAATGTCGAACCCCCAAACCTGCATGCACATGACAGACACAATCTCAGTTGTAACAAGCTATGTCTGCGCCATAAGGAGATGCTGGCTGCAAAATATGTGTTTTAAGTAGCACGTAACTTGATTGTTATGCCACACTCTCGGGATAGAGTCCAGCATGGTATTGAACCCCGCACCTAATTGTACGTGGCAGGCCACTCTCAGTTACAAGGGACTGTGACATTTGTTGTAATAGTCAGCAAGCCCCCACAGGCTTTGGCCCAGCGTGGTGCAGCGTAAACCCACACATTTGCTAGCCACACTTAAACTGAAGTGCCATGATTTGTATCTTTCATTCCAGATATAGCTGTGTTTGTGTTGGAATACAAGAAATATCAGAAAGGCTTCACAGATGTGTGTTGCTTGAGCACACAAAGTTGTGCATCACACCCTAGAGCTCAATATTGTTTTAACTGTTTCACAACCTGAGGGGCTTTTTGTGATAAATTACGAGATTACAAAATTGAAAGTAGTTTATCAATCAATTTACGTGCAGAACAGTAAACTACCAACGCTCACACTTACTAGCTACTCATTATAAAGACTCCTGACAAGGCGTTCTTACAGACATCTACCTGAGCAGCTACACGCTTCATGTGATGCAGGGGGGGAAGAAAAGGTATTGTATCAACGCCAAACAGCGCAGCAAGGCCCTTCTCAAATACCACTCGGTAGGCCATCCTAGGGCACACATGTAATAATGCGCACCTCAGTGACAACATAACTGCAAATCATTCACGCACTCTGCAATGATAACCACATGTGTGACGCAGACAGGCAAGGCACACTTGCGCTGTCCACGCTGCGCACCTCAAAGCACACGTTCCTATGGGGCACTTTCATCTTGACCTCAGTGTTGATGCGAGGCTCGGCGGAAAGCATGGCCCCCACCACAATGTCGTGGACCTGCAGCAATAAAAGGAGATAGCAAGCGCCTCCATAATGGCATGGACGAATCTGCACTATTGACGATGAGAATACACCACCAATCTACTTCCCACTTGCGTTTTAAAGCTGTGCGCTGTTGGCGTGTGCAGGTGCGGAGAGGGCCTGCCTGGTATTACACTCTTTTCTGTATGCTGCAGCACTCTGCCGTCCTGACCACACTGCCCTACAGACACTCACGCTTTTCTCTGCGCTGCAGCACTCTGCCGTCCTGACCACACTGCCCTAAAAACACTCACCCTCTCCTCAGTGCTGCAGCACTCTGCCGCCCTGACCAAACCGCCCTACAAACACTCACACTTTTCTCTGCGCTGCAGCACTCTGCCGTCCTGACCAAACTGCCCTACAAACACACTCTTTTCTCTTTTCTCAGTGCTGCAGCACTCTACCGCCCTGACCAAACCGCCCTACAAATATTCACGCTTTTCTCTGCGCTGCAGCACTCTGCCGCCCAGGCCATACGACCCTACAAACAAACACCGTTTTTGCTGATTTGCAGCACTCAGTCAACCTGACCACATGACCCTGCCCCCCTCACCTGTGCCCACACTGCTTGCCATGCAGGGACGCCCCGCTCGGCTTCTACGTGTGCTTGGAGTTCCTTCAAACTCCACTTGGAGGTGAGGGGAGGAGGAGGGCTGGGGGGGTAAGGGGCTGGGGGGGGGGAAGGCTTGGTGCCCTGCAAGCGAGTGCGTGCATGTGTGTGTGTGTGTGTGTGAGTGCACGCAAGCGTGTGTGTTTTCTTGCTCACTCGTATCAGTTTTGGGCAACGGCATACACTGGACTTGATCCTTGCCCACACCCACTCCCACACCCACACTACAACCTTAACCCATACTCGACACGCCTATAACTTAATACGTACGAACACATCCACACACACATGTGCACATGTGTCTTATATACCCTTCTCTCCCCCACCCCCCCTCACACACACCGGTGATGTCTTGTCCATACCACTAGCAGCAGCTGCTGCAGCGAGGGCTTCTGCTGCAGAATCTAGAGGGTCCATGCCGTACGCCCCCTGGTTTTGCGCAAACTTGGATGATTTCTTGTTGACGGTGTAGTTTGTGAGATGCATGCAGCGCTTCCTGCATGAATGTGTGTGTAAGACAGAAGAAGACTATACTGGAAAGCTTTTCCTCGCAGCATAAACACTCACAATTTCCGTAAGAGAAATTAGCTTCCTTTAAAATTCAATTATCGACCTTAAAGGCACTAGTTAGCCTGCTGTGGCGGTGTTGTCTAAGACGCTTAATGCTGAGGTGAACTCGTAAATCATACATGCGTAAACATGGAAGCGCATACGCTTTCAACGCTGCCCAGGCAGTATTATGGGCTCTCACACATTGTATTGTGTGCTCACACACACGATAGAGAAGCCCTCATGCCTGCACAGCAAAAAGGGCTCCTGCAAGTCACACCTCTACTTTAAAGACTTGCACATCTATACCCACTCATCCGTTACCACGTGCACAAGCCCACTCACTTGAGCTCAGCTTCCTCTCCTCTGTAGGCCAATATCCTTTTGTACGAGCTATACTCCAGCCCTAACACCTGCCCACAAGCAAACGCGCATTCTCCCACATGCACAAGTGCACTTACTTGAGGTCAGCTTTCTCTCCGCTGTAGGCCTCCGTGGCAAAGCGCGCAAGGCCGTCACAGAATATGTACACTCGCAAGGGGTCCACGCAAGTTGCTGCCACATAGACACGCATGTCAAATTTATACCCTGCAGTTTTAAGTACAGATGTGCGTACCTTCTGTTCACGATCAGTTTAGATATAATAATGTTTTGGCCGAAAAACATCTTTAGTAATTATCAGAGCCCTCTCTGAACTGTAATTTGAATCTTGATGATATTTTAGTATGTTTTGGGCATTTTCTTATTTTGGTGTCACGAAGTGATCGTGAACAGACAATATGTCAAATATGAGAGCGTTCGTGTAGCACAAATGCGTATCCAGCCTTTTATGAATAGGGAAAGGGTGTGTGGAATGTTGATTCCTTGAATATACGTAGTCTCTGAATAGGATCTAGCCATTGCCAGATTCACGAAAAGGAACTACACCCACACATGAGGAGCCTGTTCAGGCAGGATGGAGGGGGCAATCTGCGAGCTTAACTGCCAGTGATCTGTATCAGGATACAGAAACGTAGAACCAGGCAAGTCTGCAATTAAAATCAGCTAATGGATCAGGAGTAAAACGGATAGGGCCACGCAAGGAAGGCGGACATTGCCCTTGTCAAATTTTCACATAATTATCACCTCTCACAATTGCCTCAACACACTGGGATTCTGTGGAGATATGGCTGAACGCGGGCTGGCTTTGCACCCCAGAAGCGATGATCTTCAAACACTTGGCCTCCTCTGAACATGCCCAACACTTGAAATGTATATCCATTGTTGATAATTAACAGCTCACACGTACGGACGTCAGCCTTCAGATCGCCTCAGATCAAGCAGCCCGTGTAAATTATAATATCACTGAGACAACATGCTATACTCTTACGCAAAGACTTGTTGAATCAGACCATCCAGCTATCTCAACCCACCATTGATGGTATAGGGATCGTTGATGTAGTGCTGCAGCAGAATGTCCTTGGAGTCACGTGGGACATCATGGGGGTTCACCACCACACGCACCCCTCGGCCTCTCGATGAGTTCACTGGCTGCACAGCGAAACACAAAGCGTGCAACATTTTGGGTTAGTTATGCCACACAAAGACAGAAATATGAGAATATGAGCAATGTCCTAAATTACTTGTGCTGCAATGTGAGAGGGATTGTGCAGTGTCTTGGGTTGGTTGGTTGTGCTTCACAACGGCATTATGTAAGAGGACGTGTGCGCTATCGTGACTTGTGCTGCAATGTGAGAGGCATTGCGCAGTGTCTTGGGTTAGTTGTGCTTCAAAACGCACTATGTAGAGGACGTGTGCATTATCGTGACTTGTGCTGCAATGTGAGAGGCAACGCGCAGTGTCTTGGGTTGGTTGTGCTTCACAACGCACTATGTAAGAGGACGTGTGTGCTATCGTGACTTGTGCTGCAATGTGAGAGGCATTGCGCAGTGTCTTGGGTTGGTTGTGCATCACAACGCACTATGTAAGAGGACGTGTGCGCTATCTTTAGATAGCGAGGGTATGTTAATAGTTAATAGGCCTTGCAACTTCTGTTAGGTGTAAAAATACCAGGATTGTCAAAAATACAGAGGGGACATGCTTGTGTGTGATTGTGCATGTGCAGGAGAAAGGGAGAGGTTTAATGACCTTCTGATGATGTGCTCCTTGGGATAAGATTATAAGTACCTCTTCAAACTGAAATTCTTGACATAGACGCTACAATGACATTCATAGACTTGACATAGACACTACAATGAGAGCAGCAAAAGCTGCAACCGCAGTGGGCTGCAGGTCAACTGCTCGAGTTCCTCTGAGTAATATCTATAGCACTGCCTGCTTAAAGCAGAGCCCCTTTGTGCATAAAGTCACACAACCTTTTGAACAAACCCCATGCAACAAAAGCACTAACCTTTTGAATGTACAGCCTGCCAGGGTGCCGCTCCAGGTCTGCTCGAAACTCATCAAAGTCACGGGGCAGGATGAAGAAGCGTGGCACGATAGACAGAGCATCCCCACTGGCACCCTGCAGATTCGGGTATGAAATATGTTTGCACAAAGCTCGATGAAGTGTTGGGGTAATAAGATGCAGAGGACAGAGCGGAACATCTACCCTTGCAAAAAGTCAAGCTGTCAGTCGATGCCTGAATGATCAGCTCTGCCTCAGGACAGAATATGAAGGAAAGCAACACACAGCAAAACTGTCGACGTACTTTTCACTATCCTAGTAGCAGTACTGATCGGCCCAGACTTGGTAGATCTATAACCTGTGACTTTTCGGATAAGTGCTCTCCTTGCCAACAGGGCTTAAAAGTCTCAGCTGACAATCTAAGGCTGCCGATAAGCTCCTGAACATCTTTCTCTTCGCTCCACTCAAAATCACCAAAAAGAACAACACCATGTTCTAATCCATGCCGAAACTGGCAAATTCCTTTCCTATTCTTCATCGACCCACACGGACTGACCTTAGCACGTTTCAGGGCTGCCACGTTACGGTACAGATAGTCCTTGCGACCCAACTCCCATGTCCCTTAGAAGGAGGAAAGTAAGATGTTCATGTGCGTGTTTTGTGTGTGTTCGTGTAGGTGTGTGTGTGTGTGCGTGTGTGCATATGTGCGCATTTGAGTGCAAAAGCCAATGCTCCAGAAGCCTTGCAGCAAGCAACATTCAGCACATGTCAGTGGTAACAAGGAAAACGCTTGAGTGGAGCCAAAAAGCATGGAAACACTGCACGATTGCAAAGCAACAGAAGTGACGTGGCCTTATGGCTAAAGCTATCAAACATCCAACCATCAGATGGCTCGCTTGCAAGAGGAAATACAAGCACAACAACCTGACAATGCTCCAGGTGCAAACCGTTGCTTGCACACTTGGTAGCGTCCTGTGTCCTGTGGCTCAATGCACCCAAAGGACCCCAATAAAATAGGGTGCCGTATGGTTACAGTGATCACTAAGAAGCAAAAAAGTGTCAACACGCATGCCGACGCACTGCCAAGGTGTAACTGCCACTTACGAAATTAAAAAACTACCGATTACTCATACCTACCTGGGAAGTGGTTAACACGTTGAAATTCGTGGAGCACAGCGAACTCTGCCGCATTCAAGATGTCCCCCCAGCAGACGGTCCACCTCTTGCCTTTGGTCACCCTCCAGCCTGCATCCTGTGCACAAAAACACACACACACGCAGAACACATGAATGTTCATGCATGCAAATGACAAAACCTTTGTGTTGGGGTCGGCCAAGACTAGACTGGTCCTGGCCATATCTGTGTGGCCTATATGGCACATATAGAAAGTGGCGTGCAACGACATACAGCTAGTTCATGATCAGGCTGGCCGATGCAGCAGCGTAGTTGGTTCCCTTCAGTAAAAGCACCCAGTGAAGACAGACGTTGGGAGAGCCATGCTTGGAGGCTAGCAAAGGACTCAGTTACAATGAATGTCTAGTCCATCGTTTTGTCCATATGGTCACAAACAGACAATGTGAGAGCCATGCTGGAGGCTAGCAAATGAATTGACCACATGCAAAGGCTGGTTTCACCGTTTTACCTGGCTTATGGAGCGTTTGTTGTAAACACAAAGCAGGTAGGTCATCTCACAAGAAACCCAGGGCTTGCTATAAGCACATACATACTTCTATACACTGTGTGTCTAGAAATCCGAGAAGGAAGATACTCCATCATAAGGTCACACATGATGTGTGTGCGCAGTTAGCCCTGGCCAGCCCTGCCCTTGCACCTACGGGCCATAGATATTCACACTCTTATGGACATGGTATACGTCTATAGATTGAGCAGGGAAGTATCAAACCATTATGTTACACATGGTGTGTGCAATAAGTCTGGCCAGCCCTGCCCTTGCCCCTACCTTGAAGGCTGTCTTGACAGGGTTGTTGGCAATGCCAGCGTACTTCACAGTCATGTTCAGACTCATGAGAGGTTGGAGGCCTGCTGCTTGCACCACAGCAGCTGGACCTGTGTGCAAATGTGTTAGTGTGTGTGCCTATGTGTGCGCGTGCGTGCATTGCAAAGATGGCACGTGGATGTGGAGTTTGCAGAGAATAATCGTGGCCAAAGTGGAAAAGACCGTTTATTGCCCGATTAAAGATGAATATATTGTACACAGTTCTTGCTAACTTCGGAAGCGTATCAGAAGTTTTTGATTTGAAGGGAGGGCTAGAAGTATGCATCTGTCAGAGAGAACACAAGCAAGACAAAAGAATGACCCAAATAGTGCCATGAAGGAAATATAAAGACTAAACGTCACAGGGTTAGAAGGTAGGGGGAGGGGCCTGGAAATTTGCTTGGTTGGAAAATGTGCAGCAGGAGTGTTTGAAAGGAGGAATAGAAGGCTTGGGAAAGTGCTCGGTTGACATATGCGCAGCGGGTGTGTTTGGAAGGAAAGAAGCCAGCTTGATGGAGTGGATGAGGATAATGCGAGGCTCCTGAGGTCAACAAACAAAAACGTAAAGACTCACAAGGTTGAAGTTGATGATGTAGAGCAGATGATGAGCATGCCTCACATGAGCGTGTTCCACGCAGCATGAGCGTGCCCTACATGAGCATGCCCTACACGGAACATGAAACTCCTATTCAGATCAGAGTAGCAGGCAGCGCATGTTGGTGCACACTCACCCATGAAGGCTGTTGTGGGGTACGCCCCTGGAAAGGTGGGGGGCAGAATGTACGGATGGGGCCGCCCTGACGCGTTAAGGGGCACCTTCACGTATCAAGTGAGAAGTGGAGATACGTAGGAGGCTGGCCAGGAATTGAATACTGAATAATATGCTTGTCATCTAGGGTTTGACGCATTAAGGAGCATCTGGGCATAATGTAAGTGAGGAGTGGAGATACATAAGGAGTGGAGATACATAAGTGAGGAGAGGAGATACATAAGGAGGTTGGCCATAAATGAGATACATAAGTAAGGAGTGGAGATACATAAGTGAGGAGTGGAGATACATAAGGAGGTTGGCCAAAAATGTAGATATGCTTGTATGTCGGGAGGTGTCTTTGCCAGACAATATTGTCATAATCATAGCATTTTATGCTCTGGCACGTAACTGTCTGGCAAACCCTGAGCACACACAGAATGCAGTGCAACGTCAACGTCAATGTCGGAAGATTAATTATTTGTGCGCGTCGGAAGATGAGCGTCTGAACAAACTCGAGGTGAAATCGAGCAGCAAGTCAGCAGTCAAAGATGCTCTAGTACGTGGTTTATGCCACGTTAATAGGGAGCGTCTTAAATATGCGATACATGTGAAGTTGAGCACCTGCCACCATCAGGGCTGCCTATAGACAATAGGCAACTGCTCTGGAGTGAGCAGTCAAAGCTTTCCTAACGTGGCTCAAGTGACAGTCAGCCGTGCGTCTCACGACAAATTTACATGACTGCCACCAAGGCACCTATAAGTACAGCAGCTTTTCACCTCCAGGGCTGCCTGCAGTTGAGACGTACCTCTTCTATCGGCTTCAGGCTGGGAGTGAGCAGATTCATGTCCATGATGACAGCAGGATGCATGATGCGTGTGCAGGGCTGTGATCTGTGTGTGTTTTGTTGCGTGTGTGTGTTTGTTTGTGCAGGTGTGTATGCATGTGCATAGTGTTTTGTGTAGTGTTTTGTGTAGTGTTGACAATGTGAGCACTTCAAAAGATATGCCTAGGGCAGCACTGTAAACAAAAGAGAATGCATACATATTGGGTGCGATAAACCGTGGGCACCACAAATAAGCTAATAAGGTTAAGTAGAAACAACTGAAGCGTCTTACTCACATTGTGTGAACGGATTAGCTAATTAGCTCACAGATGTGCTAGAAAGCTTGCCACACTGTATCTTTTTGGGGTGATTCACTCACACACTCTGCTCCACATAAGAGGACGTACACCGCGCCAAAATTGGGGGAGGGGTGTGTATGACGAGTATTGCTGTACACACTTCATAGACTCGAGCTCCAGTGCATCTACTTTGTGCACTGACCGCGCTGTTGCTCTTAAGAACCTACTGACTACCAGCACCAGTGCACACCACCACTTTTCCGCCCTTCACTGCTCCATCATCCTCTACTAGGGTGGGCCAGAACTGTATATACACACCGTGTACGACGGTAGGTATGGTGATTGCCCTGCTGAAAATATCGTATGTGCACAGTATATACATAAAAATATATAGTTTTGGCCAACTTTACCCTCTACCAATCTCAGTAGCCTGTCAGCCTCTCTGCACAACCACCCAATCCACTTTGCCCTGCTTCCCATCTATTCCCCCTCGTCACCCACCCTCCCTCCTCCCATTCACTGATCATGGCCCTACTGCTCTCCCACCACCACACCACCACACCATACGCTCACATACGTTCCCTATTCCCCCTCGTCACCCACCCTCCCTCCTCCCATTCACTGATCATGGCCCTACTGCTCCCGCACCACCACACCATGCGCTCACAAACATTCCCTATTCCTCTGTCACAAAACTCTGCTTTGCACTGCCGGCCCTGCAGCGCAACCGTGACCCACCCACTTTTTTGCATTGAAGCCCCTCTCCCTTGAGGGCGGCCGTGCAGGCACAGTTCCGTTGCTGCTCTGCTGCTGCCATGACTGCTGCGGCATGGGCGACGCTGGACGCTTTACGGAAGGAGAAGCGGGACGTGAGAGTGATCTTGGTGTGGGTTCACTCAGTCCTGGCGGCTGTGCGGTGTGTGAGGCGTCCTCTAGATTGTATGATGGTGTCTGGCGAGAACCTGTGGTGTTCCTGTCGCAACTCTGGTGGTGTGCGCCCTGATCGTTAGGTGTGGGGCTGCTGTGGCTGTGGCCACTGCCCTGCAAGCCTGCGCAGCAGCCGCCATCTGACCCACCCTGCGGGGCGCCTGAGACGGCATCGCTGTGTGCACGGTCTAAAATGCTGGGAGTGCTGCCCATGTGGCGGAGGGAGGTGGTAGGTGGTTGGGTTAAAGGGGACTCGCTGCTGGTGGGCTGTGTGGATCTGCCTTTATTGAGTGGGTGAGAGGAGGTGTCGCGGGGCCGAAGGATAGCCTGTAAGTGTATGTATGTGTGTTTGTGTGTATGTGTGTGTATGTCTGCACATATATTTTATGTGTTATGTTTCCTTAAGTGAGTAAGCGATGTATGAAATGCTCACATACAACACATGAAATGTTCCAGTACTTGTGGTCGCTACCGTGCAAAAACAAAGCCATTTCTGGAAATACACACACTGGCTGTACCCATCGGTAACTAAGCATGCCCTTCGCACACGCACACACACACACTCACACACATACACACACATACACTTGCAAATACATACACACATGCACACACATGCATACACAAACGCACACGCGCACACATCAACAAACACACTTATTGTGACAAACAAACACATGATGCGCACAGGAGTCAGCGGCAGCAGCATCCCACCTGCTGTCCCACGACCTGCTCTGCCGTGCCAGAATCTGAGTTGTAGTTGCTCCACATTGAGGAAGAAGACGTCGGACGCGAGGCCTTGCTGCTGCCACCACCACCATTTAAATGCAGCAACACGTCTCCATCCAAGCGCCGTTTCTCACTTTGCAAGTCCGGCTCTAATTGAACGTGCGGCTGCTGCTGCGTGTCGTGCAGTGTTGAGCTGAGGTGCTGCTGCTGCTGCGTGTCGTGCAGTGTTGAGCTGAGGTGCTGCTGCTGCTGCTGCTGCTGCTGCTGCTGCTGCTGCTGCACCTGGAGTTGTGGTTGCTGCATGTGTTGCGCATCATAAGGCTGTTGGGAAGGGTGCTGCAGATGCTTTTGGCGTCTGTGCTGGTTTTGCACTAGGGACGTGTGATGCTGCTGCTGCCGCTGCTGCTGCTGGCTGGAGAGATGCGGCTGAGGTGGAGCATGCTTCAGCTGGGCGTTCAGCAGGAGCTCATTTAAGTGGTCATTCAAAAGCCTTTGCTGCGAGAGAGGATCGTGCGCCTTGTCACACTGCAGCAGCTGCTGGAAGGTGCTCTTGCTTTCAGGACTTCGCTGCTGCTGCTGCTGCTGTCGCCGCTGCTGTAGCTGCTGCAGCTGCTTTGCCGGGCTGTGCTTTGGATTGATCAGAGGAGGGGGAGGGGGGTCTGCGGTCAAGCTCAATGATGTTGGGATGGACGGCTGGCGTGCGCTCAATTGGGCCCCTTGTAGAGCCAGATGGAGATAGAGCTGCTGCTGCTGCTGCTGCTGCTGCTGCTGCTGCTGCCGTAACTGCACTCCTTGTTGCTGCTGCTCCAAGGGATAGCAAGAAGACTGTACGTGACTCGGTCTTTGAAGCGGTGCAACGCCTACTTCCGGTATGGCCGCTTTTGGTCTTCCCCTATCAGACCCTGCAAGACTGCTACTGTTTGCTGCTGGAACCCTGACTGGGCCACCTGCAAGTTTGTGGCAGACGGCCCATACAGACATGTCAGCAGCATGGCGGTCGTCTCCTGCTGCAGCAGCGGCCGCTGCCGCCGCTGCTGCTGCTGCTGCGGTGCGTGTGGGCGAGCTGGGCTTGACTAGCAGGGAGGTGTCCAGGGGAAGCTGATGAGGATGACCATCGCTGGTCTTGAGGTTGCCTGCTAAAAATTTGGGCGGTATAACATAGGGTGGGTCACTAATGTACACCGTTGGGCAAGCTCACAGTGTAACGTGTGATGTGCATGCATGTTCGTGAGTGTGTGTGTGTGTGTATTTTGATGGGGGGGGGGGGGGGGGGGTGTGTGCGGGTGTGCGTGCATGCGTGTGCACGCGCATGTTTGCATGTGTGTGCGTGTGTGTCTGTGTGTTTGCGTGTGTATGTGTGTGTGCGTGTGTACATCTTTGCAACATTCAGGAGAAGGCAACTCTTAGACATAGCAAGTGCAAGTCAAACGTATTAGACCCTTAGAAAGAGATTGACATGCTTGGTTAGACTTACCTGTCAAGACATTTCCACTCTCTGAACTCTCATGTTTCACAAGTGGAGAGTGTGGAGGGGATGTAGCCCATTGAGGTACTCTATCTCTCACTTCTTCATCACACAGGTTTTGAGAAATCATTCATACAATTTGATTTCCGGACCGGTTCGATTTAACTGCCCATTTTGCCTGCAATTTGGTTCCGACTTCGCTTCTCTCGGGCAGGCACACTTTAACACGAACTTAACGAAAACAAAATACATACTATGGCGACTCTACAAATATTTTAGGCTTGGCTCTATAAACATCTTTTGCATTTTCATCGCATGGTATACGCGCAGCCTGTCGGATTACAGCAGATCCATGCCTTAATGTTGCACTCTTTTAGCCCTCTTTTTCCTGAATTCATCATGAATTCAGGATATGTACGTTGCTGAAACGTGAGCTCCTCGTAAAGGTAAATATATTTTAAGTATTTATTTTCGTTGAAGCGTGCACACATGCTGCGTCTCGCTTGGCTTATTGTGGGGGCCCACTCTCGCACCATCTCCGTCGTCCCTCCTGCAGGTTTCGCGTCGCTCGTTCTTGCACATTGATCCATCTTCTAGTGCTACACGCATCTCATCATCATGCACGCATCGTCGCGGCAAATAATGAAGCAACTCTCGTAAGCTGAATTCCCCCCTCGCTCGCATACTGCTGCAGGGTACGCCGCTTTTTCGAGCAAGGGCAAGGAAGGAGCCCAGGATGCACTGAAGGGTGCCCTCCATGAGGCATCGTCCGCAGCCAAGGAGGGCAAACAAGAGCAAAAAGGCCAGGACGACAAGGAAAATACTGCAACTCCAACCTACACGTACGCGAGCCCAGGTGTGTGCTCGCTGTATATAGGATGTGTTCTTGCATGCCTGGCTGGAAGTGTAAAAGAGTAAGGCTGGAGGTACAGGAGGGAGTGGCAGCAAGCAGAAAGTAATAACTCAAAGTCAAACAGCTAGCTTCTACGCAGCACACTCCGGTGCACCATCACCTGCAGTCATAACCCAATTAAAAGCAGTGATTAGAAAGGCTTCTTGTCCAATTATAAGGGAACCTTTCTCTTGGGGCTTTACAGCTAGGGTTTCCTCCCTTTTTACAGAGGAGCAGGCTGGTCCAACTTATGAAAATGTCCTCGTATCCTCCCTAGCGCGGCTAGCCAAACAATCAGAAGCAGACATACCTCTATTGGCTAGGAATCTCTCTTCTTGCCGCTTCTAGTCATTCAAAACCATCATGCGCTCACCAAACAACACAGAAAGGACCTGATAAGAGCTAAAAGCTCCTGTATCCTCATGGCAATTTCTTGATCTTGCCGCAAATTGTGACACGTTTTGGACGTCCAGAATCATGATTTTGCTTTCCACTAACTAATAAGTGCAGCGCTAAAGCCAACCTCCTGCGTGTGCTAGCCTGGAGAGCAAATGCTCAACTTACATGTCTCAATGCCCCCATGCTCTGCCCATGCATAGTTTTCCTAGCACAGGGGGTGGTGGGTCCTTGGTCTTGAAACACACACGCACACGCGCGCGCACACACACACACACACATCCACACACAAAATCTGTTTGCAATATCCCACCACCAGGTAGCAATGCACCGCACGCCTCTGCTAGTTAGCTCAGGTTCTCATACTAAACCTCATACAATCTCTTCAAAAAAGTTTGAGGTCACTAAATTTTCCCCATCTAAAAATCTGTTGTAAGGCAGACTGTGTACGGTGTAAATGAGTAAAAAATTCATTTCTTTTGTACATATGTGACGGTGCAGGGAGCAGCATGAAGGATCCGCGTTACGGCATCTCGTTTAGCGATCCTGTCTATGTGGTTGATCCCGCTCCCAAGCCCAAGCGTACGGACGCCGTCCCGGGAGGGGGCGTTAAGCCAGAAGAGGCTGGAGAGGATTTCCAACAGGTGCGGTTTCCTTGGTATGAAATAGGATGTCGGCATGCCTTTTTTGAATGCTTGAGCAGCTATTGCTACAAAATGCGCCGCGGGCTGTAGACAGCTCAGATTGGCAATAGCCCTCAGACCTTGTGGCAGCATAAAGTTTGCAAACTTTATGTGTGTGTGAGTGATGTTGTCACGGGATCTCCAGGTCGTTAACAATCATCTCACAGTAAAGGCTCAAATTCTTGCGCTCTTCAAGATTTCGAGCCTTTACTGTGTTGGAAGAGGCAAGAAAGTCTTCGGCTGAGAGGGGGCAGAATTTGTTGCAATACATCTGTACAACAGACCTTTCTTAATCTCTTGTCATTTTGCCCTTCAAGATCCATACCATCATTCTTTCTTTTGATCACCACTTACCATTACACATACCATTCACCCAACACCTCTCTTGCACTGCAGCCTGGGTCAGACGGATTTCCAAAGCCCCCGAGCAAGCCAGGTAGCAGCTAGGCTGTCTTTGACACTTTCAGTTGCGTGCGTAATACTGCACCCACCAGCAGTTTTGTGTATGAGTGTTGCCGCTATCTTTCAGAGGCTTGCTGATGAAGATGGGCACGTCACCCTCGCAAAGGTGCCTTTTGTCTTGGGCTTGATCTAGCAGGGCACGATGACAGATGTTTTTGACGCAACTGCTTTAGCTCTTGTTACAGCTCAAAATTTTATAGTACTTTGCAATTTGCGCTTGTGTTTGAGATCATACGTTTGCTGACCAGAGCTGTAATTTTTTTGGAGCACGTGATTGATTAGTATGGTGTTCAGCTGGTGCATACAACAAGTTTAGTGGTTGTTATGATGCTTGCAAGTACTTCTAGTAATGTAAAAATATTTGCGCTTTCTTACGTATAGACCAAGGCAACATTTGTTTGCAACTATTGGCGGATGTATTACAATGTGGAAAAAATCGGAAGGATATGATCATATCTTCTTCATTAAAGCAGTGTCTACTTTTTGGGGAGAAGGCTAAAATTAGACTGCTGATGAAATCAAATAGCTTTAGAAAACTGGGACACACAAGACTGTTGTGGAGCTGTTAAGTGGTGTGCAAGCTGCATATAGCTAAACCTGAAATTGTCTTCCCTCCTTAAGTAAAACGTGGTCTGTGTGTACCTGTGTTAACATTGAGGCAAAGCATGCTGACAGTTCCATGTCCTCTCTCAAGCCAATTTGGTACTGGGAATAGTTTAGGTTAAGGTTAAGGTTATATCACTATATATGCCTCAAAGGGCATCTCAGCGGAAGCTTGGAAAAAGCCTGCAACCTAACCTATCTAAACAAAAGGGGAAGTGTTTAACTCCTCCACCTCAGGAAGAATGAAAAAGATCGACGAAGGTCAAGAGGGTTGCAGGCTTGGCCTGAAATTGGCTCCTGATGAAAGCCTATAATGGTACTGGAAAGGTGGAAAGGGCACGTCTGGTATGAAGAACCTTTGCAGCATAATTGACAGGATGCACATGGAGTATTGAAGCAAGATCCTTAACTCTTTGAGAATCAAGACCCAAGTCTTTGAATGCCTCCATCGTCTGAGTGTTGTAGATGGTGCCACCCATACCCAAAGAATGGTGTAGGGAGTAGTAGACGCTTCGTAATATTATTGCAGAGGTCTTTATAAACTGTAATAGTCTAGTAAAACAAACCTCATAGGTTATTGTAACAGCTTATGCTATCAGATCCGCAACAAAAACCATTCAGTGAGCGTCAAACCAGACACAATACTGAACGCAAACCTCAAAAAGTATCTGAGCAATGTTCCTGGTGGTGTGCACTCTGCCTCCCAACCATCCGATCCCCATTGAAAGCCCTTCCTTTTTTCCCTCCAGGTGGGATTGATTAGTGTCTTTGTGTCCATAGGGAGGCGCAGAACTCAAAACTACATCCTTCATGATCCATGCTGGTGTTGCTTACATAACCTGCATTGTTTCTTTTCTTTCCTTGTGGTAAGAAAGAAACAGAAAAAGAACGCAGATAGTGTACACACTAATGGCATGGATCATGAAGGATGTAGTTTTGAGTGCGCCTCCCAATGGACGCAAAGACACTAATTAATCCTGCCTGGAGAAAAATTAAAAAAGGGCTTTCAATGGCGATCGGATGCTTGGGAGGCAGAGACCTGCATATAACCAGCCAGGAGTAATGCTAATTAATATATATTTTGGGGTTGTGTTCAATCTCATATCATTTGTAATACTTTTGCTGCAGATATGAGGCTTAGATTTTCCTTGAGTGCTGTGGCGTGTAGACCTGTAACTCTGAGGCTGTGGAGTGGGATTTTTGTATGGCTGCTGTGAACAATGCCTCTGTTACTTCTAGCAGGATGGTGTGGAGGGTTCTGCGGTGTTCGAATAAGTGAGGCGCAGCTTGTGTTGTTCTCATACCTTTTCTGCTTGTTAGGTAGGGGAATTGTTTACACAGTACTTAATTTTGATCAGGTGTATATCACGTTTGTTTTCATTTGTATGCCTCTTGGTTTCATAGCCTATCCATAGCCGTATGGATCGGCAGCGCCACCTGCTAGGTTATTATGGGCAGCTCTTCTTGCATGTTTGGCAGACAAATTTGATACGTGATTGTTGGGTTTCGTTTGGGGCGTGGTTGCTGGGTCGGAGCAATTTTGATTGCATCTGGCTGCTAAATTTCCGCCGCTGTTGTGCATTGAGATTGGAAGGTAAAAACCAGGTTGGAATATTTTCCTATCTATGAAATGAAACTGCAGAGATATCTAGTGAAACTGCGGAGATATCTGGCCATTTAGGTCAAAAACAGGTCATGTTTGAGCACACATTGCGCATTGAATACCCAATCTCACCCCCCCTTTTTTTGGTCTATGAAAGTTCTAAGAGCTAGAAAATGCAATTTTTTTGTCTAAATTGACCAAAGCCACAATGGCCTTCGAGGGCTGGGGCTTACGAACTGAGTGAGAGCAAAAGTCTCAGCCACGTAGAACCGTCCTATCACTACAGGCACAGGGCGGCTTAGTAGCTAGGGTCAAAATTTAGGGGGCTGGTAAGCTTTTTCTTGGTAAGTAGTGCCCATTTTTGGAGGAAGCTGTAGTGAGCCTCGGGGTACAGTACGTATTGGAATCTTTAGCCTTTTTACTAATGTTGCTTAGTGAGCTCATTTGGAGTTTATATCTTTGTAGTAGACCTGCGATTTCAGTTGCTGCGTCTAGTACAGGTAATTGTGCAGTATTGTGTAGGCCAATCCGTTTTGTTTGATCGTAGGCATGTAGCAGAATATTTAGACGTTCTAAAGGAAAGCATCCCTGTGCACTTGCCGTGGATGTCATATACACAGGCTGTTGTGACAAGTTATGTGTTTGAGGATTTTTGCTTCACCCTCTGAGTGTTTATGAGATCCTGGCTCAATGAGATCCACATCCCGTATCCAGATCTCACACTTCCAAGTGGGTTGAATGTCTACTTAGGGATTGACAGTGTGCGTGATAAATAACGCCTTGTCTCTGTTATTTTGGCCTTGCAACGAGTCCCACATATGATCAAAGTGCTCGGTACAACCATCATAGCCTTGCTTTTTAGAATTGTCAATTTCTTGGTCTTCTGGTTGGGCACTTTGCTGAGTGCGTGCTCGTGTCGGCATTTTCATAGCTATCTACTTAGGTTTTTCAAGTCGGGGTTAGCTAAGAGCAGTTCTGCCACTTCCCATGTGGGTTGCCAGAGCACTTTTACCATTTTTTAATCTTATGCATATGACTTTCTGGTATCCTTTCCCATCTGGAATAAATCAGTATAGGCTGGGCAGTGCCAGTCTTCACTATTTTCCGCGGCTTGCCTTGCAGCAAGTGAGTAGGCATTTAGGTCAGTCAGACATTTCTAATGGTACGTCCGTTGGTATGTATCACATTGCGGCATATCGTCATAGTTTTCTTCTCTCTGGATGTATGCTCTCGGCCTGACTGGGCTCTAGCAAATTTGGCAGCAATCATCTGACTTTTGGCTTCTTGGGAAGGGCTCTGTTTTTGCTGTTTCATGCATGGAACAAGGGTAGTGCCCATTCTTCAATAGTAACAGGAACTTTATATTGCGTCTGTGAGGTTGCGTTGGTTTTACAATTATGTTGGCCCATTTGCTACCAGCCTAACACCTCCTGGATTTGAGAGTCATACTTAAAATTTCTGTTACAGGCCTTGACATTGCCAAAAAAAGTCGTGTTGTTATTTATAGTGCCATGTGGTGGTTGCCACAGTCTCACTACAACCTGCTAAATTGCAAAAGAGAAATAGGTAGTGACGCAGTTCAGTTTTCATGGGCTCCATGAAGAGGGAGGAATTCCTCTTCTGCCTTTAATTAGGTTGTGGGGGGGGATAGCTGTTGGGTCTTGATTGGCAGCGATGAGTGTTGGGGCAGCAGACTGGATTATGTCCGCGCCCTCTGTCTGCCCCTGACTTGTGTGCCTCGTCCCGAACAAAGTCTGCTTATGGAGACTGTTCGCCGAGAAGACTGTTCGCCGAGAAGGAGTTTGGATTTGCAGGCTTTGTGAAATTTGTGTTTCTGACCAGACCCACCCTGTGGAGTGTAGGCCTTGATTCCTTTTAAAGCAGTTATATGATTTTCCTGAGCCTTCCTTCTTTTGTTAGGTCTTTGTCCTTGAAAAGAAAAAGAAAAAGAAAAGAAAAGAAAAACTACACAGGCAGTGAAATCCACTCCCCACATCAATTAAGGAAAAGGAGCCACTTTGGTACCGAGTACCGTAAAGCTCCTCCACCGCGAAAAGGAAAGGAAAAATTAATGGGGATCAGGAGGGTTTCAGGCTTGGCCTGAAACCGGCTCCTGATGAGAGTTGATAACAGTACTGGAAAGGGCACGTCTGGTATGGACAAATTTAGCAGCAAAGTTCACAGAGTGCACATGGAGCTTGGAGGCAAGCTTCTTAACTCTTGCTTTTATGCAAGTCACTGATGAGCTGGGGGGTTATATTATCTGAGTTTAATAGAGAGGAAGTTTGTTGATTACAATTTCTAGAGTAGGCAAATTGGGTGCCCATAGTGTGTTTTATAGAAATAAAAGGACAACTATGCAGGCAGTGAAAACCAATCCCCACATGAAGTTGGGGAAAAAGCCACTTTGGTACCGAGTACTGTAAAACTCCTTTACCGGCAGGCAAAAAAGGCCCAGTTAGAGAAATCCAACAGAGTACCAGAAGGAGGAAAAGAAGTCACAAAGAGACTGGAGTACCAGCCTCAAACAAGCAAGAGCACTAGCACAGACATTACAGAGCTAAGCTAAGCAAGGGTCTACAGGGATGACCACCCATCTCGGCCACTGCCAATTCACAAAAACTACCGAGTCTCATAGCCAGCCCTACAGCACTGAACCTGCCGTGCTACTTTACCAACACAGTCACTCGGTGAAAGCCTATAGAAAGGTCTACTAAGCACACTGCTTGCACTACCTCAGCATTACACCGCTCCCACTGTGCCTGCCTTAGTCTGAGGAGGATCCCGACTACCGAACCCCAAGCATGAGGGTCTTCATGCTAGGGGGGCGTTTGTGATACTGTAAAAGTTTTCTGTGAGATTGGGTTGACCATGGAGTGTGAGACGCAAATTGCTAATCGATGTCGTGTGTCTATCAATCTGAAACAGTTTGAACTCACTCTGCGCGAACATTTCATTGGGGGCTGGAGAGAGCTTGACAATGTAACACCTCATGAGACTCATCATTCCAGCAGAATTATGAGGAGATATCACACACATTTTTGTGTACCTTTGGAAATTGCTTCTGGCAGGTGGGATGACAGAAAAGGAAATCACAAGCCTGTGTTGCCTCTCTACCATCGCTTGGATATTTCCAACAATCAGCCGTGCACTTTCTTGCCTTAGCCTTTCTGGCCATTACGTCTTTTTGGTCCAAAGAATGCGTCATAACAGAATCAGAAGGCATTACGAGCTCCGGATTTGTGACAAACGTGACTGACACACTGTTCAGGATGAGGAACATTTTGCTGGACTGTCCGCATGAACATCTAGCCAGCCTCCGCACTCAGCACCAGCTTGTTCTCACCTCAGTATGAGGATAGCCCAACTCGATTGAGGACCTTCTTAAACCAACCAGATATGTCTAGTGTTGCCTCTTTTGTGGCCGAATGCCTAGCCCCTTTCCCTTACTTTTTCTACCGTCTTTTTGGTTTAGTTATAGTTATAGGCTTCTCCCAAGCTTCCGCTCAGATGCCCCCCAGAGGCATATATACTAGCGATGTAACCTTGCCTTGCCTTTCCCCCATCTCTGTTCTGTACTGTTGTGGAAAAGTGGAAAAAAACAGTGTTACGGTCTACGGGAAAGGTTCTCTCTTGACAAACGAGGTATTAATTTGGATTAAGGAGTGTCGTCCTGGAGTGGTCAATTGCTGTTTCTTCTCTTCCTTCCCATAAATATGCAAAGAACACCAGTCAGACAGTATCAAGAGGCAGCTCAATACAATAAATGGCATCCATCAATTGTGGGGCTAAAGATCCTCCTGGCCTAGAGCAGGAGGGTCAGGCTGGGGGACATCTGGTTGTGAAGCGTTTGATTTGCACTCGGGATATCCACAGTTGCATCGCTGCCCGGCCGGCCAATGATAATTTTTGCCGTAGTCGTACGTGAGCCTGCAAAATAAGGAAAGACAAATGGAGTGAGTGCCTTTTCTAGCACAGATATCGCGACAATTGTGTACATAAACCGTGATCCTCTAGAAAGGCCTACATCACCGCGTTGTCGCGACAGACAATATGTCCGGTGGAATTTCCCGCAGGATGAAACCGTACTTGACGCGGCCCTGTATAGGCCCTGTATTAGTTGCTCAACACAGCAGGACAGGCGGGTGCTACCATCCGCCTTGCCTAGGAGGCCTTGGTCAAAATGATTAAAAGACCAGTGTTAGGCAGTGGCCAAAAGGAGTAGACTAAGAGGTGGGCATGATGAGCCGAAAAAGAAATGTAAGTATTTAAACCGTCGTAGATCAGGAAAGGTTGTCGTTCAGAACCACCCAATGGATGCAGAGCAGGTGGAGCGTCATTCATTCAAGCATGCTTGCTGCAACCGACTTCCTTTTCCACTTACTCAGTGCCTCGAGGGATGGGCTTTTGTGCAAACAGCGCAATGTAGTGGAGGATCTGGTTGTTACAGTCTTTGGCAAACACCACCTACAGATGATCAGGACAAGGAGGGCACGGATTGTATGGTCAGGTGCTTATTTCTTGGTATTTGCGCTATAAATGTGTTTGAGGCCGGCTGAGACTAGTCAGCAACCGATCAGCCTGACTGAAGTAAAACCCTCTGTTGTTTTCTTTAAAGCTATTGTACGGTAAGGAGCAGGTGCAAAGTACTACAGGTGGAGCTGTGTTGCAAGATATGGAATTAGAAATTCTGACACAGGTTGGCTCTTCAAATCATCTCATAAATATTACGTACCAGAGGGGGGACACTGAGGCCCAAAATGGGTATACTTTTTGCATGCTCCTAGGGCAGATAGCCCTAAATTGCAGGTTTCAAGCTCAGCTCTGCTATGTAGATTCCAATGCAGCTGAGCTTGTAACCTGCCAGTTACGGCCACCTGCCTCAGCAGCCGCGACGTGAACCAAACTTTTTGAGCAGCCATATGCTGTATCTGACCAGCCAGAGCATTAAATTGAGTGTTTTTTTGTGTGTAAAAGTCCTTATAATAAATAAGAATCATTGCAAAAACAACGGAGCAAAAAGAGCAAGTGGTTGACGAGATATGCAAACTAAAGTGCCATTCCCCTTGGAAAGCACCCATCTCGGGTACAGGTGCACGACGTGTGCTTTTAGTCCTGTCATTCTTTACGCAGGGCGACTTGTCTAAATCTGAGCACATGCTCGGGTAGCTTATAAAGTCAGAATCAGTTTAAAGCTAAGTTGGGTCCAATTTGATAAAGTGACGTGTGAGTAGTTGCACCTTTCATGCAAAAACGAGTATGTTTTGTTTTTTTCCCCAGTGTCCCCCCTCTGATAAAGTACGGCAACACAAAAAACGTCCAAAAAAAGTGTCCATGGTATACGGCTGCTGGACCTAGTAATTGGTTGCTAAAGTGATCCCTTACTTGCTTAGCTTATTCCTCACTCGCAAGTCGCGTACTGCATACATCACAACATGCTTTATGCAACAACAGGTTGGCAGAGCCGTGTGTGCGATAGTTTGACACAACAGATAGTACACCACAACATGCTTTATATTACAGGTCAGCTAGAGCCACGTGTGCAATAAATAATTAGGCATAGCAGATAGTACACCACAACATGCTTTGTGTTACAGGTCAGCAAGAGCCAGCGTACGTTGTTTTTGCAGGGGGGATGGTAGAAGTACACAGATGCTGAAAAGACATTGTGATTGAAATATTATATTCAGCAGGTGGGTTGCATTTACAAGAGAAACATCAGATGGTACACGCACACTTTCTCATCCTACTACTCACCTGCGTGAGCAGGTTTGCGCCAGAGCCACACGCATGGTTGATAAAGCGTGCTACGTTGCCAGTGTTCTGTCCAAGTGCGTGACAGACAAAGCCAGGTGTAAGAACATCGGTGCGGGCAAGGCAACCAAGGGTGCTCATGTTCATGACAGACAAACCAGGTGTGAAGAAATTGGTGCAGGCAACGCAACAAAGGGTGCCTTGTCAACTAAAAGCTGTCACGGATCTGGTGTAATCTATTGGTATTTTCTAGCCCTCCAAGCGCATAGATCGGGGTAAATTTGTTGGGAAAGTCTACGGAGCTGCATGTGCTGAAATGAGCTAAGAACCTTGCTGGCAATATATTAATTTAGCCCTTTGTCTCTGTACCCAACCCCTCTTTATCACGGGGCAAATGAACGGTGGCAGGTATACTTTAACAATTGTAAAAAAGGAAGTTTGCCCTGTGCTTTATATATTGTCAAAAAGAAAGCTTCTTTGTTTGGTCCCTCAACCAAAAGGCTCTTCTCTTACTTTTGGGGGGCTTTTCACAAACTCAGGGGCTACTGTACTTTGTATGCACGTCTACATGTCCATAGGTGTGTGTGTGTGTGTGAGCGTGTGTGTATGATTGTGATGTGTGGGTGTGTGCACGGTGGTATTGCTTCTAATTAGCAGCTGCACCAAAACAAATAGCGAAATTCCAAACACCTCAGCCGTCAACTCCAGGGTAGTTGTCAGTTCCCATCAGCGCAGGCTATGCTGCCTATTCCTACTGTTTAAATTGGAAGCACGTACCTGGGCATCCACGTTGATCATGCCCTCCCAGTCTCCATCCGCGCAGGCTGTGCTGTCTATTTTTACTGGCTTCTCCTCTACGCCAGGGGCGCCAAAGCCAAGCACACCCTGTGCTTGCGTGGGGCAAGACGAGGTCACTGTTGGTGTCCTTGACAGACACGCTATTTTGACAGCTGCACAGTTGCTCAGTGAGTGTGCTTGGCAAGTGATTTTTTTAATAAGGTGGGCCACTTTCACTATTTCAAATATTAAGAGGCTGGCACTCCCTTACACATCCGTGTTTTTACCGTAACTGTACAAGAAAAAAAGCTTTGACAAACTAATCATGACAGCTCTTAAGGACTGCACAGCTGTATTCAATTCTGTCATGCCAAAAAATCGAAGTTTGGAGGGCCTGTCTAAAGCCCCAAAAGGCTTTTCCAGTGCAAAAAGAAGCTTGGCTACTGTAACTACCATTAAAATAGGATTTTGTGTTTATTGCACAGTAGGTGCTTTAAAAAGGGAGCAAAGGGCAAAAAGGATTGTTGCTGGAATTTAAAGCTGAGTCTGAGGTAAACCGCCTGAAATTGGAAACTGTATTTGCATATAAAACATATCTGGCGGCGTGTACAAAAAATTACAGGATACGGAATACGGAAAACGTCCCCCCCCCCCTGTAATACACAGCGTATATACCTTACCGTATTGTACCTAACATTATACTTAAACTTTCTTGGCCCCTACCCTTTTGTCCTTTACTATAGGCAGATTCACAGCAGTAATGCTAATGCAAGGGCGATGATTGCGGGAGAAACGCAAGCTTAAGGGCATGATGGAAATTTTCTGTGCGGCCAGCCCGTTCAGCTAGGTCCCACACACAGGCACTTGGTGTCCAGCCAGCCCCTTCAGCTAGATCCCACACCCACACCCATCCACACACAGCCCTAACATTCACTTGGCCAATGTTGCTGTCCACACTTGCACCCACACCCACACACCACACCCACACCCACACCCATCCACACGCAGCCCTGACATCACTTAGCCAATGTTGCCGTCCACACTTGCACCCCCACCCCCACCCGCACAACCACCCTAACAATTACCTGGCCAACGCCCATGTTGCTGTGTGCCACCGGGTTGTCCTGACCCCCACTTGGCCCCGTGCCTCTTCCCCCACTTGCCCCCCCCCCCCTGCTGCTCTTCCCCTTCCCTGT
>Ga0307947_1000217_pt1 | contig 36872 bp, 41 predicted proteins | sample OrgLakmetagen232_FD_201840 | JGI IMG/M metagenome (GOLD analysis project Ga0307947, IMG submission 201840) | Saline water microbial communities from Organic Lake, Antarctica - #232 | ecosystem: Environmental > Aquatic > Non-marine Saline and Alkaline > Saline | place: Antarctica: Organic Lake...
TCCTGCTGAGAAGGACAGTTGTAGACAAGTTGGTTATTGACTTGATTTATATATATATATATATATATATATATGGCTGACCGAGACCAGTCAGCAGCCGATCGCCAAACAACCTGGCTGAAGGTCATCCCCCATTGTAATCATTATTTATATCCTTTCTCAGCAGAACACTACTTGGTTTGGTTCTCTTGTATCTGAGGTTATAAATTTATTCGTGGCCGGCCAAGACCAGTCAGCAGCCAATCAGCCAAACAACCTGGCAAGGGTACCCCCTACTGTAACTGCAACTGGACACTGAGAGAGCAAAGCCAGAGAAAGCTGGACAGAGTGTTGGAAAAGGACTAGGTCAGAAAGGTAGCAAAAGTTAAATGTAGGCCTATTTGCTTATAAGGACCCTTAGCGCTACCGCCTTTTGGGCGATTTACTTTTCTTGCCGCCTCCCTTCTTCTTTTTGCTGGGACCACGTCGCACGATAAACCTGCAACAATCATTAATGAGTTATGGAGTCAGTTCTGAAAGCACGACTCTGGAATGTAAGGAACACGACGGAGGCGGTGTGGGTCCCCCTTCTATCTTCTTCACTAGGTACATTAAATGCTCAGCATACTCCATACACTTGTGTGCGTAGTGCGTAATCCGAAAACATCTTCAGCCTACCTCTCTTCAATAAAAAACATAGCTTTACGTACAATACGCACAAGTGTTGACTCAGGATCCGTTCCCTGGCCCGTCATGCCACCAACCTGGTTGGCTTATGTTTGATGGTGAATGAACTTGCAGCACCCATAATTAGGTGGCTTTCACTCTTTGATTGACATGGTGGGTGTAAGTGAACTTTTTTCCTGCCTCCTGCTCGATATTCTTCTCATCAGTAGGATTGTGTAGCGTAGTGGCCAAAAGAGTAAACGCGAGAATGTGCAATACGTAATTCGTACAATACTTAGGCATCTTACAGATTGGCAAGTAACCAGGCCCCTGCCTTTATGCTTGATTTCTGATATAAACGGCAATCACCGTCCACAACGCACTTACCCGCGCCACATAGCTTGGATCTTGATGGCACTTTGTAATCTCTTGTCAAGCAACATAGCATCCATCTCAGCCTTTTCTCTTTCCTCTGCCTCTTTATTGTCGCGTTCGCCTTTCAGGGTGAGCTCCTGCATGTGCGTGTGTGTGTGCTTGTGTGTGCGAGTGTGTATGCATGTGTGTTTGTGACAAAGAGAGAGAGAGAGAGAGAGATAGATAGAGAGAGAGAGAGTAACTGTATGCTTGGTCGTGAAATGTGTAGTTTGCTAACCAAGGCATACACAATCAGGCCAGAAACTTAATACTCTAAATATGATTAACATATGCCCAGCTTACGGTAGATTATTTGTTTTTTGGACAAATGAAATTGCGTGCAATATAGCTACACTTGTAAAAGCACAGGATTCACAACTTACCGTCCTGTACTTTTCCTCCAAATCCTTCAGACGTCGTTCATCGCGGATGTGGTTCTGCTTCAACAGCTGCAGCCACATTTAAACAACAGAAACAGCAAAACGATTGCAACAGAAACATACTGAAGCTGCAGCCGTAGCAAAACAACAGAAACAGAAAAACAAAGCCAAGCAAGTGCGAGGTGTGTACCAAAGGGCACTGCTCAGATGAAAATGTAATGCAGCTATTTGCTCTAAGATGGCAGAGCAACTGAAAAATTTCTCTTTTACACAAGTTGTTACTCCATATCAAAAGTTGCAGTAATGAACGTGAATTCATTTAAGCTTTAGTAGATTTCTACTCAACTCCAACATACTTAGCAAATGTTGCAATTATACAGTGCATATACTAATAATTCTTGCACTCACTCTGGTGCCCAAATTTTTGAAGTGTGGAGTGCCTGGTTTTTTTCAGCAACTTTTCTTACGTCCTAATCCCACTCCAAAATTACAACTTGCACGCTTTTAGAAATTTTGCTCTGGCCGAACACAGGAAAAAAGCTACCCCCCCCCCTCCTTCCCCTCCTCCCTCTGAGACGACCAATTACAGACCTCTTGCAGGAATCTATGAAATAGCACTTACGATAACGTCTAAAGAAACCCCAAACAAACAATCCTGAAGCACGGAGAATTGAAGAAACCATTATCACTACCCTGGAGCACGCGGCCTGCTATTTTTGCCCGTGAATATGAAGATTGCAGTATTTGCAAGGCGGTCGGTACTGAACTTGATATTTAGTCATTTTAAACTAGCACGTGTGACCCAGTTATGTTTGCACCAGCTTGCTTGATTCAGTTCTCCTTATGTACCCTTAATATGTGTATATAACAAGGTACTTAAAACGAAGCACATATCTATCGGCGTACAGATTGCATGCCCCTGTCTGCAGCTGCCCATGGGCTGCAAGCAGTTATTACACTGACCCATTATTACACTGAACAGTGTGAGTGTGTGTGTGTGTGTGTGTATGTGTGTGGGTGTGGGTGTAACAGTATAATTATCATACTGATGCCTCCACCCTGCTACAACTCCCCCCCTGTTTTTTTTCATCCTAGCACAGACATGTAACAGCAACTGCTGGCACATGCCATTAGAAAAACCCATGAGCTGCAAGCAGTTGCGATGCCCTCCACCCTGCTACAACTCCCCCCCTGTTTGTTTTCATCCTAGCACAGACATGTAACAGCAACTGCTGGCACACGCCATTAGAAGAAACCGATGTGCATCAAATGCAAGCTCTAAACCAGTGCCTTAAACAAGCAAGGCCCTCGCCAAAACTCCATAGCGTGCAAGGACAGCCCCAAAAGCCTGCCCTGAAAAGTTCCTGTCTGCCATGGCTCGTGTAAGCCTAGCTTACCCCAACAATGCTTCTAATTTAGCTGCTTTTAAGACAATCGTTGCGTGTGCCTGGGCCCAGGAGAGGATGTGCAATATGGGATTTGAAAAAATGACATGCACAAGAATGGCGGTGCCAGGAAGGTAGAAGAAGACCCTTCAGTATACTGGAATGGTGGCTTGCCTACCTCAAGGCCCCTGTCTTTGGACTGCAAGTCGTCGTCTTGCTTCTGCCCCCCATTTTTACTCTCTTCCAATTCATGCTTTTAAAATCATCTTCTGGTATGCCGGAGGGCTTGCCTACCTCAAGGTCCCTGTCCTTGGACTGCAAGTCGTCATCATGCTTCTGCCCCCAATTTATACTTTCTTCCTGGAGTCTCGTGCTCAAGCGCTTCAGGAACTCCTTCGTGGATTCATGCACCCCTCTCTGCAGCACAAAGGAGCACAAAGGAGCGAAGGAGCAATGTGACACCGTCAACTTGAAAGTCCAGAACACCGCCTGAGTAATCCCTGGACGGGCAATGTGCAAGCTAAACTGCATTGCAGTTGATTTCACGGACTCACTCCAGGCATCAAGTTCAACAAAAGGCAGTGCGCCATGTGCCTGTTGTGAAAGTGTGGTTCTACGTGAGCGCGTGTAAAGGTATAGCCGTAACAGTACTTGCTGATGAGGCAGTGCATCTGTGCCTGTTGGAAAAGTGCAACTCTTTGTGAGCACGAGGCCACCTATAGGCAGTGCTCATGAGGCTACAGAAGCATAGGGACACGCGCACACACACACACACACCGTGAGCTTGGTCGTGATTTCAGGCAACCCTTTTGTCAAAGCTTCTGGATGAGAAGACAGTCCTTGAATGGTCACTACAAACGCACCTACTATCCATCTCAAATTCACACCTACACCCAATAACACCACATTCTTATACAGACATTTGCCACGCCTGAAAAGCGAGTGCTTCCTTGCTGTGAACGAGTCCCACCTCAATCTCTAGTTGCTGCTGCACCAGCACAAGCTCTTTTTGCATATTTGCCAGCTGAGTGTTCTCAAGCCGCTGCAGCGTCTCATTCCCTGCGTGGGAATCCTGCATGTGTGCACGTGCAAATCATCTTGCATGCGCAAATGGGCACGCGTTGCAGCACCTCATTCATTGCGTGCATGCGCACATCAGCTTGGGCACAATGGGCAGGCGTAGTGTGGGTTAGGGAGTGAGCGTTTGCGCGTGTTGAGTAATCATGCCCCTTGTGCTAGGATGAGAACTTTTCAAGCCATCTGGAGCTCGAACTTGTTGAGCATGTTTGTGATGCTGCGTATATAAACATGTCGTGCACGTCTTACACGTCTTAATGTGCATGTTTTTGTCATGTTGCACACACCTTTTGTAAAAATCGTGTGTCCACTGCTGTTTTTGTGTGCAGCTCCTTGAGCTCATGCTTGAGCTGCTCCACGACTTTCTTTTTCTCACGCATCTGCGTGTTAAAAAGGTTTAGAATGTTGTGATTGTCAAGCTAGTACTGCACTGTTTGTTTCCTTGCACATCAGGACCATGAAGAGGTGAGGTTGGCCGGATGTAAAACGGTGCCGCACAGAAGTGCCGTTGTTACAAAATGTTTTGCAAAATGTCCACACCCCACATGCTATACGTAGTAAGGAAGTCGTCACATTGCTGTGTTAGGGCACACACTCACACACACACACTCACAGTCTGCCTCAACTGCATACACACGTGGTATATGGTGGTATGCATGGGGATACACATGGTCCCTGTTCAAAAAATATGTACACACCCTTAACACACTCTTGGCTGTTATATCGTCACAACCCTGCATATATTGAAGACTTCCCAGGGGTGCAGAAGTGGCCTTATGTGTGTGTGTGTGTGTGTGTGTGTGCGTTCTTCAAAACCGTAGCACACACATGCAACCGAGCATCGTGCCAACGGCCAAAAGCCATTTCTAGGGTTGGCCAGAACCATGTATAAACAGTGTATATACGTAGGGTTGGCCAGAACCGTACATGGGATTCCCATATACTGTATATATGTATATATGCCGTATATGACCGTATATACGCCGTATTTCCGTATATACCGTATATAGGAGAAAATGGATTCACTCAGAATTAGTTCATAGGGGGGTCATTTTGCAGCCCTTGAAGAGCTGAGTACGCACGACCCAATCTTTTATACCCAAAAAATGAATGGTTAGGGAGCTAGGCCTGCTTCAAGCCAAAAAGACCAAAAAAAGGCCTTTTTCAGTGCAAAAGGGAGTTCAACTACCATAACCACTAATAAAATTAAGTATGAATGCAAAACATATACAGCAATAGAAAAGGGAAGCAAAGGAAGAGCTCAGTAAGAAGAGGCGCGAGAAAAGAACTTGACCAAAAAGAGCAAAAGAGACTGCTGTTGCTGGGAATCGAACCCTGCACCAAAATACGGCCTGTTGAAACCCATATATGGTCATACGGTTACGGAACCGGTGGTCAGTGTCATATACGGTACCGGATATACAACGTACCGAGGATACGGCGTATATACGGTCATACGGTTTGAGCCAACTCTAATGATAGGTGACATAACAAAGAGGGCCTTCAACAATCCCTGCTAGTGTGCAATACAACGCTTGTGCAGTACAACGCTGCTAGTGTGCAATACAACGCTGCTAGTGTACAACACAACGTTTGTGCAATACAACGCTGCTAGTGTGCAATACAACGCTGCTAGTGTGCAACACAACGCTTGTGCAGTACAACGCTGCTAGTGTGCAATACAACGCTTGTGCAATACAACGCTTTGTAGAGCGCCACCAGCCAACACACTTCCCTGCCCTGATTCGTGCCCACAAAGGAGTAGTGCCTTTTCGCACACAAAAGCAAGCGTGCAGCGTTTACTACACCCTGAGCTGCCTGCTTTGTATCCCTGTGACAAAATGCGTTCAACCCTTTTAAGCACTCGACACACCGCTTGCTCGCCAAACCCCACCTTATCCTCATGATCCACTTTCTCGTCTTTCAGGTCGTTGCGCAGCTGCTTGACCGCGCCTGTGGTGGTACGTTCGTGCTCAATGGTACGCTCCATTTGTTTCTGCAAGCATGCAAGGTGAAGCAGAGCAGCCAAAAGCAGGCTGGAATTGTCTTTAAATTGATTGTATTGCTATGCATGCGTATATGTTTGCACGTGCTCGACGGTTGCGTGCACTGCACTTGGTTTGCACGCAAGTTAAGCAAATCAGAGACCAAAGAGTATAAGGTTGCTTATTGACTGTGCTATTTGCGTGCCGCTGTTGCGATGATGGGACTTTAACTAAACATCATTTCAGTGCTTCATATGTTGCTGCATGCAAAGCGTGTGGTAAAATAGGACGCTAACCTTTGTCTCTCTGTGTGAGGAGTGACTTACACACCCTTGACTCATGCCAGGTGAGTTACACTGTGCCCTATGCTTTACTCTCTTCTTTTCATTTGTAGCATTTTGGAGACCCGCAACTTCCCTCAGAGCAAGGTAGGTCAAGGATGCTAGGAATTCAAGCTGTCGAAATAGTATGCACCGATTCAGCGATTTTGCTGACTGTGAGCCATGAAGGGCGGTGAGCAATGAACCGTCAGACCCACAGTGTGCTTAGCTGCGCTGACATGTTGACTTAACATACATGCCTCGTTACAATTGCATATATTTATTAAGTAATTAAAAACACGTTAGTGTCAAAGAGCTGTACATCAGTAAGCGACCCACTATGCCTTCACAGCCAGCTGCTCAAATGACCAGCCATAATTCCCACGTGCTATCCACCCAAAAAAAGTCCATCACAAACGGAGCCCACCTTTGCCGCTTCCTGGGCAAGCACGCTCGCTATGATGGGGGTGACCTTTTGGTATACGTCCAGCTCTGTCAATGTGGAGGACATGAGCACAGCTAGAGATTGCCGTTCGGTAGCCACCTGCCCGGGTGCAATTACACACAAGTGTGCAGGCCCACCATGAGTGCGGGGCTGTTGTATACTGCTCTAGCCCTGTTTTGCCCCCTTGGAGGACACGAAAGCACAGTCAAGAGTCGTCATCTGATGACAAACACAACCTTGGTAAACACAGCGTGCGTGTGCCATTTGGTGACCACTTGTCAGTGTGCATATGCCATTTGGTGACCACTTGTCAGTGTGCATCCGCCATTTGGTGACTACTTATCAGTGTGCATATGCCATTTGGTGGCCACTTGTCAGTGTGCATTCGCCATTTGGTGACCACTTGTCAGTGTGCAATCGCCATTTGGTGACTACTTGTCAGTGTGCATATGCCATTTGGTGGCCACTTGTCAGTGTGCATTCGCCATTTGGTGACTACTTGTCAGTGTGCATATGCCATTTGGTGACCACTTGTCAGTGTGCATGCATGTGCAGCTTTGCAGCATCAAAAAGAACAGTGTGTTTGGTTGGCAATTAGGTGCCTGTAGAGGTAACGGGCAATGGAAAGGGAAAATTATGTCGCCTGTGAGATTTTTTAGCGTGTCAGGCACACTATTTTCACGTTACTGTTGGTTCTGCAATACAACAAAGCTGTTCATTCCCTATCCTTGTTCGTTTCTTTTCTATTATGTGCAGTATGTGCAGACCAATGCTATCATTATCAACAGAATCATTTGCCCAATTTTTATACTCAAAAGGTTTCTCCCACCTGCTCACACAACATGCAGGCACTTGCACACACAACAGAGAGTTTGATACACACAGCATACATCACCCACCTTAGCCATGTTTTCTTGCACATTGGGGTTGTCTTTTAAATTCCTGCACAGCTGCTTTGTACTCTGCCTCAGCGCTTCAGCCACTTGCTGCAGCTCAGCCTGTGTGTGTATTTGTATGCGTGTGTATGTGTGTGTGAGCATTTGCAAATTTGCATGCATTTTGAATGTAAGTTACATGTGGTCAAAGAGAGCAATAATAAACAATTGTGTACCTTGCTGGAACATTTAAAACAACGCAAAATGTGGGCAGACGGAGCAATCATCAAACTGCCCTGTACGAACACGAGCTCCATCGGCACCGAGCTCGTTGCAGACCAGCGTTGATGCATAAATAAAAAGATTTAGAGTGTGTGCGCGTGAAAAAGAACGTATCGGTCTGGATGATGCTAGAAAGGCAGGAAAGCATCGCCCACCCTAAGAAAGTCAAAGAGCACTTTGGTGAACGCGCCTGGTTTTCTCGCAGCTTGGCCTTGTTGGGCAGGTGCCGCAGGTGGTGCTGAGCAGAGACCAGCTCTTCAAAGCGCTGCTCCAAGTTCTTCTGCTGCGCAATCATACGTGTGATCTCCTCGCCCACCGACTGTGTTAGCTCCTGGGCCTGCACCTGTTGTGTGTGTTCAAGTGTAGCTAAGGCTTAAGCTCACGGTGAGCATGCCAAACATATTGACCTCCTCCCCAATAATTCCTGGGCTGCTTCTACTTAACATAGTTGTGCTTTATGCCAATGTGTATGTGTGTGTGTCAGTTGGTTGACCCCCTTTCCCATTGACTGTCTCAGCTTCGTACAATACCTCCCCTTCCCCCCCGAGAGCGCAGGTAACCGCACACACACACACAAATACACCCCCAAACTTTCCAATTTAATGTGCCAACTACGTGTAGAGCATGCAGGGGTACATGCTCCCTCACCAGACATTTACCAGCTTTCTTCGTTTTACTTAGGAATTGACTGTGAAGTGTGCGAATACGCTGAAATGCCGACATGCAAACGCTCTTGTGGCCCCCTTATGAACATGAACACATTCAATTTGCTCAAAATAGAGAGCAGGTTGGTTCAGGCGAGTTAAAGTAACAAGCAACGGATCACTGGGGTGGAGAATGTTTGTCAAGATGTGTGGCCAGATGCTTGTCAAGATGCGTGTCAAAATTCACAGCACTACCAGCAGGACGAGCCTAAGCAGGATGATACGAAGGATACACCCCACCATGTGAATGCATCCGTGCTTTTGTGAGCCCCCATGATGCTGATGATTAAAAAAATTGCATAATAGTAGGGTTGGCCAGAATTGTATATAAACATCGTATCCGACCGTATATTTGGTGATTTCCCTGCCAAAAATACCATTTAGGTATACACCGTATGCATATGGTTCTGGCCAAACCTACGTAACAGTGGCGGGACTCGGGCTAAAACCCCAGTCAAGGTCCCTATGTGTGAGTGCTCATGCTTTCACAAGACTCCTTTGGTATACCTAAGGACAATCGTACGACCACAGATCTGACATTGACTGATTCAATGTGTACGACGTCGCGCACATGAATGCAACAATAATGAGCGTTAATGAAGTAATCCACGTGTCCAGCATAGCTTACTCAGCTGTCAATGCTGCTCCGCACCAGCAGAGGGCTGGTGTGTCACACAGTGGTTATTGTCTGCTGCTGTGATATCAGCAAACGGACGCGTGTCCTTCCCGGCACGCTGACTGTTCCTTCCCACATTTCTCTCAAACACACATATTCCCATACACACATGCGCACACACAAACACACCTTTGAATCTACTGTTATGATGCCCACCAACGCAAGCTTGTCCAGACTGCGCTTTAGGACAGAATATACCTGAATTGGAGAGGAGCACGTACGCATTGGGGAAAGGTGCACATATGTAAACACAACTATCATAGTGAAGTAAGCTCTTTCTCTCATTGTATAGGTTGGCAGATTTGCTGTAGGGGTATGAGTGTGTGTACACGTGTGCGAGTGTGTGTGTTGTGTGTGCGTCATGTATGAGTGTGCACGTGTACAATGTACGTGAATCCGTGTATGTTTCTGTCTGTTGGAATGCATGTATGGTGTGCATGTACTTTGTTTTGCGTGTGTGTATGTGTTTGTGTGTGTGTGTTCGTGCGTATGTATGTTTGTGTGTGTTTGTGTGTGTATGTTTGTGTGTATGTGTTGTGTGCGTTTGTGTTTGTATGCTTGTGTTTGTGTGTGCATGCAAGTGTGTGCGTGTGCACGCGTGTCCATGCAGGTGTGCGTGCGTGTATGAATGTGCATATGTGTATGCTTGTGGCTGTGTGTCGTGTAAAGTGCTTGTGTGCATGTGTGTGCATGTGTGTGCGCGCGCGTTTGTGTATGTATGTGCGTGGCTGTGTGTCGTTAAAGTGCTTGTGTGTATGTGTGTGCGGATGTGTGTGTGTGTGTGTGTGTGTGTGTGTGTGTGTGTGTGTGTGCCAGTGTTTGTTCGTTTGTATGTGTGTTTGTGTGTGTGTGTGTGTGTGTGTGTGTGTGTGTGTGAGTGTGCGTGAGTGCGTGCGTGTGTGTCTGTGTGTGTGTATGTGTGTGTGTGTGTGTGCCAGCGATTATAAACAGGAGCTGTCTTTGCTCACATGTGCTGCCTCCACAGAGCTCAGCTCCAAACTCTGATCCGTGGCCAAACGGCTGATTCCTGGTGGCACTTTGCCCTCCCCTGTGAGCGCCATATTTGTTGTTCGACGGCCTTATAATGGATTTCACGCCTTTCCTATTTCGTACGATAATCTTTGTATTATACGACTGTTTGAATAATTTACAATGTCGTTGGGAGCGGGAGGGAAGGTATAAAAGATGGTTTCAACACTTCGTCTATTCAGCCATAAAGCACATTACGACGTAAAACGAATTCCGAAAAAATAAAAGAAGACCTTGAAATTGTGTGGCCAGGCAGGAGCACAGCACGGCCAGCATGGCTGTTATTGGCAAAATGATACAGCGATGTAACCTTAACAAGCCCCTAAAAAAGCTTTGCAGGCACCCCATTTTGTGAGCACTATGGCTTCCAGAAGCAGACGGAGACTGTGGGGACCTGAGCTAGGTATGACACCAACCCATCTAAAATCTAGCAGGGTAAAGCGACCCTATTCTTGCAAGTAGTCTCTGCTTTCTAAGAGTTCATCCGCTCGCGCGCCCTCTCCCAACTTCATCAGCTTATTAACGACGAGGTTGTACTGCAATGTGAGCAATTTTGCGACTTGACTTTGTCACTGCAGGGTACAGGATGGACTTGAGCTACATAGGTGGAGCAGAGAGGAAGTACAGACATTCTGTAATAACAGTCGCGCAAATGATGTACTTCAGAGCTTCAGGCAAAGCATTCAAAGGCAAGCAAAAATAATATTGTAATGCGGCAACTTACCGTGTCATATTGGAGCAGGGTAGGCAAGTCCTGCCCTTGCAGCTTTAGGTATGCATCAATTTGCTCTGCTGCTTCAACAGCGTGTCCGCTGGCCGCTAGTACTCGCACGACCGAGTTTCGGGCACGCCCAAGAGCTGCTGCATCTGTCGTGCCTGATGGCTGCCGCTGCTCAAGAACCTACTTGCAGGCATACGAATGAACTGCGATGTTGCGAATTCGATTCTTCAATCAATCAAGGCAACAGTGTCCGGAATTTCTAAATCTGCTGTGGGCCAAGCAACTAGAAAAGAGGCATGCAAGCGGTCTGCGTAGTAAGAGGGACACAAATGGAGCTTTATTATGAAGCATCGTTCCTTAAACAGATCGGCATACTATGCTGCATACGTCAATCATTTTTTATTGAGCAAGACAGAAATGAAGGCCTTGTGTAAGACTGATGGGCGATATACTGATGAGTTTCAAAAGCTGCACGACACATTTAGATTTTTATCGATGTTTCTATTGCGGCACGATATGTCTCGGAGTACCAGGTAATTCTGGATGTCCTTGCCCTTTCTCTTTTACTCCTCTTGAGGATATTTACATTCTATTGGTGTAAGGAACTCACAAATTTACACGCTGCTAGGAGGCCCTCAGGTTCCTGAGATCATAATACAGAAGAAAGAGAAAAGAGAAAGACAAAAAGACGGACAAACGACACGAGTAGCATAAGCACTGGCTGTCTCCATGAACAGTCCACCCCTTTGCAAGCCAAAGAGTCCCATTTAACTTTTGAGTCACCATATTTCTGTAACCCCTGCGCCGTTTTCAGACCTGAGACATGCGTTGATTAGCTACATGCGAAATGTTTTCTTCACATCTATAAAAAAAGCAGGCAAAGAGACCCAGTTGGGTAGCTAGAAAATTATTTATAAGTTTGTAAGGGGATAATTCACCCCGCAACTCTGGTGTAAAAGTGAGGGTGTGAAATGGGGCCAAAACAGTTTTAGCCAAAATTGCAAATTCCGACCAGGCCACCGACTGGACCCATTTAAGTTTTATACTAACCCCGCAACTTTGGTAACAAAAACTGGGCTGAAACTCGCAGCAGGTATGGAGAAAATTGTCTTTTCCCCCTGTGTCCCTCGTGCAAATGTGAGTGCCTCCCACTCGCTGGCGAAACAGTGTTATTTAACATTTAAAATGCTTACATCTTGAAGCAGAGCTCGATCGGGGCAACTTCAGAGATGCACCTTTTCCCTGCCAAAGTGGGTGCAAAATACGCACCGGGCCCCACACAGCCCCCCAGAACGCCAAGTTTCCAGTAATTGTCAGTGTTAAAACAAACTTAAGTATTTTGCATTCAGATGAGGCATAGGGGGCTTTGAATTGGGTGGAGAGCTAAGTGAGAAGTGAGACTGGTGTGGGGGGATTGTTCATAGGGACAGCCGACTGCCGGCCTGGACAATTAAAACAAGTGAAAAGATGAACACATAGAAATGTAGTAACTAATTTTCCTATCGCACCTGCAGCAAGGCCTTAGCTTCCCCTGCCTCTTTGGCGACAGCCCAAGCCTGCAGGACAGCAAGGATGGTTTCAGCAGCCGGCTGGCCATCCGCTTCAAGCATCTTTGACAGCAAATCCGCTGATCTGCGCGCTTGACCTCCTGTTTTAGCAAGGGCAGGTTTTGTGCATGTTTGTTGTGCATTTCTGGCACAATTCAAAGAAAGTAAAATCCAAAATGGGGTGGCTCGTTACATGTGCATTTTGTGCTAAGTACCTAGGCTGCAAACTTGTCCAGTCCAGCACAGTACCAGACGGCAACCTGGAAGCTGTTGATATCGTCATCACAAGTTATGTGCAAATAACATTTACCCTGTCTCTTAAACCTTCACGACGACGCACCTCTTGCCAAGGTACGAACAGCCACTTCCTTTGCGTCTGGTGGGAGTTGTATCTCCAGCACCTGCAAGTAAAGGTCAACGCAATTTAAAGATCCTGAAAAGTGGATCTCTGAAAAGGCTTTGAGCTGCTCAAGTGCTAACAAAAATTCAAGTGCTAACATAAAAGTGGAAGCGCAGAAAGGTTGGGCTAGTCATGCTCGGGGGCAGCAAAATAGCTTTGGTCTGCAAGTGTGTCAAATTTTAAGCCTGTCCCCTCGTCACAGACTTTCAGCTTCATCTATGGTAACTCAAATATGTTAAGCTTTGCCATGTCAGTTTGGAATTGCCCTCCTCCCAGGCCCCACCCCCTCCCTCACCCATCTGCCTTCCCTTCACCTACATAAACACACGTATGCAACACCCAAATGCAAATTGGTCACCAGAATTTCAGAAGCACACACGCATGCCCTCCCCCACCCCTCCCCACACACACACGCGAACACACCTGCACATGCACATGCATACAAACACACTACACACATTCGCATTAACATACCCCCACTTCCGAGAGCAGCTCCAAAGTTTTAATCCAGTCCTCAGCTTCCTCAGCCTCCGTGAGCAAAGACACATACGCCTCTGTGTGCAACGGTAGCTTATTTTGGTAGGTTGCAGCGAATGTTAGGTTGCAGTGCATTCGGGTGTGTGTGATATGTGTGCACGTGTGTGTGTGTGTGTGTGTGTGTGTGTGTGTGTGTGTGTGTGTGTGTATGTGTGTGTGTGTGTGTGTATGTGTGTGTGTGTGTGTGTGTGTGTGAGTGTGTGTGTGTGTGTGTGTGTGCATGTGTGTGTATGCAATCGCTAGTTACTTGTAAAGCTCTAAGATCCAACCCATTTCTTTCCCCCACCTTGCGAGCGAGCTGCCTTGCATGCAGAGGCCCCCCTTCTTCTCCTCTGGACTCTGGTCCCAAGTGTAGCGGCATAATTGTTGCTAACTAGGCCTTGTTGGTTGCATCTTACCGGCCTGGCAGCTGTCCTGTTAATTCTCTGAAAATAACATGATGTTGGACAGCAAAAGGATGGCAGATATGGAGACTGAAGCAACATTTTTTAATTCACTGACTCAGCAAGATTGAGGATGTCAATTGCTAGAACATAATTTAATGGATATCATGGATGCTTCTGAGCATAAGTGGAGCTATGAACTCCCTCAGGTTAGCAAAAGCTGCGCTCACATGCGCGTCTGCGTGCACGCAATGGCGCACACGCACACACACTCTCTTTCAAACACACACACTCTCTCACACACACTGTCTCACACACATACGCACACACACACACACATACGCACACCCACACACCCACACATCCACGCACACACACACACACACACACACACATACACACACACACACACATACACATACACGCGCACACACGCGTGCACACACACACACGCACATGCACACACACACACACATACTCACACACACACACCCACACATCCACGCACACACACACACACACACACACACATACACACACACACACACATACACATACACGCGCACACACGCGTGCACACACACACACGCACATGCACACACACACACACATACTCACACTCACACACACACACATACTCACACTCACACACACTTGTACACACACACAAACACACACTCGCACACGCACGCACGCGCGCGCACACACACATATATATACACACACATGCGTACACACAACAAAGGGATGGCAACATTGGAAACACTCATACACACAAACACGCATTCCACAGGACATTCTTGGGAACATTGTTGCAATCCTTCTGGAAGGAGACTCCAGTAGCTCGTCACTGTACTGTTCACTGTCAAGGTATGTGTGTGTACCTGTGTGTGTGTTTGTGTGTGTGTGTGTGTATGTGTGTGTGTGTGTGTGTGTGCGTTTGTTTGTGTGTGAGTGTGCATGTGTGTTCTTGTATGTATGTGTGTGTGCAGTGTTGCGTCTCATAAAAGTATTGCACATGCAGGCAATTGGGCATTGCCGGGAATACAAGTTGTATCAAAGGCGTGTGTGTATGTGCATGCATGTGTGTGCAAGAAGTGTGCAAAAAGTGTGCAAGAAGTGTGCAAGAAGGAGAGGAGATGGAACTCTTCAGATGCTCAGCACACGTAGAGACACAACCTCCTCTGAATCCCCTTTTGTTTCACCCAACCTGCAGTGTGTGCTCCTCCTGGAGGTCCTCCCTCAAGAACTATATGCAGCAACTCAAGCCCAGGGCCTGCGACATTGCCGCTCTTTCTTCCCCCTGGCCCAGCATTGTGAAACTGGACATGCCGATCGCTCGTTCAAAGTTCGATGGCTCGGCTACATTCCTCACTCCTTTGTCGGTTACGGGCCCTGTGCAGCCGGGCTCGACGTTGCATTGCCAGTTCCCAAACCTCTCTGCGCTGAACCTGGAAGGACAGGTATGTGTGTGCACATGTGTATGTGTGTATGTGCGTGTGCGTGTGCGCGCTCGTGTACGCATGTGTGCCCTCCTGTTAGCTGATCCGGCAAGCCGGGTCCTTTGCCATTGATTCTGCCCACAGTTGATGCCTGTGATACTTATATTTCAGATGGCCCCTGCCAAAGGCTTCTCCGTTAGTGCCTTGCTGGACAAGGTATTCAACCCAAACCTGTCCAATGACTAAGTACTGCTGAAAGAAATTGTTGTTATGCTATTGTGCTTCATGGTTACGCAGCCAATCCTATGCAGACAAGACCCACGCAACTCTCAAAACTTCCAAGGCATCCATGGCATCTCAAGACTTAAAGGCACCAAACGTATCTCATCATCGCATTCCAAGGCTTCATCACGGCTCTCATCAAGGCATCTCAAGACTTAAAGGCACTACAACACCTCTCATCAAGCCATCTCAAGACTCCATGGCACCAAACGCATCTCATCAAGGCACCTCAAGGCCTCATCACGCCTCTCATCAACGAATTTCAAGACTTCATGGCACCAAACGCATCTCATCAACGCATTTCAAGGCTTCATCACGGCACTTATCAAGGCATCTCAAGACTTAGAGGCACCAAATAGGTCCTTGCATAAGGCATCTCAAGACTTCATGGCACCAACTAGGTCCTTGCATAAGGCAACACATCCTGCGTGGATCACAATCCCTAACTCGGGCACACGCATCTCCTTTCTCACTCTTTTTGGCATGCACGTCCCTTCTCACTCTTTTCCGCATGCATGTCCTATCTCACTCGGTCCCCTCTCGTGCTCAGGGTTGACCAGAACCGTGTGTGCAAGTAGAGTGCATCAATGGTGTGTTTGGCAGGGAAATCTTGAAATGTACAATCGTTCGCGGCGTGTATGCATACACTTTTGGTCTGCCCTCCTCATGCTACATGGTGTCATACAGGCAGGCTCTTTGCTGACGCCTAGCCAGACTGAGTCATGGAAGGGCATGACCTTTTTCTCCTGAATGAACGTACAGAGCAGGTCCACCACTTATGTGGTTATGTGCTATTTCTTAAGGATATGATCTAACCTATAGTCGCGATTGCAAGTGATTAAATTCAAGATGTAAATACCACCCTAACCCTAACCCTAAACCCTAACCCTAACCCTAACCCTAACCTTAACCCTAAACCATAAGACCTTAAACCCCAACCCTAACCCTAACCCTAACCTTAACCCTAAACCATAAAACCCTAAACCCCAACCCTAACCCGTGCAGGCCCTGCCCCCAGGCTTCCTGCGGACCTTACCCCCTCAGTTAATGAGTCTACAGCTGAAAGGGTGCTCCCTGGTAGTGAGCGACCTTCTCTCTGTCCTGCCTGTCATGGTCTGCTTACGAGCGCTTGACCTGGGTGGCGTGTACCCTTTGGACCTCAACCCACACACAGGTGAGCTCTTATGGGTCCGGCCAGGTGCTTCAGTGGTAGTGGCTACGGTTGGCAAGAGTTGAACAGATGTACTGTATAAACTGAGATACGTGTCTGATCTAGATTAAAATATGTGCCTGCAATGGACCGAGGATGGTTAGTGAGCAGGTTGGATCAGTTTGCTCCGTTCCTACAATAACGTGCACAATGCATGCATGCGCAGAACTTACGACTGCTCACACAAAATACAAAATGTTGTAATGGAAAAATGTTTGTTACAAGCTTTGACACAAATAAGGCTCTCGTTTAGTAAGCGCACGTTCGCTGTCAGCCTAGGATCGAGTACGCAGACCGCCACAGAGCATATTGTATTCCCCAACCAGTTTCATCCATAAGGGTGGCCAAATTATATACTGCCCCACCAGACCTGCTAGGCAACATCATGAGCAGGAGTTTTAACAGTATCGAATGCCTGTAAACTCTGCCACTTAATAGCTACGGCCTCGTGCATAATCCGATGCACGTTGTCAACACACGTGCAGGTGCTTTCGGCACACACCGCCGCGTTGCTGCTCCTCCTCCCAGCCTCCTCACAGACTCCGCTTTTGAGCTGCGGGCTGCCCCCTTTGTGCATGTGTGTCCTCCTCTGCACCCTGACGCCATCACCACCATCCTCGGGCCTGGCACAGCACCTGACCCAGCCACACACACCTGTGCCTGCCAGCCAACCAGGTGCGTCAGCCGACCAAATGAGTGGTTGGGCCAGCGAAAGTTTATGCAAGGAAAGGGGCCTGCTACATCAGCACTTAACCCAGCCATGCACACCAGGCCCTACCATCCAACCAGGTGCGTCAGCCGACCAGATGAGTGGTTGGGCCAGCAAAAGTTTATGCAAGGAAAGGGGCCTGCTACATCAGCACCTAACCCAGCCACGCACACCAGGCGCTACCATCCAACCAGGTGCGTCAGCCGACCAGATGAGTGGTTGGGCCAGCAAAAGTGTATGCAAGGAAAGGGGCCTGCTACATCAGCACCTAACCCAGCCACGCACACCAGGCCCTACCATCCAACCAGGTGCGTCAGCCGACCAGATGAGTGGTTGGGCCAGCAAAAGTTTATGCAAGGAAAGGGGCCTGCTACATCAGCACCTAACCCAGCCACGCACACCAGGCCCTACCATCCAACCAGGTGCTTCAACCCACCAGATGAGTAGTTGGATCAGCAAAAGCTATTGCGAGGGAGGGATATTGCTTAGGCAACCGAGAGTTCTGTGCACACGTGCACACCAAGCGCTGTCAACCCAAAGCAAACAATGCTTTTGCTGTACCCCCTTTTCTCAAGTCAAATAGCTTTATTCAGGGTTGGCCACCAACCATACATTTATAAAAATCAATGGTGTGCAGGCATACGGTATTTTAAGCAAAAAAAGTCCATATATATATTCATACACGTACGTACGGTCCTGGCCAGTTTTAGCTGTTAATCTGTCCAACTAAATGAATGTGGAGTCAGTGAAGCTACTGATTGCGGAAGTGTTGGTCAAACCCATACTTCATCACCGCCAACCAAAATACAGCGTGCCGTTGCTGCAGCCCCTCCCTTTAAGTAAACTAGAAAACCCAAAAACAATAGAATTCTAGTGCTTTCTGCAAACCTGAAATTTAGCTATGTCTAACTAACGTTTTAACTGAAAGAACACACAAAGCAACTGAAAGATAGGCAATTAACCAGGGATGTGTCATACGGTTATTAGGGACCTTCAATACGGTAAATTACGTATAAATACGAAATACAGTATAATACGATCGTATTTTAAGCAATTTTGGGAGTGCAGATTTTGACCCAAAATGTACCCGATTCGCCCCAAAACCACCCAAGACGCTCCCAGTTCTTTCCCGATATATTATATGGTAATATGCATTATATAATAGCATGATAAGCTCGCTGAAGGGCTGTTTTTGGGGCTGGAATCGCCTTAAAAAGGCCAAAATCCGTCAAATCTTGGCAAATTTTGCAATCGTGTAATACGGCCCAACTTGTTCAATACGGTAAAATACGCGTTAAAGACGATACAGCGTATTGTACGAATATTTGTATGACACATCCCTGGGATTAACCAAATTCCATGTGCGTCGCTGGTTAAGAAATTGCTGCAGCTGTCCTGCCACACCAAAAAGCAAGCAGAAGCGACTCCCTAGTACCGCTGATTTGTGTGAGGCGTGAGATGCAATGCAAGATCAAACACTGCAATTAAACTTAATTGCACTATAGTAGTATTAGGTATTAGTGAACTGTCTTGCGTAGCGGAAACATACAGTCGCATATGCTGTTGTAAACATACATTTTTAATGGCTTTACACAAATGCGCTTTGTGCCTGTCTGTTCATCCATCCGTGTGTGCGTCCACCCTGATAAGGACCCCTTGTGTGCTTATTTCTCAGCTTCAGCATGCAAAATCTCACATGTCCACGCAGCCTGGCTGCCACTGCCCAGCTCCTGCGTGTGCTGGCCACCCTGAAACACCTGCAATCTCTGGACTTGAGCATGGCTCCAGTCCTCTGCTCCACCGATACACCCAGCCGCCGACCACTCCCAACCAAGGTATGCCACCATCAACTCTTGTACGCATAATTACACAGGACTTCTGGTGAATCCTTGCACTCGAAGGTACACAATTGCTTTTTTGCTTTGCTTAAATGTACCATGTTTCTTGATATAATGCACGGCAGGCCACAGGTGTGCAGACGTTTTGTTCAATTACAGGCACTGCTTTTGTTCATTCACAGACACATGAGCAAATTAACCCCTTGCTCCCTAATTTTGCCAGGTTGCATCAACATATTGCACGACAGGTCACGGGTGCAAAGCCGTCCGTCCTTGCATTCTCATACATTGGCAAGCGCTCATACTTTCAACCAGGGCAATCATATTTGCCGTCATGCATAGTCTGCACACACGTACACAAACGCACGCACACACACACACATACACACACACACACACACGCACACGCACACGCACACGCACACGCACACGCACACGCACACGCACACGCACACGCACACGCACAAACGCACACAGGTCGCCTTCACAGGACTGCCTGTTCTTGACCAATGCAGCACCCTTCCAGCCCTGACTGCTCTCACCAGCCTGCGTCTAGCCAACAACCGCATCACCGCAACGGATGCTGAGCACGGCATAGGGTGCTGCACGAGGCTGCAGGACTTGGCAGTGTGCTGGGCGGCTGGGAGTACAGCTCGTACAGAGGACTTGGTGCTGTCCCCGCAGGTGTGTGTGTGAGTATGTGTATGTGTGCATACATGTATGTGTGTATGTATGTAACGTTGTACGTGTTCATGCATGTATGTGTGTATGTATGTAACGTTATATGCTCGTGTTGGATACGTGGTGAAGTCTTACAACGGTGTGTTTTTCTTCAAACATGGCAGGCCCGCACAGCCCGCCTCACAGCCCTCCCGTCCCTGCTACTCAGCAATAATGTCAAAGCTCCTGATGCCTGTGTGGTAATCCTACTCAGCAATAATGTCACAAGCTCCTGATGCCTGTGTGGTAAACCCTATGGTGCTGTCCCATTGCTTTGCAGGTTTGGCAGGCCAGCATAGCCCGCCTCACAGCCCTCCAGTCCCTGCAACTCAGCATGCACGGACACCCCAACAACTGGGCTGAGATGTCTCTCCGTGCCCTCACCCGCCTACAGTCCTTGCACATAGCAGGCTGCTACTCCATGCCGCTTGCCCTGTCCATCATGCACCTGTCAGGTAGGTGTGAGTATCTCTGTGTGTGTATGTGTGTGTGCGTGTGCGTGTGCGTGTATGTATGTCTGTGTGTGTGTGGGGGGGGGGGGGGGTGCCCGTGCGACAATGGCGCAAAGGTACAGCCCACAAAAGCACACGCAATGAAAGACAGTCATCAGAAACCTCTACGGACTTTGGCCCTTACGCGCAGGAGTGTGCATGCATCCGCTTTTGCTTTCTGTTGTACATTTTTTCTGCCAGCCACAAAAAGAGTATGCCAACTTTAGGAGGCCTGTCTGAGCAGCATCAGGCTTGAACTTTACACTTGAACCTGAATTTTGGACACTGAGATTGGAGATATAAATTGAACTCGAAATCTTTAATGGGCATCTAATTTAGGTAATCTCACCGCCCATCAGGAGATACCAGGAACAACAAACAACACGCCCCTTGCATCCTGGGTTTTAGGCCCAGAATTTGCCTGCAGGTGCACGTCAATCCAACCTCCAGGATTTGCCGCAAACCTAATTGTGTTGTTTTTATGTGCTTGCAGAAATAAGGTCCCTCAGCCTCACACACAGTGATCAGATCTCTCCAGATCTCATCATCCAGCTGGCTGCAAGCCTTCCCCACCTGTCTGCCCTGGACATCGCCGCCACCAAACAGAATAAGGTGTTTGAACCCTCAGGTGCGTACCTGAAGTTCAATGTCTTCATTGATTGCTGCAAGCCTTCCCCACTGTCTGCCTTGGACATCTTCGTGCCACCTAATAGAACAAGGCATTAAACCCATAGGTGTGCCGTCTTTTTAAAGTAGATAAGTCTCATCGAGGCTAATCATTGTGCAAGCCAATGCTGCTTGGATGAGGTCATTGTAGGGTATGCTGATGATCCCTCCACTAGAAGAAACAGACAGAAGGAGAGTTGCTCAGGCCTGGCTCAGTCATCTCACTTTTTCATGTGTATGGCAAAGTATTCGAGGCCATTACATGTGTATTGGGACGGTTTCTCAGCCTGATTGTGCTTTGCGAGTGCAGAGAGAGCTTGCTGCCTTGCCTAACATGGACCACTGATATCAAGCATACCATCTAGGCATGATTTTGAAAGGCTTAAACATTATTTTTTCTTACATACACTCAAGGCACTCGTGAGGGAAAGAAGGGGAATCAATGCCGTCCAGCTTACACAGCAGCAGTGTGAAAACGAGAGCTCGTCTGCCTCCTCCCTCCATAGCAGCATCGCTTCTGCTTACGCCTGCAAAAGTCTGAGTGCAAAACTGAGCATGAGTACAAAAGGCAGTACAGTAGCGTGCGCATGCACATGCACTCACACACTCACTCACACACACACACTCACACACACACGCACACACACAAGCAAACACGTATACACAAACACATACACATGAGTATTCAAATACACATACACATACACATGCGCATATATACACATGCATACAAATATACACACCTACACACACACACCAACGTGTATATGTTTACATGCAAAGACATACACAGGTGCAGATGCAGGCACATAGACATAGACGTATAAACACATGTATACAAATGAACTCATTTCTGCAGGTGACACCATCATTCGCGGCCTGTGCCTTGTGCGTCCCAATCTGCGCACCCTGCGCATGCAGGCAAGTTCATAGGGCTGTCCATAGACTGATGGGGTGTACGTACAGAAATTTCAGCGCAAAGGTCTGTGAAAGCACACATAGCGAAATGCCATGGTCAGTTACGATGGTTTTACAGGCCAATGTTAGAAAGGGCACACACACACAGGTTTGCAGCTTAAGGGTTGCTTCTGTGGTATGCCACCACAGTTACATATTTATGCACGCATTCAACTTTTTTGAGCCCCTGTACATGCATTACATACATATACACACACAAAATGATATTTGCAGAGTGTACCATTCTCAGGCACTGGGTTGCGTGAAAATTGTGAGCCGGTCGCTTCTGCACGGACATTTGGGGGGTGCCCTCTCAAAGTGGAGGTGTGTGTACGTGCATGTGTGTGTATGTGTGTGTGTACGTGCATGTATGTGCATGTGTGTGTACATGCATGTATGTGCATGTGTGTGTGTACGTGCATGTGTGCATGTGTGTGTGCTTAAGGTCCCTTGTGTCATCAGCCGTGTGGTTGCTGTGTGATGGGCATCGGCGCAGCCTGGCTCCCTCAGGCACCTAGGTAGCGCGCTGAGGTTTATATTTTATAGTGTGCAAGGATCCTGAGTCCTATAATGGGTGCGAGGACGCTGAAGGGCCTGACTTGTCATTGCAAAACAAGGTGGGTAGGAGTAAGTGGGCCTTTTCAGATGGAAGTAAGCTGTAGAGGCCCTCTTGCCAGGATGCGATGGCAATTCCTTACCTGGTGAACGTAAAGAGCATCATCGCCCCTAATTGACGTTTTTGGGGGAGGCGGTGATCAAATTAATTCTTGTAAAATAAGCATTGCACGTAATATTTTAGATTTTGCAGGGATTCTACTGGGTTCTGGTTGGGCAATGATCATATTATTTAAGGGGGGTCGGCGAATGCACGTACGTACGGTACCTATCCACCTTCAAATAAAAGGCGATGCACAGTCACATCAATGTATTGTTGTATCAAGGCTTCCTGTCAACTATCATTGCTTTAGCGCGTTTCCATTACTAGAGGGCAATATGCAATGTGCTTGCACCCATTCCTTGCATGAAGGCTCACAAATGGCTGGGATCGTTGTCTCTGCCACTTCACTTCATTGGTCTCAGTTATTGCATAAGACTGCATTCTGCACGCTACAAAATGTATGGGAATGTTTGCCTGTGCTGAGGTACTTATTGGTTGTCTTTTATTCGTGTGCTTGGTATTTTCCAAGGGGGCAAGTGCCGTAACCTTTTAAGAATGTTACGCAGAACAAATTATAAGGCACCTGGTGGAGGCACATATTGACTAAATGAACCATGCTTGGGATAAAACGCTAACACATTGCCGTTCCGCAATGCATAGCATTTCCTTGCCGTCCTTTGACCGCTGTGAGAGCTGTTTGAAGCCCACCTGTCATAAGTATGTGTGTGTGTGTACATTAAGGTACAGCTGTACCCGGCCAAGTGGTTCTCGTAGCCTTTTTCGTCTTGCAGAGAGCTGAAAAGTCTGCGTTGGGGGCATTCTTGAACAGAGTCCACCATACCAACTTCAATATCTGCGAATGATGCTGTTTTGGCCTGGGCATTACATCTGCATAGTTTGGGCGTTGTAGAGAGCTTATTGTTGATGGTGGATGCAATAAAGCACTGAGTGATGTGTACGTTAATGAGTAAGAAATGAATGCTCAAACAACGTACATTTGTGTCCTGTGGCCATTTAGGAGCTGAAGGTTGTTGGTGGAAGCATGGTAATGCACATGAGTTTTGTTGTCCAACCTTGTTCCAGGCTACCATGTCTTTGCCCTGTGGCCTTAAGAAGTTTGAAGCTACAATGGAGGCATGGTTAACTGCACAATAATGTCCATCCAACCTTTTACACTGCCAACACTTGCCTTGTGGCCATTCAGGAGTTGGAGGTTGTTGGTGAAGGCATGGTTAACTGCACAATAATGTTCATCTGACCTTTTAAACTGCCAACACTTGCCTTGTGGCTATTCAGGAGTTGAAGGTCGTTGGTGGAGGCATGGTTAACTGCACAATTATGTTCATTTAACCTTTTACACTGCCAACACTTGCCTTGTGGCCATTCAGGAGTTGGAGGTCGTTGGTGGAGGCATGATGATGCGCAAGTACAGAGACATTGCCACCCTCACCCATCTGCGCAGCTTAACACTAACAAGTGGGTCAGTGATCAGAGGTGGCGTAGGGAAAAGGTTAAATTCTCTTTTGACATCGTAAGTTGGATAAGAAGTTACTGCCACCCTAATCCGGCTTCACAGTTCAATGCTCAAATGAGTGATATAAAGGCTAAAGGTAGAACGAAGAGGCCAAATCAGGTGGCGTAATGAGAATAAAAAGCGACACAGGCTGTGAATACTACTTCACACCGTACGTAAAAAAAGGCACGCAGTCGGTTAGGCACCAAGTACTGCAAAATTTGTCCACCACAGAAGGAAAACCAAGTGGCCTATGTTCTGCATCACTGAGTAGGTTGTTGTGTACAGGGCCTTCTGCATCAGGACCTTCTGCATCACTGAGTAGGTTGTTGTGTACAGGGCCTTCTGCATTAGGACCTTCTGCATCACTTTGTGTACAGGGCCTTCTGCATTAGGACCTTCTGCATCACTGAGTAGGTTGTTGTGTACAGGACCTTCTGCATCAGGACCTTCTGCATCATTGAGTAGGTTGTTGTGTACAGGACCTTCTGTTGCATTGGCGATCTCAGCTGACAAGTGCCGGTCACCGGTGGCAGGTGGGCGAGCCTGTGCATAATGGGCATGACTTGAGACAAACGGCAAGCAAACCCAAAAAGAAAGAGTGATAGTTTCAGAAATTCTGCTCAATAAGCATTGTGCGTTGATTTTCACTGTTACTTTCTCACAAGCGATCATTTCAGGGGGGGGCTGGAGTTTGGAGGTGACCACTGCGTACAGTGACCCGACTTGAAATTTGATACCTATACGTGTTATAAAACATCAAATCCGCTTTTCACCGTGCCCTTGGACATACAAACACACACACACTCACACACACACACACAAACACACACAGGTATCACAACCCAGCAGCTTACATCAGCTGCCAGGATTGCATGCCAAGCTCTGAGCCGCCTCACTAACCTGACAGAGCTGCGCATGTTGGGCACACAACGCTACGGTTTCCCATGGCTGCTGCAACGCCTGTGTCCCATGTCTGTCTCGCAAGAGGTGAGAGACGTGCAGGTGCAGGAGTTGCAGATACGGCAATAAACAAGATGTGTAATTGAAGGAGTGGCTTGTACAGCAAGAAGGGAACAATGTGCAGGTCCAGGGGTGGCATGCACCATACATAACCGTGCTATTGCTGCTGAGTGTACACATTGGCGCGGCCTTCTTTAGCTGCTCTGACTCCTCTGCTCCATACCTCTGTGTTGAGCATGAAGCTTCCTGTGGTAAGCAAAGGAAGTTGTGTGTAGGGGTCTATACAGCTGTCAGCATTTTGCACACAGTCTGCCCTGACCGTGGATACAATGTCCCTGTGTGTGTTTGTGTGTGTGTGTGTGTGTGTGTGTGTTTGTGTGTGTGTGCGCGTGTGTGCGTATGTGCGTGTGCGCAGCTTGTCCTGGCTAATGTGACACTTCGACCTGCTTTTTTAAGAGCACATTCAGGCTCCTCACCCTTTCAGGTGTGAAGTCGCCAAGATCTTCCTGTCTGCTGCGCTTAATCCTCATCACCTTTGCATCAAGTACACTTGAAAAGTATGTGCTCTTGCATTGCAGGTTGCCCTCTCTCTCAGGTCTGTAGTTGTTTGTGTGTGTGTGTGTGTGTGATCGCATCTGTGTGTGCCTGTATTATGTGTGCTATGTCTTAGAAGCAGTGTCCTCCTGCACTGCAGGTCGCCCACCCTCTCAGGTTTGTGGCTGCTCAGCCCCTCATGCCTGCTACTCCCAACCCTCCCCCCAACTTGGATGATGGAGGCGGTGGGCTTGGATGGAATGAGGAAGGTAGGAGTTCGAGCCCTGAAGCACAACAGCCGCATCTCGTCTACTTCTAATAGTCTACTGCTAATAGTTTCCCCTCTTTGACTGCAGCTGGACGCACCCAGTTGGCGCGTGCACAAAATGCATATATGCGCAGACGTACACGCACACACACACAAACACACACAGTCATCAAACATCTTCTTCTTAATCTATCGAATACTTAGATATGCATCTCTCTCTCTCTCTTTCTCTCTCTCTCTCTCTCTCTCTCTCTCTCTCTCTCTCTCTCTCTCTCTCTCTCTCACACACACACACACACACACACACACACTCACGTACACACACACGTACACACACACGTACACACACACATAGGAGGTGAGGGCCAAGGAGGCGGCTGGGTCGGAGGCAACATGGATATGGTGGATCAGGTGTGTACTTTGCTTGCAGATGCACCTCAAACCTAAGTGCACCTCAAACCTAAGTGCATCACCTCAAACCTAGGTGCACCTCAAACCTAAGTGCATCCATGATAACTTCCCTGACTAAGGACATGGGTAGGGTTGGCGAGAACGAACATATATACGGTGTACGTACGGTATTTTTGGTAGGTAATCACCAAGTATACGGTCATATACAGTGCAAGTCTACGGTTCTAGCCAACTCTAGACATAGGTCACACAAGCACATGCACATAAGTGCACAGATATGCGTGTAAGCACCCCACAAATCTACAAGCGCACACACATGCATACATACTCACACACGCGCACACGCAATCACACACGCCCAATCATGTAGGTGGATGGAAATGGGGAAGGCCCCAATGGTGGTTTTGCCGACGACGGTGAAGAGGGCTCAGAGGGAGAGGAGGAAGAATGGAACGCAGCTGCGCAGCACCAACACCAGCAGCAGCAGCAGCAGCAACAGGTGCAGCAGAATCTACTTCACCTGCAGCAGGTACTACAGCAGCACCAACACCAGCAGCAGCAGCAGCAGCAGCAGCAGCAGCAGCAGCAGCAGCAGCATGGAGGTGGCGGTGGGGCGCATATGCAGCACCTGGCACAGCACATAGAAGAGGTAAAGAGAGGGAAAGCCACAACGCAGGCCGCAGTGACAGCAACAGGAAATGATTGGCACTCCCCGCATCAAAAAAGAAAAGGAAGCCACTTTACTGACGAGTAAGGGTGAATTACTGTGTTACCATTACCCACGTCCCCACGTCACACCCCCCCACCTGCTATTTCCTCACAATTTGAAAGTGCACACATTAACAAGCACACGCGCACGTGCGCACAAACATACACACACACGCGCACACACATATATACACAGATATACAATATACACACACCAAAACAGGCAGAAGAAGTGATAACTGCCCTCGGTCTCGGAGGGCACCCAGACCCAGAGCTACCACCCCTCGGTGAGTTGGGGTTTCCTTAACAAAATGTGGGACATTAATTTACTGCCTGCCTCGTTTTAAGTCCTTTTTTACCACATTTTTATTTAGTAGGGTTGGCCATCTCTACACGCATAGCAGTAACATCATTGTATGCCCATATACTTGCACGTTTTCTCGCTTTAATGCGTGCATACTCCATATAAAGGTTAACCAACCTTACTCATAGGTAGGATGCCACATTCCACGTTCCGCATTTGCTTGAATTGTTGAGAGGATTATAGTCTGAAAGGAGGCACGTCCTCATGCGCGGGGGTTAATTAAGTATAGCTAGAATCAGCAGCTGTATAGAGAATTTTAATCTAAAAGGAGAACACGTCCTCATGCGCAGGGGTTAGTTAAGTTTAGCTAAAATCAGCAGCTGTTTAAAAGATTATAGTCTGAAAGGAGGGCACATCCTCATGCGCAGGGGTTTGTTAAATTTGAGCAGAGCAGGCTGCCTTTATGCTTTTTGGCAGTAAAGGAGGTAGCAAGAAGGTTGCAAGTTACAGCTAAGAGATAAAACGTGGGACCAAAACCTTATTAAAATTACAAATGACAAAGCACACCTTCCTTTAAATTTACGCCTACCTTTGCAGCCCAGAATAGACAGCTCTTTTATGACTAAGATAACGTCAGAACTGCGAAGGCGTAGGCCAGCAACTGTTCCTTGCAGTCCTGTGCACAAATTTCTGAACTACATGCATCAAATGAACACAACATGGACGCACAAGCAGATTGGTCTGCTAACCCCATTACAGTGTGCAATTTGTAGCTGCGTTCCTGCGCCTTTTTTTACGCCTACAGCAAGCTCGACCAAAGCCGTCATAATTTCTAGCTGCATTCCTTTTGCCAATTATTGCTGCTCCGCATTTTACGCGCAGCTGTTAGCGCTGCCCACAGGCTACTTCTTTCAGCGCCACACAAAATGCGCATCAATAACACACATACATACACACACAAGTGCACGTAAATATATACATACACACACACTTACATACACGCACACACACATCTTTAGGTCAGCACCAGGTCCCTGCCCAGTGGCATGCTTTTCCTTTCCCAGGAGGAGCAGGAGCACCCGCCCCCCTAGCTTCCCCCCTTCCCCACCACAATATTGTGCCACTCTCTCGGGCCAACTATGAGCCTCACCTGCACTTCCTGTCTTCAATGCGCAGCCTCAGGGTGAGATTGCCGTGCTCTGTTTGCACGTCAAGGGGGTATACACCTGTATGCCTCTGCGTATGTGCACCCGTGTGTGTGTGTGTGCGTGTGCGCGTGTAGCTATATATATTTGTGTGTGTGTATACTTGTGTGTCCTGTGTAATGATTGTTTCCCTTGCCCGTAGATTGCACCAAATAGTAGCACAACTGATGCCTGGCTTAAATTTAGGAGGGGAAGTGCTCTTTATTATCTGTGGCGATGCTTGCCATGTGCCGTCAGGGGCTTTGATAGGAGGAAACGAGATGGGTTTACTAAATAGGTTCCAGGTCTTAAACAGGTATATGCGCAGCCAAAGTAAGATAAAAGTATGCAGAGGAGGTGGTATGTCTTGTTCTTGACCCTTCAACCTGCACTGCATTGGGTTGATTACGTTATCCGTCAGCTGGCCGCTAGAGTGACCTTTTTCCTTTTCCTTCGATTATGCGAGAGCGTCTGCACACTTTTCCTGTCAGCAAGTGTCAGCTCTTGGGTAGGTCACCAGGATAATCGCTGGTGTCGGAGGAATTCGGACCAGTATTTTTTTAAGAGGCTGTCTGCTGATACGTAGGTCGCCCTCAATGTGGTCTTTCCACTTGTTCTTACTAGGGTTGGCCAGAACCATACATACACACATTTACAGTATATATGCGGTATTGTTAGCAAGAAAACTTCATGCAGTCATCACATACGGTGTGTGTATATGCAACGACATAATTTTGGCCAACCCCATCTGTCTCCTGCGTGTCTCACTCCCGTTGCTGTTTTCCTCTCACTGCACATTTTCCTGACCCTGCTTCCAGGTACTCGTGCTGCAGTCTTTGTACTCCAACGGAGCTTGCTTTTGCCACTTGTCAGGCTTAAAACTGCGGACGCTGAGCTTGCAAGGTCTCTTCAACTGGAATAGGGCAGGGCTGGCTACCCTGAAGAAGGTGAATGTTTGGGAGACGCGTTGCTGTGTACTTAACTGATGTGAAGCTTGCCCCACTACATAAGAGTAGCGCTTGGTTAGTGATTCTGGGTTAAGTTTCCAAAAACTACAAAAGGTGACCTTTTATGTATTTAAGAACTACTCGCATCCTACGCTTGTTTGTTGGTGAGTAATTCCTTAAAGCTTACAGCAATCTGGTTCAATAGCAATCTGGTTCAACCCTTTTGTTACTGTTAGCAATCTGGTTCAATAGCAATCTGGTTCAACCCCTTTGTTACTATGCATTGTTGCTCAGTCGATCTCCAGAAATCCACTTCATCAATCACCTGTTTCCGGCAGGTGGAAAAGGGGCTTTGCCATGTTCCTGATACCGTCTCCTGACTCCTCACTTTTGCCGGATTGTCTAATGCATGAAACCAATTTATCATGACTTCCATTAATTCTCACGCAATTTGATTCAGCAATTTTAATGGATGAGTGGGCGCGGAGCGTTTTTTTAAATATTACGTTCAATGTCGCCATCCTCTTTTTAAGAAACATGAACACCTCACAAAAAACACGCAAGCACCAAAAACATACGCACATACGCACATGCACATTCACAACACGCGTGCAGACGCACCTGCTGAACCTGGAGAGCCTGTCCATCCATACCTGTCAATGGTCAACCCAGCCGTCGGCAACACAAAGCTCTGCTCTCCATAGTGTACCCTCTTCCTCCTCCTCGTCCGTGCTCATAGGTAATTTACCATCGCAGCAGCAGAACGCTCAATGGAACAGTGCACCCGTGTACGTGTGTCTACCTTGTACCTGTCGAAATCATAGTGAAAGTCTGCCTCAAGACGGTGTAATTGTGCTTACGAGCATTGGACGGAAACGGCTGCAGGCACTTGCAACACTCCCCCCCCCCTCTACCAATCTAGTTGAAGCGTCCTGACTGTGCCACATCAGACCATCGGTCGGACATGGTTTTAATCTAACCTAATGTCATATTGTGTAGAAGGAGACCTAGCTGTATTATAGATATTTGCGTGGAACTGCTGTCTCTGTAACGATTAGCCAGTACTGGCAGAAATTCTTCTGACAGTCATCCCGGCTTAAGCTCTAACCAAACCTCCCTCGCTTGTCTTCATCTCCTATTTGATATCAGGGGACCTGCTCCTTGCTGTGTCCTCAACCTTTGGGGCCACTTTGGAGCACCTGGCAGTGGGAGGCTGTGCAGGGCTGACAGATGAAGGCATTCGCATGTTTGCGGAGCACATGTGAGTCTGTTTAAATTTTTAGGAAGGTCGGACGTGTAAGCTATGGGTGGAACCGCTTCTGAGCTGTAAAAATGCAGCAGCGCGGTTTGTGTGTGTTTGTATATGCACGTGCGTGTGTGTGATGTGTGTTTTTCAAGCCCTCACCTCTGCAATTCCTCTGATTGTGGTTATTGCAAACTACAAATAACCATGCCTTTCTTATTGATGCCTCTGTCCTAATCGTGCTGTGTGATAACTTTTCATTAACCTTGCCTCATCTTTTGGCGGCGCAAGCACAAGGTTTTTTTAATATGTAAAAAATATACATGTTATGCACCTTACCTAGTTCCAAAACGTGTGGCTCATTACAAACTGGGCTCACAAGCTTGTGCGTGCGCTCAATGCAGGCCCAATCTGCGTTACCTTGAACTCACATCTGTGCCCCAAGCATGGGCCAGCGTGCACGCTGACAAGGCAGTCGCCCATGCCCTACATGCTGCAAAGGAGTTGCGCTTTGTGCGCTTTACTAGTGCATTGCAAGGGGACGCGCCGGGCGGGCTGACGGTGAGTGTGAGTGCCGCAAAGCGGTTTTACGTAATTGAGATTGATACCTAATGACTTAAAGGCTAGTATAACTCTTGCGCTCTGAACACACTAATGGGCAAACATGAATGAGGCGCTGATCAGCTGATGGTAAAGATGGAACTTTTGCACATCTTAGTAGCACTCAGGGGGTTTGCTCAGGTACGTGATATTTAAGTTGGTGGCAAACAAAGATTTTGGTGGCAGAATAATTGCTAACAATTCCTTTTATATACTTCACAGCTTGTGCGCAGGCATGATAAATTGCTTCCCATGAAAGCCTCCCTGCCCCTCAAAACAGCAGACCCACCCTCAGCAGCGCAAAGCTCATAGCTGGGCTTGACGGCTCATTCTTGTAGCTAAACTGGAATGGTTTTATGTCGGAAGGTTAAGCTCGGGTCACAATTGCAGGGAAATTCGTTGTGTTGAGTCTGATACTTAAAGTATCATACTTTGTAGTGACGGCGATTTGATCTGACAAAGAAATGAATTTTCGCATCTTGTTAGATTTAATCAAAGTGATTGGGATGTGGAGAAGTGGCCTTGAACAAAGGAAATTAGGTGTTGTGCTTTTGTAAACATAGTCGGCAACGTGAATTCGTTGGCCGCCTGCCCGTAATATTGAGTTCCATTTATTAATAATGCCAAGTAAAGTCATTTTAGCAAACGTCTTGGAGAATTAAAAGACCAGTGTATTGGATAACAAACTCAGTTATCATGATGAAGCTTTTGAAAGCCCCTGTCGCCAAAGATTGGCCTTATAAAAGGATTGAATGAGGTGGTCTATTAAGCCTAGATGTGAACCTCAGATTGAAAGAAACTACAAACAGGTATCAAACACGTCGCCCATTATATATCTGAGCAATACTTTTGGTGAGTCTGCAGGCCCCATCACCTCTTCCCCATCTAAGGGAGGAGCGAGTGATGTATTTTTTTGCTTAAGGGGTTACAAGGATGGCCTACAGCCCGAGACTCTGGCTGATGGGAAGGGAGGAGTGAGTGTTGTATTTTTTTGGCAGATGGGAAATCCACGCTGTGTTAAAACAAAATATCAGCACTTGGCTGGGCAACTCATCTTTATGCGCATAGAAGCCAGACGGAAACAGGCCTTGAGCTTGTAACTCTGTGTACACAGCTGGTATTCTAATTGACTTCCTACGAATAGAGGAAAAAACCATTGTGTTTGCAGCAAAAACAAAAGTGCAATCTGGCCGAACTCTGTGTGTACAAAGCTCGGTAATCTGATTCTGCCCTTGACATTCATTGTACACACAAAAGAAACACCATCCCTTGCAGCAAAAAGAGCAAAAGCGCAATCGGGTCGAACCGCGCGACGCTGCTGGTGTACAGAACGATGCCGCAAGGCACGTGCTGTCTGATAGCCGCTAGCTGCGGGGGCTTCTCTCTGCTCTGTTTCCAGCCTGAAGCGTTGCACCCCACCTTTGGCTGCGTGACACTTCCCTTCCGGGGAGGGCCATGCAGCACAGTCAGCTCTATGCAGACACGCGCCAGAGACACGAACATCGCTCCCCAACAGCGCGCACAATCCTCCACAGACCACTGCCCCGAAGTTACAAGACCGAGGTCCCGGCAGGAATGCGAAAAGTGAATAAGTGTAATTGCGTATCACGCGGTATATAAAGGGCATAAAGGGCGTAGTTAGGCGTCTGCACCTTCCCATCGTCCACCCCTACACACTCTCTTCCCCCTATGAACGAACACCTTCTTCCTGCCTGTGCGTTACCACACTGCGCACCAGAGCTGCTTGAGGCCAACCAATTGATTAGCCAGACTGACACATGCTGAACGCGAACAGATGAGGGGAGGGCAAGAGGGCATAGACAGGAGAAAGGATGGCGCAGCAGTCAAGGCGGTCTGGACTTTCCTTCTTTTCATTTCCAAGATTCTAAGAGAGTTAAGATGGCTTAGGCTAATTTCTTGGCGCCTTCGGAGCAGGCAGGCTTCACGAGGCAGGCAGGCAGGCAGGCAGGCAGGCTTCACAAGCTAGGTGGTTTCACATGGCGCATTTATAATGATTTTGGATTTATTGGTAATTAATCCAGGGGCGCAATAATGACCTAACCATTTTCATTAATGCATACCATTATCCAGCCGTTGTAAAATGCGCCATTAAAGCAGCTTCACAAAGATATCAGCCCCAAAGAAAAAATCATGCTAAATGGCAAGCACTTTCATTTAGCAAATGCTTTGCCTGCTATGATGGTGAATCGCACAGGTGTCTGATAGCGGGTTGAAGTCAAAATAAATGACCACAAGGACCAGAAAGAGTCCAGTCAGTCAGACTAAGCGACTGGGCCGAGAGGCGGGTGATTTGGTGAGAGATGCGAGCACGGCCTCACCGACACATATACATTTTCAAATTGTATGAACTTAATTAAACATAATTTGGATAAGGGGGTGGTTTGTTGGCGAGAGATGCAAGTCCAGCTTCCCGTCCGCTGTCCCTGTAGTCTGCACTTGAGGGAGAGGGTGTGCCCGACAGCATCCCACCGGGAAGCCACAACCTCCAAGGAGCAGGCAAAGTTGGAAAATAAACTTAGGAAGCAAGCCCTCAAGGTGCTCTTCCTGTGGTCATTAGCACGCACAGCCTATGCATGGTGTTGTGAGGCTTATTAATATGGCTACACAACCAATTTGGTAACGGCTGCTGTTGTTGGCCTAACATTCAAAAGAGATCACGGGAAACTCTAATATTACCCCGTTAACATGTTACCCGTTACACACGCTATTTGTGTGCTTGCCTATAGATGGCCATGGCCGAACTGGTGCCCTACACTGTTACTTTTGAATGCCAGGAGGAAAAGAGGCTGAAGCGCTCTGGTAGCGTGGCTGTGGGCCAAAAGCCTTGCGATCTATGTCAACGCGACCGCAACTTGCTCATCAGGTATGGAAGAGTAGTTTTCAATTTGACATGCATAAAGCACATGATAAGCAGGCATAAAGCATGTTCGTGCGTAGGGCCTTCAGGTAGGTGCGCTGATTTTATTTGAAGTTAAACTTTTCAACCTAGAAAATGCAGGTGCAATAAGCTCTGAGACATCTGTGTGTGCGTGCGCACAAGGCTGCTTACAAGATATGTTCCCGACCCACACAGCCAGAAAAAATTGCAGCTTGCTACTTTCGAACTTCGAACCCTAGCAATTGTCTACTAACAAAAAGGAGCGGAAATAATGCGGGAACACCTAAGGAAACGTATCTTGCTACGTATGGTGGGGGGTGGTTTGGTATTGGCGTGATTCCTTTCTTTTATTTACTTTTGCAATTGCAGGTGCCAAGTTGATGCATCAAAGAAATGGCACATGTGCTGCGGCAGATGCTGGCAGACCCTGACTGGTAAGCTGCCATTTGAGTTTGCGTCATGTGCCTATTGTAAAAGTGGTGTTCTACGTGAGCACGAGCGTCGGCTTGCGCTTGCGTGTGTGTGCGCAGTGCTCAAGTGTGTGTGTGTGTGTGTGTGTGCGCAAGTGTGTATGTGTGTGTATGTGTGTGCGCAGTGCTCAAGTGTGTGTGCGCGCAAGTGTGTATGTTTGTGTCTGTGTGTGCGCGCGTGTGTGTATATGCGTGTGTGTATGTGTGGGTGCATGTGTATGTGTGTATTTGTCAGCATGTATGTGCGTGCGTGCGCACGTGCTGCATGTGCTGCACACACGTGTGTGCGCGCCAGTGCCAATTTGCTGCCAGAAATGCAGCAAGGTGTCCATCTCTTACCCACATAGCCGCGAGAATATATACATTCAGACCTATGTTGTTGACCCTATCAAGGTGTGTGTGGCGTCTGTATTACCTGGTCTTGCACCTGTGCTCGCAATTGCGGACACTCCATTTCTTGTTTAGACGCGCTTGCATGTAAGGACCCCGAAATTGTCCACTCCCGCACCCCCCACTTGTCAAACGTTAAGTTTCCGGCCACCAGGATTACACACAGCGTTGGTTTTGACACATTATTCATGAGATGACCTACGTGTTTATGACCAGGAGGGAAACCTGACGGCGACCCCAAAATCAACGCATACTATCGCTATGGAGGGCTTTGGAAGAACCATCATGCTCAAATAAGTGGGAAGAAAAAGGTGCCTAAAACCAGTCCTGCAACTGCAAGCGACGCCAGGCCGTCTAGAGCGGATGATGGAGGCAGCAGTTCAGATGAAGATGAGGCAACGGAAGCACTGTTAAAGGCACAAGGCATATGAGCCAATGGACTGCTGTTATGTGACATTCAACTTGTCAGGCCATTGGTGTCAATGTTCCATCGTCCGGTCACAAAAACACGCTTAAACGCTAAACGTTGCATTGAGAGACCTCAAGGTTGTGCAAAAATGAGTATTGACACAAGGTAAGGTAAGGTAAGGTAAGTATTGACACAAACTACAACAGAGCACCTCGATGTGACATGACATACACTTAACACTTAATGCCGGCTGTTGGTACGAGCAAGCATGATGGGTCAACACTAACTTACCATGCAAATCAGTGCGAAACATATATTACTCTGAGTACTGCAAACTTTACGGATTTTTAATAAGGTCTGACACCAAACGCATTATGAGCCTGCTGATAACCCTAGCAATTTAGTGTAAGTAGACGTCTCTGGTTTACCATTATTAACGTGCCAGGAAAGGAAGAAAAGGCTTAGCACGTCCTTTCAAGTTCCAATTCATTCTAATTTCATTCTTTCTTTACATCTCTACTGCAAAAGTCTGACGATGTGGTTCCCTTTCTTATAACAAAGTCTAGGCTGCACTGTTTTTATCTCCTGCTTTGAACTTGCACGTTGGTTTACACTTACGTCACATCATGTATTCCTAATTGTATTCTTCCTCTTGATTGGCTGTGTAAACTATTTATGTATCAGATTCTCAAATACTCTTTTGTATCCCTGGTGATTTGGTAAGGTAAGGTTACATCACTATATATGCCTCAGAGGGCATCTCAGCGGATGTTTGGAAAAAGCCTAAAACTACACCTGGTTAAACAAATGGTTACAACAGTTACAATGGGGGGTGACCTTCAGCCAGGTTGTTTGGTTGATCGGCTGCTGACTGGTCTCGGCCAGCCACAAAGAAATCCATAAGCTCAGAAAGAAAAAGTCTATTGTTCTGCTGAGAAAGGAAATCATGAACAAGCTGGTTGTTGACCTGTTGCAGCAAAAAGGGTTGGGCTGCTGATTAGGTTAAGGTTGAGTTAAGGTTACATCACTATATATGCCTCAAAGGGCATCTCAGCGGAAGCTTGGAAAAAGCCTGCAACCTAACCTATGTAAACAAAGGGGAGGCGACTATGATAAGAAAGAGAAAGAGTCGGAAAAAGGTTTAGGCTGGAGAAGAAAAGGAGAGTCAAGAATGGCTTAAGAACTAGCAGAAAAAGGTTTGGACTGAGCACAGAGAGTTCTGAAGGAAGCAGAGCCAGTGCTCCATAGAAG
>Ga0307947_1000226_pt1 | contig 36416 bp, 32 predicted proteins | sample OrgLakmetagen232_FD_201840 | JGI IMG/M metagenome (GOLD analysis project Ga0307947, IMG submission 201840) | Saline water microbial communities from Organic Lake, Antarctica - #232 | ecosystem: Environmental > Aquatic > Non-marine Saline and Alkaline > Saline | place: Antarctica: Organic Lake...
TGGAATGAACAATTTGTGGTAAAAAATGGCCTGCACGCCACAGCAAATTAAGCACACGCGCCGAAATTGGCAAGCTCCAAAATTTACATCTATGGACAGAGCAAGGATTCATAATTCATATTATGTACATTTTGGAGCTTGCCAGTCATGGCGCCCATGCTCAATCCACATTTTTAAAACAACCTTTTTTGTCAGCCCCCTCTGGGAACTTGCCGCAAAAAGTCAGCCCCCTCTGGGAACTTGCCGCAAAAAGTCTACGTGTGTCGTACTACTTTTGAGTAGAGTATGTAAGTGCGTGTGAGTGCCTGTGTGTGTATCATTTCCCAGACTAATCGTGAAAATTACACTCAGCGCATGTTGTGTAGTTTTTGCTTACATTGCAGATCGCCGTCAATTATCCTGAAACTGGCCAACACGTGTAACGCCAGTCACGTGTACATGTGATGGTGTTGCAACAATTGCTGGAGCTCATGCAGAACGTGATGAGCAGCCTGTGCACATTCTGCATGGGCTCCAGCAAAACCATCACTCCAAACCACATAGATATGGAACTAGGCCGTTCAAACCGACAGAACAGGTGAACCTGGTTTAGAAATGATGGAATTGTATATTGTTTCCCGGCTACGTGCCTTATTCTGTGCCTTATTCTCCTGGTCATATTTTGACTTCAACTGACAGCCTGCTTAATGTGTCTGGTCATGTAAATTAAATTTTAACACTCACAATGATTCCATGATTCCTGAATTGAATGCTGCCTCATGCAGCCGAAAAGGATGCCCCTAGGCCTTCTTCAGAGCAAAGCAGCTGTGCAATGCATGGGCTTTGCATAATTACATCTTCCTGATCTATGGGGACCGTTGTGTTGCCTGCCTTCATGTTCGATCAGGGCTACTTTCTGTTTCTGCAGGATGTACAGGGCAACCCACTCGTTAAGGCTTGTAATTGCTTGTACACCTTAAAAAACCCGAGGACGGAAAAGGCCACTGCAAATAAAGCCGAACTTTAATGTCAATCTGTCTTGCATTGTCGACTGACAAAGTATTAATCAATTTTCCTGCTCTGTGCACATTTACACTTGTTGAATCATGTAGTGTTGTGCAATATAATCATAATTGCGTACTACTCAAATCCAACATGTTCTTGTGTGTGCAGGACCGTCCACCGTGACGTGGATGAGGTCATGAAAATTACGTGTTATAGAAGGTAACAAAAGGAGGTAGTGAGCGATATGTGTTACTAGTACAAGGTAGTAACGGTTATGTATTATATTACTAACAGAAATTAACATACTGAGGTGACTGTTGGACGACTTTGAAAAAGGAATTGCTCTCAAGGTCTTGGTCTGGAGCAGGGGGCTGCCAGCCACCCTCCAGATCCCCACTAGTTTTCTTTTTTGCTTTGGTGGGAGAGACTCACGGCACTTCGGGCCAATGTGTCTCCTTTTCCTTAATTGATGCAGGGGGGAGTGTTTTGCTGCCTGCGTACTTTTCATTTCTATTCTTGGACGTGGGCAGTGGCTCACACTCTCACTAGTAGTAGTGTATCTCAGGCATGTCGGTATATCATGTCAAATCATTCAGCATGGCGTTATTTTGCTTTATTTTACTTTACAAATCATTGACGGTGACTTCCATCTAAGCTAATAAAGTGCAAACCATAGGATGGAAGTCTACTATAGAGCTCTGCCCGTTGTCTGACTCTTCACAGTTTACCATTTTGAAGCCAGCCACTCTATCTATTCCCCCCCTCAGTCCTTACATCAATGTTGGTGCGTCTTTTTACGTTATGGTCGAATGTACGTAGAAGTTTATTGCACATTGTGCAGGGGGATGCCCTTTTTCTCGAGGGATTAATGATAACCGATTGCAGCAATTGCAGATAGATTGCCGCTAAATACCAACAAGAGGCACTTCAAATGCGGAAGTTACACAATCGATGCATAGCATAACAGCTATCATAGAAAGCTCAACAAATGCGTGCAATCATTAAAACGTCATAAACTTGATTATGGTCTTCTCTTGTTAATACAATCTGGTACATACAACGGGAAACTTCAAGTCAGTCGTCGACTACTAGCCTGTCTGGTAGGCATACTAAACTATTTGTTTGGTCTATCTGCCAGGCAGCGGCAACATGAAAAACTGCAAAAGTCAACTAACATCTGCAAGCTGGCTGGTCTACTAGAACTCTCACGCCTGGATTTGCAACACACAATCTCTCACAAAAAGTATACATCTTTGCACAAGTCATACAAGTTTGTTGTCTCTCGTGCGGTCCAACCTAGCCAATGCCGTCGCTTGTAACTATATGCATCTTTGCTCTCATTCTTCTATCAATACTCTTATAACAGCAGCCCCTACCCTCAAAAGATAGTAGTTTCCTGATCAGGAGGAGCGGCGCTAAGCAAAGTCTCCAACAAAGTACTTGCACCAAGATGATGCACATGGTTAGTAAGATGATGCACATGGCTAGTCATGTCTGGGCTTCTTCCCCAAGCCTTGGCCGGGCGGTAAAAGCTCGGGCACAACTGGCACTGCGGCGTCGTCATACTGGCTACTAACTCGAGTGCCGCTGCATGCACGCAGGTCAAACGAGTTTCTTGCACAGGTGCATGCACACACAGTTCAAGCAGGTGATGAAGAGCAGCGTCAGCACACTAGCAAAAGGGGCTTCAGCAGGAGCGTCGTCAGGCACCTTATTTCACAGACATATAGGCAGTCGTCCTTAGTTGTAAATGTTAACGAGTGTTAAAACCAGCCTCCATAGAGAGCCTCCGTTTGAAGGCTTTAGAAAGGCTTTATGTTGTTAATGGCTTGCGGTGTGTTGGTTTTACTGTGACCTGCAATTCCTTCACAGCTACTGTACTATTGCGATCAGACCTGTGGACTGTACGGTGTACAGTAATGGTACAATTTTTATTGTACGAATTTTTTAATTACAGCATAATCACATTTTGGAGGACCGCAATTCATTAAGGCAATCTACTCCACAGTACGGTGCCAAGCTGCACTGCCAGTGCAAAAATGGCCTCAGAAAGGCCTCTCCACCCAAACCTCCCATTTTTGCCGTTCAGTTTCCCTTCAGCATGCTCCCCTCACGTGCTGATGCCACGCAATGCCTCCTTGAACGATCCTGAGGCTGGGTTCAGGCGGCATCAGCTCGGGGGAAGGGTCCAGCAGTGACTTGCATGCAAACTCATGTCGGACGCAGTACCTGATTCCTTGTGTATGAATTGTGTTTTATCCATGAACAACTGTTGCAAAACAAATAATGTTTGGGCTGATATTGGTGCAACACGGCCAAATCACGGTCAAAATCGTACACTACAGTGGCACCGTCTTGTACAGTCTGACACCGTAATATTGGCCACCGTGATTTGAACCGTACTTTATGGGGCATTTGCGGTTGATACTGTAATTACGGTCCAAAATCCAACTTTACGGCGCAAGTGCACAGGCCTAACTGTGAATTTGAGATTTGCTAGGCATTTGATCTTCTTAGACGTTGATCTACCAATTTACAATTTTGGCAAAACCTTTGATGCTCATGGTTGGCACAGTATCGGAGGTGGATATTGCAGAGATTGAAGGCCAACAACAAAATTTAAGAATAATTAGCTCAAAACACGAACCTTGCCTTTTACTTATATGTGGGAAGCAAGGCAAGAGCTGACAAACAACTTTCAGTTGCTAACTGACGATTCCTTTTCCTTGCAAAAAACACACACACACGTATGCACACATACACGCACGCACACACACATGTTTTATGTCCTAACCTGATATCATCACATTTGCTTCCGGGCACGACAGCAAACCGATCACTTGGAGCGAATCCCCCTCCTAAAGGCGCTGCTGATGCCACCAGCCTGGGATCACGAAATGTTCATGCATTGCGTTGGTAAGGGGCGATTTTCAACAAGCTTTGTGCACGGGTATACACATCTGAATTGACATGTTATGAATCACGTTTGTTTGTAAGTCTTGAACGGCACAGATGCAGCATAAATAGCTGCTACAACATATCTGAATTTCAACTTCCTGGTACCCTAAAATCATGACAACTAGATTGCTGCTTACGGTAGTTTTCTTTCCTTCTTACAAGGCTTGCATAATTAGGCACAGCACAAAACGTGTTAAGCTGTTTGCTTTATGTGTGCATTAACACTCACCACCCCTGTTTGCCCATGGGTGGGCTCAGAGCGTCATGTGCGTGTGTGCTCACCCTGCCTTGTTGCACATGGGTGGGCTTAGAGCTGCTAACAGCGTGGGTTCGTGCATATCTTCCTCGTTTCCATGACCCAGCTGCCCATTCACTCCACGCCCCCACGTAAACACTTGCCCCTCTGAAGTCACCGCCTGTGCCCACAAAGCATGCGGCTAGAGTTGGCCAGGAGCACGCGCAGTAATACGAGACAAGAGTACCAAAATAAGCAGTCGTAAGTGTGTAAAAGTATGACATGTGATCTGGCGGGCCACATTATTTGAAACGTCACTTTAAAGCATGCAGTTGTCCTGTGCTGGTGTTGTGCTTGTTGTTGGTTGGGTCTTGTGTGAGTGCTGTGCAAGCGTTAGGTGCATGTGCACTGAAGCAAAAGGCATTCAGTCACGACAGCTGGTGAGCACAAGCGCAGTTGGGAAGATCTGAAGTCTCAGCATCTTGTGTAAGGTGTGCTAAAAGGATTGTGCCGGAACAAAATACAAAGAATGAGGTCCACAAAGGTTCCTTAATTGGTGATTGCATCTTACCATTGTATGCCTCCATCCGCACGCTAACAACGAGACAAGCGTGTCGGCTAGTTTTGGTACAATGGTGGGTGTGCTTCGGTCTGATATGTCCTTCAGTCCCAGCTGCCCAAACTGTGTGTGCGTGCGTGCGTGCGTGTGTGTGTGTGTGTGTGTGTGTGTGTGTAATGTGCGCAGTCATTGGAAGTAGGCAGCGTTCAATACAACAAGCAATTTCCTCCACGTTGCGGGCCAAATTCTATGCCTGTACCCTTTAAACATCACCAAGTCCGTGTGCAAAAATATCACAACCCCCTCCGTAGACCATGTTAATATCATACAGCACACAGCTGTCTCTGGCATTGCACCTGCCTAAGGTTGGCCAGAACCGAATATCTGCACATCTGCACAGTATAACAACCTATGTATGGTAACCTTCTTGCTAAGAATACTGCCGTATGTTCACCGTATGTACACCATTTATCTGGTTTTAACCAACCCCACAGCTGTCAGTAGTGCAAAATAAAAGGCTTGGCATGAAATACACGGTGACTTCTGGACCTCTCTTGTTGTGGAGGACGGTTATCTGCACAACTATCCATTCCATGTTCAGGTTCAGTACAAAGCCAGGGGTAAAAAGAGCAGCTGATGATATGTGCGTAAAAAGAGCAGCTGCTGATGTGTGCGTGACCCTTACTTTGCATGACCTGATGTTATGGAAGCTGTGTTGGCGAGATCGAAATACGAGCATAAACTCCTACAACACCAAGGCATGTGAAGCAATGGGGATATTGGGCAGATCCCTGCCGATTCACCTTATTCCAGCCCCACGCCCACATTTTGCCGTCCGAGTCGGTTGCCATGGTGTGTCGCCATCCTCCTGCCACATTGACCATGGCTTTGCCCTTCAGTGCAGACACTAGGGTTGGGGTCCGCCGATCTCTGCATGAGCAATGCAAGCAGCGGGGGGTAGTTTGGAAGACATTAGGTTGTCTTCAATCATCTGTTTCCCACCTTCTTTTGTACCAGAATGAAACAGAGTCTCCCGTTTTATCCCGCCCTGTGTGCTGTAACCCCAGTGCCCAAGGTACCTGTCTATCCATACAAGTAATTACCTTTTAACCATTAAATAAGTGGTTCACGGATAATTCGTACCCAATGCCCCCCCATCGCATACAAATAGCTTGGGGCTGTACATCATTGACACTGCAGCTAAATTGCGTTACCCAGGAAACAAGCTGCCCTTCTTGAGCGCTGTGACTTGACTAAGAAGTTGTTGGACATGATAAGTATTGTCCTCAATTCGTACAGTTGCAAATCGTGATTCACACAATGTTATCAGAGGATGGTAATGGCTGTCCTGTAGTTTGTCGTGCGTGCATCATCTTTTTGTGGTGCAGTTTGCACTTCATTGCCAAATTTGCGCAACCTACTCACTCATTATCTCCGTGTCCTAGCTGCCCATATTTTGACCAGCCAAACGTGTACAGCTGCCCTGAGTCGGTCACAACCACACTGTGCCTCCAGCCTGACGTGAATACAAGTAGCAAAGGAAGGAGAGCTAGAGGGCAACGAATGCTTTGGGGAGAGAAGACTTATATCGAGGTTTGTGTTACAGCGCATGGTGCCTGGCAGACAAAGGCATGATCAAAGCGTGTGCGTGCAGGCAGTTCCGTGTATAATCTACAGAAGAGGTGCACCACCACTAAAAATATAGGCAAACATGCCGAAAAAAAGTAGATTAAAGAAAGGAAGCGAGTCTGCACTCACCGCACGCCACTTTATTTATGCGCAGGCCATCTAGCCCCACCACTTTGGTGGGCAAATACCTGCATAAATGGAACGCAACCAAAACATTGACAGGACTAATAAGTTGCGTGGGATGTTCAGAGTACAAAAAAGGACATTTATTACAAAATAAATTTAAAGCGCAAAATCCAGGCTGAAAGTATAGAGAATGAGCTGGAAAGGGAGAACTCAAGCTGCAAATTCTTTCATTATTTCCGTGCATTTAAGTAGCAACCAGTAGTATGGGGTTTTTATCCGCATGTGCAGGAATTGACATGCAGGACCCAAATGAGGTGTATGTATAGGCTTTTTCATTGACGCTGTGGAATGTATCTGATGGAAAAGCAAAACCTGCCTGTCTTCTAAGAAGCCGTCACCCAAATTGCCATACCGACCCCAGCCCCAGGCAAACACCTGTGGGAGGGTGAGTAGGGGCAAGAAATCACAATTGACACCTTTTGTGTGGATGAATAAAAGAGCTCAACCTTGATTGTGGACGGCCATCAATCTGGAAGAAATACAGTCGCTGCAGTTTTGGCAAGCAGATTGCATGCACTTATTAGGCTGCAGCGTCCAACAGCATTGCTGCCAGAACTATGGGACATAGTTAACCACAGACAACAAGGAAAGTCAGTCATGAGCGCTTTATTGATTTAATCACATCACATCGTGCACTGCCTCCTCCTCCTCTTTTCGCTTTTGCTCACAAAGCAAATCTAACAGTTACAAAGCATGTGATAGGAAGTGGGCAAGAACACGCCGCAAGGAAATGCCCACCTCTCCTGCGGTTGTGATGGCAATCGTATGCTCGGCACCCCCAGCCACACTGGCAACTTCTTTGCCCTGCAGATGCAGATCATTTTCCAAAAGAATCGGCGATTGATACCATACAGGTTAGGATTCATGCACAAGTCGGCCCAGTACAAGTCACCCAAATGCGAGATCATTTACGTGTCAGACACACACACACACAAAACGGGTAAGCACACAATTTGGGGCAGGTGCGTACCTGAAACGCTTGCACGAGCTCGGGTGACAGGGCGTCGTTGTTGTGGCCCAACCCTAGTTGCCCATTCTGATTGCGGCCTATATGTGGAGAAAGCATGAAATGATACGTTGGAGACGCAATGGATGATTTGGAGTAGGATCCTGTTACCAAATCGAAACTCCTGCTGGCTAGGAGCTCCTCCTCTTTATTTAAATTCAAACGTTGTTTGCCATTAAAAATGCACGGGCTTGTTGCTTCTCATTCTCCAAACCCTCCTAAAACGCACCAAAAGTGTAGAGCTGCCCTGTTCGAGTGACCACCAAGGTGTGCGTATCTCCGCAGGCTACCTCTTTGATTTGAAGCTTGTTACCACTGAAGAAGCTGACAGGCTTCGGTATGAAGGTGTCAGTTGAGTCCCCATGTCCGAGTCTTCCAAAATCAGCAGCCTATTAGGAAGCGATAGGAAGTGGTTAGGAAGTTGTGAAACAAAAATGTATTCTGTGCAAGATCGATGATTTATAGTGCATTACGCTAATTGAGTCAGCACTGGAAAGACAGGCGGCAAATAGAGGGCATATAGTATTCGATGAGTTATCTCTGTGCTTAGACAGGCTACCTTGAAGCTCGTGGACCTGTAAGAACGCAAACAGAGCCTATATAGCATGCATCACTTACCCCCCAGCTGTAAAGGTCACCCTCCGACACGGCAAGGGTGTATTCAGCTCCACATGCTACGCTCTCCACGTGCTTGTCAATCAGGCTCTTCACCGCCTGAGCCACGAGAACAGGGGGTGCAGTGCATGTCAAGCCACGTCTCTGGAGAATAGGAGGCGATGCAGATCCTGCAGCTGAACGGTCAGAAAACTTGAAAGCAAAGCAGAGCTTCACCTTTGGCGCCTCGACTTCATTGCACGCCCCATGCCCCAGCTGACCATCCTCCCCTCTTCCAAAGGTAGCAACGATGTCACAATCTGTAAAAATGTGGTCAAAGGTTATTCCAGATTGTACAAGCACAATGCACCAACTCCTCGAGCCCACGCTCAAGATGTGACCTGTAAGCAGCCTATACTCTTATTGACCAATATAAGGTAGCAAGTCCGGGCATGAACTAAAGGAGCACAGCACAAAGCTGTCTTGAACAAGAGAGCACACACAAGATGTTTAGGCTCTATGAAACACACGCAGTAGAGTGCACAGCACAAAGCACACTTCACCGAAATTCCGCGCACACGTGCACACATGCAACTGCACGGACACACAAACGCCTTGATTTCAACGCAAAGACCACTACCATTGTTCACGATGGAAGATGGAAGATGACGCCTACTTGTCATCCATCCTACTCAGCTTGCCGCAAAGACACCCTTTCTATTAGCCCCTCCTATTACCTAGCAGGGTGGTAGAGTGGGAGCTGCCCGCAGAGATGGCCTTTACTCTGCAAGCCATCACTTCGCAATTTGCAACATCCTGGAGCTTAATGCAACATCAAATAAATTATAATTTGTAATGAAAGGAACTTGATTTTTGGATTGAACTAACTTGGCTCAACATGAGCATGAGGCACACCACCGGTGCCCTTGCTGCGCGGAAGAAGGAGGAGGAGGGGGAGAAAGGGAGAGTAGAGGTGAGAGCGTCTGACCAGTTTGCTCTAGTGCCATTCTCAGGTCACAGATGCATGCTACAAGCACGTCAATCAAGCACGCACGCACGTGTTTACTCTTTGGGCATGCACGCTCATGCGTGCATGCATACACACACATTCACACACACACACACACACACACACACACACACACACACACGCACACACACACAAACACACACACACACACACACACACACACACACACACACATACACACACACGCACACACTTACACAAACACACACACAAATAAACAAGCTTTCACAGACACGTAAGCACATACATATACACACACAGGCACAGAAACACAAAAAGACATATATAAACATGTACAAACAAATTTCACTCACGTACACACGCATACACATGTACACACGCACACGCACATACACACATACATATACATACACAAATACACACGCACACACAAGCTTACACACGCGCACACACACACACATGTATACACAGGCATGCAAACACACAAACATAAGCACACAAACGCACACACAAGCAAACATATTTAAGCATATGCATGCACATGTGGCCACCCGGGGATGCACATTGACACATGCATGCACATCGACACATTGACACATGCATGCACATCGACACATTGACACATGCATGCACATGTGGCCACCCGGGGATGCACATTGAGCATGCTCAAGCAAAAATATGTGCAAGCAAAGCCTGCCATCGCTTCTCCTCTCCCATCAACAACGGAACTGCGCATCCCTTCGCACAGGCCACCAAGGTCAGGCGCTACTGGGCCGGTAAGGCGCCAGATTGGGGTGCTCATGAGCAGCAGCAGCTCCAGGACCTACAGCTGGGGGGGCCTGAGGCTCGAGGGGAGGCCGTGCGGACAGAGGTAGCCGCCCCCGTGGTTGTGCAGCGCAAGGCTGACCCCCGGCTTGCCCGCCTAGCAGCCAGCAGGAACGAGGATGTGGAGGAGGTCAGGAACAGGCATAGGGAAATCCGCACGGCTGAGATTGTGCGCAGGCGCGTTGAGGAGGAGGATCATGAGGAAGAGGGACAGCAGCAGCAGGACAGTGAGGAGGAAGGGGAGGATGATGTGGGGGCGGGAGACCAGCAGCATGCACGCAGGCATGCGGCGAGTGCAGCAGCAGAGGAAGAAGATGAAGGGGAGGCTGCAAAGCGGAGGCAAGCGGTCAGAGAAAGGTAGGCGTGCGGGTTTCGTGTCTTTGCCGCACACACGTCATATGCATTGTGCGCGTCATTTCTTCAAGTGGTGTGTGTGTGTGTGAGTGTGTATGTGCATGAGATTGAATATGAGCTTGTGTATGTCTTTGCATGAGTGTATGAGCGTGTCTATGTGTGTGTGTGTGTGCGAGTGTTAGTATGGTATGTGATGTATGAATGTAATGATGTGCGAAGGCATGTAATGAAATGGCTCAGTATAATGGACAGTTTGTTATGTGTAAAAAAGGCGCTCTCGCCCTGGCGTTGTCTGCGTGCAACTGCAGCAGCCTGGTGCTTCAACATTACTTGTATCTTCAGTGACCACCTGACAGCTTCTCACCCTCAATCTGTTGCATCTTTGCATTGCGGTACTTCTAATTGGTTGCATCTTAGCCTTACACACCAGAGGTTCAGCATGTCACCCTGTGCGTGCGCTCAGGTTAATACAGCAGCAAAAGGCGAGTGAGATGGCCCTTCAGCAGCAGCAGCAAGGAGAAGAGGAGGAAGAGGAGGAGGTGGGTTTGACGCACACACTGCAGCACTCACACGTACAATGTAACACTCAATACATACACTGTGGCACTCATACGTGCACTGTAGCACTCACGCGTACACTGCAGCACTCACACGTACACTGTAATACTCACTCGTACTCTGCAGCACTCACACGTACACTGCAGCACTCAAACGTACACTGCAGCACTCGCACATACACTGCAGCACTCATAGGTTCACTGCAGCACTCATTTGTCCCTCACACTAAGCCTGCCAGTAAGCGCCTGATTTAACTCAATTGCACGCCCTTATAAAAATACGAGCTCCGTGCACGGGAAGGGCTCCCATGTCCATATAACCCGCACATGATTCAGGACGCAGGATTTTAGTCATTCAAGGCAACATGCTCGCCACGTAATACGCGCGTTTGTTTAGGAGGGAATGGCAAAGCTTGTGCTCGTGCAGTAGTAGGATGTCATGGCCGCCAACTGATTGCACGTCGGTGCAGCTCTACAATCTACAATGTCCCTGCTGACCTCGCCACTCTGATCAAACGCACCTGCTCATACTTTGTAACTTTGACGTACCCTGCGTTGTATATTAAGTGTTCTGTGTTCACGCATACACACACACGCATACACACACACATACACACACAAGCACCACACCACCTTTTTTGACGTTTAGGAGGAGGAGTCTGAGTACGAGACGGATTCTGAAGATGAAGCGTACACTGGCAGGCGGCTCCTCAAGCCTGTGTTTGTTCCTAAAGAGTCACGCGAGGTATGCACGCACGCACATGCATGCGTGCACACGTGGTAAAGACCTGTCGTCCTGTACCCTCTGTCAGTTCTCAAGAATAAGAAAAAGGAAACCGGATCCTAAAAAATAGAAATAAAAACTAAAAACACAGGCTTTTCCCAGTTGTACCCAATCGCAGGAGTGCTTGATTGGGTGCTGCCTGCAAAGCAGGCCTTAGAGTTTGCAGGCCGTACTTCAAACTTGTCCTGCAGCTTGCAGCATGTTGACAGATGTCTAGCAAAACACTGGTCACTATCCAACAGCAAGAACAAGAAGGGGTGTTCATCTCTGTATGAGTCTTCCTTGCTGTGCTTTGCTGCACGATCCCCTACGCTGCGAGGGTGGCGGGATGAGAACGGTCTGAGGCCTTTGGGTTGTGCAAACAATGTTTGAGGCTTGTGTGGTGTGCTTCCCTGCGATTTGACCAGAGGCACCCCTTTTGCTGATTATTTTCCAAGGGAATCGGGCCAAAATGGGGTACCTGGCCAACTACTGCTCCGTTTTGTTCCATTTTTGTTGCAATGATAGTCTTTTTTCAAGTGTAGAATATTCATATAATAATGACACAAATCGGGTCAGTTGGTGGTGAGATCTTGCACGACAGATTGGTGGTGAAATGTTGGGTTCACGCCGCGGGCAATTAGACACGTGCACCCCTATTGGCAGCTTTCAAGCTTGGGTGTTCAAAGCACCTCTGGGTACTGAGCTTAAAAACTGCCAGCTGGGGTGCGCATACTCTGGGAACATTTCAAAAACACCCCCTTTTCAGTCCTCCGTCGACCACCTCTGGATATGTATGGTATTTCTGGCAGAGAAATCACCAAATATACGGTTGAATACGTTGTATATACAGGGTTTTGGCCAAACCCTACTTATTGTCTACCTTTACCTGTTGCCAATTCATTAGTTTGTCAAGCCCCCTTGTACAGCTGTAGATTTGGTGCCAGTTCTCACGTGTTTCCTCACGCGCATATTGTATACGTTATATATACAGGGTTTTGGCCAATATCTACTTATTGTCTACCTTTACCTGTTGCCAATTCAGTAGTTTATGAAGCCCCTTTGTACAGCTGTAGATTTGGTGCCAGTTCTCACGTGTTTCCTCACGCGCATATGCGAACCTTTCGTGTGGTGCCTTTTAATCATTTCTTTAAATGCCCTCACACAACGTGTGTCGATTTTTGTGCTTCTGATGCATATCTGCATAAGTACTGTCTCTCTATTTTGCCAAGTCCCCTCATACGGTGATGCCCATGCTATTATGTGTGTGCTCTGTGATAAAAAATACAGATTTTATCTAAGCGTGTTTCTCAATATCACCCCTTCTGTTCTGTGCAAACGCTGCCAGATGCAACACTCACATTCTCTGTTATGTGTGTAAGCGCTGCCTGTCGTAACAATTGCCTCCCCGCAGACCATCGCGGAGCGGGAGCGCTTAGAAAAGGAAGAGGAGGAGGCAGAATTGAGGGAGAAGCAGAGGAAAGAGGAGCGCAAGGTAAGCGTGGCGCAGAGTATAGGAAAGGAGGCGCAGAGGCGCGGCATAAAGTTTAAGAAAGGTGGAGTAAATGCAGAGGGGCGGCACAGATTATGGATAGGGAGGTGAAGGAAGCGCAGAGGGGTGGCACAGAGTGTAAGAAAGGCCACAAAGACGTGGCGCAGAGTACAAGAAGGGAGGAGGCAGTTTAGGTGGGCACGCTGTGGGAAGTGGGGTTGACAGTGGGAATATTAGGGTACACAGGTAAGTCGCACGCAGCAAGAAAGGGATGCAAGTAGTTGACGTGCACGTTGTTGCAAAAACAAAATGGTGCATGTCATTACAAAGGAGGCACACGTTACCAGACCCGGCATTCAGTGCATGGCAAGCAGCAGCGCCAGCAGCCAGGAATAACGGCAAGCAGCCAGGTATAATGGCAAGCAGCCAAATATAATGGCAAGCAGTCAGGAGTAATGGCAAGCAGCAGCACCAGCAGCCAGGTGTATCAAAATCCACTGATGGCTGCAGCAGTGTGCGCACTTGTGTGAACGTGTGTGTACACATTTGTGCTTGTGCTTGTGCTTGTGTGCATGCGTGTGCTTTAAAATTTCAACATTCAATCCTAAACTGCAGCAAGTTGCATACATCTACCAGACACTCGCCCTTCTCCCCCCACGACCACCACCCTCAGATACAGAAACACACATGCTCACACACACACACACACACACACACCACACTCACACCATAATCTGACTTGTTTATGCATAGGCCGAGACCCGGCAGATTGTGGCCGAGCACATCGCAGCTGAAGCACAGGCGGCGAGGCAAGGTGAGAGTTGTAAGGGCGTCAGTGATGGTGCTTGTGGGCTGGGGAGTGAGCCAACCCTTGCCACCCATGTACGTAGTTATATTGCTGCCCTGGCTATGGCTCTCCAATTAAGCACTTCATTGCGTACGCTCACCCTTGCACAAAGTCATGTCCTTACCCTAATTTCCTTTCAAGCAATTCATTTTCAACAGGCACCCTGCACGTAGTCGTGTTCTTATCCTGAACATAATTCTCCTTTTAAGCAAACCATTGCGCACAGTGCACCATGCACGTGGCCACTCACACACATACTTACGCGGTAACCCTAGCTGCAGCTTTTATGTTTTGTTCATCATCATCATCATCATCATCATAATCATCATCATCATCATCATCATCATGTCACCCCGGCCCCGACTCTCTGAACTCTGTCTACCCTGCAGTTCCTGAGGAGTCTCGCTTGAACGGGGGAGAGATTGAGGACGTGAACACGGAAGACGAGGATGACCAGGTGGGGCGTTCGTTGTGTTCTTTGGAGGAAGCGCTGACCTTGTGTGTGTGTGTGTGTGTCTGTGTGTGTGTGTGCCTGTGTGTGGGTGTTTGTGGCAGGGATGACTAGGTTTACTATGTAAGGGATAAATGGCCATAGGGGTATGATCAGTACACATGGTCAAAGAAGCCACGCGTCTTCCAAACCGCTTTGTGCACAACTCCACGGATACCTGCGCAGGAAATCCATGAACCTGACCTTCTAGCTTTTTTGTATATGTTGCAAATTACCAGTTGTAACTCGTTCACCTGACCCTAAACCCTAAACCCCAAACCCTGAACCCTACCCCCTACTTGTGCTGAATCCTGTTGCTGGCATTAAGCGTGGATATATGTTTGTGGTAGCTGTACGTTACAAATTATCTTTCCTCTTTGTAAGCAGCTGCGAGAAACCATGCAGAAAACCTGAAGGAGGGCACCACCAGATGCAGCACCCCAAATAATTGACGCACACACACATGTACACACACATACACCTCTGGCCCTGCCTCCCATGCTCTTACACGCAACAAAGGTGGAGGCTTTTGAAACGTGGAAAGTGAGGGAGCTGTCGCGCATTGGACGAGATCGTGAGGAGCGTGAGAAACAGGTGGGTGTGGGTGTGGGTGTGGGTGCGGGTGTGGGTGTGGGTGTGGGTGTGGGTGTGGGTGTGGGTGTGGGTGTGGGTGTGGGTGTGGGTGTGGCTGCGGGTGCGGGTGCGGGTGCGGGTGCAGGTGCGGGTGTGGGTGCAGGTGCGGGTGTGGGTGTGGGTGTAGATGTGAGTGTGGGTGCAGGTGCGGATGTGAGTGCAAGTGCAGGTGCGGGTGTGGGTGTTGGACTCTCACACATAGCCACACTTACACGCGTACACACCTGTGTCATTTTTCTGTATAGTTCATGGCCAACTTGGGGCATCTTCACGATGTGCCTAACAGGACACACCCTTGACACACCTCAGAAGCTTGACATGATGTTTAGTGTAATCCTCATGGCATACCTCTGATGCTTGACATGATGTTTAATGTAAGCCATCATGACATAATTCTGATGCTTGACGTGATGCCTACACCCCTACACTTCACGCTCCCCCCTGTCATGCACTAACAGCCTTACATACAATCATGTGACTTTGAGTTATTGCTCACATCCTGAACTTAGTTGAGCATGACAAGTGCATGGCAAACTCATTCTGCATGAATATGGCACCCTTGTGGCTTAGGTGGCTGAGGCACAAGAGCGGGAGCGGCTGAAAAATATGACAGAGGAAGAGCGCCGAGAGTGGGAGAGGGCAAACCCTAAGGTGCGCGAGCGTATGTGCTTGCGTGCTGTATGTATGTTTTGTGTCCATGTGTTGGCGTGTGGGTGCGCGAGTGTGTGTGTGTATGTGTGTGTGCGCTAGTGTGTGTGTTTGTGTGTATGTGTGTTATGTGTCCATGTGTTAGCGTGTGGGTGCGTGCATGTTTTGATTGATCACCCACAGCATGAGTGAGGTGGCACAATTATCTTGAATACCGTGTGGTGGCTCTGTGCAATGTGTCCCGTGGGTTTCAATTTCGTCGTGTGCTTCACGTGGCTCAGTGGAAACGTGTGGCGGTAGTGAAATGGCGTAAATTGTAGTGGAATGGCGTAAATTGTGGTGGAATGGCGTAAAGGTAGAGGCACGGGGTGCTGCAGGAGGATCAAAGTATGATGTGCGTGCCAGCACAGAAGAAGAGGACGGTACAACAAAGCAAGCACAAGCTCTATTTTAATGGGGTGTCACATAATCAGAGCAGTTGAGGATCGTGCCTAGGCACGTTTCGAACAGATGAGGCTCTTCATAAATCATATTCAGGCACGATGGAAATTTGATTTCTCACTTAAGAGGTGTGCAGAGAGCTCTCTGTGTCACCATTGTGTAAAGGTGCCGCTGCGCAAGTATGAGGGAGGGGTGAAACTTAGAAGGAGGAGCTTGCATATCTTTTTGGAGGTGTGAGTTATGTGTAGGGTTTCTGAGAGGTTTGAGTGATGTTTAGGATTGTAGGGATGGTCAGAGCCGCTGTAAGCATCGATCTGTGGATAGCCACGTAGATGCATACATACAGAGATGCTTCCTGTCAGTATCACTGTGACCACGCCGTACAATTGTATGGCTGCAGCGAACCCCTGTCAAGCGCAGCCTATCGCTTTGACGTGCCATACGTACATGTACTCACCAACACCTCCCCGAAAAAGTTTCTACGAGAATGATTTGATCACCACCACCCCCAAAATCCTGTAAAACCCCTGCAAGATTTGATAGATGACTTGAAATACGTATCACCGCCACCCCCAGAAAACGTTGATCATGGGTGGTGATATTAATATTGACGCACCATACTCAGTTATTATTGTGGGGAGTAGTTTGTCACTGCCTGCGTAGTTTATGTTTTTTTATGTAGGTGGTACATTGATGTTTCCAATGGATACAATAAGGAGCACCTGGAACATCCACACTGCCTCACCCTAGATGCCGCTGCCCGTTGCCTATTTTATATAGGACTGACCCCTTCAGCCCTGATCACAACCTGATCAACGTCTCTCCACTTCCCCTAAAATACATTTGCCTTTCCTTTAAGGTTTCTGCTGTCCTGTCGCATGCAGGTTGAGAAGCCCAAGAACAAGGAGAAGTGGTCCTACCTTCAGAAATACTGGCACAAGGGTGCTTTCTTCCAGGTAGGTCCAGAGCTTTTGGCTTGGTAGTTGTACCTTCAGAAGGACTGGCACAAGGTTTCCAGTCATTCTTCCAGGTAGGTCCAGAGCTTCTTGACTAAACGAAGTACTAGTACAAAGGTGAAGTCCAGAGCTTCCTGACTAGAACAAGTACTGGTACAAAGGTGAAGTCCAGAGCTTCCTGACTAGAAGAAGTACTGGTCCAGAGCTTCCTGACTAGAAGAAGTACTGGTACAAAGGTGAAGTCCTCCAGGTAGCTCCACTACTCCCTGGCTTGAGAGCTACTGAATGACATATAAGACCAGCATTTCTATCCTGGCAGTTGACAGGCGGGGGTATGCATGCAGCATGTGTGATCTTTGTCGAGCATGCAAGCAAGGTATCTGTGAATAACGCTCACACGACTTTTCCTCGCTTCACTGCATGCTGCACACAGCACGCACTGCAGGGGAGTGGTGCCGACCGCACAAATGGTAGTATACACGTGAGACGCTCACAAGCTCCACCACATGCTTCCCTGCATGCTGCACGTTTCATGCACATTGCAGGAGAGTGACGATGACCCGAGGGGTACGACCGGCAAGGACGCCATTTTTGACCGTGACTACAGCGCACCCACCGGCGAGGACAAGTTCAACAAAGAAATCCTGCCCAAGGTTATGCAGGTGAGGCTTAAAGCCCGGAGGCTGTTGTCGTTGGACCCCAAGAATAACCTAACTTCTCCCCCCAGATCCTCCCCATCAGATCCTCCTCCCTCCACAAAAAAACTATTAGTGCTGGCACTCGGCAGCTTTATTCCTCAATTTTGTCAGCTGTATGGCCGCTGCCAGTGCGGGTGTTTCCACTTCCTTCTTCAACCAGATGAAAATCGTGGGCTTCAGGAACTAGACGACATTGAAGGCAGGGAGACACAGGGGAAAGCAGTAAACACCGAGGTTTACCACAAGCTAAGCTGTTGCCGGATGGGCTGAAAGCAGAAGAAGGCATGAGATTTTAGTGATGATGGATCAAACATGAGGCAGGCAGGCAGACAGATAATGGAAGAGCTACGCAGGCAGTGAATCCAAACCCCCGCATCAACAGAGGAAAAGGAGCCTCTTAGGCACCGGGCACCTTAACACATACTTCACCGTAGAAAAGTGACGAATAGGTGATGTACGAGAGAAGAAGAAGAAGAAACTACGCAGGCAGTGAAAAACCATTCACTCCGCACATTAATTAAGGAAAAGGTGGTGTACGGGCCGCAGGCTGGGCTTTAAAATGACCAGCGGTGCAGATATCTACACAGACATCCTGCACACAATTGAAGCACATTTACAAAAATGTCATTCTGCACACGATTGAAGCACTTCTACAAACGAGACATCCTGCACACGATTGAAGCACATCTACAAAAAGAACATCCTGCACACAATTGAGGCCCGATGTTTAAATGCTCTGTAACCTTGATTGAGGATAAAGCAACCAAAAAAGAAGTGTTGGGAGGTTTCTTGCAATCCCACTCATGTGGTTCCTAAACGCTCAAGGCTTTATGTATCCATGTACAGCCCTTTCCCTTGACCATGCCAATGCACGTTGCTTCTAGTTCAGTACGTTTCCCACCTTCAGTGTGTTTACGTCATATAGCACACTTTAAGTAGCCTCAAACTTGTTACCTGCTATGCCGCAATCGCACAGGTGCGCAACTTTGGGCGGTCTGGCCGCACCAAATGGACGCACCTACTTGACGAAGACACCACCAACTACGATGACCAGGCCATCAAGGCTCTATCAGAGAAGCGGAAAGCTGTGTCAGGGGGAACTGAGGAATTTAGCAAACCCAAGAAATTTCGCACTTAAAGGGCGTTGGGGCTCATTAGTTTGCACGAGCCATCTCATATAGACCCAAGCAAAAGAAAAAGCATATTTGCATATTCGTATTGCTACTTATATAAAAAATTATTCCAGCTGATCACTGCGTAGCTGATGCCGTCCAGCCTGTTTTCGTTTAAACACCCTGCTACTAGTAGTACTTGGCTAAAAAGAAAATGGTAATAATAGGGGTTGGCTTTCAGCCAGGCAGGTTGATCGGCTGCTGAATGGTCTCGGCCAGCCACAAACAAATCCATGAGCTTAGGGTTAACAGAGTTTACAAGTAAAGCCGTCAGTCAAAACGCGCGATTGCTAGGCTGCGCATGTAAACCCTAATGTGGTGATTTCCATGGGAAAATGGCTCAAATCCTCATAAAATTTTGAAAGCCAACCACTCAGCCGTTTCCTTTCATTTTTGTTGCAATGATATTTTTTCTAATAAGAATTATATACCATGAAAATATTCCAGGTTGTTATGCTGGTGGGTGATCTGGTATGAAGAATTTGTGGCAAAAAGTGGGGTTCACGTCACAGCAAATTAAGCACACGCCCCCCAATTTGGCAAGCTCCAAATTTTACACCTATGGACAGGATTGTATTATGTAAAATTTGAAGCTTGCCAATTTGGGGGCGTATAAGCCAAAGAGCATATAAAAACTTGCCCATTTTGGGCCTCAGTTAGCCCTCTCTATCTGGTAGTTTACTGGGCTAACCGCAATATCAAAACCAGAAAATGCTATAATCTTCAATAACTGGCTTCCCCGGCTTATTGAACGAGACTAGGCATAGAAAACAACCTCAACTGAAAAATCAACTATCCAAATCACACAAATCGTCACTGCTAACAATTGGGCGTGACAGCTGTCATAGCAAATCACCATCGCTGCCAAGCATAAAACCTCTCTGACTGACTGGGCCTTTTTTGTCTGCTGGTAAAGGAGTTTTACGGTACTCGGTACCAAAGTGGCTAACTTTTCCTTAATCAATGTGGGGAGTGGTTTTCACTGCCTGCGTAGTTATTCTTTCTTCTTTTTCTTTCATACCGGTATAATTACGAAAACTTGAAGATTAAAACAAGATGATGTGCAAATGTGAAGAGAATGGAGTAGCTATGCAAGAGGATATCATGATTCAACTGTACTTTTTTGTTTGTTTTTGCTCAGTCAGTTTGTTCAATTCCGTGTTGCTTTGGTTATGAGCACACAATCAGCTATTAACAAGGGGCTTATAACCACCAAATCCACCCTTCTCCGGCCCACCAAACTTAGTGAAGCCATGCAGTGCCAACGGGTCCTGACTTCCTGCTTGCTCTTTATGTGGGGTGCCCTACATGCCGTGTAGACGGAAGCTGGTATCCTAACACTCTAACATGAGTCCTACCCATCCACCCGCTGACTCCACCCACACCGGCATATCCCCCTTTGGCTGCTGCTGCTGCTGCTGCTGCTGTTTTCGCTCCGTTGATTCCTGACTACGCTGCTGCCAGGAGTGCTGTCCTTCCTCATTCTGGCTGGATGAGTCTGTTCCCGATCTCAATTATGCAAGCGAGAATATTCCCTTGCATGGATTAAGAAAAGATGTTGTTTTGTGTTCTGCACCATCCAATGGATGCAGGGACACACAACATCCCACCTGGAGTTTAAAAGAGGAATTTTTCAGTGGGGGGCAGGAGCCTGCACACCACCAGGAGTTTGCTCAATGGTTACAATGGTTACAATGGGGGGTGACCTTCAGCCAGGTTGTTTGGCTGATCGGCTGCTGACTGGTCTCGGCCAGCCACAAATAAATCCATAAGCTCAGAAAGAAAAAAAGTATATTGTTCTGCTGAGAAAGGAAATCATGAACAAGTTGGTTGTTGACCAGTTACAGCAAAAAGGGTTGGGCTGCTGAAAAGCTCTCAAAAAAAGGCGTAAACAGAAAGGAAAAATGTTTCCTCAGCTCACAAACTCAATGGTCTTGGCAAAATAAAATAGCATGCACCTCGTTCTGAACATATTCATCTTCACCAGGACATTGGTCACATACGCAAGAACCATCTGCAAGCCACGCTGCTGCCTCAACTTTCAAGGTACGCGCACGCAAGCAAAATCTACTTATATTGTGCATAACATATTTGGACAGATCAAGATGGAGATAGCTACCGTGGTACATTAATCGGCATACGCTCATTTCTAGAAAAAGGGATGGCAAACCAAGAATGATAGGTGGCCAGTTTGTTGTTGTGCGTGTTGGGGTCCACCAACTCAGCGTCTCTCCAAACACCTCTCATCCTATGCTTTAAATCTGCAGTAAACTCTTGCATGGTAGTAGCATGCCAAGTTTGAACAGCTCGAACATACAACTCACACCCACGCAGTCCCTGAAAAGCGCTCAGCAACTGAGCTGTCCAGCAGGCACTTTAACGAGGCTGTAAATTGAGATCAGCCTGGGCTACCCTCCGCAAAGTGTCACTATTGATATTAAGCATACTATTGAAAAGCTTGACAGCTGACCGAAACCAGTAGAATTGCAACGGTTCATGTCCACATTCTCGGAGTACAGCCCAATTAGTGGTAGACTGCTTCACACCTAACTAACGTGCCCTTCAGAAAATGCAAATGAAGCGTAGACAGCGGGCTAGAGAACTCCCTGCCTGCCTGCAAGAAACCAGGAGTTTGCTCACATATTTGTGGGGGTTGTAATTAATATCGGTACTCGGTACCAAAGTGGCTCCTTTTCCTTGTTTAATGTGGGGAATAATTTCACTGCTTGTGTAGTTTTTTCTTTTTGTGTTTTTCATCTGTATGATTTTTGTTGCGGATCTGATTACATGTGGACCAGTAGCTCCGAGGATGTGGAGTGGGTTCCTTGTGCGGCCGCTGTAGATGGTGCCTGTTGCTCCTAGCAGGATGGTGTGAAGGGTTTTACGGCGTCCAAATAAGCGAGGCATTAGCAGCTTATGTTGTTCTTGTGCCTTTTCTGCTTGTTGAGTAGGGGAAGTGTCTAAACAGTATTGATTTCGATAAATGTATGTCGTGTTTGTTTGGTTGTGTGTCTCTTGGTTTAATAGCCATAAAACCAATGTATGGATTGGCAGCGCCATCTTCTAGGTTACCACGGGGAGCTCTTCTTGCATTATTGGCAGACTTAGTAGCTTGTGTGGGGCGTTTTAGGTGGTGAGGGGATCCTAGCCGTTAGTAGCCGCCCGTCAACAGGGTTCTTCGGCCGTGTTAGCCTCTCTTTGCCGTGCTTCTATGCTTGCCGCTCTTGTCTCAACAACTGCAACTCTGTGCGTCTCCCCCCCGTTTTCGTGTGTTTGGCATCTCCTTCCATCCTCCTGGTTTTCTTCTGTGTCTTCTGTCCTGCGCTCCCTCAACTCTGTACTCTACTTGGGTCCTTTTCTTTTTCCTGGTTTCCTTTCCCTGGTTCTGGGTCTCCTTGAGCAGCTTCCTCTTGCTTTCTTCTCTGCTTGAGCCCTCCCTCCTCTTTTTTTTTTGTTGTCTGTCAGGTCCCTGCTGGGGGCCGTAGCTGTAACACCAGCAAAGTTGATATGTGTTTGTTGGGTTTCGTTTGGGGCGTGGTTGCTGGGTCGGAGCAACTATGATACCATCTGGCGTGCTGAATTTCCGCTGCAGCGGAAATTCACAGCTGGCAGCTGCCTTGTGCATTGAGATTGGAAGGTAAGAGCCAGGTTGGAATCATTTCTATCTATGTCTCTTATGATGGGCGTATGATGCCTTGTTGTACCATTTTTTACAACTGCCTACGTCTGCTTGTGCCAGCAAGCATGCACCCTGTGTACCTTGTTGGATCGCTTTTGGATTCATATGTCCAGCAGCTTTGTGCCTATTAATAATCATTATCATTTATGGGATGATTGCAGCCTGACAGCATGTGGTAGGTGCCGTCTAGCTTCTGGCAGATGGGCAGATTGGTGGGCCTTCTATATTGTTGCATTGAGCAGCACGCTTTTGGTTGTATATCAAATCTGTGCGGCAAAGCATGACATTTTTCTCTTCTGCAGAGGTGATACTAGCATTTTTCCAGAAAGATTTACTTGTGTCATTTTTGACGATGCCTCCCTTGATCAGTTCTTGGTATTTTTTGTAGCACTTTGTGGACTGATGATTTGAAACCTTTTTTGACTTAGGACCTAGTTTGTGCTGGATGTGCATGCGTGTTTGTACTGCATCGAGATCTGAGAAAATGGAGAGCCTATCTGCTGGAGGCCCTTGTTGGCAGGTGTAAGGAATATCTGGTGGAGTATCAAGCAGGCTGGGGGAGGGTATGGCACCAGCGCACTCGTTCACTAGGATGCCAGCATGGGATTTAGCTTTGTAGAGGTGAATGGTGTCTTTAGATAGCTGGATGTGGTGTACGATGGTCTCTAGGAATTTTGGGTTGTTTATGCCATTTCATGCGCTGGGGGTATAGAATGCTATTTTTTATTTGCTATAGTGCACCAGCGTTGTCTGTTGTGATATGGGTGTAATTATTTATCAAGGCAGCAGCAATTCCCGCTAGCTTGGCCCTGTTTATGGTTTTGTTGATGCTTGTTTCTCCAGGATTTGCTGTGGTGATTTTGTTGGATTGAGGGTGGTACACTCCAGCGCCAATAGACCGATATCCATTTTCTTTGCTTGTAATACAACTCCCATCTGTGAAGGCCCGTTCTTTCCAGTTAGGGGCCTTGAGTTCTAGCAAGCGCTTTTGTTGCATATGATGTGAGAGGACCTGGCTGCATAATGTATTGCTTATATCGCCACTATTTGCATTGATAATTGTGTTTCTTGAGTCTTTGGGGAGCCTACAATCTTTTTGCCATTCTTGGCAGTATCCTTCTTGCACGAGGATGGGGGGAACCTGATCAGTTAGTGGTTCAAGAAAAGTTTTGGTGCCTGTGTTTATAAATTCCAGATTGCCGCTGGTGATAGGTATTCTTTTATTTTCTCTAATCAAGATGGGTTGTATGTAATAAGTTGCGCCCTGGTAGCTTTGTTCCAGACTACTAAGATGCGCATGCCCCATGTTGCTTCTGGCAGGGGTGGTGTTTAGCTTTGCTGGTAGAGGAGTGTGGCATGTAGCGAACTTTTGTCTTTGGGGTGTTTCAAAGTTTAGTGAAAAAATCCTTGTTATCAGTGCGGGTTGTGTAAAAAGCGTTGGTGCTATTTTTCGTCCAGTTAGGAAGCAGTAGGAAGGTAGCGGTTGCCTCCCTCTTTGTTATTCAAGGCAGATGCGGTTGCATGTTGAACTACTTTGACCATGCGTTTATCGTCTTGAATCGGGTGGCAGATGGAGAATCCGGTGAACTATAAAGAGGGGTCTGTCCTGGATCCAAATACTCCGTCAGAATGTTTGAAAGCCTTAGTAGGATCTATTGTTTGGCTTAATGATCGCTTACTTGATGAACAAGCGGCCAGTAAGCCAGCCTGATTACTACCTAGGAAGCAGACAGGAAGCCAACTGTAGATAAGTAAGCCACAAGTACTTTAGCAATTTAGCTATGAAGCAGGGGGTCTTACTGGAGCAAGAATCCAAGGAAGCAGGCTTGGTAAGCCCAGGTAACCCACAGAAATCAGCAAGCAGTAATAAGCCACAAATAAGAGGTCAAGGAAGGCACAGTAAGGCTGACAAACAAGCGGCAGTAAGCCTGCTTAAGAAGTATGCAGCAAGACCGATTAGGAAGCCACAAAGCAAGAAGCAGGCTAGGAAGCCACAGTGAGGCAGACAAACTAAGCGCCAGTAAGCCAGCCTAAGAAGCATGCAGTTAGCCTGATTAATAAGCACAAAGAAGCAGGCTAGGAATTCACGGTAAGGCTGACAAACAAGCGACAGTAAGCCTGATTAGTAAGGCTGACAAGCAAGCGGCAGTAAGCCTGCTTAAGAAGCATGCAGTAAGCCTGATAAATAAGCTAAAAATAAGCGGGGCAGGAAGCCACAGTAAGGCTGAAAACAAGCGGCAGTAAGCCAGCCTAAGAAGCTTGCAGTAGGCCTGATCAGTAAGCCACAAATGAGCCGGGAAGGAAGCCACAGTAAGGCTGACAAACAAGCGACAGTAAGCCTGATCAGTAAGGCTGACAAACAAGCGGCAGTAAGCCTGATCAGTAAGCCACAAATAAGCCGGGAATGAAGCCACAGTAAGGCTGACAAACAAGCGGCAGTAAGCCTGGTCAGTAAGCCAAAAATAAGCGGGGAAGGAAGCCACAGTGAGGCTGACAAACAAGCGGCGGTAAGCCTGCCTAACAAGCATGCAGTAAGCCTGATCAATAAGTCACAAAGAAGCGGGGTGGGAAGCATGCAGTAAGCCTGCCTAGGAAGCATGCAGTAAGCATTGCACTTCTTTTCCCACATCAATTTAAGGATGGCCCGACTCGTTTGAGGACCTTCAAAGAAAGTTTCTGGAGTGACTAGCCAATAGTCACAGGTTGAACTTGAAAGGAAAAGGGCGGCCTTTTCCCTTAACCTTTAGTTACAGGCTTTTTCCAAGCTTCCGATTAGATGCCCCTCAGAGGCATTTATAGCAATTTAACCTTTAAGGTTATCTTACCTTCACACCATGATTCCTCCACAAATACCACGGATCATAATCCGTATGATAACAATGTGCATTTTACAAGCATCCTTTTTGTTATAGTAGAAAAATGAATATAATGGTCTGAACACACCTTGAAGATATAAGCAAACATCATGATGTGAGCAAACAAAGCAGGTGTGTACAAGCATAAGGGTTACTACTCACACATGTCCTACAGGGAATCAGGTGGCCACTGGACCATTGGCCTTGATGATGGGAAGGTGGTGGCCTGTTCTAGTGTTAACTTCCACAATAAGCCAGCATACAAACAAGCCCTTCTATTCAAGCTAGCATCAGTTTGGCATGAATGAGCTGACATGCAAAACGCCCGGTTCGTTAGGCACAGCCACAACACTCTGTCTCTTGGTTGGGCTGTCCAAAACTCTTGAAGCTCTGGGGAGAAGTCTAGAGGTAAGGCCATTCTCTCTTTTGTGACCAGGGCATGGTTACGAAAGGCTGTCACGTAATGGGTGGGCAGAGCCCAATGATATGATCATTCGGCCTTGGTATTGTTGCCTGTCATTGAAATTCATGGGAGCCGATGAAATCTCCTTGGATTTCTTTTGCAAGGTCTTGGACAGGGGGAATCAGGAGGGGATATGCACCTTGACGACGAGCAGAGTTATATGCATCCTGTAAATCGCTGAGGTGCTGAGGGGTGATGGTGCTGGAGCATTTTCCATCTATGCCGTACGCACATGCATGTCACCTCTGGGAGGGTCTGAAACTTGGGAAGTGTGACTTTTGTTAGCCAGTCCTCTTCTTGAGGCAGTTGGCTAGGTGTGTCGTATTGCTCACTGTCATGTGTTGTCTCTTGTACGGGAGGTGGTATGACAAGATCGACCTGTTTGTTCCATAGCTCACAGTTGCATGCACCCTTGATATCGTTTTGTGGGTCGGTAGGTTGAAACATAAATTAACCTTGTCCCTGATATGGTTTCATAGTGTAGATTTCTATTAGGGAGTACGCCTGTTGGGATCCTCCCATCCATGTCTGGCCAGGTTATCCATGTTTTTGTCCGTGGGTTCATTTCTTGTGCTAGTGGTGGACATAGTGGCTGTTTTTTTCGTACTTTTCTGCCATATTTACATAACTAGGGTTGGGTCTGATCATCTTTGCTGCTTCCCATGGCATGTTGGCTCTCAACTGACCAGCCACATTTCGCTCTCTGTCCGTCTATGCCGAGTTTCCCGTTGCTCCTGAGAGAGGTTTTGGCAGGCTGGACAGTACCATTTCTCATATTGGTTCGTGTTTGGGCAGGCAATCCCCATGGTAGGTACGGCTGCATGTGCTGCATTGAAGCACACCTTGATCGTGGTCGGATTCTACTCAATCCGTTCTTTCCTTGCCATATGGTGTCTAACAGACTTTGCAGCAAGGATCTTGAAGATCCTTGCGTGCAGTTGGAATCTTGCTTGCACATATAAAGGATGCTTTGTATGGTATTGAAGGGCCCATTTCTCATCTAGAGAACAAAAGAGAAAAGTCTTTTCAGTGGGGATCAGGTGGTTGGGAGGCAGAGGCCTGGACACTGTCAAAAGCATTGCTCAGATATTTGTGGGGGTTGTATTCAATAGTACGTCTCATCTGTATGATTTGTGTTGTCATTCAAGCACGACGAGAGAGGGGGCACGAACTCTACAACGAACCGCGAAGAAGCACGCACACTGAGGTGCCAGATTGAACAATTGATACGCTTGATAATACTGATGAAAGGCTGGCTCACTGAGTAGAGGACGTGGTGTGTGCTTAGATGAAAGAGGTTTCATTCATGTTGACGCTTGCCTGAGCGTAGTACCTTACACGAACAGCAGTGTGCTTTCCCCTGCAAAGAATGTTAAGAACAAACATCTGTACATCTTGGCTGCAAGGTGCTGTTGGTTCCAAGGCAGACATAAAGAGTCAAATTCACTGTTTCAATTGAACGAGTCCGGGGCGTGATGTGCTTTGCTGTGTGGTGTTGGAGGACATGGGAAAAGCCTGCTAATTCGCTTAATATCAGATTTCAAGTCGCTCTCTATACCTGATCTTTACAGTCTTAGCTAGGCAAGTGCTGGTTCAAAGTTCATCTAGCAGCAGGGCCCGCAGCAAAAGAATGATGAACCGGACCATGTTTAATGTTCCAGACCCTCTCGTTGTGCATGTGCTGCTTCTCATACATAAGTTTATGTAAAATTATATTTGCCTCCTTCATTCTTGATATCCTCAGTGTGACAGTCGCTCCATGTTTTTATGTGCCCAAAAAATCACAGATGATTCCCCCTCTTATAATTCATTGCGGTCGGTTGGTCCTGGCAGATGCCTAATTGTTAACTGGTTTATTCAGTGCTGCAATATCACAAATAGCGTTGTGCCTTGTTCCCCTTTCCAAGGGTTTTTTTGTAGGTGCGTGCTACAAGTCTGGAGCTACAACAACAATAATCACAGTTTTTACACGTTTTATTTACGCAGCCTAGCAGTCGCACGTTTTGACTGATGGCTTTATCTGTAAATCCTGTAAATCCTGTATGTTTTTTTTGCGGAACTGACTGTATGTAGGCTTGATTTCTAAATGAGTGCCTAAATGTGTGCTGTGGCATGTAGACCAGTAACTCCGAGGCTGCGGAGTTAATTTTTTGCGTGGCTGCTGTAGATGGTTCCTGTTACTCCTAGCTTCTAGCAGAATAATGTAAATCAAACCAGCGGCTTTTGCGGTGTCCGAGGAAGCGAGGCAGTGGCAGCTTACATTTTTTTTCGCCCCTTTCTGCTTGTCAGGAAGTGTCTACACAGTATTTTGTCTAAAATCACGTTTGCTGGGTTATATGTCTCTTGGTTTCATAGCCAGGGGTAACGGATTGTTTGGGCCATCTGTTCGGTTATGGGCAACTTTTCTTGCAATACTGGCAGATTTATAGTTTGATACGTGTTTCTGCCTTCCCAGCGTAGGCTGCACAGAATTTGAGGGGTTGCTACAAGAGCAAAGTATATTTACCTTTTCAAGGCACGGTACGTGTGATTTTTTTGAGCTCCTTGATATAAAATTAATACAGCTGGAAAAAAGACTTGATTTTGAGACATACTGGCTGCCCAAAGCATTTGGTGATGCCGCAATATGCAAGCCTTGTTCTCGAGCGAGCGGGGTCAAATTGTTGCATGTTCGCAATGAGCAGGAAATTAAATACAATATCACTGCATTCCGGCCACTTGTTGTTGTGATGACGTGTGCTCGGTGCAAGCGCTGTCCGGGTTGAGAATGGCAGGTTTCCGGAAGTTCCAACAAACATCTTGCATCACCCATAAGATCTTTATATCATAATGCAATACGTGAACTGCAGGTTTGGAATCAATCGCTGGCAGTTTGCTTGAAAACACTCCCGCGGCCTATTTGGGGCCATTCCGTACATTTCTGTGACCAGCACCAAGATCCCCCCCTTTGATCAGATCACCAAACAAGGGAGCTGCCAACCGACTGGGCTTGAGCTGAGGATTCCAAAAACACCTTAATATTTGCTGGAAGTGGCCCAGCAAAATAATGGAGACCCCTCCGTAATCTCCGAACCTTCCTAAATGACCACCCAGCCAACCGACCCCTCAGAATCGACTCATTTATATACCAATTGATAGCTCTCAGCATTAAGATTCGGAATATATAATTTACGTTTCAATCGGCACGTCAAAATCAAAAATGTCTTTGGCACGCAGAAAATCATAGATAGAATTTATACAGCATTCATCAAATTATTAAGCTCAGTTGTTTTCTGACTGTGGCGTCCAGCGTCATAGCGTGTGTGTTGTGTGTCTTTTATTATATGTCCTGCCCATCTTTGTACCTCGCCAATCAATCACAATTTGTATGAATAAAGTTAGGAAAGAACTGCCTGGCATTATTAAAATTTTACATTACATATTTCAGATAACCAAGCCAGCACACAAGAAAGCTCCCAAGACAGCCATACCCGTCAGACGGATTGCAGTGGCATTGGAGCCGGCAGCAACTTCTAGATCGCCAGCACTTGTTACGGTTGAACCAGTCGACCCGACTTCGTTGTTAATTGCCGTGTTCAAGCTTGCAAGGATGTCGTTGTAATTATCCCTTAGGTATTTATCGATAGCTTCCTTAGCGGCTTCATCATCCTGCATTTGCGAGGCAGTGTACAAGGTACCTTGCGCCAGTTTTGTCTGTGCCGTCACATCATGTAACAAGCGTGCTATCTGAATTCACAATTTGAGTGCCCCATTTCTAGGGAGGTTGCAGGCAAAGAAAGCAAGTATGTTGCGACAAGAGGTGCTGTGATCTTTTGAGAATCATGAGCATGGATGATTTGAAGCGCATGATGGTGTCTTGCTTCCAGCCTAGCTTCTACGGAACAAGTCTACTTTTTGCTTACCTCAACATCAGCAATGGTGATTTTAACTTTGGTCTTAATTTTTGTGTCGCCACTGCCAGAAATGGAAACGTCATCCACAGTGACACCCTGCACGCTTTCCATCCAGGCCTTGATGCCTGCCTCCACGTCTTTTTTGTTGTCAACTGCGCAATATCATTGAAGAACGTGCATTCAAATTGTAGAAGGGAAAGTCGAAATTAAAAACACAAAGTCGTGACCTCGTAGTGATTCTGCACCCAATCTTGCAGTCAAAAATATATGACCTAAGCCAGTCCAGGCTCATTTAATGCAGGCACTCACGGGCAAATTTTTGGGCTTCTTTGCTCGACAATGTCAATGTCGTTCTCATGGTGGCCTCGCCTCCCGTCAGATCAGGATCAGGCTCTGCATGTAGATTTAAGCGGTTTTGGTCAGTAAGCAGGGCGGGTGCCTGGCTACAATAAGAATCTACAACTTAGGGCTTTCAAGAGCTTAGACGTACGTGCTTGTGATGCTTGCGATGATGCGCCTGAAGCCTGCTTCAGGCGCCCAAGGTGCATTTGTATGGCACAGTACACGTAAGAGTTTTGCTGCCCCAGCTGTTCTGTGTTGCAAATGGATAATGTATTTCTCGCCAGCTTACCGGCAGTAACCTCGTATGCACTCATCCCGCCAGTAGGAACTGCATCGGATATACCGAACTGCTTTTCTACTTCAGTGTTGAAACCATCCCTCTTGTCCTCCAGGTCAGCTCCGACATCTTTCTTTATCATCGCCTTAGCATCTGCATTGTCCTGCGTTTTTGTAATCAAGAAAGTGGCAGTGATTTTTTATGGCCGCCTCAGCAGCTGCATTGTCTCGCATTTTTGGGGTCGAGCAAGTGGTAGCGATTTTTGAGCAAGGAGTGCAAAACAACATGAGACATGTTACAAATAAAGAATTAAGACAATGTATTGGGAGTCATGTTGCTGTTCAAGGCAGTTGCGTTGCGGCTGGACATTCAGGGAGGAACAGCAACAGATGTGAAAGCTTAGACACACAGACATAATGGCCACCAGTCAGCATTGTGTGTGCAGCTCACTACTTACCCAAATGGCACGTTCCACTTACCTTTGCACTGCTAATGCTGAATTTAGTTTTCAGTTCCAGCTCCTTTGGGCCGCTGCCCTTTTCTACAGAGACGGACTGGATAGTCACATCTGGGATCTGAAATCCGCTCAACCATGCTTTGAAGCCAGTCTCTACCTCAGCAATGTTTTTCACTGCATTTGCATAATTGAACCAGGCAATTATTTTGGGTTTGACAAGGTATTTCAGGAAATGTCTCCTCGACTGAAAGCTTGGAAAAAGGAAGCCCAGTATCGGGCACAATTTAAATTTTCTCTTGCTTACCCCAGTTGCAGCGTGCTGGTCATATAATTAGGTGCTCTACAGCACGATTATGAGAGTAGCTAAGGGATGGGGGTGTAGGCGTCTCTGAACTGAACCCCCCTGATCCCCATAAAGTGGCTTCCCTTGAAACTTTGACGGGAAGGGGTCCTTTTTTGCTGGCATCAGCGAGTCTTTCCCAGTTAATCATGCTGGGTGTTGTATTTGCCAGTAAATTCTGGCAGCAGTAGCAGCTAAGTAAGCATTCAAACTTCATCCATTGCCGACAAAGAATACTCCAAGCTTTTTCTTGAGTTTTTTGTTGTGCATGGGATGGGGGCTCAGCTCGTGCGTTTCCAATTTAAAACTTACGAGAGGAGCAAAGGCCAAAACCCTAAAACATTCATGTATTCTGCGCAATATAGCAAGTCATCCTATTTCAGTTGCAGCAGGCTGCCAACAACAAAAGAACAAGATCTTTCTCTAGAGCTCTTACCTGCAGAATCATGGGTTGCAGTATCCTTGAGGGTGATGGTGGCTGTCATTGTCGCTTCACCAGCTGCTGATGCACCTGCGGACAAGCAAAAAAGCATCAGGCAAGTAAGTACTAAATCAGACTTGACCATTTTTCTGCTGATGAGCACTATCCGGTTCGCAAAGCAGGTAATACTCCTTGCTAGTGTACACCTACTTGTTGATTGGTTCAACGTTCGGCGCTATTAGAGACAAATAATGATCCATGAACAACACCTAATATTAATGTGCAAAGACTGCACTGCTGCACAGTGTGTTTATAGTAATAAGTAGCATCAGCTAATTCGTACACACGCAGAGATGGGCAGCAGAAAGAAAGCACATACACTCTGGATGTGCATGTAACGATAAATATAGGAATACAATTCCTAGTCTGTCATCTAAAGTATGCCTTTTACAATAACACGCTGCTACGGTGCAGCAGAAAAATTCTATTGAAAGCACACCGGTGTTCGAAATTCTTTCAAACGCACACCGGTGTTCAATAGCACACCTGATTGCTTCTGCTAGAAGTAAGTCCTGGCTAGCCTCGACAGTCTAGACTTACCAGCAATGAGCGCCAGTGCCACAAGCATGATGGCAGCAGTAGTGGATTTCATGTTTCTGCGCACACAGGAACAGGTGCAAGAAAAGTCAAATAAACGTCAAGGGTCACGTGTTTTTTTAAGGTGGATCGGAATGGTGTGGCTGCGACGTGTCGCTGAGTGTTGTCCAACATTTATGGACGGATAATCGAACTGCTTGCATGCAGATACGTGCGATGTCGTCGTCTCGCGATGCGAGGTCCTGTACAGATTGATGAATCGAACTGCGAGTGAACTACGACTGAACTGCGACTGGTCAGTGAGTGCGAATATCGTAACTTCACTGGCATGGTGCAGGGGAATCCCGGGAATATAAGAGGCATAATCCCGGGATCGAGGGCTCAGCGACTACTCGTTCCTACCCGGCGCGCGCTCTATTGCCTGTGTTGCTCTCATCATCAGATACGTGCCACACAATCACGACATTGCCATGCATGATGCGCACAGTAGAAGCAAGACCTCGCCAGTTGTAGTGATGTTACTGAAGCTCTACAACTGGTGCAACGTTAACGTACGTTCGTTCAACGTTGCACCAGTTCAATTACACGCGCGTGGAAATGTGGTCAGCACGCACGCATCAATTGGTAAGCACATCGACGACTACTGAGAGAAGCTAGTCAAGAGCACGCACGCGGCAAGGCAGCATCAAAAGTTGTTCCTCACCTTATTGGTGTTTATGAATATTTATTTTTTATTTTTATGCTAGCGTCATGCGGTTCGCAAATATGATTGGCATCATCACCGGAAGACTTTTAATAATTTTTAAAAAATAGGACAAACAAACTGGTGCTTATGAGCACGCGCGGAGTTGCTTGGCCAGAACAACAGCCTCCCCAGCACTCCCCGTACAACCTGCAAGTCAGGGAGCGTGTTTTACACTTAGTAGAGGTGTTTGGCTACAGCTATCAGGGGGCCAGTGCCTCCAGCGGACACCCAAGCGAAAGGACAGGTGAGCTCAATATTGCACGTTAATGCACACTTGCATATGCAAGTGTGTTTGTGAGTGCGTGGCTTTTTTGAATATCAAGAACTCATAGGCAGCCTTCCAAAGAAGCTGGGGCAAGAAGGAATACACACCTTCTGTCTGTAGTGGGACAGCTGATGAATGGCCTTCGCTGTGCACAGATGAGCTCTCCATCTCCCTGGCCAACAGCTGGGCTGTAACCCTCACTGTCAGACTGAACCCAGTCTGAGCTGTTTCCATGGCCCTTTTACGGGAGGACCCTTGTCCCTCTCCATGGCCATCATGGCGCGCCCTTATAAGCACCAGTATGTTTTTCCTAATTTTTGGCAATCATAATTGCGAAGCACCATGAAACTCATTTTGGCTTTTGCCAGCTGTAATATAACTGACTGTGTGACTTCCCCCTGCTGTTCGATGTGTAATTGCAAAATTTCAATGGCTAAAAGTTGTATGCGACATGTCGACGACGGTATGCTGCTGCCCAAAAAGTCAAGACGGGTAAATTATCAGCTAAATCAGGCTAAAATGCTCTCCAAATATTGGGCAATTGGTGTAGAAGTGTGGTCAAATGAAGCAATAGAGGAGTGCAGAGATTTAAGTGCCACAGCGTTTGAGTGCTGAGCTCATGAGCAAAACAAATAACACCAAAGATTTCACAAGACACGATAACGAACCGCAATATTATTCCCGGCAGGGCCCAGAACGAGTTTCCTAGTGCCTGGTTCTTCTATAAAGCACGCCGCACACTTGTCCACCCAAAACCCAGCCTGCTAAGAGCGAGCAACAGGCACTATAATAGATGAGCAGTCGTACAAGAAACCCACCATTCCACAACAGCCGACTGGATTGCTCAGAGTCGTCATGCATTCGCAGGCATCGCAGTTAAAAATTATCTATGAGCTGTATCAATTTTATTCGAGGAGCTCAAAAAAAAGCGTCAGGATTGCATTTCGCGGCATCGCCAATGGCTTTGGCAGGGTCCAGTATGTCTTAAAATTAAGTCTTCTTTCCAGCTATCTAATTTTTATATTGAGGAGCTCAAAAAAAAGCTTCAGCTTTGCCAACCAGGGCATCGCACGCCAATCGGAAAGCACCAAGGATTTGGCTATTAAAAATTTATACGCTAAAAGGGACACTTTTCTTAGCTATAAGACTCTCAGTTTCTCTAGCAAACCATAGGCCCTAGACACTTCGTGACCTAAAGTCCAAAATACACGGCTTCGCACGAGGGAACCCTAGTCCCCGTGTATGTTCCATTCGTAGATTTGTAGTCCTGTTATTCTCTTGTACATTTTTAGATTTGTAGGCTGGTAGATATGTAGCATGGTCGATAGTTGTCTGTTTGCAGATCAGTGAACATGTGCCATTTTGAATTGGTTAGTAATTTTTGTAGTATTTGTAGATGCAGTTTGCTATAGATCTGGAGGAAGCTACTATTTTGCAGCACTTGAAGTGTCGTTGTCTTGTAAATTGGTAGGTCTGTTACTGTACAGAGTTGTGTGCTCTTTTCACAATGGCATCAATTTGAAGAGAGTAAAATCAATATTTAGAACGGTTTTGATGGTGGTGCTTTTATTGATCTATGCATTCAAGATGAGAAAGAACGTTTTCAAACGTTTTCAACCATGCTGCACAGTATTACTAAAAAAAGGCAGGCAAGTGGAGGGTTGGTCCTACTCATCTTCATCACCAAATACCACCTTCCTCTTCTTTGCCACGCTGCCTTCCCCACTAACAGTGTCATCTAGGCTGTCTTGTGCGGGCAGGTGTGCCTGTGCAGGAGTCCAGCCCTCAATGCTGGTTACTCTAGGCAAGTGATAGCCGTCTGGGGCCGCTGATGTTGTGACGGTGGTTGCTGTGCCCACAGCTGTACCATCAACTGGTAGCATCTTTTTTAGCAATATATCGTTGCTGTAAACAGCTGCCCTGACTAGGGGAGGATTTCCATCCTGTGTGTGACAAAAAAGATAAGTGATATTTGTTTTTATAGTATGGTACAAGAGCTTTTTCTAAAAAAATATGATGACAAGAATTGCTAGCAAGAGAAATAGCAGTATTTGTTCTGTATGGCTTGATAACATTGCCGTATAAACAACGCACTTTTGTACAAAGTACCGTTACCACACCTGTGGTGTAATGGTCACCAGCCTCAATTGCACGATATTGGTGGCAGGCGTCTTGAAGCACCGGTCGCAAAATGGTACGACAGGCGTGTCATCGTAATCCACCTGTGTTGTAAAACCAATATTCATGTGCACGTGGGGTGCAGCAAAAAATAGGCTTCTGTGTATGCACCTTACGCATGAGCATAGATCAAATTAAGAAACAGTAAGGCAAGCAGAACAAGGCTGACTCTAGACCTGTCAAAATTGTGTGTCGTTGCAATGAATTAGAACTACAATTGTGTTTGTAAGTTGCAACTGTGTGTTGTAGTATCAGGCAGTTAGTTAATCAGGTGACTTTTAGTTTCCCTTCGTTGGTTGTTTTCTCTCTCTGTAAATGATCCTGATATCACAACAAATTATCAACCCAGTCACGCTAACCACTGCGCAAGACATGACAGGCGAGGCCGGACAGAGCAGCGGAGCAGGCAGATACTTTCAGATGTAGCAGCTGGGTGCTGGCTGCAGCTGAAGAGACTGGAGTGGAGACTTCATGGCAAATGCAACACTCAAGGATTATGGTGCAGCACTGGAGGAGGAACCAGTAGCAGCCGCAGCGGAGTTTGTTGGAGTTGAGAAGGCTGCATGGGAAGTGAAAGTGAAGAAAGCACAGGCAGCGTTGCTGCTTGCAGTGGGATCGGAGTACAAGGATACAGTGAGGGATGCAGACACAGCAAGGACAGCGTGGCTAGCACTGGAGCAGGTGTTCCTGGGGGAGAGCAAAGCAAGGAGAAGGGCCACGCAGACAGCATGGTCAGATATTGGTGCCAAGAACGTTGAGGGGGCACAAGGTACATTGGAGAAGGTGCAGGGGTATTTTGCACGAGTGAGGCGGACAGCCAGGGAAATGGAACAGTGTGGCACGAAGCCAAAGGAGGAAGAAGTGTTGGACGTGGCGCTTGCAGGCT
>Ga0307947_1000227_pt1:0-32500 | contig 36328 bp, 45 predicted proteins | sample OrgLakmetagen232_FD_201840 | JGI IMG/M metagenome (GOLD analysis project Ga0307947, IMG submission 201840) | Saline water microbial communities from Organic Lake, Antarctica - #232 | ecosystem: Environmental > Aquatic > Non-marine Saline and Alkaline > Saline | place: Antarctica: Organic...
TGTGTGTGTCTGTGCATTGCTTGCACTTCATTAGCGTTTGAGTAAAAAACGTAAGCGCTCCCTCATTGTATGAATCAGAGGATGATATGTCATGCCAAGCATTTGTTCATGGGATGATATGCATCCATATTTTGTGTGTATGTATGTGTGTGTAACTTGAGATAGAAGACTGATGACAAAAGACATTACTGTACACCATCTTGTGTGGGTTCCATTTATCCGCAGGCTGCTAGGTCTAGCAAGTTTCAGCACGTCACATGGGGGAGGAGGTAGAGGTCGGGGCAGGGGACGGAGTGACAGTGAGGCATACCGCGGGGGCTTCGGAGGATCAAGCAGGTAAATGTTGCAGATCTGTGATGTGGGGGACAGAGCAGGGGACTTGTAACTGTAAAATACTCCTCACAGTTTTTGAGGAAGATGCGCTACTTTAGTTTTAAGGGACTTGTAGCTGTAAAATACTCCTCACAGTCTTTGAGGAAGATGAGCTACTTTAGTTTTAAGGGACTTGTAACTGTAAAATACACCTCACAGTTTTTGAGGAAGATGAGCTACTTTAGTTTTAAGGGACTTGTAACTGTTTTAGTACTCCTCGCAGTTTTTGAGGGAAACGAGCTACTTTTGTTGAAGGGAAGACGCCACTGTTCCACATCATAAAAAGTAGGAGCAGAGTGGAGCAGCAGAATTTAACCTGCCTGGGATTTGGTAAAGTAAGCAGGTGATAGTGACGTGCTGGATGCAAGGTAATTGGAAAAGGTGAAAGGGACAAGTGATTGATGAAGTTAGCATGTGATTGTAACGCGCTAGGTGTGAGAAAGGAGGCAAGATAATTTGGCAACTTGTACGTGCTAATGATGCAGTTGAGAGAGGGGGAAAGATTTTGCGGGGCAATCAAATAGAGGACAATGGGCTGAAGCGATGTGCAAGCTGGGCTAAAACGATGTGCTAGTCTGGTTGAAACAATTGCGCACGTTGGGCTAACACAAACTGTTATTTTGAAACGCCCTGGGTATGATGGCTGAAACTGTTATGGGAGCCTGGGGACGTAACGATCGCCGAGCAGGATCCCTTAAATTGTCAATGTTTGCTGTATAACGTAGCAGCAGTGACAACACAGTGCCTCAAGGTTTGCTGTATAACGTAGCAGCAGTGACAACACAGTGCCTCAATGTTTGCTGTATAACGTAGCAGCAGTGACAACACAGTGCCTCAAGGTTTGCTGTATAACGTAGCAGCAGTGACAACACAGTGCCTCATCTCAAATATTCAAATATTAATTCGGCATGGATCCTCTTTTGACACTGCCTGTTTCTTTGGCATCCTTAGACACTGCTTTTTTCTATGACACTACCCATCTTTTTTACACTGCTCGTCCCTTTGATGCTGCTCTTTCCTTTGGCACTGTTCGTTTTTCCAAAGAGGTGGCTTCAGTGCTAACGGCAGAGGCGTGGGCGGCAGAGGAGTGGGCTCTGGCACTGAAGCTGCATATCACAGGATAGCAGGAAGAGGAGGAGGAAGTGAAGGGAGAGGCTACAGCAGCAGCTTTGCTTCTGATGAGGTCCCAACCCCTTACGGCCCTTGCCCCCCTCGCAACGGCAGCAGGGTGGGAAAGAAGCCGTGTCTGTATTTTCAGCAGGGCCGCTGCAGCAAAGGTGTGTTGGAATAGTGGTGTGCTTTGATTCAGGGGGAGGTGCATCTGTGGTCCAGCAAGGCAGGGCGTAGAGTCACAGGGAGCTGTGTGTAATTTTTGAAGGGGCAGCTGCTGCAAAGGTGCGTAAATTTTGTGATGTAAGGTTGTAGTGGCTTGTGACTCAGCGAGAGGAGTTTTTTTAACCTTATGCTTTTCCGGCAGATCCTGCTGTACTAAAAGTATGATTAATATTCACACCGGTCACACGCTTTTACGCTCTTCTCACTCTTCTGACACATCTTTCTGTACTCTTCTGACTAAGGCCACTGTGTTGCAACTTTGTGAGGTGAGAAATGGAGCAGGAAAAGAGGATTGACAACTTTATAAACATACCTTTGAGGATGTGGCAGACTCACAAGTGCCAGAGGCTGACATGAGCTCTGTCTCTCTTTGTAGACTAGTAACCAAATTCCCGTCTGTTCTAACAGTCACTCAAAGTACACGTCGCAGTCATAAAAAGTATATGCCACCCCACCTCTGTCTCTCTTTGTAGACTAGTAACCAAATTCCCGTCTGTTCTAACAGTCACTCAAAAGTACACGTTGCAGTCATAAAAAGTAAATGCCACCCCACCCCCTGCACAATGTCCAGCATCTGTACATGTGTTCATCCATGTGACTTTTTACGTTCACGTGCCAACATAGCATAACACTTTGTATGCAGCGTGCAGGCACCCCTTGCACCTTTTAAAAATAACACTTTGTATGCAGCGTGCAGGCACCCCTTGCACCTTTTTAAAATAACACTTTGTATGCAGCGTGCAGGCACCCCTTGCACCTTTTTAAAATATCACTTTGTATGCAGCGTGCAGGCACCCCTTGCACCTTTTTAAAATAACACTTTGTATGCAGCGTGCAGGCACCCCTTGCACCTTTTTAAAAACAACATAGATACGCATCCTCCTGCACCTTATTTTAATTGCGCTTCTCATTTCTGCACCCTGCACCTTGCAGAGTTCTCCTGCACCTCTTTGCACAACTCAGGCGCCGGCCCTGCTGCACGTATTTTATTGCACGCTCCTACCTTGTTGTTATGAAACACAGGTGCCTCATGTACATTTCTGCACGACACGAGCACAGCACCCTCTGCTCCATACGGAGGAAGCAGCAGGGGAGGCAGAGGGTTTGGCTGACAAATAATTTGCAAGGCAGCAGGAGTCCCGCGCTTGTGAGTCGCAACGCACATGATCACAATGCTGGGCTTTAACCGAACCACTCTGGATGTCCTCATGTTCAGCTTGAAAAAGAAGTGGAAGGCACTGTTGCTGTGTGCAGCTACGCTCTTTTTCACCAGATGCAGGAATTATTCGAATAGGATCAAGGCCATGACGTGCTTTTGTAGTGGGCTGCACGTGATGTTCACAGTGATGTTCACAGGTGATATTCGCAGTGATGTTCACAGGTGATATTCGCAGTGATGTTCACAAGTGCCAGTCGTATGGCCTGGGTGTATACAAGAAGTGTGAAAGGAGTAGTAGTAGGAGCAGAGTGGATAGAAGTTCCGGCATGGAATGGCCTCTCTCCCCATAGCACAGACTGAGTCGAGTGGTCAATTGGAGTACGCAGGTGCCCACGATAAATTTTTGATTTGATACAATTTTTGCTTGTTTATTAAGTAATTTAAAGGAAATCAGCCGTATGATTTTATTTGGTTGTGAGGGAGTCGTCGAGTAATTCCAGAGACAGACGCTGTTACTTTTTTCTTCAGTTCTAATTATGCATGTAGAGTTTTGGTTGTACATTAGAGTTATGTGAATGTATATAGACGATAATCCATGTCTGCCTTTCCTTTAAATAAATGCATCAACCTGTAAAATAAGTCTGTTCCAGATCAGTCCCGTACGCAGGAGGCCTCGATTCTTGGCAATAAGACATCTAAAATTTCCTGTGGCCTGTACTTGGCTGCTCTTCATGATGCTTGCAACGCTTTGTGTGGCAGCTTTTGAATTGCTTCTGAACATTATTCTAGCGTAAAGCTAATTTGGGGTTACAACAAGTCTGCCTCCTATTTTAGAGCATACCAGATACGCCTTCTCCAGTTCAAGCACCAACTCAATATCCAGACCTTGATAAAATCCTCAATAACCTGACAGCTACTCGCAGCTGCAACTCCTTCCTTTGCCGAGGGCCAAAACCACAGCTTTGCCATTACACGAAACACGAAAACACCTGGAAACTCTTAAATTCCCTTCAAAATAAGCCTCTAGACATAACTCTAAACGCATACCAAGATCATACTAGCTGCCTAACGCAAAGTTTTACCATCCACGTAATTGTACCTGCCACCCAAGAAGGAATACTCAACAGTGTTGAACAGCAACAACCTCCCCTTAATCCCCGACCAATGGCTACAAACGGAGAAGACATGGAGAAACAAGAGAAAGCTGTTTGTCTAGTCCACTCTTTCAATATGGCTATAGGGGAGCACATTTTCTCCGGCAAACAAGTTCTCGCACACATTTAAAAAATGGAAGACACCCTTGTACAGCGCAAAGTTTACAACTAATCCCTAGACCACTTTCACACCAAAAACATGGGTAACTTCAACAGCCACATCCTCAACCATTTCCTGCACTACCTTCCTTGGAACAACGGAAAAGATTATATGCTGAGATATGCCCCATTTCAAGAATTTAAAGAAGGAGAGCACGGCAGATGTCATAAAACAGCACCTAAACAAAGCCGCTTTTAAAGAAGCTGTCATCCTTACAATAACCAGCAATGGCACTTAAGGCCACGCAGTGACCCTTAAGAACATAGAAATTGCTCAGAAACCTGTGAGCCAAATCTTGACTCTGAAACAGAAACCCTATCTCTCTTACAAGCCCAAGTGATTGGGCGAAACTTAAAGGCAGTATTATCACCCTTAAATGCGGCAGCATATGGAACTACCTAGGATTAACCTCATCAGTCTTACATCGAGCAGACAGCAACGTACCTTTTGATCCTGATACGTATGTCGACAATTCTGTGATCAGCATTGATGACACACCGCCTCCTCCTACCACCACCACCACCATAATCACAATCCCTCAAATTCTCCCCACACCCCAATCTACTGATCACACCCATCAAACGGATATCATACACTATCAGCATGAAGGCTCTTCTCCCCTTTCCTCCACCCACACAAATAACAGCCCCAAACAGTACCACGACATCATTAACCATCGTCACTACACCTTGCCAACTACACAGACCCCCAACCAAACTGAGACTAGATACCTCTCCTCATTGAAAATATCAACCCTCAATGTCAGAGGCATCTTTACTAGCCAGCATGACCTAAAGCACATGATAGCCACCAACACCCCCGATAATACGGTCCTTTCAGAAACTAAATTGCAAAAAGGAAACAAACCCCAGCTTTGGCTACATCAACTCACCAACTACAAATGGTGGACTTCCACAAACACAAACGGTGGTACAATTGTCTGTGTACGCAAATGCATTGCTCTGGCAACATTTTGCTCACTCGTACACTTGGGCCCGGAGGGTAGACACACCTCTGTCATCCGAAACACTGCCGACGCAAACCTCCAAATCATTGGCACTAATTGGCCTTCTGGTAGCACAGGCCTCCAGAAGCACAAGCCTCCCGCTTTGAGATGCAAGCAGAAATAACAACCATTATGAATGAGAACGAAAACTGTACCCCTCTCATCATTGGAGACATGTGCCACAACCTCCGCCCACGACCAAACAAGCACAAACAAATATATTGCAGACAAAATGAACCAAGATTCATTCACAACCTATCCCCACTGCCCACCACTCGCCTGCTGACACAAACCTACCTGAACCAAGACCCTGGACCTCCTCACGGCCCACGGGAAAAGTCAGTGTAGAAAACACTACTTACTCATTTAGCCGTATTGATGATATCCTCTTGCCAACAGCCCTCGCAAACACGTGCAAACCAAGTTACAACTGTGATCTAGGCTACCTGGGCGACCACGTGCCACTCCTGGCCATAGTACCCACCTGCACTCTGAACCTGCAGATCCCTCACATTGTAAAAGCCCAAGCGAAAAAAGCTGCCAAACAAGCCACCCTTATTTGCCCTGTCAGCGCTTCAGACCAATTAAAATTTACACATGCCCTTTCTGACCCCTCCCATGGCATTATACAAGAACTTGAGGAAACCCTGCTTGTAATCACTACCGCCCACACGCAAGCCCTTGCGTACTTAATGAACTGCAAGACAAAAGTGCCAGAAACACTGCTGGGCTGCAACACCTGAGTGAAAAGCCTGCAGAAGAGCAAGTTGAGATTTTGGCTATATGAGTGACAGATCTTATTGAGTCAGTACACAAGGTAGCCCTCAAAACCTGCTCTAGCACATCCAAAAGCACCACTGATGACCAACAACAAGAAGAACTCACTCAAACTGTTAGATCCAGGAAAGCCTTATGAATTGGAAAAACCATCTTGCAAAGGAGTAAGGTATTTGCAAGTTTGTGATTCCTAATGCTTCTACCAAGTGTATTCACGTCTGTGCGCTCTTTGCTTATACCCGTGTGTGTGTTTGTGTGTGTCTGTCTCTGCAAGTGCTACAAATCTTTGGTTGGCTGCCACACCGCTGTCCCTTCCCGGAGCTGGAACCGTTTACTCAAACATTCTGAGTCGTATGGTGTTACATATTAACACGACTAGGCGAAAAAGGTAGAAATGGAGACCCAACATGGTCTCTTGAGGATCCCACCTAATCACGGTACGTCTTTAAATGTTGTCAATCGATTAACCCAAACTATTAAATCCAGATATAAGGCGTTAACCCAGATTTGGGCCCACTAGAGCCCAGCAAGCAAATACAAGCACAAGAGACAGGAAGAAAACGAAATTAGTGCAAACAGTGTCACCAAACACTCATGGCATGGCTCAAGAAACGATGTAATACCATGTACAGCAGTCAGGTTGAGTTACGTTCAAGCACGGGGGAATTTAACACTCACATGTTGGTCACCAAGCTGGGGACTACGATTACTGCACAACAACAATACGTGAATTTGATTGTAGTAATATACGCTGATTAAGGTGATACCACTCTTCTTGCTCGCCCACACAAGGTTGCACGCTGTCTAGATATTTGCTCTGAGCTTTCAAATTCCTCAATCAGCACAGCATGCGCACAGCACGCAGCTCGTCCCGCATCGTGATGCGATCTAGCTTCTGCATCGCATGCCCAGGCCCCGCATTGGCCACTGAAGAGATAGACGAGGAGGCAGGTAGGAAATGCTGCTGGGCCGGCACAGAGTTGCTCCTACAGCTTGCCTTTTGGTGAGGATGGGCGGTGGCAGCACGCACTTTTTTGGCAGGCTGTGTGGCGCTTCCTGCATGATTCAGCACAGGCCAGCAGGTGGTCATTTCGCTCGGTGCTTGAATGCTTGTTTCAAGGGGATGTGGTACTTTCTGCCGTGCTTTTAGAGTCCTTGCACGGCTTGCTCTACAAAAGAACTAGGCAACGACACAGGACTCATAAGAATGAAATAGGAGTCCCTGCATGACTGCTCTAGGAAATAATTTGGCAAAGACACAGGAAACGTAAGTAGGAAAGAAAAGTTGTCATGACATTGCATCATGGGACCAGCCTTTTTTACTTCAGACGTCAAAAAGTGGCATTGCTGTTATTATTGTTGCTGATAACTAAACTAGGCTTTACAAAGAAGAGGAGGCTATTCAATGGTTTTAAGAAGCAGAGGAAGCTGTACTGCGTTGTAAAGGAGAGGAGGCCATGCACTGTTTCGAGATAAAGAAGTGGAGGCTGTACATGTGTTGCTTTATATGTTCCTTTCTGGTACAAAAACGTGCTTAGTGATGTTACAAGCTGAAAGGCTTTCCCTTGCACACACACACGCTCATCTACACACAATCACATACATACACACACACGCACACACACGCTCATCTACAAAGTGGCCGCCTCATGGAGCTCTTCAATTCCACTGGAACAAAAAGAAGCATACATTCACAGACATGCACAGACGCTCACCCAAAAAGGTGCCAGCCCCGTGGCCTCCAGTATGATATAAGGTGGAACCAAGGCTGCCTCCCCCTGGGTCAGTGGCCAGAAGGCCATTGTTCACCTCTTTCTGCCCAACGCCACTGGTCCCACTTAGTTGCACACCTGTGTGTGTTTGTGTGTGTATGTGTGTGTGTTTGTGTGTGTACGTGTGTGTGTTGTAAATTGTGCATGCTGTGTTTGTGTGTTTGCATATAACGTGTGCAAATGTGTGCATGGAATGGTGTAGCACACTCCTTTTCCACCTAAACATGATAGCCTGTGCCCAGCAGGTTTGATCCCCTCAGATTAGATCAAGACTGGACTAGACTTTCTACTAGAAATCCCTCACAATGCGAGCCCCACTCTTCTTCTCAAAGGAAATCGCTACCAAAAGAGTGTCAGCCTGCCAGCTTTGTGACCAAGTGCACCCATAGAGCGACACGTGGTATATACACATAAATACGCTTGTGCACAGCCCCCATGCGAATGCAGCTGAAGAGGTGGATATCTAGTGCAGAAGCTGTGTTGGACCTTAAACTTGAGATACCACAGCAGCCAGCATTCAGCAGAGATGCCTCAATGTAGATCACATTGCGTTTGTGCGACAGCCAAAGTAGGTCAAAGCTCAATGTAGATCACATTGCGTTTGTGCGACAGCCAAAATAGGTCAAGGCTCAATGTAAATCACATTGCGTTTGTGCAACAGCCAAAGTAGGTCAAGGAGCACTGCCAACCACGTTCAAGACATAGCTGCCCAGATAAATTAAGCGCCTGAGCCTAGAACTACGATTATTAACATCACCGCACACGCTGCACGCTTACTGTTACATTGCACACAGTTGTGCACATACTGTTATTACAGTACACAATACGTACACACACACAATACGTACACACAGTATTGTTGCATGACACACAGTACGTACACACAGTACGTGCTTATCATTGCACTATTGCACATGATGCATTTTCATCATCATGATATGACACAAGCTGGATGCATATATTATATCACCATACATACTACAAGCTGCAGCACAAATCAGGAGGCGGGAGCTGCTTTGGTGGGGGGGTGTTAAAGCATTTTGGCTGCCTTGTCATGCTCGGTGGGAATAACCTTTTGGTGGGGTTTGTCAAAATAAGGTGGCTGCCTTGTCATGCTCAGTGGGAATCACCTTTTGGTAGGGGTGTGTTAAAAATAAGGTGGCTGCCTTGTCATGCTCGGAGGGAATTACCTTTTAGTAGGGGTGCGTCAAAATAGGGTGGCTGGCTTTTCATGTGGGCATGTGCGGCAGCATGCGACTCATCTCTGTGGGGTTTAAAGCCTGCAGAGGACAGTGCAAGCAAGTGAAGCCTGTTTGTGTGTGTGCCTGCATGTGTCTTCATGTGCGTGCATATAAGTAAAGCCTGTGTGTGTGCCTGCATGTGTCTTCATGTGAGTGCATGCTTTTCTGTGTGAATAGGGGGGGATAGCAGCATGCACTCTTGCATGCACACGAAGACACAGCAGTGTCAGGGAGCAGCAGTGTGCAAAGTGTTGGAAACATTAATGCCTTCATGAGTGCATGCCTGGAGGATAGAAATGCCTTCATGGGGAGCAGCAGTGTGCACAGTGTTAGGGAGCAGCAGTGTGCAAATATACCCTGTGGATCAAGGCCTGCCTAAAGGAACTTGTTGTCATAATCATGTGGTTTGTTCCCTGATTGCTCTAAAGGATCCAAGCTGGTCCTGCACAACCTTGCAGCCACGCATCTGAAAGCACCAGCCCGAGGTTGCACCACAGCAGCACCAGCATACAATATATGTTGCATTGTGAATGCTACACACTGTATTATGAATATGCTACACACCGTATTGTGAATATGCTACACACCGTATTGTGAATATGCTACACACCGTATTGTTTTGGGACTGCACATATTCACTGTGTACTAAACACCCCAGCGTACTACAGTTGCACAGCATCTTCTAAAAGCACCGTCTTGACAAGCCACACTTCACCAATTATGACAAACCCTGCTTTTGACAACCCCGTCGAGGCTGTTGTCAGTGATTCAGGGGTGTCTTTTCCAGCACCCAATAATCCACCATCCCTGACACAAGTAATCAACATGAAAGAGGCGTACCCTTTGAGGCTGCTGTCAGTGCTTGAGGGGTGTCGTTTCCGGCAAACCAATAGGTGCGGCCCTTGTACGTAAAGTACCTGTACGTGACGTATGTGCGTGAAACACGTGAAGCACAATATGCGGGGGTACGTGATGTGCGTGAAATATTCCATGTGAGATTTGCATACAATGTACGTGACGCATGTGTATATGTAAGCGTTTAGTACATTGCATGACGTACATAAGCGTACCTGAATGTAATGTATGTGCGTGAAATACGTGAAGCACATTACGCAGAGATGCATGAAATTGCATGAAGTGCATTGTGTGGGTACGTGAAGTTGCGTACAGTGCATGAAGTGTGTTGCGTGGGTCCGTGAAGTTGCATACAGTGCATGAAGTGTGTTGCGTGGGTACGTGAAGTTGCGTACAGTGCATGAAGTGTGTTGCGTCAAGTACCTGGTGGTGTGAATGCCAATGTACTTGAAGGTGCGTGAAGCATTTGGCGGCACGCACAAACAAGCAGGGCGGTTTGGCATTCCATCTAGGTGTATGACAAGCATCTAGGTGTATGACAAGCAGGGCATTCCATGACAAGCATCTAGGTCTATGACAAGCAGGGCATTCCATGACAAGCATCTAGGTGTAACAAGCAGGTGAATGACAATTCCATTCTATTCCATTTCATTCCATGACAAGCAGGTGTATGACAGGCAAGGCAGTTTGACATCGCATCTTGGTACGCTGTGTTCGTTTTGTAGCAAATACAGGACATTGCCTGCAAACCCAGAGGTCAAGCTGTGTGATCTTACAGACCCTCGGAGAAACACACTCACTTTGCACCATCTGGTCCCATGACTCGATCTCACACACACACACACACACAAACACTCACTTTGCACCATCTGGTCCCATAACTTGCACGCCTGGAGGTGCTGTTCCTGCTTCCAGCACAGGCTTGGCTGCTACATTGTTCCCTGCTGTTGACCCGCCTCCTCCGGCATTTGACCCGGCCTCTCCTATAGAGAAAGCAGGCAAGGTGTACAGAAATGTACAGGCAACTAACAGTGGCAAAACAAGGGGCACAGGCCTCTCCTATAGACAAAGCAGGCAAGGTGAGCAGAAATGTAAAATGTACAGGCAAGATGGACACATGTAAAATATGCAGGCAGTTCAGAGCGGCAGAGCAGGAAATACGGGTGGAGCAGGTGGACTAAGCTGGATTAGGGGTGGCTGTATAGGTATAAAATATGCAGCATTGGCACACACACACACTCACATAAACACCCCCACACACACCCACTCACATACACATGCAGCAGTGGCAATGCACGGGTCAGCAAGCACATGGAAGCAAATGCGTACAGCATGTATGCACTTGTGGAAGCGGAAATGTGGCAGCAAAGCGTGGAGCACAGATATGTGGCAATTCAGGTATGTGGCAGAGAGAGTGAGTGTGTGTAGGACAAAAATGTGGTGCAGAACAAGTGAAGCAGCGCTTAGCCCCTGTTGTAAGGTTGCAGTGAAAGGCAGAAGAGCAGAGACACCAGGGTAATGCTTCAGAGCCCTAGCCTCAAGGCTCACTCACTCAGGCTCACTCAAGCTGACCTTGAACTAGAGCACACTAGGAGATGCAGCAGAAGCTGGTCTGGCGGTCTGGGGCTGTGTGAACCCACCTTGATACGTGTGGACCCACCTTGATACGTGCGAACCCATTTTGATACGTGTGGACCCACCTTGATACGTGTACACATGAGGAGATGCAGCAGAAGCCGGTCTGGCCGTCTGGGGCCGTGACCGAAGGGTGCTTGGCACACTTCTGAGCTCAGCATTCGAGGGAGCTCCTCCAGGGCCTATTTCGGTGCACTCAGCACCCCTGGCTCCCTCGTTGAATGTCGCAGTGCTGCCAGTGTTCCCAAAGGCGTAAGGGGGCGCCATGTTGTTGCTAGTGCTGTTTATCGCATGAGACTCCTGCAGAGGTGGACATAGTTCACCATAGCGTGTTAAAGTTTGCCAATAAGTTACTCTTGATCACAGGTTACTCATGCAAAGATGTGTAAATGGATATAGTTCACCATAGCGTGCTAAAGTTTGCCAATAAGTTACTCTTTGATCACAGGTTACTCATGCAAAGATGTAAAAATGGACATAGTTCACCATAGCGTGTTAAAGTTTGCCAATAAGATACTCTTGGATCACAGGTTACTCATGCAAAGATGTCAAGGCTTGTCATTCCCAGCCAATTTGGGGTTCAATGCTCTTCACCAAGAACAACACTGCTGCGTTGCTAGCTTGGGCAATGTGATATAGCTGTGTGTGTGACGCACTGCCTATGGCTGTGTGTGTGATGCACTGCCTATGGCTGTGTGTGTGATGCACTGCCTATAGCTGTGTGTGTGACGCACTGCCTATAGCTGTGTGTGTGATGCACTGCTATAGCCTATAGCTGTGTGTGTGATGCACTGCTATAGCCTATAGCTGTGTGTGTGACACACTGCCTATAGCTAACCGCTGGCCTATTGCTGTGTGTGAGACGCACTGCACTGCCCCAAATGCGTAGCCTGCCTATTGCCTACCCACACATCGTACATTTTGCAGCAGCAAGCAACATCTTAGCTTCCCGACCTCAATTTGTGTTTGCTGCGTCTCACCCTGAGAGAGCAGTCTGCACCGGAGATCTTACATCAGACAAACAAGATCTTAGATTCCCGACCTCAATCTGTGTTTGCTGCGTCTCACCCTGAGAGAGCAGTCTGCACCGAGACCTTACATCAGACCAACAACATTTAGCTTCCCGACCTCTATTTGTGTTTGCTGCGTCTCACCCTGAGAGAGCAGTCTGCACCGGAGACCTTACATCAGACAAACAATATCTTAGCTCCTGACCTCTACCTGCGAGCCACGTGGCCCCAAAGGCGTGGGCTGCAAATCGGGCGAGGCCTTGCGGTGTCGGCTGGTGTCTGTGTTACTGTGGGACTGTGTCTGTCCTGTAGCAGGTAGGGGTGGCGGTACTGCTTGGGGTGACGTGGTGCCTGTCTGCACTGCATTGCTGGTTTGGTCAGCAGAGGGGGCAGCGGCGGCAGAAGCAGCAGCAGGAGGGCCTCCTTGGACCCATTGCTCCAGTCTGGCAGTGTTGCTGTAGTTGTGGCTGGCACCAGCGGTGGTAGGATGGCTGGAAGCAGGGAGGGTAGGAGCGTCCTGCTGCGGTGTGCTGCTGGATTGCTTGTGAGCTGAGGAGGATGGCTGCCCACCAGGGTAACACGACCCCATGGTTTGAGCCTCCGTGGGTGGTGCAGTGTTGGAAGAAGCAGCAGCAGAATATGAAGCAGCAGCAGTAGGAGGGTGATGGTGACCGTAAGGTGAAGCAGGAGCAGGCCTTGCTGATTGGGGTCGTGCACAGCTGCTGCTGCTCCTATGAAGCGCGTGGTTACCGTTGCTGGTAGTGGTGGTGTTGACGTAATTGGTGTAGTTAGGGTTGTTAGAGGTGCCTGTGTGGGTGTGGCTGGGGCTGGGGGTGCTTTTGTTGGCGGAGCCGTCGCGGCTGTTGGTAGGAGCATGAGGGTTGGTGCTGGGAGGGTTTGTGGGAGCAGGAGATGGCTGTAGAGACACAAACTCAGGCTTACTCACAGCTACCCCTCCTGTCAGTGCTGGAGATACGTCCTGTGGAGACTGCTGCTGCTGCTGCTTTGATTGCTGCTGCTGCTGCTGCTGCTGCTTCTGTGCGTCGGCCTTCCGGGCAGAGCTGAGGCGGTTCCGCTCTTGCACCTTCAAGGGCGCACATTTGTGTGTGTGCGTGTGTGTTTGTGTGTGTGCGTATGGTTACGTGGTTGTTACCTCTGTCTTGTTTCACTGTGAAATCACACACGCCAGAGCTCTAGCATTTTAAGCACACCCACACCCACCCACACCCACCCCCACACACACCTAGCCCAGCCTCAATCAATTAGAAAACTGGTCTGCAATTGCATTTGCATGTATGGTACATAGCAAGATGTGACGCTTTTTGTGCTGGCCTCAACTGGCACATTTCTTACACACCGTTCACGCTCAGGGTCCAGGATGATTGAGCGTACCTGGCGGACCATGACCTTCGCGAGATCCCGGTAAGGGATCAGGCCAGCTGTGTCACCGAGCCCACGCACAAGATCTGCTAGCACAGTGGAAGGGACCTGTGTGTGTATTTATCACATGTATGTATGAATGTATGTATCACATGAATGTATGTATCACATGTATGTTTGAATGTATGTATCACATGTATGTATGAATGTATGGAGTTTGTGTTTGGAGGGGAGGGTGCGCATGTGATGCATGCACATGTGGGTGAATCGTGAGATGCTGTGGGTACATAGAGAGCGAGCTGCTATATTGATCTTGGTGTCAAGCAATACATGCTTGATGTAGAATGATGATAGATGGACACGCACGCTGTTACACTGGTCTTGGTGTCAAGCAATGGACAGGTGATGTAGAACAATGATATATGGACAAGCGCGCTGCTATATTGATCTTGGTGTCAAGCAATAAATGCATGATATATGGACAAGCACGCTGCTATATTGATCTTGGTGTCAAGCAATAAATGCATGATATATGGACAAACAAATAACGTTAGTGGACCGCCATCGTGTCAAGTGGTGACGCTGCAAAGGAGTACTTGGTTTGTTGCATTGCTGTGTTGTCCATTTGCCTTTGCATTTCACAGACATGCAGTGTGCTTGTATGTGTGTATGTGATTGTGTGTGTGTGTGCGCGCAAGTGTGTGTGTCCTTTGCATTCACATTTCACGGACACGCAAAAGTGCACGGAGGCACCGTCTCTTATAGGCACTGTGATTACCACGATTACCACCTGGCGTGGCCACATTGCAGCAAGTGTAAGTTATTACACACCACATAGCTAAACATGCATGCAACGGTGCATGCATGGTGTGGGCCTGACTCAGAAGAAGGAGAACTGTCAACAACATAGCACAGCAGCTAGTTGCGCATCTACACTGCAGAAATTGACAGAGGGCAACTTCCAAATCACTGCCATAAACTAAGTTGCATCAAAGTACGCTCCTCACCCGTACTTGCTAAGAGTGTATGGCGTGGCCAAACTCAGCATGATTTAACTTCCGGATCACAGCACATGTCAAATTGCGACTAAGCACCCACATTTTCATCAACACTTGCAAGGAATGCATGGCGTGGCCAAACTCAGCAGAGACTAACTTCTGGATTACAGCACATGTCAAGTTGCGATTGAGCACCCACATTTTCATCAACACTTGCAAGGAGTGCATGGCGTGGCCAAACTCAGCAGAGACTAACTTCCGGATCACAGCACATGTCAAATTGCGACTAAGCACCCACATTTTCATCAACACTTGCAAGGAGCGCAGGCATGGCCGAACTCAGTATCAAGTTTCAAATTACAGCCATACGTTCAAAATTCGCCAGCACCATATGCAAATGGTGTATGTGCGGTATTTCATGCAGGAATTCCATCAAATATACGGTCATGCACGGCGTGTATATACAGTTCAGGCCAGCCCTACATATGTCACACTGCGACCAAGTATGCTTCTCACCGGTACTTGCAAGGAGTGCATGGCATGGCCAAACTCGGCACTTGTGAGCTTGCCAGAAGCCTCCCTGTCTCTGGCCTGCATTCAAGCACAGATCGAGAAGTCTTACAGCCATCAATTAGCGTTACCCATTGATTGTTTGGGTGACCGGATGTGATGATGTAGGCTTGCGAGAAGCCTCCCTGTCTCTGGCCTGCAATTATCACGGATTGAAGAGCCTTACAGCCACAGCAGCCTGAAGGTTGATTGCATGGTGGCCGAATGTGGTGATGTGGGTGTGACAGATGCCTCTGTGTCTCTGGCATGCATTCAGCAAAGGCCAAAGACTTCACAGCTCTCAGCACGTTAATCGCTAGTTATCAACACGTTAATCACTAGTTACCAACACGTTAATTGCTAGTTATCAGCACGTTAACCGCTCAATTGCATGGCGTCTCAGGAAAGTGCTCGATTGCATGGCGTATCAGTGTACTTCTCAATAGTTTGACGTATCAGAAAACCCCTGGATTGCATGGCGTATCAAACATAGGTACTTGTAAGCATATGCACATGCCTATACGTCTCTGGGCATGCAATTTCGCGGGGGTGAGTGTCCTGCGATGTGCTGGTGGCAGGTTTATAGCTGAGCAGAGACAGCAGCTGGCTACGAAGTGACATGTTTCATGCAGGTCTCGTTATAACCTAAATATTGGATAAGATCGCTGTGCTTAAAGGCAGGTCAGCAACTCCTAGTCATCTGTTGGGGGGATTTTGCATTGAACACAACTGAATGAACACAATCGTCATAGCTGCTGATATGAGTCCATACCTTTATTTTATATTTGCGGTTTGCATCATGGTTCTAGACCGTGATGCAGTACCCACCCCTGTGCACGTTCAGAAACCTATGCCCCATATACATTTGCGTGCACCCACTCTGTTTCTTTGTGCACATTCTGAAGCCTATGCCCCATATACATTTGCGTGCACCCACTCTGTTTCTTTGTGCACGTTCAGAAGCCTATGCCCCATATACATCTGTGTGCTACCACTCTGTTTCTTTGCGCATCTACAGCTGGTAGATATTCAATTTCTAGCACAAGCAACTTTTCCCCCTCCCACACATCCCACCCATGCACACACAAGCACACAATCATTCCCACACCTGCCATGCACGGTACAGCACGCCCACGTTTTTCTGCGCATCCGCCACACAGCCCCCTAGAGCAGCCGTTGCTTCCTCTGCAGCCCTGCGAGCACCTGCAAGCAAAGGGATGCAAGACGCCACACGTGTTTCAGGACACAAGATGCCACACAAGCCTTATGTCTGTAACAAGCGTGCTTGCTACATGAAATCACATCCTGACGTGTTGCAGCACAACGATCTGTCTACTATGACGTGTGAAGATGCTACAATAATAAACGTGTCACAGATCTCAACAATCTGTTCTTATACGACGTGTGGAAAAACAACAATCAATGTGTCAGAGGACAACGATCTGCCTGTAACGACGTGAAGATGCCACAACAAACGTGTCACAGATCACAACAATCTGTTCTTATACAACGTGTGAAAAAACAACAATCAATGTGTCAGAGGACAACGAAGTGCCTGTAACGACGTGTGAAGATGCCACAATAATAAACGTGTCACAGATCTCAACAATCTGTTCTTATACGACGTGTGATAAAACAACTATCAATTTGTCAGAGGACAACGAAGTGCCTGTAACGACGTGTGAAGATGCCAAATAAACGTGTCACAGATCACAACAATCTGTTCCTAAACGACGTGTGAAAAAGCAGCCACTAACACGCTGGTCCCAACATAGAGCCTTTCCGGGCCTATCATGTTTCTGGGATTGGTGTGCATGCTACTCAACCTGGAAGATTACTGCTGTTCATTTGCAACTTTGCTGCTCCTTGTACTGCAGCTCACACGCAGTTAAAGGCTTCAGCACTCGTTCACAATAATGCATTTGCAACCTTGCATTGAACCAAAAGACATGAATATATGACCGGTACACATTCATGCTGCTCCTCACTTTGCTTCTCCTCAGCAACAGCCACACGCAGTTGATGGGCTTGACTGTTATTCAGACGCCTACGTTCCACCTGTTTGTGAACATACATGTGTGTGTGCATGCATAAGTGCCGATGAAATTATTGATATCTAGTGAGCTGGGGATGGTCTCACTAGGTCTCTCAGCATCAACGTGATACAAAACTGTACTGTTTACGCACGTGTGTATGTGCATATATGTGAGTATGTGTTTGCGTTCACATGTGTGTTTGTACACATGTATGTGTGTTCACATATAAGTGTGCATACGTGTGTGCATGTGCAAGCATGCCAGCTCATACATATACACACCAAGGAACCTAGGCCTAATGTCTACAAACCTCTCAGCATCACAAAATATAGATCCAAGCAAGGGTAATTTCCTAGCCCGTTGCAAATAATGCAGCTTAGCGTCATGCTGCACATGTGTGTTGTGGTCGGACCAGTGACCTGCTGGTGCCATGTGAATCTGAATGCACAAAGTGTCTAGGGTTGGCCAGAACCACATATGCACACCGTATGTTTGGTGATTCCCCTGCTGACAATACCATATGTACACCGTATATACGTATAAATATATGGTTCTGTCCCACCCAACAAGTGTCCTATATAGATGGGCATCATTGTCATCTGTGCCACGTGAGTTTGAAATTCCCATCAGAATCTGAATGTGTTACGAGTATTCGAGTGTCCCTATGCCAAGTGTCCTATCTAAATGGTCAGACCAGTCCATCAGAATCTGAATGTGTTACGAGTATTTAAATGTCCCTATGCCAAGTGTCCTACCTAACTGGTCAGACAAGTCCATCAGAATCTGAATGTGTTACGAGTATTTAAATGTCCCTATGTCAAGTGTCCTATCTAACTGGTCAGACAAGTCCATCAGAAGCTGAATGTGTTACGAGTGCTCGAATGTGCCTATGCTAAGTGTCCTATTTAACAGTCAGACCAGTGACCTTGCCTGTGCCATGTAAATCTGAGCATCAGTACGAGCGGTGCACTTTTGCTGCATCGTGGCCAGTGCATATGCAGCACGCTGTTGGCTCTGCACATCCCTGCAAGGTTGTACACGTGTGAGAAGGCACAGTGTATACATAACACACACACATGGTCACACACGCACATACGCAAGTGAGCAGTTACACACACACACACGTATGCATACACATGCAAGCGGGCGGAGTCTATATAAGCCACATACAAGTGATCAGGTACAGTGTATGCCATAAACATGCGCACGTAACTGCACAATACACGTGCACAACAACTGGCACAGTCTGTTTGCATTGCAGATGCATGCAAATGAGCAGGTGCAGCCCACATGACTTTACGCGCTGATTAGACAGAGCGTGTATTTGCACACCACACAACATTTGTTTCATACAAGTGAGCAGGCGGAGTGTAAGTATATGTTTATATATACACAAAAGTCAGCCATTGTATGCACATTTTTATACAGCGCACATACCTCCACACAAGTTAATAGGCACGTGTATGCCTACACAGACAGTAGCTTGAACACAAAGTTGAGCAAGCAAAGTGCATGCATACACAGACACTTAGCTTGAATACAAACATGAGCAAGCAAAGTGCATACATACACACTAAGCTGAGCTGCTATAACACACAAGTGAGCAGGTACGGTGTATACATACGCGCACAAACGAGCAAGTAAAGCAGATCACAGACCTTGCATTCAGTTCACCCATTGTGGGTGCTGCAGTCACGCCATCTTGTGGGCGGGGCTGCTGAAAAGCAGGCAGGCCTGTGTACTCTAGGTCAGCGTGGTGGTGCTGCCGCAGCTGCTGGGCTGCAAACAGAAAGGATGTGTGTTTATGTGTGTGTGTTTATGTGTTCGTGCGTGTTTTGTGTGTGTGTATGAATTTGTGTGTGCAATGTATTTCAATACATGGGAGCAATGAAGGCTTCAAAGAACGAAGAAATCAGGCAAGCCTATGAACTGTGACTCAGCTTGGTGGTGCCGCTGCAGCTGCTGTATTTCAGACAGACAGTATTGGGATGTGTGTTTGTGTTCAAGTCATCAAAAATGGGGGCAGCACTGCTTAGGTCAGCTTGGTGAAGCTGCCGTAGCTGTTGGACAAGAGGACGAGTTGTAAGCCGTTTGTTTTGAAGTGCGGTATAATAAAATCATGATGGCTATGTGTGTAAATGCAAGATCAAGGGCAGCTCAGGAAAAAGGCAGAGGGCTTGTCTTAATTACAAGCAACTCAGAAACGGTGCAGCTGAAGACGCAAGTGGTGAGGAGTTTTCCTAGCCAAGCAAAAAGGCTGCAAGGCAGCAGCAATTGTGTGTCTTGGTAGTCATGGTAGTTGTGTGTGTTTAATTAGCACAAACCTTTCCTTGATGAGGCTTCCTATCAGCAGAAACAGTGGCGAAACTTTGGTGCCCCCTTATGACCAAACCTCTGTTCAACTCCACCCTACCTCCCAACAACATGACGATGTTCACCTATCATAACTGCGCTGCAGCCGCAGAGTTCAAGCCTGTGCAGATGCCACGCTTACGGAGCTTGCTTGGTGCCTACTTTGAAAGCAAAGTCTGTGCTAATTTGATAACAGCGTGCGGGAAGGAATGCCTTGCAGCTACCTTCCCTCACTTGCTGATGTTGCTTGTCTCTGCCTAACGACCGCCAGATCCCCACACATCCTGCCCCTTGCCCTTACATATAACAGAGAGGAAACACAAAACCTTTGCCCTCACACAAAACAGTGAAAATACACACACACACGTACACACACACAAACACACACACACACACGTACACATACACACATACACACACGACCGCTCACCAGAATGCGGGCGTTGCTTGTGCGACGCTTGAGCTGCTCCTTGGGCATGTGAGATGCTGGCAGCAGCTGCGTTGTGCAGTGTGCCTGTTGCCCATAGCAATGGGTCATCAGGCCTACAAGGTTGGCACAGCAACACACACAAACACACGGGTGGTGATGGAATTGCTATATGTAAAACCTACAAGGCCTGTTGCCCATAGCAATGGGTCATCAGGCCTACAATGATGGCACAGCAACACACACTAACACACGGGTGGTGATGGAATTGCTATCTGTAAAACCTGAGCGTGTCAAAATGTGCACACTCTAAGCTGTACACCAGCCGGCCTGGCCCGAAACTGTCAGACCTGCATGGACTTCATAATTGGACAGCGAGAGGTACTGTATAGTTTGCATGCCCATTTCAGTTGTTGATTCGCGAAGTGCGTGTGTTGCTGCACACTGCATGTGATGTGTGTGTGTGCACCTTTAATGTATAATATATAATATGTAATATGGGGGCTGGTAGTCTGCCCTGTTGCACACTGCATGTGTGTGTGCACCTTTTAGGTGTAGAGCTGGCCAGAACCGTATATATGCACCGCTCATGACCGTGAATTTGGTAATTTCCCTGCCCAAAACACCGCATATGCACCGTATATATATGGTTCTGGCCCACCCTATTTATGTGTAAACGACGGGGGCCGGTTATCTGTTCTGGAAACCTTTGAACATTTAGTGCGGTCTGAGGGCACACAAAACCCACGCCAGAAGGCTTTGTTAGCCATGCCCACCTCTTTGGCACGCTTGATTTGAGCAGGTTTTGTACCATAGACAAGGAATTAAATGTCTTTGATAGGAAATTTCGGGATGAAGCAGCACCCTTAGGGCGAGCGAACCTTTACAAGAAGGGAAGCACTGCTCTGTTGACAGGGACCGAACAAGGCTCTGTGTGCACTTATGACTTGTGACCATTTCCTGCTAGAAAATGTGGCCATCCCAGCACGTTACATAATATGCCACAGGTTGTTTCTTAACAAATTGAAACAAACACACACACACACTTGCTCCCTGACTCCCTCACCACGCACTCATTTGCGTGAAATCAGACAACCTTGCGTAGCGTGACCATCTAGGTTAGAGACATTCATAAATCGTCACGCAACACGCCTGTTTACACACCAAACGCTACTCACTTGCGTGGACTCAATTTGCCTTGTGTAATATAGCCATTTATTTTCAAATTCCACATTTTGTCACAGCACACCCCTATTCACACATGGAGCGACACTCACCTGCGTGGATTCAGGTTGCCTTGGGTATCACAGCCATTCATGTGCGAAAGCCATAACTCCTCACACAGCACACTCCTGTTCACACATGGAGCGACACTCACCTGCGTGGATTCAGGTTGCCTCGTGTAGCGTAGCCATTCATGTGCGAAAGCCATAACTCTTCACAAAGCACACTTCTGTTCACACATGGAGCGACACTCACCTGCGTGGATTCAGGTTGCCTTGGGTATCACAGCCATTCATGTGCGAAAGCCATATTTCTTCACACAGCACACTTCTGTTCACACATGGAGTGACACTCACCTGCGTGGGTTCAGGTTGCCTCGTGTAGCGTAGCCATTGATGTCAGAGACGTCCAGCCCAGGATCACGAAGCCGAACTCCAACGTGAGATCTGTATGTGTGTGTGTGTTTTTGAATGTGTATGTCTGTGTGAATGTGTGTGTGTGTGTGCGCGCATGCGTGCGTGCGTGCGTGTGCATTTGTGCAACTTATGCAAACCTCTGCATGGTGCCCTTCTCTGTGACATTAAACAAATTACAAATTGGAAAGGATTAATGCTTACATCCTGTCATACGCCAAAGCTTGACCACGACACGCACCTAAACAAGGGCTTCCAGCCCACAGACGAGCCCTCAATGCTGGAGATGTCCAAAGAGTTGCCGAGCTGCGGCCGGTTTTGCTTGGGCACTTGTGGGGAGGAGCCTTCTATGTCATCAATCTGAAGGCAATTAAGTGACAAGTGGGCGCTCATGCATGGCACTGTGCTACAGCTCTGTAGTGTGATGCACTTGTTCTAGACCTAGTGTGATGCACTTGTTCTAATTCTAGTGTGATGCACTTGTTCTAGATCTAGTGTGATGCACTTGTTCTAGATCAATATGACAATATTGGGCCGGTTGAGATGACAAACACGCACACATGTATACACACTCCTACACCTGCAACATGTGTGTACACCCCTCCCTACACCTGCAACACGTGTGTACACACTCCTGCACCTGCGACACGTGTGTACACACTCCTACACCTGCAACATGTGAGTACACACCCCTGCACCTGCAACACGTGTGTACACCCCTCCCTACACCTGCAACACGTGTGTACACCCCTCCCTGCACCTGCAACACGTGTATACACACTCCTACACCTGCAACATGTGTGTACACTCTCCCAAAACGGCACCTCAATTGAGTTCCTCCCAGCGACTCCAGGGATCTCAGCAGAAGCCTTATTTGCTTATTTGATTGCAATATAAGGTCAGTAGAAAAAACAAACACGCAAACGTATACACACTCCTACAACTGCACCTGAATCGAGTTCCTCCCAGCAACCCCAGGGCTCTGCGTAGCCCTATTTGTTTGCAATATGGGGTCAGTAGAGAGTTGCTGCTGTGCACTAGACGATGGCAGTGCGTAGCGGGGGTCCACGGGGTTTGTGTTGCGTGTGTGTGTGAGGAACTCGGCGTTGGGCTTGGACTGCGCCAGCATATGCATCAGGCGGCACGCATAAGGTGTGCGTCAGTATGTGCATGTGTGTATGTGTGTGTGTGCGCAAGTGGGGTTGTGCTTTGACTTTGTCAATTGCATGGTACTTTAGCTTGAATGTAGGATTGGCCAGAACCCAGAACTGTACATATTCACCGTATATGATCAAACATTTGGTGATTTCCATGCCAAAATACCGTGTATACACCGTATATACATTGTTCTGCCAACCCTACAAAGGTACTGTACACACACTGTATATATATGATTCAGGGTCAGGCCAACCCTACTTATATACACAAGATGCACAAGGCTTGTAGTGCACTTGTGCGTGTGCAGAGGGAACGTGGCCACGTGCTTTTTACCTCTTCAGGTATAAATGGAAACCAACAAGATACAAGACTTTGCAGCGATGTATGCAGAGTGCAATCCTTTACTTTTGTTTGGAAAAAATGCGTGTGAGCACTGCACAGACATAAAGCCAGATGCACGCATACACGTGCACACACACGCACACACACACCCACACACCTGCGCCCCCTCGATGTCCGTGGTGTTCAGGGTCGGTGATGTGTTTTTGTGGACCTCTGCAGGAGCCCACACTCTGGGCCTCTGACAGTGCTCCGTGTCAGCAAAGGATTTGGCCAACCCCGCCTGCGCGTAAGGCCCTTTATTGAGGGGCTTGTGCTGGAGGACCGAACGGCCCAGGTCGTCACCTGGAGCAGTGTGATAAAACTCGTTTGTCTCAGCGTGTGTGTGTGTATGTGTGTGTCAATGTGCGAGTGCTTGCCTGTGTGCGTGTGTGCTTCTCATTCTGTCCTCCTACCGTTCTGGTGGTAGTAGCTCACAATCTCGGGCCTGCACAACAGCAGGAACAGGTTCACATATTGTGCTGAGATTGGGTGGACTACATGCCGGACATGATAGTGCTGCAGTTCAAGTATTTCACTCGCACCCATCCACGGCCAGGGGTGCACCAGGAAAGGCCCCCAAACTCTTCGTTGCAGGATGAGCTGAGTAAGGGCGACGTGGCAGGGCCGGTCCTTCTTCTTGAGAGCCATGCCTGTTGTCTAAGAAGAGGCCGTCGATTTTTCGGAAGGAGGGCATACCACCTGTGTGCATGTGTGTGTGTGTGTGTGTGTGTGTGAGTGCACGTGTGTGTGCTTATGTGTGTGTGAGTGTATGTGTGTGTGCATGTGTGTGTATGTGTGTGCACGTGTGTGTATGTGTGTGCACGTGTGTGTGTGTGTGAGTGAGTGAGTGTGTGTGTGTGCACGTGTGTGTGTGTGTGTGTGTGTATGTGTGTGTGTGTGTGTGCGCGTGCACGTGTGTGTGCGTGTTTTTGTGTGTGCATGTGTGTGTATATGTGTGTGTACGTTTGTGAGTGTGTGTGTCGTGTGTGTCATGTGTGTCAATGTGTGTGTGTGTGTGTGTGTGTGTGTGTATGTGTGTGTGTGCGTGTGCGTGTGTGTGCGTGTGTGCATTTGTGCACCTGCGTGGATTTGTTTAGGACCATGCCACTGACCTGCTCTGGCTTGTGTGCACTCCGATATTCTAAGTGTGCGACCGCGGTTGCTTCTGCTTACAACTCATGTGTAAAAAAGCATTTACAAATGATTAATCGTATTTGCTTCTCGCCGGCCTCGCGTTTTTAGATGAAGGTATAATTATTAGGGTGCCACGACTTGGTACAAACCAAAAAGATTTATCCTCAGTAGGAAATCCCACTTAATTTCAGCGGTGATCCAAGGCTGGCACAAAACCCCAAGAGCCAAAACTTTACTGACATTCAAACATGGCCCCAAATCAGGCAGTACCCACAATAGAAGCCTAAATTTACATTGGTGTAATAAGCAGGATTCTCTTTACGGAGAACCCACGAAGAAAAACATCTCAACCAGACGTCCTTCCACATATGTCGACAAAGAACGCAGCCGCCAAAATTATCTGCTGAGCGACATTGTGTGGTGCAAAGCACAAAGTATCACGCTTTCCTGAATCTGTCAGATCAAGTTACCGTCACTGCAAAGTATAAGACTCAGCACAACAACTGGCTTTGGTTGGCTGTATCAGGCTACTAGCTCCAAACATAAACATTCTGAACAAGCATAGCACGTATTCTGACGCGTACAGGACGTGCTTGTGCGGATCACAACTTAGCGATCTGCACTCAGTGGCAACGCCACCTGGTTGTATATAATATGGCAATATTATGGCCGGTAGTTTTCACAGAATTGGGCTTTTTGGAGTTAAGATAAGCGCCAATTTTCGTATTCACAGAGTTTACTCAACACCCAAAAGGAGAGAAGAGGAGGTTGTATACGCCCATCCTCCCTTTACTTTTGCATTAAAAATACATGGAAGACATTGTGTATCCGCAAATTGGGAGGAAGCTCTAGCCTGTAAGCCACTGGAATGATCTTTTCAATCACTTTACGAGGGCCCATCCGTTTGGGCATGAGCTTGGGCGTACCGGGCTTTCTGATTTTTGCATTCTTAGAGTTTAACAAAACTTTGTCGCCAATGCAAATATCTGCCTCTACGTTTTTTATCAGCGTAGTGTTTTTGTCTTTGCTATGCGGCTTCAAGTGAAGACTTGGCCGCACGCAAACTCTCTAGAAGGTTTTTAATAAACTCTTCTACAGCTGGAACTTTATAAGGTACATGTAGTCCCCAGGCGAGAGATGTCTTAGGATCCCTGCCATTATTAAGGTCAAAGGGAGTGTTCCTGATGGACTCTTGGAGAAACTTGTTTATAGCAAACTCTGCCGATGCTAGGTGTGTATCCCAGTCACCTTCGGCACGCACCAGCCACCTTGCAGCGGCTTATGAATGATGTTTTTAGGAGACACATTTAGGGTTAGGGTTAGGTTAGGGTTAGGGTTAGGGGTTAGCTGTGTACTTGTTTACTTGATGATGATCAGGTGTACTCAGGGACCCTGAGGAGCACCTTGCGCACTTGCGTACCGTGCTCACGCTCCTCAGGCAGCACAACCCGTCACTTTCTGCAAAAGAATTCACTGCAGTGCTCACGCACGCTGCAAGACACGTTCAATAGACTTAATGTTCTGCGCTTGCCTCACCATAAGTCATCCTTGCCTGCCTTACACCCTCTGAGAACTACCAACATTGCGGGAGATTTTGAGATCATTGCCCTTGGAAAAAAGGAAGCACAACTTGACCCTGAGTACTTTTCTGTGACCACAGCTGCTGAAGAAGGGCAACTGCCAGATTTCACAGAAAAAGATGGTCTTGTATGGTACACAGTGTGTACTGCACGCCTGACTCAGAAGCTCAGCCACGCCTTTACGTACCTGAATGCCAGGCCCGCATCCAACCAACCAAAGAGGCTCATGATTCACCCACCTTGGTGTTCACAAGACGCACAAAAGCCTGCACCGCCTACTTTACTGGTCTAAAATGTTCCACACGGTGCATGAATACGTGCGCACCTGCATGCAGTGCCTCAGAAACAAATCTAAGAACCAACGACCTATGGGCCTGCTACAACCCTTGCCCCTTCCTGACCACTGCTCAGCTGTGATGTTTTTTCAGCCATGACTGGTCTGCTGGTACAAGAGAACATGTTCAAGAAAAGCTGCGAAACTGTGAACCCATTGATCTCAGTTGCTTTGTTGTGGACCTCAGAGAGAAACACTTGGAGTTTTGGACACCCTATTCTGATGGCTGCCCACGAGAGCACAACAGCAAAATTCTCACTTATAACTTATAACAGATGGTGCACTGCCCCCCAAAAAGGCCCTGGCTACTCGTTCTCCCTACAGCCTTCCCAAGTACATGTTCCTAGACCTCCCACGAGATGTCACTCGCAGTGTTGCCCGTTTCAGACTGCGTATTCCACACCCTTCGCTTTGGGACCGCAACATGGAACCCCAGCTCCTCCCCTACCTGTGATTTGTGTGAGGCTGATGATGATGTCCAGGATGAACAGCATGCTATTTTCCACTGCACACACCCCCATACAGTATCTCTTCGCAGGAGATATGAGTCCTTATTCTCAGAGGCAAGAGCACAAGATGTTTCTACTTTTTTGCACCAGAACAACAACAAACTCTATTAATTTCTACATTAACTTTTTATGAGCAGGCTAGTAGTCGCACGCTTTGACTGAAGCAAGGCCTTTCCTTGTAAACCTTGTAGACTTTGTTCATGGGGACAGCCACACAGCCACCATATACATGTGCAATTTTACAAACTCTTTCCACTGCTTCCACAGCACTCAGATATGTAATAGGGTTGCGTTTGACGTCGAGTCTGGTTTCGATGGTTTTGTTGTGGGCCTGATGGCTTGAAAGCTTAGTTTTCTCATATTTAAGCAACATCCTGGTGGTGTGCAGGCCGCTGCCTGTAGCGTAGTGGCCAAAATGGTTAACCGGATGAATAAGCGATAAGTAAATCATACTTTACTTATGCATGTTACATTTGCCCCACCCTCAAGCGTCCTCGTAAGCATATCACAACCCCCTAAACCTGTACGGTTTTTACATGATAGAGGCTTTCGATTTTAGACAAAGTCCACTCGGAGGTAATGCGGCGAAGTGTAAAGCGTGCGCAAAAACACCGTTTTTGCGGGCCTGAGGACTCGAACCGAGTACCTCGGCTTCGAAACCAAATGTAGCGTAGTGCCAAAATGGTTAACTGGATGAATAAGCGATATGTAAATCGTACTTTACTTATGCATGTTACACTGCCTCCCAACCAGCCACCCAATTCCCCTAAAAAAACCTTCCCCCCAATTACTCTCCAGGTGGGATGCTGTGCGGCTCTGCATCCATTGGGTGGTGTAGGACACAAAACGACAACATGTCGTTTGCTAATCCATGTCGGTGGCACTTAAGCTCCTTTTTTTACCAACCCATTGGTGCAAGGAACACTATTTGCGCTGCATTTGTTCTTTGTAATCTTTCAAATCACATGGTTCATGTGCTATTGAAACTAAGGTTTCTATGATGAAAGCATCGTGTTAAATTGAACCGAGCCTCATTTTACCATATCACTTTTAATGAAGCTGAGTACACTGGAAAGAGAAGCACCAGTACAAGGCAGTTTCGTCACGTTGGTTCCCTATTTACGCAAACAATACTCGATTTGCCTACAGCAGATCTATATCACACAGCTGCATTTGACCTCTTGGCGTCTGGCCCTGAAAAACTGGCGCATAACCTGCAGAATATTGTACAAGGGAATGGCATGTCAGTGTATTATTCCAACAACCTTCTACATGAGCAAGTTTCAAAACCCAAATTGCTCAATTGCATGTTTAATTTGGATGAAGTTGTGATTTTGCTTTGTAAACTTATAAAGCCAATGGCACATTAACATACTCGCACGCACGCACCTGCGCACACTCGTCTCTGAGAACCCCGTTGCGGACTTGAATCTGGTTGTGAAACGGATGAGGACTTGGAGTGCATGCCGCCTCGCTCATAGGTGGGGGCGATTTGCACGGCGTGGCTGACCCTGTTTCTTTGTCAAACTGCCCCGTATTCCTGTGGTCCGTGAGTGTGCTGTCTCTTTGCACAGCCACCGCTTGGTGCTCATGTGCTGCGACACTGTGCGCTGCGCCACCTGAGCTGTCGTCATCACTAGAAACACATTGATCACTGCTGTGTGCTGCACCACTGCCACGTGCCAAGTTGCCATTGTTGTTCGACAAGCCCCTTTTATATGGTGTGCCGATGCGGCCGGTATTTGAAGAGCCACTATCCCTGGCATGGCTTCTGTGTGCTGATGCTGTGCCGATCTTGTCATCCTCATTGAGTGCTGATGCCGAATACGAGGATGGGAACAAAGATGATGGAGGGTTTGCGGGTGCGCTGTCCGAGGTATGTAGAGGAAGGAACCAAACACTACCAACAGCAGTGGCTGTGGTTGCTGGGTTGGAATGTGCTGCTGTTGGTGTGAAAGCAGCGTGCACTGGCTGCCCTTCAATGACGTGATGGTGGCCTTTTGGAGTCGGGGGCGTTATTGTGGCCATCGGCGCCTCCACCAAAGCGGAGGATGCAGGGAACAGAGAGACCCAGCTTCCGTCTGCTCCTAGCCTTGGCTGGGGAGCGCCGTACACGAGGGCTGAGATGCGTGACTGCAGAATGGCACCGGCACCTGTGCATAAAATGATCACAGGTATATGCACATGAATACTGGAGGCTTTATAATAGCCGTTATCCTGCATGCACTGGCTGGTGACGAGGGCTGAGATGCGTGACTGCAGGATTTCCATGCTAAATCACAAGCGCGTTGAGAGGCATTACTCAGCATGCAGCATGATCATAGAAGCTTTCAGCAAAACAGGCTCCTTAGGATCCCACTGTTGAGGTATACCATCGGAGGTCTTACACACCATTGGCAAGCCAAAGCGTTTACTTAGGTACATAGCCAAAGCGTTTACTTAGGTACATTGTACATTTCAGAGGTCTTACACACCATTGGCAAGCCAGCGCGTTTAAAAAGGGAGGCCAAGGATATGCGGCCGGGAAAGTCGCGGGGTGAGTCCTTTTTATCCCGCTCTCTATAGATACAGGCAGCAACGAATGGATACGCAAGATCTCCAAATTTCCAGATCAGCTGAAATCGGGATCATAATAAAGTGGCTATTTCCACCCTGCTTTTCAGACAAAAACAGGTTTACCTCCCTCCTGCTACAACTGCCCAGCTGCTGTACTGGTAGCTCCCATCTCCGCAAAAACAAAAAGCAATAAATTAATAATGCAAGAGGGTGGGTTCTTTGGAGTGGCAGGGGGCAATTGAGGGAGACTTGGAGCACCTCAGCAGCACCGCCAGCCACCAGTAGAGCCACCAACCCCACAGAGCACCGACCTAAAGACCTCAACAAAACTCGGCGCGACATCCACCTCGTCGAGATCAAGTACGGTGAGGACACCAGACCTCAGAACCAGCTGAACGCCGCAAAGGAACAGCACAAAGACCTTTGCAACATTCTCCAAGGAGCCTCCGTTACTCTCCACACCATCCTTTTGGGTGTGGGCGGCACCACCTACAACACCCACACTCTGAAGTCTTTCAAGGAACTGGGTCTCGATCCTCAAAGAGTTAAGAAACTTGCCTCCAAGCTCCTGTGCACTCTGTGAACTTTGCTGCTTAATTTGTCCATACCAGACGCGCTCTTTCCAATACTATCATCAACTGTCATCAGGAGCCGGTTTCAGGCCAAGCCTGCATCCTCTTAAAACCCGTTAATTTTTACCTCAATTACCTTTTGTGCAGGAGTTCATACAGTACCCGGTACCAAAATGGCTACTTTTTCTTAATTAATGTGGGAAGTGGTTTTCACTGCCTGCGTGATTTTCCTCTTTTCTCACTGGTCAGGGCTCCACAAGAAACAACTGAACTACCACCTCCTACACCCCTTAATTTACAGTTGTCGGGAAAGGATCTCTGCCACAGGTCTGTACGGAAAGCATACAACCCATAACCACACAATTGGTACAAAGCATCCAACAGCGCAAACTTTGGGCTGCACGCAGAGCACCCCTCACAGATTTACGCCCACACAGACATCAGCAACACGTCACTCAGCTCAAACTTGTAGTCATACAAGGCAAGTGTCCAGGGCAAATAAACAAAGTGCTGCGCACACGCTTACAAATCCTACAATTAATATCGAGTGTGAAATTGTCATCAGGTGCAATCACACTTAGGACCGGGCAAATATCCAAAGCGCTACGCTCACGCTTGCAAATCTTACAATCAATGTCAAGTGCAAAGTTGTCACCAGGTGCAATCACACAGCAAATACGTACAGCGCTACGCTCATGCTCACAAACCCTACACACACTCACACATGGGACAGGGCTCCAAGGTGACGTACAGCGTGGCGTCCAGTAAGCGCCAAGCCTGCCTTTTCTCCGCGGCCTCTATGATGCAACGCATTTCAGCATGGGCTACCGGGTTGCAGGAGGTGTGGGTAAGGTTGTGGCAGGCAGATAGGATCTGGGTATGGAAACGGATGTGCATGTGAGTGTGTGTGTGTTTGCACGTGCACATAAGTGCGAGCAACTCGTTCGCTAAGCTGTACGCCACCGATCTCATGAAGTCCGTGCATTTTGTACTTTCGTTAAGGAGAGCAGGCACACACACACACACAAATACACCCAGATGCACGCAAACACAAAATATTATGCACACAGCTATCTCTACCAACCTCTCCATCCCCGCTGACGAGCACAGCACCCACAGGCACTTCCCCCAATGACGCGGCTAGGCGGGCCTGCTCCAGTGCAAGGCGCATGAAGTGTGTGTCTTGCACCTGCAATGAACGGCATGAAATGTGTGCCTCACTCCTGAACCGGTGGTGAGAAGTATGCTTACACAGGTTGGTGACGATCCAATGCCGAAAGTTGGTGCGTGCTTTGGGAGTTTAAGAGGCTGGCAACCTGGCTGAAGGTCACTCTCCATGTGTAACATTGTAACCATTGAAAGCATTACGAGGTTGGCGTGGTCACTGTTGAGAGGGGGTACCTGCCTGCAGTACGCGCAGATGACTTTTGAGTCTGTTAAGACATCTGTTGCTATGCAACACCACTGCAGGAAAAGTCCAAGAAAACGTCAGCATTAGCGATTTGGTCTCCTTTGCACCAAGGTAAATTAGGCTCATAGCAACCAAATTTTATTGGCACAGCAACAGCTTATCTTCCCACAGTTTGAGGATGACCCAGCTCGTTTGAGGACCTTTTTGAACCAACCTGGTATTTTTGGAGTTGCCTCTTTTGTAGCTAAGTGCCTAGCCCTGTTCCCTTGATTTTTCTAGCGTTTTCTTGGTTTGGTTACAGGCTTTTTTTCCAAGCTTCCGCTCAGATGCCCACCAGAGGCATATATAGCGATGTAACCTTACCTTACCTTACCTTATTGGCACCTTCCCTGAAGTGGTGGAAGGAGCAGCTATATCACCTTGTTCGCTTCCTCCTCTTTGAGTGTGTTTGGCCGGTTCCCTCCGAAAGGAACATGTGCAACATATGAGCATTCCTATCTGGCTAATTGTAAGAGTTTGAAACGTGTGCCGTGTTTCCATCCAACCATCTTATTTTTGAGCGCCACAAGGTGAGCCCCCTCCAGGAGCCCAGTAGGTTCCTCAAGCGTACAAGGTTGAGCCTCTGAAGTGTAGTTCAATAGCTCTTGCACTGACATTGACAGTTCATCTCTTTTGCACCTTAAAAACAGGTGGGATGGAACCTTAAAAAAATGCAAATCAGCATGACGAACAAGATTTAGGGATTGGTAGTAACAACAAATATGGTAAAACGACTTTATCTTCAAAAGTGCAATTTGCGGTGAATTTGCCGCCGTGCAATATTCCAGTGTCAAACTCTGCACGATTGGAAATTGCAGAAAAGCTAAAACCAGATGGAAAAAACAGCAGGAATCAAAAACAGGAAAACTCAAAATTTGAAAGGCAAATGAAGTGCAAGATGCAAAAATCCAGCCTCCAACTCACACCCTGAACCCAAATCCCATTATACTCGTACAAAAGTATCACAGATT
>Ga0307947_1000228_pt1 | contig 36253 bp, 42 predicted proteins | sample OrgLakmetagen232_FD_201840 | JGI IMG/M metagenome (GOLD analysis project Ga0307947, IMG submission 201840) | Saline water microbial communities from Organic Lake, Antarctica - #232 | ecosystem: Environmental > Aquatic > Non-marine Saline and Alkaline > Saline | place: Antarctica: Organic Lake...
CGACCTTCTCAGATTGGACTCATTTATATATCAATCGATAGCCCTTAATCTCAGGATTCCGATTATAAAATAAAAAATGGGGTTGACACCTGACGTACAAAAGCTACGTTAATTCCACCCTCCTGCAGTAATGCTTAATTTTTTGCAGTGTGGTACGTGCGGCGTTTTGTGCGATAGATGTATTGATATTTGCAAGGGCGTCACAGGTGTGGGATATGTCCGTTCTGTGGTGATTTAAGCAAGATACTAAAATGTTGCATTGATCATGTAACATATTGAGAGAGTGAAAAATTAAGAGAAAAGGGGTGTCTACCTAGATGAAACCCTATAGTGGGACTACGGCACGGACCTAAACTTGTAAACCTGGAGTGTGGGATGTATCCATGCTAGAATTAGAACACCTTTGTCAGGTCAAATTTCCCGCCACAATAAAATAGAGCTGCTAGTAACAATGGTACTTGTCTAAAAAAGGGTGAAAAGATCAGCAACTTTCCAATTGCTAGATTTCATTCAGCCTTTGACTTCATACAGCAAGGTTGCTAAACTCGAAGCAAGCCTCTGGCTTGAGCATATGCTTGATCATCGACACAGGCTCAGCAAACCCTGGGCTATATTTTGTGCGCACCATGAGATGCACTAGACGGAAATATATATAACCAGGGGGCACTCACAACTGCTCAAGAGGCCCTCAATTATTTATTACTGTACCTTACCGTACTCACCCCGGTGCCCAATTTTTAGAAATATTAAGGTAACCCCGTGAACCCCGGACCCTGTAAATAAATATTTTAGCCTTACCTGCACCAACCCCGGTGGGCTATTTAGCCCAGCCAGTGCCTGTACAAGTATGGGTGTTCAGCCACCCACCAAACTTCATTTTCACCAAACCCCGGAAACGCCGGAGCCTCTGAATAAATATCTATTTTACGATGCCGATATCACAACGGAGGGCAAAAACGTTATTTACACGGGGTGAGTACGGTAAGGTACGGTAGCAAGAATTCACAACTGCGCAAAGGCCCTCACAACTTGCTGTAACAGAAGGAAACAAGAACAGAACAAAACCGTGTGAATGGCAATCCTGCCAAAAAAAAGTTTACTCAAATTAAAGCAAGTTGAAAGGACTAAGGTGAGTATAATAGATGGAGGAAAACAGAGACAAAAAAAAAGAGTGACGTTTCCTGCGCTACAAGAACTGGAATTCATGTGTTTCATACTGAATCTCATCAGATTTCTGTCTGTTCAACACCGTACCACAACCTTGCTTATCTTAAGTGCGTCTCACCTTGGCAAAGCACTGGCGACTTGCAGCTGTTGCAGGGTGTTACCCGAGCGAGCCACCACCAAGTAGCCCCCAGGAACCTCCGTCTTGGTCAAAAACAGCTGCAGCTCCTGTATCCATATGTACATATGTACAAATTAGGAGCATTGGAGCAGTGCAACACACAATGCGTGAGGGCATTGGAAGTGGTGCACCAAAACAGTGGTGCACACGGACGGGGCTGACAGGTGTTAATACGTTGTACATTTAACCCCAAGGTATCTTACACAACTGTGCAGACTCGCAACAAGGCAAGAGGAATAACTCGAGTGCCCATGCGCGTTCACGGAATTTCTAAAACCCTAAACCCTAAGTAAACTTCCTGCAAGCTGGTATAAACATCATCCTAAAACCACCACAGCTTCACGTAATGCAAGGCTACCATTACAACTGCCAGCGTCACAGAGTGTAATGAGATAAAGGTGACAACAACTTTGACCATCCTTGCGTTACAATTCACATTTTCACAACCGGTATCACATGCACATATTCACGCACACTCACACACACACACCCACATCCACACCCACACCCACACACACACACACACACACACGCACCTGAGAGAACAGGTGAGACTCTGTGGCTTGGCTCATGATTAGCACGTCAGTTATGGCCTGCTGCACGGTCAGCCGGTCAATAACTCTCTGGATGTCTTCGGGAACGCTCTTCGAGGGACCCCAAGGCACCTGGAACCCAGCAAGGAAGGAAGGGGCTGCTTGGGCAGCAAGCTAATACATGAGTGTGCCGTAAGTGCATGAATGTACATTGTGGGGGCGAAGAAAGAAGGAAGGGTTATATTTTGCACTGCATCGTTGGCTCTGCATGTGGCAAGCGTTTCATGTGCACAAATATGATGAAATAAATAAATGTAATTATTTACGTGAATGCAACACTCATGCATTGCGCTGCTCATACACGGATAAGTGTGTGTATATGCGTGATGTTTAGGTGTGGATTACAGCAGTATGAAGAGCAGGTAGGGGGGGGGTTAGAACACACATACAGGAGGAGGAAGATGTACTCGTGCTTAGGAGGAATGCTGATCCTGATGTGTGCCCAAATGTTTCTCAATGCAACCTGCTGAAATGCATGTGACCTCGGAGCAAGGTACAAACGATGCATAAGTATGCGCAGCAGCTGAGAAAGCAATCAGGCCTGCCTGTTGCCCATGCCTTCAACTCACACAAAAATGCAACCAGGCCTCTGTCTACCACCCACTGTGTCTAAGGTTTGGGTCAGGGGGTCTTGCTGCAGCTGCTTGATGGAGAAGTTGATCCTGCCTGCCGCTGGGTCCACTTCAATGACCTTCACGGACAGCTTGTCACCTGCACTCACGCACACAAGCACAAAGCGAGCAAGCTGGCAACGGGTACACCTTCACTGCTGCAGTCCATCTGGCTCTTAAACAACTGCGTTTCCAGCAATCTGAGATACTGTGATAACAAAAACAAAGGGGAGGGGATGCCTCACTGGGAAGAGGGAACAAGGCAGGCAAGTTCAGGATGCTGAAGATAAATGCCGAGCAGCTAGTCCTTCACCTTTGCCCGTGCAATGGAGGTTTGAGAACGTAACAAGCAGCAGAAGAGATTGCCAGGCCAGAGAATGAAAGTCAAGGAGAGGACAGGGATGACATGTTGTAGCCACGCGCTTGAGTCTTCAATGTAACCGAGAAAGTATAAGCTGTGGCGAGTTCACCGACCAGCTGTCCCCCATCCCAACTTGGTCCCGCAAGTATAAGCTGCTCGGTGACCATGTAACTGAAAGTATAAGCTGTGGAAAATTCACCGAGCCACCTGTCCCCCTCCATCCACACACCACGCACTCATACATACACGCACACCCACACACCCACACCCACCCCCCACTCATCCCCACCCACCCACCCACACCCAACACGCTCACTCCCCCCCCCCCCTGCCACACACACCTGCTTTGATGACGTCATCAACGGACAGGAAGGTGTCCCAGCTAAGCTCGCTTTTGTGGACCAAGCCAGACACGTTGGGGACATCTAGGAGGCTCACAAAAGCACCAAAGTCCTCGACCTTCTGCACAATGGCACGTTTGCTGTCTCCCACCTGCCAACGTAATAGGCAAACACACTCGAAGAATGTAAGCACAAGAAAAGCTTGGGCACTTGCTAAAAGCACAAGCGAGGCAATGAGGATATACATGACAGGAACTTCACGTGCGGTTCCAGCAAACACTGGTAGAAAGCGCGTGAAGTTCAATCATCAAGAAAAGATGATTACAGTCTCCTACGAGCCCTACAAGCAAACACACTACCCCCCTGCGCAAACCTATACTAAAGCATCAACCAAGAGTTTCTAGCTGAAAGAGCCAAATCAGGCAAAAGAGGCCAGCTACTGAATCCTGCTTCAAGTTTCACACTCACACGCAAGCGGCTCATTGCTTGGCTCACTGCTAGGCGCTTCTCGCTCAGCACGATAGAGCCTGCCTCGCTGTCTACCTGAAAAGACAACCAGCCAGTGTGGCCGTGAGTGAGCAGCCTGGGTGGGTGTCATGAGCATACACACGCTGTCAAAAAATAGGTTGGGGTCGTGTGTTACGGTCTGTAACTTACGGATGTGTGCATCCACACCCTGCATGAGGGAACAGGTAGACTGTGACGATATGCACGTTACAAACACACACGTCAAACAAGGCCTGTGCCAGGGAGCGCCCACAACTAACTCACCGAGATAACTTTTGAGTCAATCTTCTGGCCCACCAAGTACGACATGTCTTGCTTGTCACCATTTCGCATCCTCTGCGCTGACATCTCTTTGTAAGGGATAAAGCCTGCAGGACACCGTCTCAGTGTGTAAATTGTGTGTACTTTGTGCGTTTATATGTTTGTAAGAGTGTAAGTGTACAAGTTTGCGTGTGCATGTGTGTATGCATGTATGCATATATTTGTGCGTATAAATAAGATTGTGTGTGTGTGTGTGTGTGTGTGTGTGTGTGTGTGTGTGTGTGTGTGTGTGTGTGTGTGTGTGTGTGTGTGTGTGTGTGTGTGTGTGTGTGTGTGTGTGTGTGTGTGATAGCTTTGCAGGAGGCAATTGCTTTCGCACCTTTCAATTCGCCAAGGGTGACAACCAGGCCACCTATGATGGAGGGGAAGGGCAGGTATATATGAGCTACATATTTCATAATGCTTGCACTTATACGTGCGCACACACAAATGGCGCTACCTTTGTTCAAGCTCTTCACCTCCACTTGCACAGTCTCAGACTCCTGTTCGGCTTTCTTCACCAAAACCCAAGGATCCGCCTGTGTGGAGGAGTTCAGGTTGCGCTTGCATCCCCCTTATTGTCTCTCCTTCCTCAGTCCAATCTTACCCTTGGAGGAGGTCTAGCAAGGGGAGGGGGCGTGGGAGGGGCAGCCGGCTTTTGTGCAGAGCAGTGAATTCCTCTGGTGGAGCGGGGAGACTCCAATTGTGGACCAAAAAATGTCCCATGCCGCCGAGTTTGCTTGCACTTGCCAACCAAAGGCAAAGTTTTGCCACCACTGCACGCTTTAGCCCCGCAGGGAGAAGAAACCTTCCCAGCAAGCATCGGTAGATTTCCACGAAATTCAAACAACGATTTTGGAGATAAAATTAACAGTGACTTGCTATAATAGATACAGCAGGAATCGAGAAGAAAAACTACAGTCAGCAGTCTCCGGCCAATGCTATTGCTACATGGAAGCAAACTCCAATAAATGATATGTTATGTTTACAAATGCTCTATGGCGTCAGGAGGTCTCGTCTGGCGACGGGGGAAGACGACTTTTGGCCAATCTCGAACTGCAGATAAAAAGTTAGAAAAATGCTCGTTAGAAAAAAAAGGATGAACGCTAGAGTTTTTGAGCACCCTCAAACAATTATGGATTTATAAACATTTGAATCTGTATTGTGTGCACGATTCAAATAAAACTTGACACCTATATGTAGAAGATGCAAACATTTTTGCCCACGACAGATGCTCAGGCAGCAATCAAATTTTAGAGGCTCGAGTGCTTTCTCAACCCAGCAAAGGTGTCCACCCAAAGCTGAACCCCCGGCCGACAAATTGCAGGGGCAACTTAATTCACATCCATTACCCGTTTTGAGCAAAGCGACTCCAGTGTAAACATGTTGCTGCGACGTAAGATTTGGGGCAGCGGCACAGGCAGGTCTATCAAGGAGGTGGAGGTTCCCTCGTCAGGCCGCTAGTGTTTTATTCAGGGATGGGTCATACGGCGTAGGCGTATTATACGTCGTATCGTATTTATCAGGTATTTAACCGTATTTTTCAAATTGCTCCGTATAAAACAATTTTGGGCACTTGACGAATTTTGCAGCCACAAGCCCCCCAGAGCCCCCCCCAAGCACTCCCAGGCCCTCTAGAGCCCCTCAGAGGAACTCCCAGCCCCTCAGAACGTAGCATGATCACTTGTTTACTGCTACCACAACCCAGAAGGTGGTGCCTGTAGCGTAGATGAATTGTGCAACAGCTGCATCCACACAAGCCTTGGTCACTGCCCTCTTGCTGCAGGTGTCCAATGACTGTGAAGATGCTGATGTGCTTGCTGTAGTCTTGTGCAGGTGCCTCTCTTTTCCTGCATGCTCCTCCCTCTGAGCGCTAGCGTCGGCAATTTCTCCCATTGCTAGCGAGCGCTGCGACTACGCCCTGAGGATTCCTGCCGGGTCAGCTTTGCATGCTGCTACACTTACGCTGGGATTCTGCCTCATGAAGTGCTCGCGGATGCAGGGGGCACCGCTGCTGAAATCTCGGAATTCTGGCATCTCGAACATCTGCCCCTTCTGTCCCATAACAACAACACGATGCCACTCAGGTCGTTACCAGGAGGCATTATAATGTTCTGGAGGCTGGGGGGACAATTCGTGGTGGTTGGGAGGGTGGTTGGTGCAAGCCCAGGGTACCCCCCAAAATAGCATAAATACGTTTTCGTATTATATGCGTATTGCGTATAATAGCGTATTATACCACATGAAACGTCTCAGAAGTCTGTATGACCCATCCCTGGTTTAATTCATGAACAATTGTTGCAATTAAATAATGTTTGGGCCAAAATTGGAGCCAAGCGGACAAACTACAGCAAAATCGCACTGTAAAGTGACCACGAAGACGTCTTGTACGATTTGAGACTGCACTAGTCACTTCCACCGTATTAGAGCAGTACGATACGGCGTAATACGGTACAGCCATTTTTGGCTACATTACCGTGATTACGGTCAAAATTTCCCTAGGACGGCGTAGTCGCACAAGCCTGGTAGAATAACACGGACTACAGATGTGGGAGGGCTGTAGTGATAGGTACGGATAGGACAAAATTTGATGACAAGTTCTTTTCTTCTCAGACACAGCAAAATCCAGCTACATATCAGCACAACTTACATGTCTGAGCCATTGAGGGGGCAAAGGAAACAAGGCAGGTTGGCACTGTTTGTTTCAATATTAGGGGCGGCAGTAGGCAAAAATTGTGGCAGGGATGTTCATGCTTTATTTTACCTTGCATACACAATCGTACAGTGCCCCATGTGGCCCAAACAGCTTTGTCGACAAGCGCTCTGTCTTGATCATGGCCAGCTTCAAAGAATCACACTGGAACGCGGCATTGAAATTTGTGTGGATCGCCCTACACCACACGAGCAAGGATGGTTAAGGGTTGGCCAAAACAATTGTTATACAAGTTGAGTAACAGTAATCTTGGCAGGAAGCCTGGTTGCTTAAAAATGGTTCTGCCCAACACTAGGCAGGTCGAACATGAACTAATCAAAACGGAAATCATCATCAGTTTGTTGTAGTCTGCCTCAAGCCCCAGTGGCCGCACCTTCCCATTCCTTCTATCACGATCAAATCCGTCCCTGCACAAGCTTCCGCCAGTACATCAGGCACCCTTCGGAAGTCCAAGCAAGGGCTGCCCTGACCGTTGCAAACGATGTAGAGCTTTGGGCCAGCTACCTGAAGGGTATGAGATGGCAGTGTGCGTCAGGCGACATGCACCTACCTACATGTGGTATATATAGAGGGGAAATTTGTTGTCTGCAAAGCAGCTGCGGATTTATTTTGACTTGGGCAATTCCTTTAATTTCAGCATCACCTTTTCTGTTGGAATGCTACATCCTACAACTCCACCCCTGCCTCTGTTCCCCTTAGCCCTTCATAGACCCACCTCTTTGCATGCTCCCACAAAGACTGGTGCCGTGGACGAAGCACCGCCGCTTGTGTGCATCCTTTCAGTACCTTCATTACTCCTGTCCCCATTTCCAACCCCATTTCCACTGCTACTGCTACCGGCGCTGGCGTTGGCCATGGACTGCAGTCCTGTCAACTTGGCGTGGCTTGGACTGCGCTTCACCTGCATGCCACATGCACATTGTCAAGATATATAGCAAAGACGTAGGTCAGTTTAATAGCAGTCGTGTACCACGCAACAAAATCATGCATTCAATGACAAAGCATTTGAATGACAGATGGCGGTTATACCGGGATGTGACAGAGCGAGCAGTATTGACCAACAACATTCGCTGAATTCATACTGGAATCTGCCGTACCTGTTGAGCGCCAGGGTAGGGTGGCACGAGGCCCCCTGTGGCTGCCTCTACTCTGCGTGCAGCATCTCGTGCAGCACGGATGATGGGACACAACTGCTCTGCTGAAGCCACAACCTCTGTGCGTGTAAGCGTGTGTGCATGAGTTGTGTGTCTGTAAGTGTATGACATGTGTATGTAAGAAAGTTTCTTACGCACGGGAACCACGACATGTGACATGTGTATACTTGCATACATGAAATCACGACACGATTAAGGATTGGCAGTGCTATCATCCATGCTTAACGTAAGTAAATCAAGCTGTAGAAACATGCTCGCCCACCCACCCATTAGTTCGCAGGCTGTTATGTCGTTGATGGCGGGGAGCTTGTTCGCCACTAAGCAAACTTCACTGCAAGGCATAAATAAAAAGGAAGGAAGAAGAATACTCGACTAGTGGATGTGTAGCGGCAAAAAATGCTTGCCCTTGACATTTCTCCGGGGGTGATTTCTCCGGGGGTGACAAAGAGTGCAACCAATTTGTTAGTGCACGAGAGCCAATGCTGGGCGGACTTCTTGTGTCATCCTTAAAATTGATCAAGAAGAGCTTGTTAACCCGATGATTTATCTAATTTTCATTAATTCGTTCGCTCAATGCCTGTACCTCAGCTTTCTATCAGTGTCAGGCGATGCAATAGGGAAGCAGTCTGGCCCCAGGAATCAATCATGTAAACAGCTTCTGGACACTCAACGCGCAGACCAGAGAAAGTACAAAGTACATGTAATTCCATTGATAATAAGCCTGACTCGTGAAAAAAGGATAAAAGCCTGCAATTTTGTACGTTGTTGACGACCCCTTCAGCAACACAATCAAATCGGTGCTTTCCTTATCCAGCAGATGAGTGGCTCAAACGGAAACTGGTGTTACCACAATCAACGTAACAACAAAAAATGTCACAACACCAAGAGACCTAAAAGGCACACGCACCAACCCATGCGTAGCAACTCCCGTGCTAAAGGCAGCTGCCCCAGCACAATGTCAGCCCCACTGTTGTCCACAAACATAAGCACCCGTCGGTACGGGGGCAGACCTGAACTAGGGTGGCTACCGTCGTAAGGCCTGTGGGTCGATCAAAGGGTCAATCGAATTGAGGAGTAGCTTGTTGCTGGTTTAACAAATGTGAGGATTTGTTATTGAAGGGAACATTATTGCCGGAGGACCTGCAAGACCACATGGAAGATTGTCGGGGGCGTGCAGAATGGGGATGGCTGCCCTGCCCGTCCTGCCAGAGCCTCTGAAAGACAAAAGGAAGAGATTAGGGACTTCTAGAGCTAAAGAAGATGTGCAAGACCTACAGATTCAGATTAAGAATCGAGGAAAGAGTGCAGGGAGTTATAGCTGTAGGTACTGCAATAAAATATGGACACCTGCAGGTTTTGTCCTATTGTCAGAAAAAGAATAAAGAAAAAAAAGAAAAATCTACGCAGGCAGTGAAAACCACTCCCCACATTAATCAAGGAAAAGGAGCCACTTTGGTACCGAGTACCGTAAAGCTCCTCCACCACGAAAAGGAAAGGAAAAATCAATGGGGATCAGAAGGGTGGCAGGCTTGGCCTGAAACCGGCTCCTGATGAGAGTTGACAATAGTACTGGAAAGGGCACGTCTGGTATGGACAAGTTTAGCAGCAAAGTTCACAGAGTGCACATGGAGCTTGGAGGCAAGCTTCTTAATTCTTTAAGAAACAAGACCCAGTTCCTTGAAAGGCTACAGAGTGTGAGTGTTGTAGATGGTGCCGCGCACACCCAAAAGGATGATGTGGAGAGTAATGGAGGCTCCTTGGAGAATGTTGCAGAGATCTTTGTGCTGTTCTTTGTGCTGTTTTTTCAGAACTGTAACAAGTAGCATTCAATGCCCTTTTCGGTCTTTGGATTTAGGTTTTTGACAAACCCATTGGTATTTGCACGAATGCATTTTCAGTCGTTCCAGGCATCTTGCTTTGTGGCTTACCCATTGGTAAATACACGGAAACCTGTGGTGAAGGACCTCCCAATTCCAAATAGGGTAAAGGACGGCAAACCAAGCCGTTTCAGTATAAGTCCGCTCCAAAATGCAGCACCGTCAGTTTGCTCTTGGATCCAACATGGGAGCTACGCACCTTTTGGTGCGTTCCAAGAACTTATCATAGTCATCCAACGCCCACGGTCTTCTGCTCAGTTTCGCACGTGCCTCCCTGTAAATTTCCAAGATGGTCCCAGCTTGGTACAAAGCCACACACGCTTTGGCTCCCCTGCAAACACGGATTTGTTAACTTGGTTCTATGATGATACTTTACGATTGCTGTTCAGGCCATAACGCTGTGACTCTTTCCTTCTCATTCTACTCAGTAGTAAATTCCTCTGTACAAGCAGCTGCACACAGACCACCCAACTTGCGGCAATGCGGAGATCGGGTCATGGCCACACACGAAATAAACCAGAGCAATGCCAAAATGGTATACTCAACGACAACATCTCCCTCCTGGTAAAACTAGCGCCTCTGATACAACGACCTAACTGACGTGACAAAGCTCAGCGCCTCGTACTTGACAGACATACACAACAGTTCAGACGGTGGATACCTCGTACTTTGCACGTGTATCTCTGAGTCCTGAAATCTCACCAGCATGTGCTAACCAGGCTTGAACGGCCAAGGGACACAGCCTCAAAAATGCGCACCAGTCAAAAATGTTTGCCGCCAGTGCTCCTTGCACAAGAGCCTGCAGGCGCTCCTCCTGAGATTCCATGCTGTCTAGTTCTGCCAACAGATCGTGCAGCACCACCAGAGCTGCAGCATTCTCACGATCCTTTTCCAACCTGCACGTGTGTGTGTGTGCATGTGTGTGTCTACCTTTGTGAGTGCGGGGACAAGTGCTGCGTGTGCATGGGCGTGCATGTATCAATGTGTGGTGCAGAACAGGTTTGCAAATTGCATCAGAAAGCACGGTGAAGGACACTATAAAGTAGAAGGTTGGGGTGATCAAAGTTATTTCATTCATTCCCTAGCAGGAAACAGCACCTAAGGTCCTTATTTACTGCATGACTGCCACTTTCTTTAACCATGATATACTGCCAAAGCCATGCTACCTGTAAATACCTTAAGTGAATGCAGGCAGCTCCAGTAACAGTAACAAATTAACAAAGCACGACGACAAAAGCGCAACAAGTAGTACATAATTGAATGAACATGCGCCTTGGAAAGTCAATTGTACAAGTGCTCCTCACAGCTGCACAAGTGCTCCTCACAGCTTTATTTTATAGAAGAGCTTCTTTTCAAAAGAACACCCAAGCTAGCCGCTCAACATGCTTGTAAGCATTGCTAAAGCCTCCCTTGTGCAGGCACAGATACAACCCAAAAACAACCCTTGCAAAAGGACACCTACCTGTACGCATCACTGAACCCAAACTCGTGCAAGCACTCTTCTCTCAACTCAAAAAGCTCTGCTAATCCAAGAGCGCCATAAGCTCCTGGCTCTGCTCTCAACTTTACTAGATGGGCGGCAAAAGCCCTTAATGCACACACAGGGAAGGAAAGGAAACGAGCAAAGACGTGAGCTGGATGTGTGAGAAGCAAAGGTTACACAAGAATGAGGAGCAAACAAGGCTTTGCTTCGTTTAATTAAGGCGCAGGAAAGGTCTATCAGGGAGAGTTTAAGTAATGGTGCAATGGGATCGATAAGCCAAAAGATGGCATGGTATGGTCCTGGGCTTGAAGCCTCGTGCATCAGTTTTAAGAGAGAGAGGGGGGGTAAAACTTAGATGCACGCGTGCTTGTTCATTTCGCAAGGCCAAAAGCTAAGCCAGAAAATTTATAAGTGACGTGCAATGATCAGACTGGTATTATACTTGTGTGTATTACAAACATATATTGCACTGAGCCAACTTTAGGCTTTACCTATACAACAGTCTTGAGAACCAAAAGTCCTGTGCATGATCTGAAGTCCTGTCTAAAGTCTAAAGTCTAAAGTCTAAAGTCTGAAGTCTGAAGTCTAAAGTCTAAAGTCTAAAGTCTAAAGTCTAAAGCCTAAAGTTTGAAGTTTAAAGCTTAAAGTCTAAAGTCTAAAATCTAAAGTCTAAAGTCGTGTGCATGACCAAAAAATCTGTGCATGCTCTAAAGCTGAAAATGTCTAATGTTCAATGTTCAATGTTCAATCTAAAAGTCCTGTGCATTATCTAGAGCTGAAAATGTTCAATGAAACAGCCCGCGTTACTCAAGAGTAGCTGCTCACAAATGGGAAGACAGGAGCAATGCACACATGTAGGGGGCTGAGGAGGGAAATGAACTCATGCATCTCTAGTTTTCAGTTTGACGGCAGATGGGATTCAATGCATGTTAAACAATTTGCTGGAATGTCTTGTTGGGTAAAAACCGTGCTGATGTCATTATCAACCTCACCTTCCAAATGCAGCTGCTCGCCGCTGCGCTATTGGACCGCCCCCTTCACTGTGGATGGCTTTTTGCACTGCAGATAAGGTGAATGCAAACAAGATAAAGGTGTCGATTTCAGCAGAGGTTTGCAGGCTTGAGCAGCGCTTGTTTGAACTATTGGAATGTGCTAACATAGCCTGCAACAAACCGCTGTGGTTTTTTTTCACTTAAGATTTTCATTTGCACTGCACGTAAACATTTAAGCTCATGCGTACTTCCAAATTAATGCGCTTAAGACAAAACAATTTGCGACAAGGAAATAATCCAATATTGCTCACTGTCTGCGGCACATTATTCAGAGCCCAATCCAAATAGAAGGACGCAAATAGGGCACACTAGTAAAAAATCAAGCAATTATTTGGTGCGATTTGCGCTTGCAGACACCCGAAAGTTCTTCCCGTTTTGGTATTATATACCTGGAAATTCTGAATTAAGCAAGGTAGGGCCTTAATGACGAAACGTGTACGGAATTTATGAATTGGGAATTGTGTAGAAAATGGTCTAGGGAATTTTTAAATTGAGCAGGGTAGGGCCGTGCTGAGGAGGGAGAAAGCCAAGCAGACTATAACCAAAAACAGTTCCACAACAGCGAAATTAAAGTCAGCGTACTTGGGAGCAAGATGAATCATGTATGCGGGTCCACCAAAACCATGTATGCTTGTATGTGTAGACAAGTAAGGCTCATGAATCCTGAACATACGGTTATGTATGGATACCCGGTTCTGGCCAGCCCTACTAAAAGCCATCTAGCTAAACAAAGACAGGAATGATGCATAGTGCAGCGTCACACACACACACACACCTATTGTAGGTATTTGGTCCTCTAAGATTTTTAGCCAGTACGCCCACTCGTCCTCGTTGCGTGACACGTCTCCAAAGGTATTGGGCTCATAGCTGAAAGCAGTAAGGACGTAAATTTAGCCCAGGCACATTTTAGATTGAGTAGACCAAGCAGCAAGAGGGGTGGCAGAGCAAGAGCGGTGTGGAGCAGCATGGGTTTTTTTGACGCCTTCGCTGCTTACGGTCACTTTGTCATCTGCCACAACGCGAGTTGCACTAACACATTCAGGCGCAGAGATGCGCTGGCACACACTCCAGTATTAAGGGAAATTGGTTATGAATTGGTCTAGGGTTCCCGTGGGCTCTGGGGAGACGAAACGACCCTCATCACTCATACACAGGCGTCAAATCCCTTGATTGCACTATAAGTTGAAAGAAAGAGAATATTGATAATACTCAGGGTACGAAGACGAGAGGGAACTTATTTTCCCTCTCTCCACGAATATCAAGGAAAAAGAGGCACTTTGGTACGGCTTACCATACAACTCCTCCACCACCTGCACATACTTGGTTCTACCCACCCATACAGGAGACACCGCAAGCAAAGTTCTGCATTGTATCAGCACAGATGATTGCAATCTGGGCATCTATGCTTCCTGTGCCTGGCACTTCGAAAGTAATCTTTGCAGTCATCAATGTGAAAACCTGTCAACTCACACTCTCCTCTCTGTGTGCCTTTGTTAGGACACAAACAGAATTTTCTCTCTCTTCAAATTCTGCACAACGCAGTTAGAATTAAAAAGATTTCATACTATATTGCGCATGTATTCCAAATTGCATCACTGCAAATTTCGCGCAGTGTAGTTAAGACTTTGGTTTAAACAATTACTTGAGGGAAGGTGGATGAACACTCCCTCCTCGGTTACCAAATACCAATGACGTCACCATTTTAATACAGTCCCTAAACACGATGTGACGTATAAGCTGCAATCAGAGCTTCATTTCCATGTGCACAGCTCCTTCAAGCGGCGAGCCACTCAGTCACTTGTGCGAGCATGATGTTTCAAGGATTAAAAAGGAGAAAGTAATCGTATTTTTTAGGTGTTTGGCAATCGCTGACCTTTCACCTTTCACCTTTCCAAACAGAAGAAGTCAACAGATTGAACAGTCAAAAAATAAATGTGTTCACTAAAAACAGTGGCTGCTCAAGCAATCGATGTGCCCTGTATGAGCGTAGTACACATGAGCGATGAGGGCTCCTGGCGTGAGGATTGCACGTGCTGAGCTCGTAATTCTCAAGCTCTCGTGCGAACGTTTCGCACGGGAGCTCAAGAATCACGAGCTCAGCAGGTGTGCAGTCATTGTGTGTGTGTGTGTGCGTGCGTGCGCGCGAGAGATCACTGATAACACATGGCGCACGAACAACACTATGTGCACACGCAGAGGCAGGGGCGCTGCAGTTTAACGGAATGCACTCCACCTCCACGGCCCCACCCGCAGAAGCAGGGTGTGGCAAACCTGGACGTATTTGGGTTGGAGGTGTGTGTTTTGAGGCATTGTTTTGGCATCGCTGAGCATCTCCCTCCCAGCCTGTGCCCTGCGCGTGTGTGCTGAACAAGAGAGAAAGACGAGGAAGGGCGGGGGAGGGAGGGTACAAGCTTCGTGGTTGGCGCGGGCACACATGGAGCTCTAGATCACATATTCATCAATCACCTCTTGTGAACATCACTCCCCACATGATGCAGCAGCTTTGTGTCCCTTTTTACAGCCGGTGAGTCATTGCTCATCGCAAAAAAAGATTTGTTTGACACGCTCAACAACTGCGACTTGAACCTGAAGGTAAGGCTCTGCTTCACAGATTTCTTTGCTTTGTAGGCGTGCAATACATGTGGCTGTGACCTTGTGGGCTTGGAGGGGGCATCTGCCTGTGCTCAGGCAAGGCAAAAACGCCTGCAGACACCCTTGGTTTCTCAAATGGGATGCATGCCTTTTTTTATCTACAATGTATTTTAATTCAAACTCACTGTGCAGCGATGGGTAGGCAAGAGCATAAGATCACGTCTGTAGACTGTTTTCAATTAGCCGTTGATGGGCAAATGAAACCGCGAAACGAAAATATTCCCTTGTGCTGATGGTTCAATTCTCGTGAATGCTTCGTCATATTCAGGATGCAATCAGGCTCCATGCCGTGGAACATCACGTCGTTCCATATGGCTCCGTGCCATAAGAAGGTCCACCCATAACCCATAAACCCATGAGGGCCACCCATAAGAGGTTCCATATGGCTCCGTACCATAAGGGACGACGTGGAGGTTTCACGGCATGGAGGGCTGGGCGACGCACCTGGCTGAGAGGGACATCGCTAGCATGGACGTGGTCCTGTCGTATTTCCCAAAAACCCAAGGAAATCTTTGACCAGCTACGCTCCAGACAAAGGCACTTTAGAAGTTAGAGAAACCCCTTACGAATTGGAGCTCTTCTTGTGTGTCCATGGCATAACACTGTCAATGGCTTGGTGAACTAATGAAATGCTGGAAGACTTCAAGGGTCTTGCTGCACACTGCTTTATGAGCCTTCATGTTATACACTCTTATGCACTCCCAAATGCAGAGATCCACATGCTCCCATTGGATACAAACAGTGCTGGTGACTTTCTTTGTCTGTCTTGTCTTAGCACATGCACATGCTCTGGTGATGTGCGTATACGTGCGTGTGCCACTGTGCAGCGTGATGTTCACAGTTGTTGTGCACCCTACAGCAGCTCTTTGATATTGTAAGAAATTTGAAAGGACACTATTGACTTTGAGCAGGGGTCTTCAGACGTGATCTGCGCTCAGCATCATGCTGAAGGCGGTTCAGCAGGTTGTTTACGTCATAACCCCTTTAAGCTGTGAAGCTGTGAGAGAAGTACTTTTTATTTTATGGACTTTCGCATGTCTGTCTTGTCTAAGCACGTGCTTTGGTGATGTGCACATACGTGCATGTGCTGAATTTCCCTCCTCGCATGTCTGTCTTGTCTAAGCACATGCTTTGGTGATGTGCACATACGTGCATTTGCTGCTGTGCAGCATGGGGCTCACAGTTGTTGTGCAGCTACAACATCTCTCTGTCCATTTTAAGAGGAACAATTTGTGCTGCCAGTCGTCAGACGCGATCTGCGCTTATTGAAAACAAAGGCGTTCCCACCACGCATCACAGGATTTTGCGCGCATCTCAAACTTGTGTCACTACGTTTCTACTGTAAGCCTGGGCTGCCGGCAGGGCCTCTTTAGCTTAGCTCAAACCGACGCGCTTCAAAAGCTTGCTCACTGTACTCAGAGGAAGCATTTGAAGCGCGAGAGTATTTTGCAACGCGGTCTTGTGATGGTGACTTCCCTGCCATGCAAAGAGGACATCTGGAACAAAAGCAGCAGACGCTAACGAACGAGAGCTTTGAACTGCACTGGCTATGCTAACGTTTCAGAGTGGGAGACGAAGAGTGGCAAGGGGCCTGATGGGGGCACCTTTTCCCGCCCTAGAACAGCAGAAAGCCGTTCCTTCAGATTTGTTTCCTTTATAGTTGTTTCCTTCAGAGTTTTGGAGTTTCTTTAGAATTTTTGTAGGCTCAGTTCCCTCTGGATTTTTTTTTGCCTCAGCTCCTTTAGAGAATTTTGCAGCCTGAGTTCGCTGCCTCAAATCCCATCAGAGTTTTTGGACCGAGTTCAGAAAGAAATAAGGAATATTAAGAAAAGAAAGACGGAAAGAAACAAAGGAAGGAATTTGTCACAACTGCCAGTCTGAAAGGAATCAGAAAGGAAACCAACCACACACCTGGAAGGATCTGCAAGGAGGGGGAACACATCATAACTGGGAGAGTAGTGCAGCACGCCCACGTGCAACGGCATGCGGACCTACACAAGCAGCAGAAGGAGCAGTCAGCAACGCACTCAAAACTAGTTGTGTGCCCACTTTTTGCAAAAGAGCCACTACAGGGTGAGAAAGGCAGCAGGAACGAAATATGTGTATACATAGACACCAAGCCCCAGCATCTGATCTATTGGACATCAGGAACATACCAGCCAAGAGTTAGAGCGCAAGGCGTGAGCAGAAAAGTTTGCATCAGCAGACAAGTAGGGAGCCTGAACAGGCTGCGCACCACACAGCATGCCAGTACTGCACGCATGTGAAAGGCACGTGACGTGCAGGGTGTGCACCCACCCCTGGATGAAGAGCTCCTGTCACTTCACTGCAGGTGCGACGTATGGAATGGTGGGAGCCGGGGGAGGTGGGGGGCTCGACTGAAGATGGTTGGCTGCGCCGTGCAGGTTGTGTGTGTTGGCATTTGTGTGTGGTTTGTGGGTTGTGTGCGTTGGATGTGTGATGTGTACGCCCGTGTGAGTAAATGTCTGTATTTGTGAGTGTGTGTGCCACAGTTTGTGCATTATGTTGTGCATATGCTTGCATGCAGAAGAGGCTTGTCTGGAGGTAAACCCGTTAGTTCTTGCTGGCGAAGTACAAGACTGGTGCGTGATCTGTGCACGTAAAAACAAGCACATCTATAGCACTCTGAGCTGCTAACAAAGCTGCACAGGACTTCACATTACAGTGTTGCGGTGGTTGCATGAATTTAAGCACAGTGAATGCACACACATGATACATCTTGAAGACAAACACATATGTGAGTGTGTGTTATGCATGCGTGTGTTTGATATGTGTGCACGCACGTGCATTTGTGCCTAGCTTTCCCACCTAGCCTTGCGAGGAGCCCCGACACTCCCTACGCCTGTTAGCACTGGCCTCTGGTGCGAGGAAGCTGCATCTCCTTTCTCTGCTTCTGAGGCAGACTCCTCTGGCAGTGCGCCTGTGCTTGTGCCCGGAGCAGCAGCACTGGCCTTTTGTTGAGCAGCGGTACTGATATCTCCTGTGTAGGCGAGATATACTACACTTTTTTTTAGGGAACGTGTGTGTGTGTGTGTGTGCGTGCGTGCGTGCGTGCCTGTGCGTATGATTCCACTGCTTGTGTGTGCACGAGCTTGTGTTTACGCCTGTACAAGTTTATGAACAGCATCCTAAGAGTGATCTTCAGTTGAGGCATCTTACCCATTTCAAGTGCAAGTTCGACCTTGCTTACCAACACTCCTCACACCCCTTACAGGGCACTTCCTGAGCACCAGCAAATGAGAAGGGCATGCCACAAAGCACACAGACGAGTTGAACGTTCTCAGTCTCACGTACCTGAGGCCACAAACTTCTCCACCCAGCTCACTTTCTCCTGCAGGTCACTGATGGCTGGGCCCACCACCTCTCCTCCAGCAAAGGGTGCTCCCATGCTGAACCGCTCCACAAAGCGAGCTCGCACCTGTAGGTGGCCATGTGTGTATGTGCAAGCCGTGCGTCGTGTATGTGTGTGCGTGCTGTGTTATGTAGTTATATGAGTGTGTATGTGTTTGTGTGTAATCACCACATATTCTTCTTTCCATTACCTAACCTCCAAAAGGGATATTCATACTAAAACTCTGAAGCAAGTGCATACCTTGCTAAGTGGTTTTGAAGCAAGCGCGTGCCTTGCAAGGAGGTACGTAGACAATTCTTATAAATCACCTTTTAAGGCAGCACCCTCTCGAGGAGAGCTAAGGAATGGAACACAAAAGGCTTACTTGCACTCCTTCTGCTTTTGTGGCCCTTGACGTAACTTTTCTTGTGTTATTCCAACAGGGGTTCAGGCAACTCTTTCTCCCGAATCGCATGATGTTGCAATAAGACTTACTTCTTGGTTGAAAAGGCCATACTACTTTCTGCTCCCACTTTCACACGCACACACACACACACACACATTACCACTAAAGAGGAGCCACTGATATGCACATGCACCACCCTTCACTCACACCAACCTTTTGTGGTTGTGAGGAGCTATTGGATGCCCTGCCAGGGGGTGTCATAGGGTGGACCTTGAGAAATGCACCCATGGCTCCTAGGAAGCCTTCATGCCGTAAGAACATGGCAGCCATCTCACCCTGTAAGTTTCATGTGTGTGTTTTATACATGCATGCTATTGTGTGTTGTGTAAGTGCCTGTGAGTGTAGATGTACCCACATGCACGGGTGCATTGCCTGTGTGCGCATAAATGATTTTATGCAGGGTTGGTCACACTGGATACAGCAGTTTAGACACCGGAATCTTATTGTAGGGATGTGCAAGAATGTAACCACACTTGTGTGTGTGTGTGTGTGTGTGTGTGTGTGTGTGTGGCTCTTGCCTACCCGAGCTGTTTGTACCAAATAGTATGATTCTGAAAGGCTGAATTTGAATTCGTTACTTGGACCCCTCACGTCATGCAGTTGTAGGACAGATGATACACACTCCCGGTAGATGGCAAGTGTCACCCACCTTGGACCAGAAGCGGATGGCATACGAAATGGTCTCCATGGTGTAGGGGTGGCCTCTGATGAAGAAGCCCCCAAAGAAGATGCGCTTGATGTTGTAGCGAATGGCGTTGAGGTAGGCCAGCTGGCCTATGTTGTAGGACACCATGCGGCAGAGGGCCATGGCGATGTCGGCAGGGTTGTACTCTGAGAGAGGGGTGTCCTGCATGTGTGTAGTTGTGTAAGTATGTTCGTGTGTGTGTATATGATGCATGGATACATTATTCAGTTAGGGATGTGTCATACGGCGTATTCTTTTAATACGCCAAATCATAATGAACGCGAATTATACCGTATTCGGGCCGTGTCATCATACGATAGCAGAATTTGCCAATTTCTGCTCATTTTTGGTCTTTTTAGGCAATTACCGCCCCAACAACGGCCTTTCAGTGAGCTTCCAGTACTATAATATTTATATATTAGTATGTAAATAGCAACATATAACATATTAAAAACGCTATGGGTATTTTGGGGCAAACCGGGTCCATTTTGGGTCAGAAATTGGCACTCCCAAAATTGTTTTAAATACAATCGTATTATACGTGAATTTCGTATTAAACACGTAATTTACCATATTAACCGTCCCAAATGACGGTATGACACACCCCTGATACAGTACGCACGTTGCCCCGTCAGCCTCACCAATGGACATAAAACACTAAGCATCAAAACACGCGGTGCACATCCAAGCAATCATCCTCAAACTCTCCTGCACAGGCACACATACACACACGCACACACAAACGCACACACATTCATACACACACACCTGGCTGATCACTTTTCCAAAACTGCTGGCGATAGTGTTGGCAGACAGCCCGATGTTGCTGTAGTCGCGGCCCCCATAGATGTCACCCACTAGCATGTCCACCTGCGTATGCCGGGTCAAGCAGCGTTACGCTCGTGCTTTGCCTGCAACAACATTTGGTGCAGCTTTTTGTAAAAAACCACCCATTCATTGCCATTGCCATTCATACCACATGAATACCGTAATATACAATTGGTACTCGGGTCAACTGTACAAACTTCACGCAAAAGTCTGCAACTGTGCTCAACAATCTCTGCACCTCAACAAAGTCACTGACTGCAGTCTGCTACATTGGCATTGTTGCGGCTCCGCAGATTGCCACCTGCATTTGTGTGTGCTCCTGTTCCCTCTCCTCATCTTTGCTTAAGCAGCATCCATTGCAACCTTGTAGCCGACAACATCAAAGTTCCTTCTCTCTCTCTCTCTCTCACACACACACACACACACATCATCATTACTACCCCAACCTACTACTCCAACCTGCCTTTGAGTTGTCTCCTTGCATGCTGAGCTCCAGCATCTCATCAAAATCACTGCGTTGGGTGAGCAAGCGGCACAAGCCAGAGAACGTGCCGCCCCCCAAGCTGCTGCCGCTCACGCGCTCGAACTCGCTCTCTCCCGTGACTTTGACCATGCTCACACCCGAGCCGATGTTCACTAGCAGGTAAGGGTACAGGTCACCCTCCTCTGCGTGCGTGTGTATGAAGGTGTATGTGTGTGCGTGCCTGTGTGCGTGTCTGTGCGCGCATGTGATTTTAAGTATGTATGGGTGTGTAGCATGTGTAAGTAGAGGCAGCAGCAATGAAAACTGCTGATAGCATGGTTCTTTCTCATTGGACAGAGATGCTACGCACAAGAACCATTTTGGTACAGGAGTGTTCTTGCACAGTCGTCTGTCTCTAAGCAAAAACCAGGTTCAGGGTTTTATCTATACCTATGCACGTCGTTCTACACACATGCAAGTGTTAAGATCCCCATGAGCATACAGATATACGCACAGGGTAAGCAAACTACAGGACCACAGAAAAACAGGTCATGCACACGCAAAGGCCAACACATTTGTGTGCTGGCCTGTTCTTCTCCCTGCTACTTCTCCCCGCATGTTCTTCTCCCCTTTCCGACTCATGTCTCACCGTTGGTGGGGACAAAGCTGGTGGTGCCGTTCTCGTACATGAAGGCTTCGTGCGTGATAGCTTTGAGAAAGAAGTTGCACCCGCGCACCAGGCACAGCATTTCATCCTCCTTCTCCAGCAGAACCCCCAGCTTCTCCTTGAAGATCTCAGAATATTTGTGTGCACCTCCTCCTAATAAGCAGGGGACACAGGATTAAGCAGGAGTAATTGTTGCTTACTTGCTGGCCGCAGACTAATCTTACGCTGATGCGTGTGACATTGACCAAACCACAGTGAACAAGAAGGGGGGTGACGATGCTAGCACCTGCACAACAAACAAAAGCATGAGCCCTGCAAATCCGATCTTGTGCACGTGACAATTACACACATATCGCACATTTACGCACACATATTGCACAATTTACGCACATGCAAACACTCTCACATACCGACACAACACACACCTGTGGCCTTGACCCGCATGTGTCCACTGCTGCCCTTGCACCGGTGCAGGCCTTTGGCTTCGATGAACTGAATGGCATCCTCCACACGGCTGCTCTCAAATTTGACAAAGTGCAGGCGGCCTGTGTGCAAGCGTGTGTCTCTGTCTGTGTGTGTACGTCTGTGAATGTGTGTCCATGTGTGTGCGTATGTGTGTGTATGTGTGGGTGTGTGTGACGGAGTTCAACAAAAGAGATAGGCTAGGACATAAGCTGTCCACATTCTGTACACAGCTGATCATCTTAAGGCAGATAAGCAGCGTTCTAAATGGCCAGCTGCATCGCATCAATGCAGCTGCCCTAAACGCTGGTAAAAGCTACGGGATAGAAACAGGAAGGTTTGCTGCACACAGCAAGAACACTGCTGTGTTTTCTCTTACTCCGCCATAAGTTGGCTAGCACAGCATTATACGCATGCATCATACAACGAGCACGTCTGCTGATGCGGCAACATGACAAGATAACATAACACACGGCACTGAGACACCCCTCCCTTTCTTGGATCTTGTTGGCATCCACTAGACAGCAAGCACACACACACACACACCAGCCAAAGACAAACACACCTGCAGAAACGACCTCGCATGTCCCCTCTGTCCTTTCTACCTGGCTATTCAGGAGGTACTCATCTGCCCCATTTCCCTTTCGCACTTGTTGCGTCACTGATAAAAATATTGGCTTCATCTACGAGGCCGGCGGTATCCCTTGGGCGTTAATCCGGTACCGAGGACCAACACGCACCTCCACGGGAGATATTGATGGCCCCCTGTGCCTGGCTTACGGGGGGTTCTCCCTCTGCTTCTCTGCCAGCCACCGCTGCTGCACGCACTGCGTTGGGATGCTCCCTGCACAGGTAAGCACAAACGATCATGTCCATGCTCTTTGCACTAACGTGCACACATAACACACACACATGCAATTGCTGCAGTGCATCAATGCTAACAAACCTTTTCCCTTCCCGTAAGGCAAGGCGCTTAGCATTAATGTTGCAAGAATAAGCTTTTGTGCTGGGTTTGCAAAAGGTGATGGCCAAGACTGTGTGTGCTGACGGGTGTGTGGCTTCATGGGGGCAGCACCATAGTAGGGGAAACAAATGGCATTGACTTGGGGACGAGACTGAGATGAAAAAGCAACCAGGATGTCTAAACTAAGTGGTCTTAATGCAGGTACGTACGTCACATCAGCAAACATCGTGTTTGAGTAGCAACACCGTGGCAGCACCTAGTAATCACTTGAACTATTGCTTTCTCAGACCACACAAATAAACCGCCCATAATTCCACTGGCCTCTACTCAGGCAGAGTATCCTACACTTTCTCCCAGAAACTAAGCCTGTGCTACCATTTGCAGTGTTCTTTTCGGCATTAGGCGGACTTACCGTGTGGGATGGTCAGAGGGAGGGTCGGGTGAGAAATAGACAAGCTTAATGAGAGTGCCTCCTATGTCCAGGGCGATGTGGCTGATGTAGTCAGCATCCTGGTTTGGCAGTTCGATGCTGGGGGCTGGCTCTGTGTGTTTATTGGGTGGCATAAGTATACATTTTTGTGTGTGTGTGTGCACTCATGCATTTCCAAAGCGCAAGCAGGAACGGCACGTACCCCTTTTCCCCCTCTGAAATACACAGTCACCCATCCACACACCCATCCACACACACACACACACACACTCACACCCATCCACACACACACACACACACACACACACACACACACAAACAAGCAAACACGCATACACACACGGGCACAAACATACCCACGCATGCACACACACACACACACACACACACACACACACACACACACACACACACACACACACACACACACACACACACACACACACACACACACACACACACAAACGCACGCACGCACACACGCACGCACGCACACACACGCACACGCACACACAACACATACATACATACATACATGCATCTTTTTCAATTGATACTGAATTTGGAATATTGGGATTTATAAACACGTCAGATACCCAACAGAATCCAGTTGTCAGCGTTTAATTACGCTGTGGGATGCTGCCCTGGATCCACAACTGAACAAGGACCAAAAGGCATATAGATCCGTTCACAATCCACTCCTTCTCATGTATCTTACAGCCCGCCTTCCCCGCACATAAAAGAAAACATGAGTGCCCATCCGAGAACTGGAGCTTCTGAGGCACAACCTGCCCCGCGGGAACCATACCTGAGCGTTTGTCTACCACCTCACGGATGGAAGCACCCGTGAGGTCCAGCGTGCTGCCGCCTTTGGGACTCAAAAAACATGATCCTCCAGGACTGCAATGTCCTTGCTCCTCTGACTGCTCCTCTGAAAGCTGCTCCTCTGACCCAAGATAATCTTGATGCTGCTCACTCAAAGCTGCAGGTGCTGACATAAATTCTATCGTGTGTGCCTGTCCTCAGCTGATTGCGTTTCAAAATAAGTTTACATACATCAAGGTTAAATAATATTGCTATTCAAAAGTGATCCTCAATATTGCAACAAGATTGCAAATCCTGAATTCCTCATCTGGTTGAATACACAATACTATATAAATTTGTTATAAAATGGCCTCGCTTCTGGGAGGTCAGAAGCTCGCCCAAGGATTTTTGTTACCTCAAGGGAAGGAAAGCGTCTCCCCAATCCAACGTAGCGGATGTCAGAACAAGAAGCGCAGCATTGCAGCTGCTAAGCCTGTGCTCACGCAGCAGCAGCATGCAAGCAGGCGGGAGCTCTCCGTCCGTGCAGTTGAGACCCCGCCCTCTTCAGCAACAGGGGCAGCACTGTTGCCATGGCAGGTGAATGAGTTGAGGGGAGGACCTGGCTGTTTAAGGATTGAGATTTGGATGTGCAACATGTCTACAACCGGGGCTCCTGGCAAATAAACGTGCAGATGTCCGATGTCAAGAAGAGGAAGGACTTGAAGAAGATTATGATCATCGGAGCCGGGCCCATCATCATCGGCCAGGTCGGTAATTGCGCTTGCGGAGGTTTGGTTTGAGGGTGTTGGGTAATTTGGGTTCAGCTCTTGAATTTCTCTCCGTGCACACTTTCACCCTCCTCCTCCCACACCGCAGGCGTGCGAGTTTGACTACTCGGGCACCCAGGCCGTGAAGGCTCTCCTGTGAGTTGGGGGTTTGGGGGTTGAGCAACCAGGGTTTCCGAGCAAGCCATGTGACTCGAAAATTTTCCTCTACCTTTGCCCCCCTGCAGGAAGGAGGGCTACGAAGTGGTGTTGATCAACTCGAACCCGGTAAGGAGAGAGAAAACCAAGCAAGCAAGAGGGTAGCCAGATTTTGGGCTGCCTCATTTGCAACTGTGCACAGATGCAACCACACCTCCTCCTGAAGATGCACTCCTCATCAACATGACACCTATGTGAACTCAACTGACCTGCTCCGCGCAAAACCCGTGCAACATGGCAGGCCACCATCATGACGGACCCTGGGCTGGCACATCGCACCTTCATCGGCCCCATGACTGTGGAGTATGCTGAGCAGATTATCTCAAAGGTAGTTGGGGGGCGAATGATCAAAGCTTGCATCTTCCAGCATCAGCACAAGTACATGGGGTGCGCAAGCATCAGCACAAGTTCCGTGTGCATGACACTGTAGATACATCACTGGTACTTACTTCCATGTGTCGTATTTACGTTCAGGAGCGACCGGATGCAATTCTGCCTACCATGGGGGGACAGACAGCCCTCAATTTGGCCAAGGGTCTCTCAGAGGTACAGGCTTATACAGGGGAGGTGCAGCAGCAATTATTTTGCAGCATGTAGTTACGTCCTCATCAAGGCACAAACCCTCCAACAGGCACGTGCACATGTGCACGCACATGCGATTCACACACACACACACACACACTGGCTGCCTGTAGAGCGGCATTCTGGAGAAGTACGGTGTGGAGCTCATTGGTGCCAAGCTTCCCTCTATTGACCGTGCTGAGGATCGAAACCTGTTCAAGCTGGCCATGGGCCGCATCGGCCTCAAAGTAAGCACTTATTTTGGTAGGGTCTTGCCCTGGAGGTGGAGGGGGATGAGGTAAATATGTGAGAGTGCGGGTCACTGTGCTCCTCTCAGCCAGGACTCGACCAGCAGTAAAGTTGTTTAGCTGAGGACCATTCTGCTTGGTTTATGCCACGCATCTCATGGCCAAGGGGTCTCCAAGGGGCTTCAAGGATGACCATAGTGGCAAACAGGTCCCGTTGCTGCTAGTATCCGTAAGCACCGCTTTTTGCAACGCACACCACTGGCTATTCTGAGATTCCTCTCAACCTAAAACAGCGCAAACAATAGCCGTGCCCTTTGCCCTCACGCAAGGGACAGTCAACTGGCAAATTATGCCAGGAGCGAAAGCTGCTTTGCGTGGGCAGCAATTGTCTGTACGAAATTGTATCAATGGTAGCTTCCCCTCACAGGTCCTCCTTCCTGGAGGTGGTCCAGCACAGCCGAGGATTTGGAGCAAACCATTTCTTCGACTCTTCATTCTTTTTTAATTTGAGCAATATCTTTCGCATCTGAGCAATATCTTAAGATGTGCTCCTCGTGGGTCGTCCCTGAGCCCGTCACGGGTGAGCTCGTAAAGCAGGCTAGTCTTATCCTCATCTTTTAGTCATTGGATTGTTGGTATCTGTGCTTTTTGTAGGTCCCCATGTCTAACACAGCCGAGACCATGGAAGAGGCCATGGCGGTGGCGGCAGAAATCGGCCGCTTCCCCCTCATCATCCGTCCCGCCTTCACGTGCGGAGGCACAGGAGGGGGTATTGCATACAACGTGGATGAGTACAAGCAGATCGTCAAGGAGGGTCTGGACGCCTCTATGACCAACCAGGTTTGTGTATTTGTGACGTCCAGGCATACACAATGTTTGTCGATTGACGTGAATGAGTGAAGGTGAAGGGGCAAGATATTTGCAAGGAACTTGTACGCTCCGATGCTTCCTTCCTTGCCCACTCATCTCACACCCAGGAACAGCGCAAAAAGATTGCTGGTGCAATGCTTGCTTGTGTGTCCCATTCCAGGTACTCATTGAGATCTCGCTCATCGGGTGGAAGGAGTTTGAGCTGGAAGTGATGCGTGACTTGAATGACAACGTGGTCATCATCTGCTCCATCGAAAATGTGGACCCCATGGGCGTGCACACAGGTGTTAGTGAAGGGGGGCTGTCGTGCATGTTCCCAGGGAAGAGGTTGTATGTGCTTATTGTGGCCTTGATAGCCACAATTGAAGTTTGTAGCCACTTTCTTGTCGCAACCAACATACGAGCGCACACACACACTCTCTCATGCGCGCGCACACACACACACACACACACACACACACACACACACACACACACACACACACACACACACACACACACACACACACACACACACACACACACACACACACACACACACGCACACACACACACACAGGTGACTCTATCACAGTGGCCCCCGCACAGACCCTGACAGACAAGGAGTACCAGCGCCTACGTGATGCTGCTATCGCCATCATTCGAGAGATGGGTGTGGAGTGCGGAGGCTCTAATGTGCAGGTAGGTCGAATAGGAGTAGACTGCTGAGGAGAACACTGTACCACATTTTGTTACGCTGCGTGCTTTGGGGAAAACAGAGGGGCGCTGACCTCCTGCATCACGAGGTTGTGTGCTCACACATATGCATGCACACACAAGTGCGCAAACTCGATACACATTCACAACACACACACACATGCACACACTCACACACACACAACACATGCACACAGACACACACGCACGCACACATGCACACATGCAGATGTCCATCAACCCTGCTGATGGCGACATGATCATCATTGAGATGAACCCTCGTGTCAGCCGCTCCTCAGCCCTGGCCTCCAAAGCTACTGGCTTCCCCATTGCCAAGTTTGCTGCCAAGCTGTCCGTGGGCTACACCTTGGACCAGGTGTGTGGGTATGTGGGGAGGGTGTGTGTGTCCCCAAGTGATTCGTCACACATGCGGCTGCTTCTGAAGGACCAGTGCTCTTTGCAACCACACAAACCTACACGGGGTTATAAACATAGCTGTTTGCTACTAGTTCCTTTTGTGGGTGTACGCGTGTGTGTTTTGCTTGTGTCAATTATGTAGCCCAATTAAGAGAAGTCTGAGCCTAGTGAAAACCTTAAATGCGCAGCTTTACACACATTCACAAGCTCACTCACACACACATGCATGCATGCACACACGTGCACACGCGCAAACACATACACCCACGCTCAAACACACGAGGCTGATAGCCCCGGTGTTGGGCAGGGCAGTGGACAGTGCAGTTAGCCTGGGGCGGTGAGCCTGCTATGTAGCCTGCGCCGTTGCCCAGAGCACCTCCAAGAGTTTGGGTGCTCTGGGCAACTGTGAAGCTCGAGGTTCAAGGTCTAGAGCTTTGAGGTCACACACACACACAAACACACACACACACACTTACAGAGATGCACATGCCCACACACTGAACGTGTGCTTTTCTTGCAGATTGCCAACGACATCACCCAAATGACCCCTGCCTCTTTTGAGCCCTCCATTGACTACGTGGTCACAAAGGTGCCTCGCTTCAACTTTGAGAAATTCGCGGGCAGCAAGCCAGAGCTGACAACGATGATGAAGAGTGTGGGAGAGGTGAGTGTGAGGGATGGTGTCTTGATTGAATGATGCCTTCCTTCCCGTCCTCTTTTGCTAAGCTTGCTGTGTATGCCCTAGCTATTGCTGGGCGCATTCTGGACGTGTTGCACCAAGGTATGATTTGGTACAAGGGTACACATACATGTGTACAATGCTACATGCGTGCATGTCTCATTTGTACTTTTGTTGTCTTACCCCTGTTCCAGCTGTCAATTGGGGTGGCGAAAAAGCATGCACTTGGAGAGCAGGCGCGTGCAGCGCGAACAGCACTACTCCCACGTGTGTGAATTCAGGTGATGGCTATTGGCCGAACGTGGCAAGAGAGCCTGCAGAAGGCGCTGCGTGGCATGGAGACAGGTGCGGCACCAAAAGGCTGCACCTGCTGGGTTACTGTGGGATGCTTTGAACAGCAAGTTGACGCACGTGAAGCGTACTGTCACATCCCTTGAAGCATGAGATTGATTGTAAAGGGCTGTGCGTTTGTGACGCAGGCATGCCTGCTTTGTGTGTGAAGGTAAATCAGCATATGACGACATGAAAGCGCACAATGGTGTGTAACCCCACCCTGTAGGCTGGCATGCACCAGCTTGAAACATTGAGTACCTTCAAGCTGGTCTGCCCGGCTAGTGATTTGCTTTGCTTGTGCACGGCTGTGGTAGCGCAATCATGCATTACATCATGCTCGGGTTAGGCATTAAGCGCTCATTGGCATTCTGTGTAAGTGACTGGCCTTCCTGCGCGCTCCATGTGTAAGCAACCGTGCCTTTTGGCGTGCTCCTTGTGTAAGCGACCGTGCCTTCCTGCGTGCTCCTTGTGTAAGCAACCGTGCCTTCCTGCGTGCGTACTCCTGGTCCAGGTCTGGACGGTTGGGACCTGCCCAAGAATTACAAGCGCCTGTCTCACCCAGAGCTGTTGTACAACCTGCGTGTGCCCAACCCGGAGCGCACCATCACGCTGAAGCAGGCCTTTGAGGATGGGTTGGGAGTGGACGAGCTGTTCAAGCTCACCAACGTGAGTGGGGTGTGTGAATTGATTTATGAGGGGGGAAGGTGGCCTTGTGAAAGAGCATTACGTGTGCTGAAGTGAATATGCTTGAATTGGACTGGGAGTGAATGAGTCAGAAATGCTTGTCAATGGTGTAAGTGTATGTGTTACATTTGATTTCTTCTGATTTTCCCCACTACTACTAATGGTGTATGAGGAGAGGAAACGCATGTCCTCGCAAGAGAAAGCCTTTGCTGGCAACACAAGTGGTGTCTAATGGTACGCACATACACACACGTACTCACGTACACACAAACACACACACAAATACATATGTGTATATATGCACACATACACACATACCACGACAGATTGACCCCTGGTGGCTGAACCAGCACAAGGAGCTGCACGACATTGGGCTGTGGCTGCGCACTAAGACCTTTGCTGACCTGGACGCCCAGGACATGCAGCAGCTCAAGCGCAGGGGCTTTGCAGACTCTCAGCTGGCACGCCTGCTGGGTGCGTTCTGGCTGCTTGGCTGTGCGCCTTTTGATTGCACACGCTCAGACAAGCCTGTACATCAGCGCACTCTTGCGCTCTTATTCTTCACGTGTAGCTCCTGGCTTCAGCCAAAAAAACTGAAATTAAATGTGTATGTCAAACGCGACCGTTTCATCCGTCTCGATTGTTTGTTCCGAGTGGATGGCATGCTGGCTGGTGGCATATAGTAAACGTACAATATGCTCACTGCTGCAGTCATTGTACACTGTTGCAGTGATTTTAAATGTTAGGTTTCCTGCCTTTAACTGTACAGCTGTGTGTTTTTTACCCCTGCTTCAAAGCTAGTCACCACTACTTCTCTTGCCAGCACCATGTTTGTAACAACGGTATCTAGCCCTCCTTAAAGGCAAGGCATGTTCCTTTTGCCTTGCCAAAATACCTATAACTTTGCATTACCCTACACACATACACACTCACACACACACACATACACACACACACACACAAACACACGTACTCACACACACACACATGATCCTGCAGGCTCGACGTGGCAGGAGGTGCGCGCCTTCCGCCTATCCAAAGGCATCATCCCCTCCTACAAGCGCATCGACACCTGTGCTGCCGAGTTCGCTGCTGACACGCCCTACATGTACTCCTGCTACGACGGCGTGTGTGAAAGCAAGCCCGTGCCCTCAAAGAAGGTGAAAAAAGTGTTTATACCCTCTGTGCATGTGTGTGCCTGTATGTTTCCTGCTGCTAGCTCATCTGTCCCTCCTTTTTGTATTTGAAGTATGCATACCTACAGCATGGCTAGAAAATTGAAGGAATTTTCTTCTGTCCTTCCTCCTCGTGAACATGTCAGTCCACTGCCTCCCTTTTTTGAGTTATACCTGTCACCCAAAGTGGTTTGATTGGTGAGATAAGGGCAGCAGGGACATGTACATGCCACCGAGGTGCACATTTCCCATTACAACGTGTAATGGTGTATGCAATCAAACGTCGTATGCGCAGGTGCTCATCCTCGGTGGGGGGCCAAACCGCATTGGCCAGGGTATTGAGTTTGACTACTGCTGCTGTCATGCGTCCTTTTCCCTGAGGTGAGTCTGGCCCGGCTTGCATCGCCTGTGTGTGCGTATGTGGTTCTGTGCTTGTGTTGGCATTAATGAAGGTGCATGATTTTTTGTCATACGCGTCAGGCTAACTTTTGTGTGGGCTTAAACAGAAGTGAAGTTGACCAGAAGCGCGACCTCTTCTAGTGCTGCAATAAAGAATAGGCCACACTGCACAGCTGCTCATCTGTGTGTGCGTATCAGCGCTCAGCGCCTTTTTGTTCTATGATCTCCTTTTTTCCTTACACTTTCTTATGCAGACATCAAGCACCACAATAGTGTGTATACCCACTTTTCCTGAGTTGTAACATTTTTGCTCAAAAGTAGCATTCCCCTTTTTTATTGTACTGCAGAAAAGCGGGCTACGACACCATCATGATGAACTGCAACCCAGAAACTGTGTCCACCGACTACGACACCTCCACACGTCTGTACTTTGAGCCCATCACTGTTGAGGATGTGCTCAACGTGATTGAGCTGGTGAGTTGTGTGTTTTCATGTGCCCACGCTCTGCATGTGCGCCAGCATGTGCCCCCCCACAAATTCTGTGCTGCAGGAGCATTGTGAGGTTTCACTGTGATGTGCTCGCTTTGATTTGTGTTTGCTCTCGCCTATTGTCAATGCAAGTCAGCAAGGTCTGTTACAAACACCAAAAACTTCTGTGTCCTTGCCCTGGTTTGCAGGAGAAGCCTGAGGGCATCATCGTGCAGTTTGGTGGCCAGACGCCTCTGAAGATTGCAACCACTCTAGAAACGTACCTGAACGAGAACAAAATCCCCACTGCCAGCGGTAAGAGAGGGAGAGAGAGAGAGAGAGAGAGAGAGAGAGAGAGAGAGAGAGAGAGAGAGAGAGAGAGAGAGAGAGAGAGAGAGAGAGAGAGAGAGAGAGAGTGAGAGAGAGAGAGAGATAGAGAGAGAGAGAGAGAGAGAGAGAGAGAGAGAGAGAGAGAGAGAGAGAGAGAGAAAGAGAGAGAGAGAGAGAGAGAGAGAGAGAGAGAGGGGTTTGCAACTGTTTGCTTAAATTCCTGCTGTGTGCTTGTCCTTGCCTTTCAGGAAATGGCTTTGTGCAGGTGTGGGGCACACAGCCCTCCTCTATCGACAAGGCAGAGGACCGTGACCTGTGGATGGAGCTGCTGTACAAGCTAGACATCAAGCAGCCCACAGGTGTGTGTGATCCCGTGCAATTATGTGTGTGAAGGTATGCAGAAATGCGGTACAAACAAAGTGTAGTTGTATGCCCAGAAGCGAAACAGAGGAGTCATTTTGCAGTCACATCACACATGAGCAAACACACACACACACACACATGCGTGCGCACGCTCAACAGGAGGCTCCGCGCGGACCGAGGAGCAGGCACTGAAGCAGGCCCAAGAGCTAGGCTACCCCGTCATGATTCGACCATCCTTTGTGCTGGGAGGACGGGCCATGGAGATCATTTACTCTGACGAAGACTTAAACAGGTATGAGTGTCTTGTTTGTATACGAAGTGGGGGACACAATAGCGCTGCCGTTTGCTGACAAATAAAAATAATACTCCGTGCATTGCAAAGTAGCTGAGAAGTATTTGTCCTATTAAAGACAGGATGCAAGTTTGAGAGGCGCAAAACAGAGCGCGACCCCCCTCCTATTTTGTCCAGGTACCTGCAGTATGCCGTGGAGGTGGACACTGACAGGCCAGTGCTGGTGGACAAGTACCTAGACAGGGCAGTGGAGATGGACGTGGATGCATTGTGCGACAGGTGTGCACTCTCCTTGTGCACGCACTGTTTACTTCTAAACCTCTTAGCAAAAACTAATCCTAACCCTAAACCTCTCCCTCTCTCTCTCTCCCTGTTCCAAGCATTTCATGGAATTCCATTACAGCTGTGGTACACAATAACACACATCAAGACCAACACACACATACACACACGCACATGTACACACACACTCACGGTCACTCTCACACACACACACACACACACAGTCACGCACACACAGTCACGCACACACACACACACACACACACACAGTCACTCACACACACACGCACACACACACATGCACGTGTCTTTAAACAGGGAAGGCAACGTCACGATCTGCGCTCTCATGGAGCACATTGAGCAAGCAGGCATCCACTCAGGCGACTCTGCGTGTGTCATACCCCCTCAGGTAACCCCTCCTTCTTCTCAATGAGCCATGCCATGGTATTAAGCTGCTGTGTCACTGCCCAAGTGGGAAGCACTGACGCCTCGCTAGCTGCCTCGCTGCTATGATGAGGATGTATCACAATTGCCACCCCATTGCGTGGGGACCTTATTGTGCAGTGTTGTTGGGGCACGTTAGCCCAAATGCAACAGGCTCACCGGTCCTTTGACGATACCAAGCAAATGTGCATGCACACTTGTCAACAAATGTTACGCAGACCGTCTCCAAGGACATCCAAGACAAGATCAGGGTGTGGGTGAAGGCCATTGCCAAGGAGCTCAAGGTGGTGGGCTTGATCAATGTTCAAGTGGCCATTCAAGATGGGCAGCCATACGTCATTGAGGCCAACCCTCGTGCATCCCGGTAAGAGGACATACATGCAACTAGGCTGTGCTTGATATATTCTGTACTGCCTTTACCTGCCCCAATTCATCCGCCCTTCCCATTGTGTAGTCGGTATTTGTTACGCTTAAAGTGCCCCAAAAAGTGCCATTACTGTATCCAATCCTTGTGTGCCAAAATGACGAGCAGCCTGTGCAACAAGAAATGCTTCTGTGCAAGGAATGTGTTGCTCCTCAGTCATGCCTCATGCCACAGTGGAGCATGACTGCTTTTATTAGGCACCATTGCATCGGTCTGTTGAAGGTGCAGGTGTTCGTCCCGAGGTCGGTCGAGGCCCGGGAACTCGAGAAGCGTAAAAAGTGTATTAAAAATAGTGTATAAAAAGTGTAAAAATAGAGTACAAGAGTAGTGTTTGGAACCCTTGCAGCTCGCAGTAGGGGATCTAAAGATAATTCAGAACACACTCATAAGCACACTTTCTGCGCATCGCAGGACTGTTCCCTTTGTAGCTAAGGCCATCGGCCACCCCATTGTGAAGTACGCATCACTGCTGATGTCAGGCAAGCTGCTGTCAGAGATCAACTTCACGGAGGAGCCCACCTTTTCACACGTGTGCGTCAAGGAGGTGGTGGTGCCATGGCGAAAGTTTGCAGGTGGGTGGGTGTGAGCGGTTGCGTGAGATACGTGAGAGGGAGAGGGGAGGATTTAGTGGACAAGACTGGCTGCACTCAGGCGCACTTGCATCTGAAAGGTGTGGTGGTGTCGCTGCTCGAATTTGCTGGTGTGTGAGTATGCATGTTTGTGCGTGTGCGTGTGCGTGTGCGTGTGCGTGTGCGTGTGCGTGTGTGTGTGTGAGTCAACCTCGTTGCATGATGCACAATCAAAATGACGAAACTGAATATCCTGCTTGCCCTCACGTTTTTTCAAATCCAGCACTTCACAAAATATGCACACAAATCTGTGCTTGCACAGAACTGCACGCACTTGCATGCATACACACTCACATAACGCGTGCGTGCACTCCCAGGCTGTGACCCAGTACTTGGCCCAGAGATGCGCTCCACTGGAGAGGTCATGGGCATTGATGAGACATTTTCAGGCGCCTACGCCAAGGCACAGGTGTGCATGTTGGTATGGTGGCATACCAGTGGTGTGGGCTCCTGAGAAAGATCTGAGGCTTGTGAAGGGCTTCAAAGATTCAGTCTGTATGCCTCACTCCTTAAGCTTCTTTATCTCAAGTTTGCGTCGTAGTGAAAGGGTCAATTTCCTTCTCCTTTGTGTTCAAACCTTTCCTTTGACTTGGATGAAAGTGTGGAATGCGCGGAATGTGTCAGTTACACAACTTTTTGCACTGATCTTGCTCCGTTGTTCAGTTGTCTGAGGTGGGTGTGCTGAACTTGAAGGGTATTTCCTGTGTTGCCATGACATTGTAATGTTTACAGCATTCCCTTAGCACATGCTGCGCACATACACAAACATTAACACATGTACACAGATCGCAGCAGGACAAAAGCTGCCCATGTCAGGCAAGATCTTTGTGAGCATGGCTGACAAGTACAAGCTGGACATTGTGCCCATCGCTCGGGAACTGGCGGACTTGGGCTATGGAATTGTGGCTACATGTAAGTAGCTGCTGTTCCCCCTCGTTGGTAATCTTCGTTGCATAAAACCCAGACGTTTCCCTGCATCAAATCAGATAAAGTTTTGGTTGGTCAAGGTGCACACACACACACACACACACACACACACACTCACACACACACACACATACACATACACATACACACACACAACACCACAACACACAAACAACACACACAATACACACACATACTCTCTTACACACACGCACATACACACAATAACCCTCGCAGCTGGGACTGCCAAGGCGCTGAGTGAAAACGGTGTGCCCTGTGAAGTTGTGTACAAGATCCATGAAGGACGGCCCAACCCCACTGACATGATGAGGAACGGAGATATTAAGATGATCTTCATGACCAACTCCAGCGACGACTTGGACCGCACTGATGGTGAGCACGACGACGTAATGCACATGTGTTCTTGCATGCCAATCTGTAGCAGGAGAATAGGTGTGTGCGCGTGTTAAGGCTCAAACATTCACCGCGAGAATGAATGAGCATGTTCCTGATTCCAGAGAGCGTAGATGGTCGCTCGTATTGATCACATTTAAGACAACCTTGCATGCATGCTCTCCACATCATTTTACACCTGGATCTCTAACGTTGTTGTTTCTATCTTTCCGATTATGTTAGTAGAATAGTAGCAACCTTGTTTTCAAACGCATTGCAATGCATGTTTGTCCCGATACTCATCGTTATCGATTTTACATGAAATATGTTGGAAATATGTGCTAATGAGTCCAACTTGTAAGTTGCCTAAGACTCGTTGATTCCCCCGCGCCAATCATGCAAGACATCTTTACCATACCAACATACATATTCACAAATACACGCGCACACATACACACATCCACATATACACACACGCCCACTATCACACACACACACACACACACACACACACACGTACACACACACACACACACACACACACAC